>Ga0105251_10001910_pt1 | contig 17100 bp, 12 predicted proteins | sample KBSS64metaG_FD_80424 | JGI IMG/M metagenome (GOLD analysis project Ga0105251, IMG submission 80424) | Switchgrass rhizosphere microbial communities from Kellogg Biological Station, Michigan, USA - KBS S6-4 metaG | ecosystem: Host-associated > Plants > Roots > Rhizosphere > Soil | place...
GAGTCGGGCATGCAGCACCATCCGCTGACCCGCATGACCGATGCCAACCTGGTCCGTGTGCTGCAATCGCAAACCTCCTGCAAGGTTGGGCTGCTGCGCTACGACAGCATTGCCCAGGGCGTTGCGCAGGTTCGCGAGAAAATCGCCGACCTGCGCGCCCAAGGTGTGGGCATGGCGATTGCCGATGCGCTGTCCGACCAGGACCTTTATACGCTCGGCGGCGCCTGCGCCGACTTGCCGCTGTTGACGGGGGGCTCGGGCCTGGCCCTGGGACTTCCAGAGAACTTCCGCCGTGCCGGCAAGCTGCGCGACTTCGACCCGGCCTCGCTGCCAACAGTGGAAGGCGGCGAAGTGGTGTTGGCCGGCAGCGCGTCGATCGCCACCAACGGCCAGGTTGCCGCCTGGATCGAGGCCGGGCGACCAGCACTGCGCATCGACCCACTGGCCCTGGCAGCCGGTGAACCGGTGGTGGCAAACGCTTTGGCTTTTGCACGCGACCAGCCACACACCGTCTTGATCTACGCCACCAGCACCCCGGACGAAGTCAAGGCGGTCCAGCAGCAACTGGGTGTCGAGCATGCGGGCGAGCTGGTGGAGAACGCCTTGGGCGCCATCGCCCAGGCCCTTCGCGACAGCGGCGTGCGGCGCTTCGTTGTCGCCGGTGGTGAAACCTCCGGCGCGGTGGTCAAGGCGCTCGGCGTACAGCTGTTGCAGATTGGCGCGCAGATCGACCCCGGGGTGCCGGCCACCGTGAGCAACACCGCCGAACCGCTGGCGCTGGCCCTCAAGTCCGGCAACTTCGGCGGCCGGGACTTTTTCGACAAGGCCCTGAAGCAATTGGCCGGAGGTGCGCAATGAGCCGCGAAAACGCACTGCGCGAGGAAATTTGCACGGTTGGGCACAGCCTCTACCAGCGCGGGTTTACCGTGGGCAGCGCCGGCAACATCAGCGCCCGGCTCGATGATGGCTGGCTGATCACCCCCACCGACGCCTGCCTTGGGCGCCTGGACCCTGCGGCCATTGCCAAGGTCGATCTGGCGGGCAAATGGGTGTCGGGCGACAAGCCGTCGAAGACCCTGGCCCTGCATCGCCAGGTCTACGATCGCAACCCTGGCGTGGGTGGCGTGGTGCATACCCATTCCACCCACCTGGTGGCCCTGACCCTGGCCGGAGTATGGAGCCAGGACGACATTCTGCCGCCGCTGACGCCGTATCAGGTGATGAAAGTTGGCCATATCCCATTGATCAACTATCAACGCCCTGGCGCACCCAATGTCGCCGAACAAGTGGCGCAACTGGCCAACCGCGTACGCGGTGTGATGCTCGAACGCCTGGGGCCGGTGGTCTGGGAAAGCTCCGTGTCCAAGGCCAGTTATGCCCTGGAAGAACTCGAAGAAACCGCACGGCTTTGGCTGATGAGCAACCCGCGCCCGGCGCCACTGGACCAGGCCGCACTGGACGAACTGCGGGAGACGTTCGGCGCCCAGTGGTAGGTCTCCGGTTTTACCCGCAACCCCCTTGATGCACGCCTTCGCGACCAGAGGCAGCCACGCTGTCGCGACTGCGTGCCTGAACAATAAAAACAACAGGACATTCCAGCATGATCAAGCCCCACTGCAGTGTTGACCCTTACAGCGGCACTCACCTTTCGCACGCTCAATGCGCAGGGTGGATGCTATGAGCCCGCTTATTCTGATGGCAACCGCCGGCCTTGGGATCGCACTCCTGCTGTTTCTGGTGCTCAAGTACAAATTCCAGCCGTTTGTGGCGCTGATGCTGGTGAGCATCCTGGTGGCGTTGGTCGCCGGGGTGAAACCGGCCGACCTGGTCGCCACCATCGAAGGCGGGATGGGCAAGACCCTCGGCCATATCGCAATCATCATCGCCCTGGGCGCCATGATCGGTCGCATCATCGAGTTGTCCGGTGGCGCCGAGGCGCTGGCGAAAACCCTGATCGAACGCTTCGGTAACCGACGCACACCGCTGGCGTTGACGGTGGCCGGCTTCATCATCGGTGTGCCGGTGTTCTTCGAAGTCGGGGTGATCATCCTGATGCCGCTGGCCTATGGCGTTGCCCGCCGGGCGCGCAAACCGCTGCTGATGTTTGCCTTGCCGATGTGCGCGGCGCTGCTCACGGTGCACGCCTTCCTGCCTCCGCATCCCGGTGCCGTCGCGGCCGCCAGCCAACTGGGCGCCGACCTGGGCCGGGTGCTGATGTTCGGGCTGCCGCTCACGGCCTTCCTGTGCTACATCGGCTACCGCGTGGCCGGACGCATGACCCGGCGTTTTTACCCGATGTCCGATGATATCCGTGCAGAGGTCTACGGCCCCCACGTGACCAACGATGACCTGCGCGCCTGGCATAACGGCAACGCCCAGAACGTCGAACACGGGGCTGGCGCCGTCGCGCACATGGGCCTCGAAGAGTCCACCAGCAGCATCGTTGCCAAGCTGCCGCCCGCGCCGGCACCGGGTTTCGGGCTGATCGTCAGCCTGATCCTGTTGCCCATCATCCTGATTCTGCTGGGCACCCTGGCGACGTCGCTGCTGCCCATCGAGTCGACGTTGCGGGCGATCATGACCGTCCTCGGCGCTCCGTTGGTGGCACTGCTGCTCGACACCTTGCTGTGTGCCTGGCTGCTGGGCTCCCGTCGCGGCTGGAGCCGTACCCAGGTGTCCGATGTGATCGGCTCGGCATTGCCCGGCGTGGCCATGGTGATCCTGATCGCCGGTGCCGGCGGCGTGTTCGGCAAGGTGCTGGTGGACACCGGGATCGGTGCGGTGGTCTCCGACTTGCTGCGCACCACCGGGCTGCCAGTGCTGGCGCTGGGCTTTTTGCTGACCATGCTGTTGCGCGCGGTACAGGGTTCGACCACCGTGGCGCTGGTGACCACAGCGGGTATCATCAGCCCGTTGATTGCCACGCTCAACCTGACGCCCAACCATATGGCCCTGCTGTGCCTGGCCATGGGCGGTGGCGGGCTGGCGATGTCGCACATCAACGATGCCGGCTACTGGATTTTCACTAAACTGGCCGGCCTCAACGTGGCTGACGGCCTGCGCACCTGGACGGTGATCACCACCCTGCTGGGTACCCTGGGTTTCCTTGTCACCCTGTTGATCTGGCCTTTTGTCTGAAGGAGTTCCCATGCCTCGCTTTGCTGCCAATCTGAGCATGCTCTACCCCGAACACCCGTTTCTGGAGCGCTTCGCCGCGGCGGCTGCCGACGGATTCGAGGCGGTGGAGTATCTGTTTCCCTATGAGTACAGCCCGCAGGAACTGCGACAACGCCTGAACGACAACGGCCTGGTGCAAGCCCTGTTTAACGCGCCGCCCGGTGATTGGGCGGCGGGCGAGCGCGGCATCGCGACCTTGCCGGGTCGCGAGGACGAGTTTCGCGCCGGTTTCGACCGGGCGCTGGAGTACGCCGCCGTGCTGGGCAATACCCGCATCCATGTGATGGCCGGCTTGCTGGCGTGGGAAAGCGACCGCGCGCGGCACCATGGCGTGTACCTGGAAAACCTTGCCTACGCTGCCGCCCAAGCGGCGCAGGCCGGCGTTACAGTGCTGCTGGAACCGATCAACACCCGGGACATGCCGGGGTTTTTCCTCAACCGCCAGGATCAGGCACAGGCCATCTGCAAGGAGGTCGGCGCCAGCAACCTGAAGGTCCAGTTCGACTGTTATCACTGCCAGATCGTCGAGGGCGACCTGGCCGTCAAGCTGCATCGTGACATGGCCGGCATCGGCCATATCCAGATTGCCGGCGTGCCTGATCGGCATGAACCGGACCTCGGGGAGCTGAATTACCCTTACCTGTTCGAGCTGATCGATGAACTGGGGTATGACGGCTGGATAGGCTGCGAATACCGACCGCGGGGCGATACCTCGGCCGGCCTGCAATGGCTGCGGGACTGGAAGGCACGCTAAACAACGCTACCCTCCTCTGCGCGCCGTTTGCGCAGGGGCTCCCAGAACAAAAACAACAGGACACTGCCCATGCAGCGCTTCGCTTCCCGGCCCGCTATCGGGCTGCTGTTTTCCCTGGTCGTCATCGGTTCCACGGTGAATGCCGCACCTTTGCCAGCCGCCACCGAAGGCGACTGGGTCGCCCCCGAGTTCACCTTCCACACTGGTGAAAAGCTCGCCAACCTGAAACTGCACTACCTCACCCTCGGCAACCCGAAGCACCCAGCCATCCTCTACCTGCACGGCACCTATCGGCCCGGCAGCGATGTATTGAGCAAGGAGTTCGGTGGCGAACTGTTCGGGCCCGGCCAGCCGCTGGACGCCAGCAAGTACTACATCATCTCCACCGACGGGATAGGTATCGGCCAATCGAGCAAGCCGTCGGACGGCCTGCGTGCCAAATTTCCCGAGTACAACTACGCGGACATGGTCCAGGCCCAGTACCGGCTGGTCACCGAGGGCCTGGGGGTCAAGCACCTGCGGCTGGTCATCGGCAATTCCATGGGCGGCATGCAGACCTGGATGTGGGGCCAGACCTGGCCACAGATGATGGACGCCCTGGTGCCCATGGCCTCGCAGCCCGGCGAGATGTCGTCACGCAACTGGATGATGCGCCGGCTGCTGGTGGAGTCGATCAAGCAGGACCCGGCCTGGAACCACGGCAACTACAGCGTGCAACCGCCGTCCTTGCGCCTGGCCAACGCGCTGTTCAGCGTCGGCACCAGCGGGGGCACCCTGGCCTATCAGGCAGCGGCACCTACCCGGGCCCTGGCCGACAAGCTGGTGGATGAGCGCCTCAACGCGCCGCAAACCGCCGATGCCAATGACTTTATCTACCAGTGGCAATCGTCCGCCGACTACAACGCAATGCCAGGCTTGCACAAGATCCAGGCGCCGGTGCTGGTCATCAACTCGGCTGACGACGAGCGCAACCCACCGGAAACCGAGCGCCTGGAAGCCTCCATGCGGGAACTCAAGGATGCGCGGTTGCTGCTGATTCCGGCCAGCGCCGAAACCCGTGGCCATGGCACCACCGGCATGGCGAAGTTCTATGCGAGGGAACTGGGGCAGTTTATGCAGCAGACCGAAAAGGCCCGTTAGTCAGGCGTGAGGTCGGACGGCAACATCAGTTCGACCCCTTGCTTGCGTATGCCGTCCGCCGCGGCGGGGGCCAGCGCGGCGTCGCTGATGACGATATCGAACTGCTCGAGGCCAGCGATCTTGTACATGCTGAAAGTGCCGTACTTGGAACTGCTGGCCACCAGCACCACTTGCGACGCCGATTGCATGGCCACCTGCTTGACCTCCACCTTCAACGCCGAGGGGGTGGTTATCCCGCGCCGCAGGTCCCAGGAGCTGGTGGAGATAAAGGCGATGTCGGTGACCATCTGGCGCAGGGTGGCCACCGCAAGCCCGCCCACACACGAGTGGTTGGAGTGATCCAGCTGCCCGCCCGTGTGAATCACCGTCACTTGCGGGGCGTCCATCAGTGCCTGCACCACGCCGAAGTCGTTGGTCACCACCGTCATGCCGGCGAGAGCCTTGATGTAAGGCACGATCTCCAGCGTGCTGGTGCCTGCGTCCAGGTAGACCGTCATGTCCGCACGCAGCAAGCGTGCGGCGAGCTTAGCCATGGCCTGCTTCTGCGGCAACTCCACCACGGCCTTGAGCTGATGGCTCGGCTCGCTGTGAAGCTGGCTGGCAATGCGCACCCCACCGGTGACCGAATACGCCCGGCCTTCCTGCTCCAGCAACGCAATGTCGCGCCGCACGGTCATGTGGGAGCAGTCGAACATCTCCATCAACTGATGAACACTCAGCACTTGATGCTTGCGCAATTGACGCAGTATCAGCTCACGGCGCTGATCAGGAATCATCGGTGCGCCGCTCTCGGCGGTGATGTCCTTCTGGCTTGGCATTCGAGGCTCCAACGGGTGCGGCGGACGGGGTTCGGGTGAACCCCATAGTAGCGAATCCATCGCTGCCCGCGCGAGCCCGACAAAAAAAGCCGAGTTCAAGATGGCTGACCGCTAAACGACCTGCTGGCGAACGAAGCACGTACGCAGGCAAAGAATGGGCAAAGCCTGACGGCACCATGGCCCGCCCAAAGGGTCTTTGGTTTATGAGAGCCGGAAAAAATCCATGGAGACACCTGTGAACATCAAAGACCACCCCGAGGACTACCAGGAACTCAAGCGGGCCGTCGGCCTGCTCGAGTCACCCTCCCTGACCGCCAGGCTGTCCGGCATGATCGGCTCACCCATCGAAAGTGCGGTGAAGGCATTGCCCGGGGTGGTTTCAAAAAGGATCAATGGCGCCGTGGCGGCGGCGCTGCACTCCTCCGCCGGCGCGGCGCTGAGGAGCCTGGAGAACAGCCCGAAAAAACCGGCCTCCACCCGGCTGCACAAGGCCTTCGCGGCGACCTCGGGCGCTATCGGCGGAGCCTTCGGTTTTGCGGCGCTGTTTGTCGAACTGCCGATCTCCACCACCATCATGATGCGCGCGGTCGCCGATGTGGCGCGCAGCGAAGGTTTTGACCTGGGGGACTTTGCGACCAAGCAGGCGTGTATTGAGGTGTTTGCCATGGGCGGCAACAGCCAGGTCGACGATGCAACGGAGACGGGTTACTACATGACCCGCAGCTTCACCACCCAGGCCATGCAGCAACTCTCGAAAGAACTGGCGGGAATCGCCGCCAAGCAGGGTTCCAAGGCCATCAGCACCTTGTCCCCGGGGCAAGCCGGCAAATGGCTGGCGATCCTGATCGACAAGGTCGCGACCCAGTTTGGCTTTACCATTTCCAGCAAGTTCGCGGCGCAGGCCGTTCCCGTGATGGGCGCCTTTACCGGGGCGACCATCAATACGCTGTTCACCCACTTCTATCAGGACATGGCGCGGGGGCACTTCATCGTCAAACGGCTTGAAGATAAATATGGGTTTGAGGCGGTCAAGTATGAGTACATGGCCATCAAGGCAGCCCCCCGGGTGCACTAGACGCGGGGGAAAGGCCTGGCACCACGATACCCCGGGAGCAGGTTTTCCGGGACAGGCCGCCCGGATGCATACGTTTGAGCTATTTGTTGAATAGAAAAAACAACATCATAATGATGGCACTGTCTGATACGTTATTGTACGAACACAGCCACTCCGAGGATTGTCATGGGCGAAGGCGCTCCTATTCCGCCGAATGAAGTTGAACGGCTAAAAGAGGTCGCGAAATTTTGTCCACCCGACAGCGACCACGATGATGTCTTTGAAAAAATCGTCGAGATGGCGTCTGCCTACTTCAACGCCCCCATCGCACTGATTTCAATTGTCGATAAACACCGGCAATGGTTCAAGGCACGCGTGGGGCTTACAGAAACGCAGACACCGCGAGAAGTCTCTTTTTGCGCCTACTCCACGCTGGACAATTCCCTGTTGGAGGTGCTGGACGCCACGCTGGATGCCCGTTTTAAACACAATCCTCTGGTAACAGGGCCGCCGCATATTCGTTATTACGCGGGCGCGCCGTTGACCACGGAGGATGGTTTCACACTGGGAAGTCTCTGCATCATTGACACCGTCTCCCGCCCTCCCATGAACGAGCGTGACAGTGCCATGCTCAACGGCTTCGCCGAACTTGTGATGATGCGCATACAGGGCATGCGGTCTCGAAACTTTATAGACCAACCCACGGGGCTGTTTAATCGACTCAGGCTTGAGGAAGATATCCGTCAAGCGGTGAAGCTTAAAACCCGGTGCCAGGTGTATGCCGTTGACATTATCTCGCCAAAGTTCCTCAACGACATCGTAAAGGCCCTTGGGTATAGCTTTGCGGGAGACCTGGTCCTGGCGATCAAATCTCGCCTGCAAACACTCTTACCCGCGCGGTGCCTGCTTTACAAAATAAGCCCGACCCGGTTTGGCTTCCTCCTTGAGGAGGAACAAACCACCGAGCACATCTGCGCAAGTATTCTGACGGACTTCAAAAAGCCGGTGGAATGCCACGGCATCCCCATACTCATGCAAGTGGGAATTGGCGTCCTGCCTATTCAAGGCGCAGGGCAGCAAGACTGGCTGCGCCTGCTGGTCAGTGCGGCAGATGAGGCACGTGACCGCAAGCTGGGATGGTCTCTTTATGAACCTCAGTTTGATGCGGCTCAACAACGCGCGTTCATGTTGTTGAGTTCGTTGCCGGAAGCGGTCAGCTCCGACCAACAGTTCAGCCTGGTGTATCAGCCCAAGATCAAACTGCCCTCGGGAAAGTGTGACTCGGTAGAGGCATTGCTACGATGGACCCATCCGTTGCTTGGCCCCATCAGCCCTGCTGAATTCATCCCCTTGGCTGAAAAAACCGCCTTGATACCCTCCGTTGGACTATGGGTGCTCAACGCAATCATCCGGCAAACGCTTGTCTGGAAAGCGCAAGGTGTGCGCCTGCGGATAGCGATGAATATCACTGTCATCGATCTGGAAAGTTCCGAGTTCGTAGACGCGATGATTCATGAAATTCAAACCCACGGCCTGGACCCGGCCAGCTTTGAACTTGAGTTTACCGAAAGCATGCTGATGACCAATCCTGAAGAAGTCATTCGGCAGCTGGAACGGGTTCGTAAGTTTGGCGTAGAGGTTGCCGTTGATGATTTCGGCACGGGCTACAGTAACTGGGCGTATTTGAAGGAACTGCCCGCCACTACCGTCAAGCTTGATCAATCACTGATCAGCGGACTGGGCACCAATCAAAATGACAAGCAACTGGTTAAAACCCTGATAGGCCTGGCGAAGGGGCTCGGCTACCGCGTCGTTGCCGAAGGCGTAGAAAATGAAGAGATCCTGGATCTTTTAATACAGTGGGGGTGTTCCGAGGCGCAGGGCTACCTGATAGCAAAACCTATGAGCGCAGCGGATCTGGAAGCCTGGATAGGAGTGTGCTCTGGCGCCCCTTCATTAGAAGGTACCCAAAACCCTACTTAAACGTACTGGATCGCCCTGGATTTCAGTAGTTTTTCGCAGAAACGAAAAAAGACGCCGAAGCGTCTATTCCTTAAATTACAGGCAAAAAAAAGCCACTCTATTGAGTGGCTTTTTCTTTGTGTTTGGAGCGGGAAACGAGACTCGCATCTGGTGTCCGACCCATTGAGATTTAAGGAATATATTTTCTTGCAGAAGCAGGAAAAGACTCAATTTCGGACTTGTTTTTGGGGTGTTTCAAGAGCGAAAAAAGAGGTCGTCATAAGCAAGGCTATTGGATTCCACCCATAGCCAATGGAGGGACGATCATCAAACTGCGGTGTCATGTTCACAGGATCAGCAGACTAGTAATTCCATCCGGAAAAGACGGACCAACAGCCGCCTCCCAACTCTTACCACTCGACGTCCGAGGTCGTTGCAGCGCTAGAGTTCATCCAGCCTTACCAGTCAGACTTGGTACCGGTATTCGGGAGCTCCTGCGGTAAAGCAGGACTCTTGAATGTGTGCCGCTCTATGAGACCCACCTCAGTGCCACTGATCCTAATCCTAGGAAGCCTCAAAAGTGTTGCTCGCTCTCCCACCGAGGAACCAACAATTGCTAAATATGCATATCGATTTTGTTGGGCGAACGCGCAAGGACGGGATTTGCGTGATGGGGCGGCCGCTACCTTGTCCATCGTTAATGGAACCGGTTCGAGGGCGCAGCAAGCCCATTACAAATCTCGAGGCCAGGGTTAGCTTCTGGTGTCGACCATCGATTTGTGCGTATACTTCGAAAAGTTATCATTCGCTTTTCTTGGACAGATTTGAAGCTAGGAAGGCAATTGGATTTTTCAGCGAAGTCGACACGGTAGTCAGTCATAATGCCTTTATTGAAGCCTCCTTTTCTCTCTCTGCTTTGGCGACACAAATTCTCCGGTCTATGTATTGTTTTGGTGGTCTTGGCCATCGTCGGCAGCGCACTGTGGAGACAGACGCAAGCCGCTCCTCCCGCACCGTCCTCAGTCGTGGTGACGCGCGCAAATATCGAGACCACTGTCACGGCGCTTGGAAACCTCCAGCCCAAGCGTTACGTTGATGTCGGGGCTCAAGTTTCCGGGCAGATTCTGCATCTGCATGCGCAACCAGGTGACCTGATTGCCAAGGGTAAGCTTCTGGTTGAAATTGATCCAAGCGTACAAAAGGCTGCGGTGGATGCCGGCCGAGCATCCCTCAGAGCGCTAAAGGCCCAATTAGTTGACCAGTCCGCCCAACACAAACTTGCCACCCAGCGATACGCCCGCCTGCACTCTCTGGTCAGTGACGGCGCTACCAGCCTCGATGACCTGCAAAGCGCCCAAGCCACACTGACCTCCACGGGTGCGCGTATAGAGCAACTCGAGGCTCAAATCGCCCAGACCCTGGCGACCTTGAACGCAGACGAGGCGAGGTTGGGCTATACACGAATCTATGCGCCGATCACGGGAACCGTTGTATCCGTCGATGCGCGTGAAGGACAGACGCTGAATGCGACCTATCAAACTCCCGACATTTTACGCATAGCCGACCTGACAACGATGACGGTGTGGACCGAAGTCTCGGAAGCGGATGTCGGCAAGGTAAAGCCTGGAATGCGCGCCTATTTCACGACCCTCGGCGACGACCAAAGGCGATGGGATGGCAAGGTGCGTCAAGTTCTGCCCGCCCCGCCCACCCAGACGAGCATCGGCGCCGGAAAGAGCCCGGCATCCGGCAACAGTAAAGTTGTCGTCTACACGGCTTTGTTCGATGTCGACAACGCGGATTCGGCACTCATGCCACAGATGACTGCCCAAGTCGCCTTCATTCAAGAACAGGCTCAAGACACCCTTGCAGCCCCCTTCTCCGCACTGACTCCGGTCGGCGCCAGTCAAGATGTGTTCACTGCTCGAGTCAAACATGACGACGGCACTACAGAAGTTCGTCAAGTGCGCATTGGTGCTCGCAATCGTTATACAGCGCAGATTCTCGAGGGCCTGAAGCTGGATGACGTGTTACTGCAAAACGATGACAACGTTGCGAATCCAAAAGGATGAAGGCGCACTGCACAGCAACCTTCAATGGCGATACCGCTCTTATAGAGCTGCGTAATATCCACAAGACCTATAAGGCTCCGCCCAATGCCCAAGGGGACTTCTCTGCAAGCTCAGACGTCTTGCGAGGCATCAATCTCAAGCTACACGCTGGGGAATTCGTTGCCATCGTAGGCGCTTCAGGGTCGGGCAAGTCGACCCTGATGAATATCATCGGCCTGCTCGACAACCCAAGTTCAGGCACCTATCTCTTTAACGGCAAAGACATGGCTGACCTGGATGCCGACGCTATGGCATCACTGCGCAGCAGTGCTTTTGGCTTTGTTTTCCAAGGCTATCATCTCCTTTCAACCGAAACAGCCAGGGAGAATGTAGAGGTTCCGGGGCTATACACCGGGCAGCCACCCGACGAACGCCGCGCACGCGCTGAAGAGTTGCTGGGAAGGCTGGGCATGGGGGACCGCCTTGAACACAAGCCTCATCAGTTGTCTGGTGGCCAACAGCAACGCGTCGCAATTGCCCGGGCCTTGATGAACGGGGGGCAAATCATTCTTGCCGACGAGCCCACGGGGGCACTCGATAGCACAAGTGGCGCCGAAGTCATCGCCATGCTTCACGAATTGTCGGCTGCTGGGCACAGCATAATTCTGGTCACTCACGATCGGCACATTGCCGCTCAGGCTCATCGCATCATTGAGATCAGCGACGGAGAAATCGTTGGCGACAACGCCACGCTGGCGTGCCCTGAAAAATCCTCTGCCGAACAACCATCGCCAAAAAGGCGTACGGCATACCAGACTCGACGCACTCGCGTGCCACTGATCGAACTGGCCAGGACTGCCTGGCGATCAATGCACCTGAACCGCATAAGAACCGGACTGACGTTGCTGGGCATCATCATCGGCGTTGCATCAGTGATAATCATGCTTGCTATCGGAAGCGGATCACAACGGCAAGTCATGGCCCAATTTGACACTCTGGGTGTCAAAACCATGTTTGTGTTTCCAAAAAACGACAGCACGCGATCACAGAGCGCCCCACTCACCCTTGAAGATGCAAAAACGATTCGCACCCTGCCGAACGTACAAGCTGTAGCCCCCTACAGCCAGCATAGCGTGGTAGCTCGTCGCGGAAGTGTCGACCAGGAAACCTATGGCGGCGGCGCTACCATTGACTGCCCTGCGGTGCTCAACTGGAGCGCATCCGAGGGCTCGATGTTCAGTGCTCAGGACTACGCAGGCACGGAAAAGATAGCGATCATCGGCCAGACTGTAAAAAATGCGCTATTCGCCGACGGCTCCTCCCCCATAGGCCAAACGATCTTGATTGATAAGGTGCCATTTCTGGTCGTGGGGGTGTTTTCCGCCAAGGGACCAAGCGGGGGTGTCGATCAGGACAACCGGGTAACGGTTCCTTACAGAGCTGCGGCCGCGCGTCTATTTGGTCATCCATACCCTTCCTATATCGCAGTGCAGGTTATCGACATCAATAAGACCAGCGAAACCATCGAAGCTATCAAGGCCGTGCTGACGAGAGAGCGGCGAACGGATGATATCCAAGTGTGGAACCCGATCGAAACGGTTCAGGCACAAGAGACCTCATCACAATCGATGACTCGAATGCTGGGCCTCGTTGCCGCCGTGTCGCTGATCGTTGGCGGAATTGGGGTTATGAACGTGATGCTGATGAACATCCGGGAACGCATTCGAGAGATCGGTATGCGAATGGCCACGGGAGCGCGCCAACGTGATATCCAATTTCAATTTTTGATCGAAGCAATCATGGTAACGACCATCGGAGGCATCACGGGTGTGGTAATAGGCGTACTGGCGGTCAATACGCTGGATATGATCGCGATACCTGTTGACATATCCATGATCGCTTGCGCAGGTGCACTGGCCTGCTCTGTATTAACCGGTCTGATATTTGGCTTCATGCCTGCACGCAAGGCAGCCCTGCTCAATCCCGCCCAAGCGTTGGTCATGAACTAGGAACAGCATGATATGCAATGCTGCACCCCCTGGTTGCGCCTTGAGTTTCACGCCTTATAAATCCAAGGCGCATTTTCGCGCAAGCGTGGCAACGCGGCGTTGCTGCAAGCGCAAAACTGGCTCGGCGGCTGTTCACGGTTGAGGCTTGCCTGATTCGTGCGCTATGCTGGCTGCAGCTTATTGACGTTGAATTCGCTAGGTTCCCAACAGGCGCGCCAATTATTTTTGAGTAGAGAAATGGACTTGTCTTATCTCCCTTGCCACATCGCCAAGGTATGGAACAGCAGCACCAGCCGCGACCTCTTTGAGTTGAATCGAGCTGATATCGAGGAAGAGTTCAAGCGTGCCGGACTTATTCTTTTTCGTGGGTTTGAAGTTACCCCGCAGTCCTTTGAGCGCTTCGCCTCTCAGTTTTCCAGTCAGATCATTATCAGCCCTGGAGAAGCAAAATCAGGAACTGCCGTGGGCAGTGGTGTCCAGTTGATCGCTCGGGACGGCGCTGAACAAGATCTTCATCAGGAAAACGGAGCGCTTGCTTCGCGCCCAGAGCTACTCTGGTTTTATTGCGCCACTCCAGCAGACGGTGAAGGAGAAACAACCTACGCGGATGGCATCGCGGTGTGGCAAGCGCTCTCAGAGAATACCCGCAAGCTGTTCCTGTCCAAGCGAGTTAAGTATTCAGACAGCTTGCCCCGTGAAGCATGGCTGACGCCGGATGGGTTTCTCGACGCCCGCATGCATGTAGGCCAGTTGAGGCTAAAAGGCTCGATTGTTCGTTTTGACGATCAAGACACGTTGATCAGGGAATATATAGCGCCCGCTGCCACGCAGCCAAAATGGAGTGAACAAACGGCATTCGTCAATAGTTTATGCGGCCCCTATGATCACGTCGTGACCTTAGAAGACGGCTCCCCAATCCCCAGTGATGTCATTGAGGAAATACATGCCGTGCATACAGCCTTAATACGCGCGGTCACTTGGCAGTCAGGCGACATCCTGCTGATTGATAACACCCGGTATGTGCACGGTCGGCGTGCATTTCAAGACGTTAAAAGAACACATTACACTTTTATGTCATTGGCGAACTTCTAAGGCATTCAGATGCGCACATACGATGCACTTACCAGTAGCCCCGTGGCATTCGCAAAAACGACATGCAATCTGTGTGATTCGGACATTCCCGTCACGGCTGATCGATACCATTGCCTGGACTGCCATCAAGACTTTTGCAATGCATGTAAAGCCTCGCAGCACGCCCACGTTCAGGGTCACCCCGCTTTCCACCTTTGCGTTGTATACCCTGGCTTGAAAACGCCCGATGATAGCCAACGCAAAGATATCATCTCAGCGTGGCGGGAAGACCTGGAACGCAATCAACGCTTTGGCGCAGCCGCCACTTTTTTCTCTGATTACGCACTCGCTATTCTCGACGCAAAGACTGAACGTCTTGGCCTCATGGGCGAAACTGCGACCTACGCTGAACTGGCGCTGAATCGGATCATTGAACTTAGAAGTATGGGCCGTTTTGTGGACTTCTTTGCACGAAGAACCTTGGCAGGCACGGTACTGGGCGGCGGCATGCAGGTTTTTTCGCAGGGTGTCAGCGACGCGAATCGATGGAAAGGCATCCCATTGCTTAAGGGTGTCTACGATTTCGCGCTGTACCCTTTGATGCTGAACAAGATAAAACCGGCAACAATATTTGAATTCGGGAGTGAGGCCGGTGGTAGCGCATGCTGGCTCGCTGATCTAACCGCTTCTTTCGACATCGATTGCCACGTTTACTCTGTGGACCTGACTCCGCCCAGCCTTAAACATGAACGCATTACATTCATACAGGGGGATTCGCGGTCACCCGAGATAGCATTCCCTGCCGAACTGTTACTTCAAGCCCCCCATCCCTGGTTGATCGTTGAGGATTCCCACGTCAACATCCAGGGTATTCTGGAGTACTTTTCCAAGTTCATGCAGCCAGGCGATTATTTTATTATAGAAGATGAAAACGCAGAGTCGGATATTGGCAAGCATCTCTTAATGCATCCTGGGCAGTACTGGGTGGATACATTTTTCACTGATTATTTCGGATACAACGCAACTTGCAGCTCTGATCAGATTCTTGCCTTCAAGCCCCCTATCGACGGCATTGATGAGAAGACCCCTTAGTAGTCGCGCTTCTTTTTAAACCCTGCGTCGTAGGTAGCCCATGGAAAAAAACGATACTCACCCGTCGAGTCTATTTCAGTCAGCCATATCTGGCGACACGCACGCTCTTGCTATTCGCAGAGATCGGGTAGCGCAGGCTTCAAGGTCGTTGGCAGCGTTGAAAGCGGTACAACGGATAAGCTCAGACTCGGTCAATTTTCATGAAACCGCACTGCAGGGCCTTCCTTTGATCATTGAAGGTGTCGTCGGTGACTGGTCTATCAATTCATATAAACGTGATGACCTGCGCCATAGTTTCGGTGCGTTGAAAGTTTTCCCTAGAATGGGCGACTACGTTATGCCACTGCCCACGGAAGGCGTGACGAGTAATGAAATGACTTTGCTCGATTACTTGGACTTGATCGAGCAGGCGGGTCCAACGCCCCCCCCTTACATCGGCGATCACTCGCTGCCAATCAGTTCCATGTGTGATTGGCCGCCGTATTTTGAAAACTGGCATACGCCCCGGGTATGGCTAGGCCCCTCTGGAACCGTTACCCGTCTGCACTGTGATTTCGAAGATAATTTATTTGCCCAGATCTGGGGGCGTAAGCGTTTTTTACTCTATCCACACTCTGCAAGACCTAACCTCTATATTGAGGAGGTTCATCCAACTTTGTTTATCTCCTCGTTCGATCCCGAGTACCCGAATTACGACCTCTACCCCTTGGCTCGGTCAGAGGAGGCCGTAGAGTGCATTTTAGAGCCTGGCGACTTGCTGTATCTACCTGCAGGCTGGTTTCATCATGTCAAGGCATTGGACTTTTCTTTATCAGTCAACCGCTGGACCCCGGACGAACCGATAATAATAACGGCCAGTAATTGATCTCGCCCGCCAGGATCTACACTTACACACCTGACAGACACTCACAGCAGGATAGGATCATTCTGCCAACAACCAGAGCATCCATGATCTGCCCTATGGATGCCCCGGCTATCCCTATGTTTACACGACGTCCAAAGCGATTTTCGTCACAACGTACTCCCCTACGTCCCGAACGGCAGGCTCCTGCACTATGCTGTCGTGCAAACAGTCCAGAATGACATTCTGGATCGGATCCGTTACATAGTGGCGCCACTGTTCACTTTGCGTTTCTCCGTATCGCGTACTGCGTCGCGCACTGAAGTAGGTAATCTTTCCAGAGTACTTACGCTCGATCGGCTCCTGCCCCAACAACGTATTATTAATACTTGTCTTGACCACTCTTTTGAATACTTCGACATCCAGCATGCCTAAAGGACTGTTCTGCGAATGCAAGTAGGCATGAAAAGCGCTCAGACTCTCAGTGACAGCCCCCTCACTACACACAGGTGAATCAAGTTCAGAGAGTATTGCCTCGAACACCAACTTTTCGGTGATCGTTTTATTATTCAGCCCTTTTACAGGCACCCGAGCGTCGAGCAAAATCACCTCGCCGACTTCATGCCCTAACTCAGATAACGTACACGCGACCTCAAAGGCAATCCTACCGCCGAAAGACCAGCCGATCAGATGATAAGGACCTGCTGGCTGAACGTTCAGTATGCAGTCTACATACTCTTGAATCATTTCCTTAAGCGTTGCCGCAGGCGCTTCGTCATGCTCTATACCGCGCGCTTGGAGCCCGTACAAAGATACACCCGGTAGATGCCTGATAAGCTGAGAATAGGGCCAGCAGAGTCCACGCCCAGGATGCATGCAGAACATCGTGGGTGAACCCGTTTGGGTGCGTAGAGGCAGCAACATTGAAAGCGAGGATGCTTGCGGCCCTTTCAATTGCTCCGCCAGTTGCGCCACGGTGGGCGCTTCAAACAGGCTGCGGATCGCCAGGTCCACACCCAGCTCTTCGCGCACAGCGTTGACCAGGCGCATGGCCAACAACGAGTGCCCGCCCAGCTCGAAGAAACTGTCGTCGATGCCCACGCTGTCGACCCCCAGCACCTCGGCAAACAA
>Ga0105251_10001914_pt1 | contig 17065 bp, 17 predicted proteins | sample KBSS64metaG_FD_80424 | JGI IMG/M metagenome (GOLD analysis project Ga0105251, IMG submission 80424) | Switchgrass rhizosphere microbial communities from Kellogg Biological Station, Michigan, USA - KBS S6-4 metaG | ecosystem: Host-associated > Plants > Roots > Rhizosphere > Soil | place...
ATCGTGATGCAGTACCGGCGAGCGAGTCCCCAGCTGTGGCTGCCGGCAGGGTGCATCTCGGTCGATGCGGAAGTGATCGTAGAACCGCCAGCTGTTGATGAACGCACGAAGCTCGCCGATCTCCGGTGCTTGCCGTGGGCGGCCAACGATGTTGAAAAAGCTCTCACAGCTGTCGGCACGTTGATCGAGCACCGTCCACCCGTTCCCCTCCCGGGCACGTACCATGGCGTTCCTGCGCTCTACCAGCAAAGATGACGGCCGGTAAGCGCCGGCACCCCAGATGGCTTCACTCTTGATCTCGGGGTCGAGCATGAATGCAGTGGGATAGGGCAGGGGAATCGGCAGGCCGAGGGAGATGGCAAAGCCGAAATCCTCGGTGGCAAAACCCAGGCGCAGGCGTTTGGCTTCGCTTGGATGTTGGCCTTGGATGGGTACTTCACCGCGCTTCATGCGCGCACTCATCTCGGGCCCGGCCCACCAAGTCGAATCCAGGCCGCCTTCACGGGCAAGCGCTTCGATCACGCCGCCTTGGGCGGTCTCGGCGAGCAGGCGCAGGGCCTTGTACAGATTGGATTTACCGCTGCCGTTTGCACCGGTCACCAGATTGAGTTGGCCTAGCGGCAAGACAAGGTGGTTGATCGAGCGGTAGTTGCCGATGGCGAGGGTGGTGAGCATGCGGTGCGTCCCAGCGTGAACTGAGCGACCGATTGTGGCCGAACTGGGGCGGTGTTTCTAGCGTTCAGATTGGCTTCGGGAGTGAGGGGTGGCCGACTTCAAGTTCATCCAATAGGGCAAAAATCATCATATTGACGTGGTGGGACGCGGCGACCCTTCGGTGGTCACTCAGCATTACGCCGGTGTGGTTGAGGTAGCGGGCGCAGTCCGGAAGCTTCGAGGCTTGCTCTTTGGATTGGGTGGAGGGTAGCGTTTCGGAGTGTGGTTTTGTGACATTGGTGAATTCGCCTGAGTTGGGCGGCGCTAGGGCTTGGATTGTTGGGGCCGCTTTGCGGCCCATCGCCGGCAAGCGCGGCTCCCACAGGGAGGGCGAGCGGGGCTCGAGGTTAGTCTTTTGTCATGCCCAGTTCGGCATCGTCGAGCAAGGCCTTGGCCAGGGCACAGAGGTAGTGCGAGGCCCAGAGCAGTTGGGGTTTGTCTTCCATCAGGCCGTCGATGGACAGGTCGCGGGCATAGCCCATCAGTTCTGAAGCTTGTTCGCGGGCGCTCTGGCAGGGGATGCCGGGTTCGATGCGGAAGAGGGGATGGGTCTGGTTCTCACCCTGGTAGAACGTGGTTTTGCCAACAGTGAACCTGGTTTCTTCGGTGGCCATTGTTTGATCTCCCTGAAGTTGAAGTTGCCTGGGTTGGCCGCGGATTACTGCAGCGTCTGCGGATCTGCTGGCTTTTGAATTTGAACCAGCGCCGATTCGAGCAACTTGCGCAGGGCCTCAAGCTCGTGCATTGACGTCATGATCAACAACGACACGGGTGACTTGAGCTGCATCAGCATGGCCTGCTGGGCAACGACTTCCGCGCAGAGTGCGTAGTCAGCCGCCATTATCAGTGTGTCTTCCAGGGATTGGAGATTGTGGGGTGGGTCTGGGACTATCTTCAGCATGCTTACGCTCCAACAATGGTTGAGCTGCGATCCGCCTCGCTGTCAAACGGGAGGGTGGCAGCTGTACGCGGGTTGACAGACCGAGATTGTTGGCACTCGGCGCACAATAATGTGCCCGCACGTACAGCCGCCATAAGCGTGTGCACACGGACAACAATCGACGGTCTGTCAAAACCGATCGCTGAATTGGCAGCGACCGGCCGAGACTAGAATCCACATTGACCATGTGCAACGAAAAATGGGCGTCGGCAGTATCTTTGGGAAAGGTCCTACAAGGAAGGGGCTAAATCTGATTTTTTTAGCCAGAGGACGTAACAATATGTGAGTTCTCAGCCCCAAAAATCGGCTTGAACATCTCTCTCAACCAACGTTGCAGCGGACCTGATTCACTGATCGCGCAGCGAATCTCACAAGGGAAGTGAATGAACATACAGCAGGCACTAACACGCTCTCGAATCCAGACGGCTGTCGGTGGCTTAATGATTATCAGCGGTGGCGCTTACTACTTCATCAGTTTACTCATGGCGCTGTATCATTCAGCGCAAGCCATGAACGACACGGTTTTTTGGCAGCTCGGCGCCATGGTGCAAAACGCTGTAGCCGCTCTGTATGAGGTGACCGCTCCTTATCTGGGTTTCGTCTGGCGTAGCGTGCCGACTCTCAACCAAGCCGATCTGCTGACATACGGCAATCTCCTGTTCTTGGGATTCTTGGGAGTAATCATCGTTGGCAAGCAACTGATGCTTTCCGGACGGCGCCTTCGGGAGCGGACCAAGCGGGCGATCAAAGACATCGAAGAACTCCGCTGGCGGCAGTCGATGATGAGCGATGGCAGCCTGGGAGGTGTGTCGATCAGTGCCGACACAGTCGCTCAGGTCAACATCTATCAACAAACCATGCCTCCCAACCCTGCTGGGGAGTGGTGGACTCGTCCGTGGGGCATGGCAGGTCTGTCCATTATCAGCGGATTTGTGGTAGCTGTATTGGCTAAGCTCACGGGCATGGTCTGAGCTAGGACAAGGTCGCGCCGGGAAGCGCACTTCGCCTCCCGGTCAACCTCACTTGATCAAGTTCAGATAGCCAGATACATCACGCTTTTGCATCAACATCCTCAACATCCGTTTCCCCCAATGAAGGCCCGCGGCCTTGTACCTGACCAGCGAAACGACCAGGGATAATGCAAAAATTTGCGGAACATAGGTGATCAGCCATTGGGTCGTTTTCGCCATGGCACCGCTCAAGTGGATGTCAGGGATAAGCTCGATGAACCTGAGATCCACATACCCAGACGGGTGCAGGGCCATGAACAGATTGAGCAGCAGAATACCAGGCACGGCCATCACAATGACGCGTATCAGATGGCCCTCGACCCGCCGCCAAACGCTAGGGGCGAGCAAGGGTAGGAACATTCTGTTGAAGATCAAAGCAACCAGGCCCCAACAGGCCAGGTGCCAATAATCCCCCCTCTCTGTCACGCTTCTTGTCAGGGACTGCAGCGGCAGCATGAACGACGCCAATACGGAGTCTGGATTGTGCGCCAGCGCAAAAAGCCCCAAGTACCCATCGTTTCCAGCCATGGCAACAGGTGTACCTCGATGGAGCAAGCTCATGGCCCCATAGAGCAGGGTCATCACGGCACATAACGGAAATGCGAGCCCCAGCACAGCGCTCAGGCGGAACTTCAGGCTGGTGGAGAGGATGTGCTGAAGTGAACGATTGCGGGCCTGCATGAACGCGGCGGCGTCGGCCGCGCTGATGATGCCGTTGCGCACGGGTGACGTTTTCTCTACGTCAGATTGGCGCTCCATTTCACTGATCAGCAAGCGCGCAATTTTGCTGCTCGATGCCTGATTTACCTGCCAGATATTCGTGTGCTTCTGCACGCCCTTGACGGCCTTCTTGAAGCCTTCACTCAGCACGCCATCAAGGAATACAGTGTGCAAGGTTGGGCCGATAAACCGGCAGGTGCCGCTTGCCTTTTGATAGGTAACATTCGCCTCTGCCGCCACTACGTGGCCAGTGGCGGTAAACACATTTGGATCGTCGTGCGCGGTCTGGTACCGATCCACGGCGAACACCGTATGGCGTTCGGGCGTGTTCATGACTGCCCGCATTGCAGGCAGCATCCACTCCGAGCTCGTTGCGCCCCATTTGAAATTCACGGAGGTGTCTGCGAAGACATTCAGATGGTATTCGGAGATGAACTGGCAAGCGCCACTGCAGGTGCCGCAGGTGACCTTGCCCGCTCGGCATGATCTGCAGGTGATATTGCCTGAGCAATGGCAGAAGTGGCATGGGATCGTTCCCGAACCCCCACACCCGTAGCACGGCATGCCCGGCCTGCGAATTCCGTTGCAGCGGTCACAGGGCAGGCGGCAGGAGCGGTAGCATCGAGGGCAAGGTTCAAGTGCGCCACCCCTGCAGTTGGCGCATTGAGTGGTCCCTTGTCCGGCGCAACTTTGGCAATCTTCTATTCCGCAGTACACCTGCTGGTCAGTCAGGATGCGAAACTTCCCAGGCTCTCGATAATGGCTGACATTGTTCTTCAGCTGCGCCTGCGTCTGGTCCCGCAGAAAACCTGGCGCCGCCAGCAGTTGTTTTTGTCGATGAGTCAAAACCGCCTGGATATGCGCCTTGTCGTACAAAGGGCCAGTGGCCTGGTTAACGTAACGGCTCTGGTACTCGAACGCATAGCGGGTGGTGACGGTGTAGGTGAGCTCGGCCCGATGCTGCTGAATATTTTCTACAGTGATTGCGGAGGTTACATTTTCGCCAAAGGCCTCCAGTGCCTTGGCCTTCATCGCCCGGGCGATATCGTTGGCGGTGAAACCACTTGTTACTGACATTTCCAATCCATGGCTGGGGTTGTTCGTTTTGTGGAGGCGCATAGTGCCAGTGCTGAACCTTGGGGGTACAGCTCAAATACCCACTTGTGCGATACGCCGTGTTGGATTCTTCGCGGGTGAACGCGCTGCTGCAGGGCCATGTTCCAGACGCGATCTGGCCGTGGTCGTGTCCTGGCAATTGACAGTATCCTTGGAATACACACTTACTTCTGCAAGGACCAAATAGATGAATCAACCACCGGATGGATTGCCGATCTACCGGGTGCTGACGGGGCCCGATGACGCATCTTTTTGCCATCGGGTCAGTGATGCCTTGAAGATGGGTTATCAACTCCATGGCGGGCCTGCACTCACGTTCAATGGCAAAGATGTGATCGTGGCGCAGGCTGTTACTTGGCCAGAGGAGCACGAAACTTCGTCTTGATGGCACAAGGCTTTTTGTCTTGGTATTTGTAGCGCCTGGGAGATCGAGCGCCGCGCGGGCGGCGCTCGATCTCCCAGGCGCTGCATTTGCCAAGGCGAACACCTCGGCAATGCAACCCCACCGCATCAGAACCGAACCGTAACCCCCGCATTCACCGAATGGTACCGGGCGTCCGACCCAAACTGCCCCTGATACGACAACCCAACCTCAGTCTGGCGGTTCACCTTCACCGTCGCCCCCAATTCAGTCATCGCCACATCACGCGTCTGGGCAATGCCCTGTACCGCAAAGTCCGGCCCACCGGCGAAGGCCTGCGTACTGCTCGGGTCCAGGTCACCATAAGCACGGCGCCACCCCAACGACCCATAGAACCGGGTGTCATGGTCAGCCACACGGGTACGGGTTGAAGCACGCATGCCCACGGTCGAGAACCAGGTATCTTGCTTCTCACTGGAAACATCCAGCGCCGCAGCCCCACCTTTCTCGTGGAAGCTGTCTGCATCGTATTTCACGTACGACACCCCCACGAACGGCTCCAGCGCCACCGAGCCCAAGCCGATGCGGTAAGCCGCCTCGCCACTGGCCTGCAGGGTGTTGGCGTCGCGCTTGCCCTTCAGGTGGTCGCTGAACCCGGCAAAGGCCACGTTGCGTTTGCTGTCCAGCTTGTGCCAGGTGTAGCCCACGTCTGCGCTCAGGCGCAGGGCATCGAGTTGGGCGCCGGTGTACAGGCCCAGGTGGTAGTTGTCGCTGTGGCCCTTGGCATCGGTGTCGTCGGCATCGAACTTAGTGCGGCTGTAGCCACCGTAGAGGCCCGCGCGCCAGTCGGGGTTGATGCTGCCGTCGGCACCAATCAGCACACCGCCGGTCCGCTGGTGCAGGCCGCCGGCGCCGTTGTTGCCGTCCAGCTTCGACCAATTGCCAAAGGCCTGCGCCCAGGCACCACCTTCCATTTCAGGGGCGGTGGGCATGAAGCTCGATGCACCCAGCGGCATGCGCACGGTGGTGCTGTCGAACAGGTTGCGCAGGCGGGTGCCCAGCACGCCGGAGACCACTTGGCTGTTAGCGATCAGCGCGGTGCCGGTGCTGCCGTGGTAGTCGCCGGCGAGCTGATCGATGGCGTTGCGTGCGCTGTCGGCATCCAGCACCAGCAGGTTGTTGTACAGGCGCAGCGGCTCGCCGCTTTGTTGCAGCTCGCTCAGCGCGCCTGCGGTATTCCACTGGTTCTCGGTCAGCGCCACGGTCTGGAAGATGCCGGGTGTGGCTGGCCCGCCGGTCTCTGGCGGCTGGACCGGGGGTTGCACGGGGGGCTGAACCGGGGGCTCGACCGGTGGCTGAACCGGCGGCTGAACTGGGGGTTCCACAGGCGGCTGGACCGGTGGCTGCACCGGGGGCTCTACGGGCGGTTCGACCGGTGGTTCAACAGGTGGCTCTGGCGTGGTGGTCTTCTGCGCGATGGTCAGGTTCAGTTCATTGGCCGTGCGCTGCAGGCTGACGTTGAGGAACGCCGAGTTGGTAAATGCCTGCGCATAGGCGGTGCCAGCAGCAGCGCCATCCACCACGCCGCCCTGGGCGGCCAGCAAGGTGTAGGTTTGCCCGGTCTGGTAGCTTTGCGCGTCGTTGAGCGTGGTGACATCGACCCGGGTGCCGCGCAAGGTCGCGGTGCCACTGACGTTGACGCGGTCCGAGCCGCCATCGCCAGCAATGTCGGCGGCGTAACGCGAGCCGGCTGCCATGTCCAGGTCGCCGTTGATCGCCAAAGTGCCCAGTGCGCCTTCACCTGGCGACAGGGTACCGCCCGAGGCGACCTGGGTGGTGCCGACCTGGCCGGTACCGGCCAGCACACCACCGTCCAGTACCTGGGCGCGGTTGCTGTAGTTGCCGGCGCTGTCGGTGTGGCCGACGGTGCCGTTGATCACCAGGGTGCCGTTGCCGATGCTCAGCAGCGAGGTGCCGCGTGGGTTGGTCTGGTCGACATCACCTGCCAGTACCAGGCGACCGCCACGTACCACTGTGCTGCCGCTCATGCCGGTCAGGTCGCCGCTCAGGGTGGTGTTGCCGCTGAAGGCATATACCCGGCCCGCACCGCTTATGCTGTTGCTCACTTGCAGGTCGCTGTCGGTGTGGTTGAACGCCAACGCACCGCTGCCGGCGCCGAAGCGGATCGCCGTCTGCGGGTCGAGGCGGCCGGCGGCTTGTGCGGCGCCGGCGGTGATGGCGTCGATATCGGTGCGGCTGTCGTCCCTGACTACTGCGCCACCGATTGTGAGGGCGCCGCGTGCGGCCGAGTTGAGGCTGGTCAGCTCGCTGATGTCGATGCCTTCGGTGCTGCTCAGCTCGGCGCCGTTGGCCAGCACCAGGGTGGTGCTGGAGGTGGTGGTGCCCAGGGTCAGCGCGCGCGTGGCCAGGCGCGTGCCTTCGCCGGATACACTGACCACGGTATTACGGCTGATGTTGGCCGAACCCAGCGCCATCGAGTCGCTGGTCAGTACCGCGCCATCGCTCAGGCTGAGGTCGTTGCGGTTGCGGAAGCTGCCGGTGTTGTCCCAGCGGGTGTTGGCGCCGGACAGGTCGCTGATCGAGTTGATGGCCACGCGCTCGCTGGCGAGCTGCCCACCCTTTTGCAGGGTGATGCGCGAGTCGTAGAGGAACGTGCCGCCGGAGGTCACGTTGACGGCATCCACCTTCGAGCCTAAGCCGCTGATCACCAGGTTCGCCCGCGACAGGGCATTGCCGGCATTGCCGTTGTCGCTGAGCTGCAGGTCGCGCACAAACACTTCGCCGCCGTCGAGCACGTTGAGCGTGCCTTGGCCGGCGCCGCCGACGACGATGGTGTTACCGAGGACAGCTGTAGTGCGTGGCACTATCCAGCGGGTGCCTGGGCCTTGGACCGTGACAGTGGCCATGGCCGTACTGGCTGGGTTGTTGGTGGACGCGCCACCGATTCGCCCACCTTTGCTGGTCAGTTCGGCGCCGTTGTTGATGGTCAGGGTGGCGGGCACGCCGTTGCCGGGGCGCAGCGACACCGTGCCATCGTAGGCGCGATCGCTGCTGAAAGTGTCCTCGCCACTGTCGAGGCTGTAGTCCGCAGCGTGGGCGTTTGGCAGCAGGGCGAGGGTGATCGAAAGTGCGAGCGGGGAGAGTCTGAATAGGGGATTCATGGCGATTCCAGATATTCCATTAGATGCCACGCAAGTGGCTGCCAGCCCCGAGGGCGCTGGCGTTCCTTGGGTGCAACGGATAGACGCTGGGAGTATCGGGAGGGCGTGGAGCGATGAGAATAGAACGCATGTGCTAGTGGCTTGCGGAACGTGACGCCGCGCACATAGCGGGCCGAGGCGGCTGGCGGATGCATCTGAATTATGTTCTGGCCGCCTGGTCAGGTAATGAGTCCCTTGCCTTTGGAGTTACTCATGCATTCCTACACCGTGCACTACCAGCTCAACGGCCAGCCAGCATCGCATCGCTTCGAACTCAAGCAGCCCAGCCTCGCCCGGCACGAGGCAGCGCTTCATTTGATGGTGCTGCACTTCGGTGACGGCGAGAACAGTCTGGTCATGCCGCCAGCCGACGCCGCGCCTGCCGAGATATTGGCCCAGGCCCAGATACTGGGCTTGTCGGATATCGATATCGCCTGAGGCTTCAGGCGTCGGGCCGTGCACATATGGCGCTGCGGCAAGTCATTCCCTGTCACGAAATCAGCGGCAATTCATCCTTTTCTGCTGCTCCCAGGCGCTTGATGGCTTATCCTTGCGTCACGCAATCAACGTAGAAGCAGTGAATTAACGATGGGTTTTGAACAACTAGCTGAGTTACGTGACCGCCTGCGGTCTGAAAAAGAACAGCAGACAAAGGCCGAGAACCCGCGCCCAGCCAAGCGCAAGCCCGCGCCGCAGGCGAAGGCGCGTGAGGTGGACCCGGCGGTGGAAGCGATCTGGCCATTGCAGAAGCATTTCCCCTTGGCGTTCCCTGTCAACCCGGCCCCCAAGGTGCCGCTCAAAGAGGGCATCTTCAAGGATGCCGAGCAACACCTGGAGCTGCTGGGCATCACCAGTGAACAGCTCAAGCTGGGCATCTCGACCTGGTGCCGTGGCAATCGCTACTGGGCAAGCATGGTAGAGAACGCGCCGCGGCTGGACTTGAATGGCCAGCCCGCTGGCGTAGTCACCGCCGGCCAGGCGCTGTACGCCAAGCAGCAAGCTTCGCGGCAGCGCGGCAAGGGCCGTAAAGACCGTGCCAAGGTAAAAGCGGCTGCACCGGCACCCGTTGCCGAGAGCGCGGCGCAACAGGCTGCGGACTGAGATCCGTCGCGCTCGGCCCTGAGCCTGGCAGTTTCAGGTGCCTGGGCCGAGCCGTTTAGCGGCCGCCGTGTGCGCAGCACTGCGGGGCAGGGCGCTCAACCTCGTCCTGTCATGGCGACTGAACAAGATACTCCAAGGATGAGGCGCGTCAGGCATTTCCGTTACCTGAGAACAAGGACGCAGAAGCATGAAAGAACCCCTCGGTGCAGCATTACGGCCCATGCATTTGCTGGCCGACCCCCACCTGAAAACCGCCTATGACTTGCTACGCGCTCCGCAATGCCTGCTACCCAGGAGCGGTCGCGGCGAGCAGTGGTCTGGCGGCTGGAGCCTGGGCCTGCCACCTGGTATCACCCAGCACCAGTGGCCGCTGAGCGAGAGCCTCGGTTACCCGTTGCGCCATGCGTTCACGCTGCAACTGCCCCGCGAATACCGTACGCGAGGCGAAGATTACGTGGCGATCAGTGTGTTCGTGGATGACCAGTTCGAAGAGTTGCCATCCAGCCCGGTGATCGAGGCGTATTTCGCCAGCGAGCTGTCCGTTCAGCCTCCAGGCGATGAAGCCTTGTTGCCCTTTTGGCAACATCGACGGGCGCGCCACCCGATGCAGTTCGACATGACCGACATCCTGGGTGCGCAATACGCGGCCATCTGGCTGACCCAGGCGGAATTTGCGGGTGATATCTGTCCTGCGCCGATGCTGCAGGGCAACCCGTTGCTGGGGCAGTCGCCTGGCTGGCTTGAGCAGAGCTATATCGAGTACCTCGCCTACTGCAAAGTCCGCAACCCAGGTAGCCCAGCCTTTGACTGGCTACCCGGTGAGGGGCTGGCAGCGGGTATCGACACAGCGTTCCCGATCCGTGCTCAGGTCCGCGAAGGCGATCCAAATGTCGGCAAGCCACCGCGCGATTGGGAAGACGACTGCAAGGCCAGCGGCTACGTACCGGCCTACAGCGGCGAGCAAAGCGAGGCGCTCGGGCTGGCGCAGCTGGGTGGTCGCAATCATCTGGGTGGCACGATGTTCCCGATACAGAGCTATCCGGAATTCGGCCCCTTCTACCTTGAGTTCGAGGAGAATTTTGGCGGGTTCAACTTCGGTGGCGGCAATGCGCAGCTGGACTTGGTCAAAATGGAACTGGATTGGGCGTGTGGCTGAGGCGTTGACGGCGTAAGCACTGGCGTAACATCTACCTCGGCCCACCCTTCGGCCACAATGATCAAGGAAATGTCATGGCAGCAGCACCCGCTTGGTTTCAACAGGCAAGGCAGCGCGCGAACGAAATTGCAGCCGCGTACGACAAGCGCGTCGGCGAGTTCGAGCGTTTGAAGGATGAGCAGTTGCGCATCTTCGCGAAGACTGACGTCGCGCGTTACCTGGAGTTGCTTGATGAGCACGTAAGAAGTGCCTACCAGGACAATCAGCAAGCAGGCTGGCTGCCTTCGTATGGCGCGACGTTCAGCGACCTGGAGTTTTTCGAGACCTTCATGCGCCACGATCGCAGCGGTCGCCGCTTCAGGTCACTTGAAGATGTGCCGGCATTCATCCGTCATGAGTTCGAAGGCTCGGACGATGATGATATTCGCACCCATGCCAGCGAATTGCAGGAGGCGTGCCGGGACGCTTACGACAGCCTTGCGGAATCGCGGGAGATCATGGAAGACGAGCCGGACTGTGAAGACTTTTTCGAGGGTCTGTATAACTGGCCGGACCACGCTGGCGCCTCCAAGCGCGAAATCGCCCAGGCGCAAGCGTTGGTGGACAACCTGCATGCGGGCTGGAAGCGCTGCCAGAACGCCGGGCTTGCCTTGTTGCATGCGGCTAACTATGACACGCCGGATTACGACCCGACGTTGATGGATGCGCTTATGGGCGAGTGAAGGCGTTTGCGGGTCAGGTCAGGGGCAGCATCCCAACCAGCAGGTCGAGCAATGAAAGTTATGCCAAAGTCCGTACTGCAGACCTTCCTGGTCAGCGTTAAAAAGCATCGCTTGATTATTGTTGTGCTCTGCCTTGCCTGCTTTTCCCTATTTGCATATCTGAAAAAACCGGTATTTCCGTCTGAGATCGTCCTGAAGCAAGACTTCATTCCGGGGCAATCGATCTACATCGTTCAGGCTGCCAGGGATCCAGGTGAGCCCAAAAAGCTCAGGTTCTACGCCTACAACGGCGGTGGAAGAAGTAATGAGGCGATCAAGGTGCTCGTGGCCAAGACCCCGCCCTTCCTGGTCTCGGACTCAGACTTGAAAGACGTGGTGATCCAGCGTGTCGCCAACGGCTTGCACATCAAACTCAAAGGCGCAGTCTCGGATTACCGGAGCAACCTTTATCTGGAAGACGGCGACACCTACACCACCTACCGTGTAAGCCTTGAACAGGTCGCAACGCGACCGCCCTTGCCGAGCGGGCGGTGAGCTTGTTTCAGCAGGGCGTCAAGCGGCCCCAGGGTTTGAAGAGTGGCAAGCCAGCCCGACACGAACGTGCCGGGCTGCAAGGTCGATCAGCTGGACTCCGGCACTACAGGTCGTAGCGCAGGGCGACGCCCACCGTGCGCGGAGCGCCAGCGTCCAGAATGTCACCACTGCGGTTGTTGGTGATGTACTCCTTGTCGAAGGCGTTCTTGAGGAAGCCTGAGACGGCGACGTTCTGGGTGATCTTGTATTCGGCGTTGAAGTTGGCCAGCCAGTAGTTGTCGCTGCGCCGCTCGCCGGTGACTTGGCCAGCGGCGTCGAACGCGTACTCCGAAGGCGCAGTGCTCTGATACACCAGGTCGGTGTTCAGGGTCAGGCGGTCATTCCAGCGGTAGGTGCCACCCACCGACATCTTGTAGCGCGGCGAGTAGAGAAAGTCCTCGCCGCTCATGTCACGCCCGTCGCCGGTGACGAAATCCTTGTACTTGCCGATGGTCACGGCGGCGCCGAGGTTCAGCGTCAGCTGTTCGCTCAGGTCCTTCTCGACGAAGACTTCCAGGCCCTTGATGTCGCTGCGCCCGGCGTTGAAGATGTGGGCGAACTGGGTGTCCGGGTCGAGCACGCTGACCTGCTGGTCCTTCCAGTCGGTGTAGTACAGGTTGGCACGGGCGCGCAGGGTCTTCTCGAAGAACGCACCACGCCAGGACAGCTCGTAGTTGGTGGTGTATTCCGGGTCGTACGCCTCGTGGCCGCCACCGGCGCGCACGTTGACGCCACCGCCACGGTAGCCTTTCTGCACCATCAGGCCCAGGTACTGGTTCTCTGCCAGTTGATAGTCCAGTCCTAGTTTGGGCAGCCAGGCATCGAACGACTTGCTGACTTTGCCGGGGCTGGAGAAGTCATCCTGAGCGATGTCGGTGTCGTTGGTTTCGTGGTCGTAACGCAGGCCAGTGATCAGCGTCCATTGCGGGGCGAAGGTCCAGTTGACCTCACCGAACAGCGCCTTGTTCTCGATGGTGGTGTCGCCCTTGCTGGTCCCGAACAGCTCGCCATCGAACAGCAGTCGGTCATGGAAGTTGTTGGTGTTGTGCCCGTAGTAGGCGCCAACGAAGCTCTTCACCGTGTCGGAGGTGTAGTTCAGCCGCAGTTCCTGGCTGAACAGGTCACCGTCCTGCTTGCGCAGGATGATCTGGTCGTCGATCGCGGTCTGGTCGAAGTCCAGGCGGGCGCTGTAGTCGGAGCTGGTGTTGGCGGTCAGGCTGGTCAGCGACCAGTTGTCGTCCAGGCGGTAATCGACCTTGGCGCTGACAGTGTCCTGCTTGAGGTTGTCGAAGGCCTTGGTGTCGGACGAAAGCTTGTAATAGCGCACCCGGCCGTTCTCGCGTATCACTGAGTTTTCGCCCTGACGGTGCTCGTTGTGCGCGTAGGTCAGCAGCACCTCAAGGTCTTCGTTGGGCAGGATCAGCAGCTTGCCGCGGCCGTTGGTCGAGCGGTTGGGGTTGGCATCGTCATTAAGGGCGATGTTGTCGATGTAGCCATCGCCTTCGGTGTAGTCCAGGGCGATGCGGCCGGCGATCTTGTCATCGACGATCGCGCCACCACCGGCCACGGCAGCACCACGTTCGCCGTAGTTGCCGACATGGGTCTGTGCCGAGAAGCTTGGGGTGAACGTGGGGTTGCGGGTCTGGATGACCACTGCACCGGCCAGCGAGTTGCGCCCCTGGGTAGTGGACTGCGGGCCGAGAAACACTTCGACCTGCTCGGCATCCCAGAGCTGCATCGGGGTGAAGGTGAGTGCGCGGTTGGGCTGCACGGCGCCGTCGACGAACACCGATACCGCACCGTTGAGGGTGGCCGGGCCCTGGTCATCGAAACCGGAAACCGGAACCCCGCGTATCCCCCAGTTTTCGTTACCGGCCTGGGTGTACACGCCCGGGGTGCGGGCAAAAACATCGACCAGATCGTTATCGGCCTTTTCCCGTAGTTGTTGCTCAGTCACCACCACTACGCTTGACTGGGTCTCTTCCAGTGTGCGGTTGATCTTTTCACCGGTCACCGTGATCGGTGCCAGCTCCATGGCCGCGGCCGGCTCCGCCCCCCAGGCGCTGTTGCCAAGACACACAGCCGAGCCCACCGCAACGGCGATTGCACTTTTTTTGAGTTTCACGACCCGCTCCCTAGCACAGTTTTTTTGTTGCTTTTCTGACGTTCTGAACGCGTCTGTCCTGCGAATGGGGCGGAGTCTAATTCAAATAAAGCGCCAATGAAATACTATTGATAATTGATCTCATTGACGTTTGGTGTATACCAGGCCGCTGCGCAATCGATGTGCACATGTTTCTCCTTTTTCGGCAGAAACGGTGTATCAAACGTGCCCAGCGCTATCGAGATCCAGTCGGCATGTTCACCTTGTGAGCGTGACCAGAACAAGGTCGAGCCGCACTCCACGCAAAACTCGCGCACTACCGACGGTGAAGATGCATAGGCCTTGATACTGTTGGCGCCGCGAAGTAAACGCAGCTTGCTGCGCGGAACGCTGCCATACGAAGCAAATGCGGCGCCGTGGCCTTTGCGGCACTGGCTGCAATAGCAATGACTGACTGCCTTTGGCGGGATGAGCAGCTCGAAACTGACTGCTGCGCATAGGCAGCTGCCTTGGTATGTCTCTGTCATGAGTGCGTCCGTGCAGGTGGGAAGCGCTAGCGTAACCGGCCCGGTAGAATCGGTCGATTGTCTGAGGCCGCGAACAGGTATGGAGAGAGTGATGCTTCCCAACAAATCATGCCCAGTGGTGCTTTCGAACACGATGCCGCCGCAGCTGCTGCTATTTCGACATCCCCTTGCAGTCACGCAATTGGTGAAGGGCACCATCGAGCAGGGCGAGACGCCGGGTGAGGCGGCGTTGCGTGAGCTGGAAGAGGAATCCGGTATCAGGGGTGCCGCCATCGAGCGCGACCTGGGGTGCTGGGGTGCTGGGCATCTGGACCAGGTGTGGTCGTTTCACCTGTGCCGAATACCTCGAGAGCTGCCCGAGCGGTGGGCGCATCAGACGCTGGATGACCACGGCCACCTGTTCGAGTTTTTCTGGGCTTCGCTGGAAGATCTTCCGTATGCCGACTGCCACCCCGTCTTCCGGCGGGCACTGGATTACTTGCGCGAAATACTGAAGGTGTCCGGTCATTGGGCAGATGGGGCAACTGAAATCTGAAGTACTGCACTTGCTCATTTTTCCAGGCCGGCGCGGATCCTGTGGGAGCGGGTTTACCCGCGAAGCAGGCAACGCGGAGGATGGCACGGGCTTCGCCCGTGTTCGCGGGTAAACCCGCTCCCACAAAGTTCACCTCTGGCCCCAATGGCGGTGTCAAACAGCTCCCTTGGCCTGCTGTTCCAGATGCACCTGCAACGTCGGGTCGATCTGCAGCGCACTGGCCAGTTCGTCAAGGTAGGCCCGTTCTGCGTCCTGCTGGTCATCCACCAGCATCACGCTGGCCAGGTACATTTCTGCGGCCATGGCAGGGTCCTTGGCCGATCGCGCCACCTCGGCAGCATCAAGTGGCTTGCTGACTTCATCATCCAGCCACTGCTGCAGTTGCGGGTCGTTGGTTTGCCGTTTGATTTCCGCGTAGATCAGCTGTTCTTCCTGCTCGTCGATGCGACCGTCAGCCTTGGCGGCGGCAATCAGCGCGCGCAGGATCGCATGGCTGTGATCCTCGGCCTCGGGGCCGGACAATTGATCGACCGTGCGCACTGCCTGTTGCGGCGCGGCTGCCTGACTGCGCTGCCAGCTTTGGTAGGCCTGGAACGCCATCATGCCCAACGACGCCAGGGTCGCGTAGTTGATACCACCTGCGGAGCGCCCCTGCGCAGAACCGCCCGCGCTGCTGCCACCCCCCAGCAGGCCGCCCAACAAACCACCCAGGCCACTGCCACCACCCGTGGTATTTCCACCGCCGAGCAGACCGCCCAGCAAGCCGCCCAGGCCGTCTTGCGATGAAAGGCCGCCGCTGCCTTGCTGCGCTTGCGAACCCTGGCCGGCCCGGAGTAACTGTTCGAGCAAATCACTGGTGTTCATGGCTCTACCCTCGATCGGTAGTCGTTGCCCAGACAAGCAACGATAGCCCCCACAAGCCGAACCGCCATGACCGTCTGGCTGCTGATCAGAACACCGACCAGCCAATCCGTGAACTCAGCAATTCGAGCGCCGCCATCCCCGCCAAGGAGTTGCCCGCCGCATTCAGCTCCGGCGACCACACGCACACGGTAAATTGCCCCGGCACGATCGCCACAATTCCGCCACCCACACCGCTCTTGCCTGGCAAGCCCACGCGGTAGGCGAAGTTCCCCGCTTCGTCATACAGCCCGCTGGTGGCCATGATCGAGTTCACTTGCTGGGTCTGCCGTCGGCTGAGGATTTGCTCGCCGCTGTGCTTGCAGAACCCGTCGTTGGCCAGGAAGCAGAACGCCCGCGCCAGGTCCAGGCAGCTCATCTGCAGCGCGCAGTAACTGAAGTAACTGCGCAGCACGGTCTCGACTTCGTTATGGAAGTTGCCAAAAGACTGCATCAGGTAAGCCATGGCCGCGTTGCGCGCGCGGAACTGGTACTCCGAATCCGCGACGCGGGCATCGATGGCAATGTGCGGGTTGCCCGACAGCCGACGCACAAAGTCGCGCATCGACAGCGTGGGGGCGGCGAAGCGCGACTGGTTGATATCGCAGATCACCAACGCACCGGCATTGATGAAGGGATTACGCGGGCGCCCGCGCTCGAACTCCAGCTGCACCAGCGAATTGAACGGCTGGCCTGAAGGCTCATGCCCAAGCCGCTCCCAGATGGCTTCACCGGAATGGCCAATTGCCTGGACCAGGCTGAACACCTTGGAAATACTTTGCACCGAAAACGGCACCCGGGCGTCGCCTGCGCAGTGATAACTGCCATCGTTGCCATACACGGCGATGCCCAGCTGCTGCGCCGGCACGTCGGCCAGCGCGGGAATGTAGTCAGCCACTTTGCCCTTGCCGATCAAGGGGCGCACTTCGTCGAGAATCTCGTTCAACAGCGTTTGCATGGAAGGCCCTGTCATCACGCCCCCAGGCGACAGCGAGGGGTAGCGTTTCAGACGCAGGCTCAGCAGTAGAGATCACACTTTTGCACCAAAATGGCGCAGTTGATCATTCGGCTCAGGTGTGTTCGCCAAATCTCACAGATCTGCACAAAATTTTCTGATTTACACGGACCTGTGGGAGTGGGCTTGTCGGATCGCCGCACCGCCGCGAACACCGGCAAAGCCGGTGCCATCCACCGCGTAGCCTGCTTCGCGGGCAAGCCCGCTCCCACAGGAACATCACCCACTTTCAGCGCTACAGGGCGTATTTCTTGGCCCCGGCAACACAGATGACAGCACCCAACGTCACCACGAGCATCATCCAGCTGACCTGCTCGTGTAGCAGCAACGCTGCCAGCCCCAGCCCCATG
>Ga0105251_10001915_pt1 | contig 17057 bp, 6 predicted proteins | sample KBSS64metaG_FD_80424 | JGI IMG/M metagenome (GOLD analysis project Ga0105251, IMG submission 80424) | Switchgrass rhizosphere microbial communities from Kellogg Biological Station, Michigan, USA - KBS S6-4 metaG | ecosystem: Host-associated > Plants > Roots > Rhizosphere > Soil | place...
TGAAATCTGCCGTATAAACATCCGGCACATCGGCACCGTGGGGCAGGCAGCTGAACTTGACCGTGCACTCACCGTTCCAGTGCTGGGTGGCCATGTCCAGCTCGAACGTGGCCTGGAACCCACCTGCCGCGTCCAGGCGGAAGGCCTCACCGGTAAAGGTGAAGCCACTGCTCTGGTAAGTGGTGGCGGGTATTCGCAACGTGCCTGCGTCGGCAACCACTTCTACCAGCCGTCCCTCTTCCATGCGATGGCTGAAGCTTCCCCCCTCAAGCAGCTGGGTGAAGCCTGGCAGGAAGGCATTGCGATGCATCAGACGTGAACTGATCAACTGCACCGCAGCATCAGGCAGGAGGGTGTCTGGCAAGAGCCTGGGGAAATCGCCCTGCGCATTCGGGAAGTTACCTGAACTACCGTATTGCGAAGAGGCAAATACCACCAACGTATCGCCCTTGCCTTGAGCATCGGCTTGCGTGCCAAGGTAGGCAGTTTTCAACTCCAGTTCCGCCTGCCCCGGCACACCTTTGACCATGACGTAATCAAGTTTTTCGGCCTCTGCGGGTAGTTGCTTGCGCAACCACTCACCCGCCTGCCCCTGTTCGCTTGCGTCTTCGCTCACGGCCAGGCGCATGTTTTCGCCCTTGGACATATCCAGCACCAACGCGCCATCCTTGAAGTCGGCGCCAACCTGTTGCCTCAGCTCAAGGCCCAGCAGCGGGTCATGCTCGGAAAGGCTGCGCACCTTGTAGGTGTCTTCGGTTTCGACAAGGGTTCCACCGTACAGGTTGGCGACCATGTCCAGCCTGGCGCTTTCGTAGGCCACGCGTGAAATGTTCACTTGCGGCCCCGACAACTGATAACCCGCAAAGTGATAAACAATATCGCTCATGGCCATTTCAAGCTGGCCCGAAACACCCTCTATTTCATGCCCCTGGCTCAAATGGATTGCGTGGGTTTGCCTTAGCGCGGTATTACCACCCGCCAGCGACAGGCCTGTGATGCTGTCCCAATTCAAAAGGTCCGGGTTGGTGGGCAGCCAATCACCCAGTAGTAACTTTTTTTTCAGGCTCATGACTTCATTCCTTCTAGCTGTTTCTGCACTCGAAATGCACCCACCCCCTGCACCGCATCTTCCAGCCTCGCCGGGGGCAGGGTTTGCAGTACATAACCGTCGAAGATGCCAATCATCTGGGTGTCGAACGTTGCCGTAATCAGGGCAAATTGATCGCTGCTGGATGTATCGTGGGTATACACACCCGTGGCGGGGTCAACAGTACCCAAGCCGTACTTCACGTCCCACTGGATCTTTGCAGGATCTTGCTCCCTGCCGTTGATTAGGGCTGTCAACTTCACCGTGCCTGCGACAGGGTCTACTTCCCGTCGAAGTTGCATCGGTTGTTTGATTGCGCTCTCAGTGATGACCAATGCGGTATGACCCGAACTGTTTGCCCCGGCTTCGCTCAGCACAATCTCGTCGACGGTAAAGGCGGCAAGTTCCTCAGGGTCGTCCGGGTCAAGGGGAGGCATTTCCGCCGGGGCGGTGTACACCGCGTTTTTGCCGCTTGCGTTCACTTCGCCATACGCGGGGTCTGCCCATCTCAAGTTGTTGGCATCGCCGAGGTAGCCGGCTTGCAAATTGACAGTGCCGTTTACCTGCGTCACATAAGCCAACGGATTGATCTGCACGCGAGATTTAATCACGGTAATCAAGGCTGAACTTTTAAAACCGGTGTCCTTGTGCTCTGCGTGGATGCGCACCCGTACAAATGCCCCATCAAAATCCTCCCCACCAGGCGGGGTATAGAGGCCCGTATCCGGGTTGATGTCGCCGATCTGGTCGCTGGCTACAGTGTCCAGCACGGGCTCGCATGCCCAACGTAGCTTGCCGGGGTGCGCCGGGACCGTATTGAACTGTTTCGGTGTGCTTGCCACCACCAAGGTATACTCCATAGGGTCGACGGCAAAGGCGGTGGCTGCCGGGTTCACAACACCAAAGAGGGCGATATCACGCGGTGCGAACTGATCCTGGCCGATCAGGGCATTGCCGAAGTAGAGCTTGATCGTTTCATCGACCAATTCCTTGAGGGACTGGGAGAACTGGAAGTTTGTCTCAAACGCCTCGCGCAAGATTGACTCGACACTGGGGAATTCGGCGCTTCCAGTTGCTGTGAGAAGATCCTTCAGGAACTGCCCGATGACTAAAAGTAGGGTCGTCATATAGAACATTAAAAACGCCGCGATCACTAAATAGACTGGATCATGCACAGGCGGCGTCCGAGGCGGTTTGATTTCCCCAACCGGTGGCGCCGGCGCCTTGACCTCGCGCATTTCCAGACCCTTGAACTTTAAAAAGCCGCCATCAACATCCTCAAGCTCATACGAACACTTAAAGTGATATTCGAAATCATCCTCAGTGTGCTTGTAAAAATCTGAAGTATCCATGTACCTGCGTATATCGCTCCCTACCACCCCCGTTGAATCATTCAGGTCCGTTGGCTCAACGCCCATTACACCTGTCACCTTCCACTCGACCTCAACAGCCTCGTCATTTACCGACACTTTAAATGCGTCGGTCATTTTCAGGACAATATCATCCACCTGGAACGTCAATTTCATGTGGCGGACTCTCCCCCACCAGTCAGCATCGGCGTCCCATTCATGGGTGTGTTCCCCTCCGGGGATCACCATTTCCCCACCCGAAGCGACGGCCCCTATCAGCTTGCCCTTGTCGTCGCGAACCAGCCTGAACTCGACGTCGCTTGCAATCCCCTTCAAGGACTCAAGCAACTGCGCCAGCATGATTCGCGTGGGTTCAAACAGCACCGTAGCGTCATACGCCTTGTCTTTGGGAATCAGGTAAGGAAAATCACGCCCGGGTATATTCCCTTGATCATCTCCCTCGTAGCGCAGCAGCGCGAGTACCGCCCCCTCGTCATCTTCCGGGTCACGCTCGCGTGCCTGGGTGCGCAGGGCAAATGATGTGGCTCGCAGCAACGGGTTGCCGCCAGCTTCGATCTGGCCAAGCGGAAATACACGCTGGTCATCCTCCAAAACTTCGAACTTTTGCTTGAAGTATTCCCCCACCAGCCTTTGCTCGCCAGCGTCGCTGGACACCTCCAACTTGAAGTCTGAACTTTCTTTCAGGTCGAGTCGCACACGCCCCTCTTCGCCAACCACACCAGGTACATTGGCAAGCAGCAGATCCAGGCTAAGTTCGGGCCCTTGCAGCGGGCTGGTTTCGCGGATTTCCCGCACTTGCCAGTCATCACCGGCCCTGCGCAAACCCAGCTGTGTGCCCGACATGACCTGCATCTTCAAACCCGCTCTGGCGTCATTGGCCTGCATGCCCGCAAAGCCTAACCGTGGCCAATCCAGTGTGAACTGGTTCAGCGCAAAGCGCCGGTCATCGCCATTTGGAATACTCCCGGTGATCGGTGGCAGGTAAGCGCTGGTTTTAAAGCGCTGTATGTAAGCCTGCAGCAGAAGAAGGTTCAACTTCTTCCGGTCCATGAAGGAAATCATCCCCCAGTTCAGGGCGCGCGGCTGTTCTTTTAACCACGCATATAATTCACTAAAGTTATACTCTGCCATTTCGTCACCCTCGTAATATTTATCATCACCCACCGCCGTACGCCGCCGCGCCTAATCGCGACCGACACACGCAGTGCTTATCAGCATCAGGGTACTAAATTAAACTCTGCCGACTTGCCTGGCACGAACGTGTCCCCTTCATCGAAGCTGACTTCTACATACACATTGAAAGGCGCATTGAGTTCAAGCTTTTCCAGGTACGCCTTGCCCAGGTCCATCCTCAGCTCGTCGTTGAACCATTCATCTTCAGAAACCGGCACATCATCCCGAATCACTTCGTCCGGCAGTGACAGCCCGCCAGGCTTTGCTTTGCCTTTTACGTAAACACGCACTATTTGCCCGACCGCGAAGAAGCGCCAACTGTTTGAGCTCAAATAAAACGCAACGCCTGTCACGACCTTTGCTAGCGAAATATTCCCATTCGGATAGTCCGGACACTGAACGGCTTCAAAATCAGTGTCCGTCAGCTTCTCAACTTTAAGGCCATACGCAGGCGAGGGCTGTATCGCACCGTCGGCGTCTTCTACCGTGTAGAACACTTTGACGCGTCTGCCGAAGTTTGCAGGCACCGCGGCGCTAGGAATTTGGAACCTTAAATTATTGCCAGCGGTAGGCTGGTCTGTGCTGTACTTCCCGGTTGTGCCAAACCCTTCCCAATGCATGGTAATCTTGCCGTTACCTGTGTCGGATTCAGCAGGCACTACGGCATAAGCCCCCTGCCTGAGCCGGTCCGGGAACAGGAAGCCGAACTGCTCCATGTCCGGGTCTACTTCCTCATCATCTTCCGGATCCTGCGGTGTGGCGTTTTCAACGAATGGAACCTTCAGATCCAGCGGTTTACGCAACACCAGATCCAGTGGCAGGGAGTCCGCAGCCGCGCCCAGCCGGGCCCATTGCCAGGTCAGTTTTACAGCTTCCCCTACATGCGCCTGCAACCACTCACCCGGCACCCTGAAATGCAAGCGACCGCTGTCCAGTATCGAACTATCAATGCGAAGCGTGGCGCGGCTAACTTGCTGACCGGCGGCGGTCAGCAACAATTCATCGCCGACCTGTGCACCGTAGTCTTCCACCTCCACCGGCAACCCCTGCTGGTACTGGCTTGGGTCGAGCATGCCGCCACTGTGGCCAGGTACTTCAGGGGCCGGCAGGCTGGGTAATTGCCCGCTCCCACTGGTTACGATAGCGAAGCGCTGCACAGGGGAGTGGCTTTCCCCGCTCCCATAGTGAATGGAATACGCCAGTTCGCACCAGGCGCCAGCCATTTGCAACCAGGACGAATCAATCCGCCACACCACAGGATTGCCCAAATCTTCCGCTGTTAGCTTTCTTGTGCGAGTCTCTGAAAAACCAGAGTCTTTCCATGAAAGCTTCACTTCGTCACCCACCGCCATGAAGGGATAATTGGTGGTAATGACTTGACCATCCCCACTTACACGCGTCAAATCAATTTCAAGCCCATCACTTTCCACAAAGTGAGGCAACGGTAACGACAACGCCGGCTCAGCTTGCTTGTTTATATAAAACAACAACCGTGTAGAGGTTTCCTCCACGTCACGCGACGTGGGTGCCTCTTGGGCAACAACGTTTATAGCATACGAGTAGAACGCGACGCCTTTATCCAGACTTTTTAACAGGCTATTGTCTATCTCGAGCAGGAAACTGCCGTCAGGCTCCAACTTATCCACCGTCTGTGGCGTTGGGTCCCGGTCCAATATCTCACCGGCTGCACCGCACCCGAAAAAACGCGGCCATATCACCTTGCCCAGTGCCAGGCCCGGGTATTTTATATAAGTCTTGAGGTCGTCAGACCCCAGTTTGTCCAGGTCCAGCGAGTCACCGTCTAGCAGCGGAACACTGGGTGCCGGTAGCGCTGCCGTTGCGGCTTCACAGGCGCCCTTTTGAAAACCCTGATGTTTGCAAACGTCGTCCATTTGCTGATCCCCTTTGTACTTTTAAATCGGCACTTGCTGCGCTGGCCGACCACGATGGGGACTTTTTACACCTGTGCCGGCACGGCCGGAACTAGCACTTTTAACAGGTGGCGGCGGCGGCGGTGTTTGTTAGTGTGGGGACCCAAGCTCATGAATTCCGTACCCTACAGCCTCTGGAGCGCACCTCATGGCGACCGAATCCAGCATCAGTTCCAATGCATTCAACTTTTTTAACCACATACAAAATGGTGTCGACCCGCGAACAGGGCTCTATTCCTTCCGCGTTGAGCTTTCCGCGTTTAACGGCAGTGACCTGCTGGCGCCTGAAATCGACTTGTATTTACGCTACAGCCCATTGAACCTGCACGACCGTGGTTATGGCAGCGGCTGGAGCTTGCCAACCTCCGAGTTCGACCCCGCCCGCGGACGCCGAATCATTTCACTGGCCAACGGCGAAACCTTCAAAGCCGATGGCCGCGCCGGCGATAACCAGTTGACAATGTCGGAAAAGAAAATCGACACGTTCCATCTTTACGAGGACGCTGAGAACCGATGGCGGGTAGTGCACCGTTCCGGCATGGTGGAGGTGCTCGAACCGAAAGGCACGGGCGCACAGGCCAGGGCTGTGGCGACCCGTATCTTCAGCCGTCAGGGGCACTGGCTAAACCTGGAGTACGGCACCTATGCCGGCTTCCCAATGTTGACCAAGATCACCGACATGAAGGGTGTCACCCTGCTGGACGTGAGCCGCACCGACAACCGGGTCGGGCTGACATTGCCCTCGGACGCTGGCAGCGCCACATACACCATGGTATTGGGCAGCAACAACCGAGTAGACCGCATCGAACTGCCCACCGAGAACCTGGCAAGCTGGCGCTTCACCTATGACCGCGTGCGAAACGTGGACTGCATCAGTACGGTCCGCACCCCCGCAGGCGGTTTCGAGGAGATTGCCTACGGTGATGGCGGCCACCTGTTCCCGATCGGTTCGGGCATTACTCCGTTGCCGCGGGTGACCCGGCACCTACAACACCCGGGCCATGGGCAACCGGCGATCGACACGCGTTACACCTACTCCAGCAACGGCCATAACTTCCTGGGTGGCAACGTAAGGCTGGACTGGCGCGACGACGGCCTGGACAACCTGTTCCGCCAGGCGATGGACTATAACTACGCCACCACCGAGACGCTCTGGGTCGATGACAAACCGGTGCGCAGCACCGTCCGCGAATTCAACAAGTTTCATCTGAACACCCGTGAGGCCGTGTATCGCGGCAGCAGGTTGAATGGCGATAGCACCGAGGTCATCGGCAACAACATCGAAGAGAAAACCATTTCGTATGACCTGAGGGCCGGGCGCTTCGAAGAACAGGTCAACGCCTGCCAGCTTCCAGTCAAGGTGCAAACGCGCTGGCGTGTGCTCGATAGCAGCCGCCAGCGTGAAGAAGAAGTCACCACCACATACGACGACTACGGCAATGTGCTGACGCAAAAAGCAGCTAATGGCATTGTGGAAACCTCCCGCTGGTACCGGAACGGAGACGACGGCTACCCTGGCAATGCTGAAAAGTTCGTATGTGACCTGCATACGAAAACCGTGACGCCTGCGGCCGGGCACCCGGGCGGCGCCCCGACGCTGGTCACCACGTGCCGTTACAAGGCAATCAAAGTGCTGGCCAGCAGCAGTGAAGCAACCCGGCAGGAGAACTGGTGCGGCCTTGCAAGCGAAACGCTGACGAACGGCGACAGCACACTCAAAGTTACCACCTATGACTATTACGAGCAGGAAGGCGAAAGCCCCGTGCCGGAAGAGCCTTTGCGCCATGGTCGCCTGAAGAAGCGCGTCGTCGGCTTCCCTAACCCGGCTGGCGACGAACCCGACCAGCCGCTAATGCTGGAGACCGCTGTCGAATACGCCTACCAGTTCGAAACGCTCGAATGGAGCCAGATGCGTGACGAGCGCTTGCATGACTTGCCTTCGGTTGGCGTTTTCAAAACTGTGCTGACCACGGTAGGCCATGACAATACGAGCCTGCAGACCAGCGAAGGCCATTCGCTGCTGTCGGGGGAACTGCTACAGAACATCAACGAAGACCAGGTTGAGCACCGCACCGTACTCGACCAGCTGCGGCGCCCCGTCTATCAAATTGTTGCCGGCGGGGACGACAGCGAAGCCGTGCGCAGTAATGAATACTACCTGTGTGCGGATGAGCGGGATCAGGCCTACCAACGCTTCACCTCGCCCACAGCGGTGGTTACCGAAACCCGGTACGACGGATTCGGCCGCGAACACCAGGCGTTGTCCAGCCATGTAGACCCAGAAACGCCAAGACGCCTGTTCCTGGTCAAGGAGTTGCTGCACGACGCTTGGGGCCGGGAACTGGAAGAGCGCCAGTACGACTGGCTGAATGCACAACGCTTCCCCACCCACGTGCAATTCCTGTCGCAGAGATACCTGTACGACAGTTGGGAAGCGCGCAATGTCGTGATCCGCGGCGATAACGTACAGGAGCACGTGCTTTTCGACCCCACCGAAGAAGATGCACACAAGAATATCTGCAAGACAACGTGGTTGCAGGTCGCGCAACAAACGCTGAAAAGTGAAAAGGTCAGGACCTGGAGCAATGCGTTCGAGAAACCCGTGCGGGTTGAGCGGCTGAGCCTGGACGATAGCGTCGAGGCGCAACAGTCCATGACCTACGACGGCCTCGGGCAATGTGTGGGCAAGGTCGATGAACGCAACCACAAGACCGCATTCGAATACGACGCGTTCGGGCGTATGGCTGCCAGCGTGCTGCCAGACGATACCCGCGTCGAGCATCGCTATGCGCCCCATACGGACGGCGAGTGGGCAACCTCGATCACGGCCATCTCCAACGCCGGGTCGGAGCCGCCCTTCGAGGTGGGCAGGCAGTGCTACAACGGCGTGGGCAAGGTGACTTCGCTCACCATCGGCAAACGCACCGAGGGCTTCGAATATGTACCTGGCCAATCGGTGCAGAAGGCCAGGGTCACCGGTGCAGGCGATACCATCAATTATCAGTACGACCTGGCTCGGTCGCCCTTCCCCACCCACCACAGCGTGAACAACTCGAAGACCGAGTTCGTCTATGACCCGGTCACGGCCATGATGAAAGAATCACGCGGTGCCCATGGCAACCGTGTCTACCAGTACAACGTGCATGATCAGTTGATCGGCGAAACCCTGCACAAACCCGGTGAGGCGCAGCGCACGGTAGGCTATGTCAACACGTTCTACAACCGCTTGAAGTCGCGCACGGATGCCGGGGGCATGACCGCCGAGCACGAGTACGATGACCGGGGCCGCCTCGCGTCCACCCGCGAGGGCAACCTGCAGGCAACGTTCGCGTACAACGACCTGGGCAGGCTAGTGACAGTCGCCAGCACCGACACCAGCAACGGCAGCACACTGACCACGTCCCTCGGGTATGACGACCATGGGCGTGAATGTTTGCGTACCCAGCACCTCGCTGGGAGGCCGGTACGTAAATTGCAACAGACGTGGGGCAAGGACAACCTGGTCGAGAACCGCATGTTGCACGAAGGGCGGTTCTTGGTGCTCAAGGAGGAATTTACCTACGACCCGCGCGGCAGGTTGAGCAACGTGAAATACAGCGGCAGCCAGCTGCCCGAGGACAAGGCCAAGCGCAAAATCCGCATGCAGGTTTTCCGTTACGACAGCATCGACAACATCCGTAATTGCCTGACCACTTTCGAAGACGATACTACCGAAATGGCGGCATATACCTACAAACAGGATGACCGTTTCCTGCTGGAGAAACTGAGAATTACCATCCAGGACACCTCGTCGGAATTGACGTTCAGCCATGACCAAAACGGTAACCTGACGGTGGACCAGCGCGGCCGGCCATTGGAATACGACGAAGAAAGCCGCTTGCTGCAGGTTGATGGCCAAAACCGATACCAATACGACGGTGAAGGGCAAATACTGACCAGCCAGGCAGGCAGTGCCCCGCCGAGGGAGCTTTGGTTCGATGAGAACCGCCTTAGCCTGGCCATCCAGGACGGCATGTGTACGCGTTTCAGCTTCCATGCCGATATGCCGCTGGCCCAGCAAAGCGAATCACCCGCCAGAACGCTGTTGCTGCAGACCGACGCAAGCCACAGTGTGATTGCCGAATGCGACGCCGGCAAGGTTCGCGACATCCGCTACAGCGCTTACGGCCAGCGGCACACCACCGTGCCCCTGCACAGCCATCTGGGCTTCAACGGTGAAGCGCTGGATGAGGGCAGTGACTGGTATATGCTGGGGCGCGGTGTGCGCGCCTACAACCCTGGGCTCAGGCGTTTCAACAGCCCCGACCCCCGTAGCGTGTTCGAAACCGGCGAGTTGAACCCCTACAGCTACTGCCTCAACAACCCGATTGCCCTGCGCGACCCCACCGGCATGACAGCGTCGGGAGGCGGCGGCAGGCCACGGCGTCCCGACGAAGATGATCCAAACTGGCTGGGACGCAAGGGCGGCGGCGGCGGCGGCTGGATGGTTTGGATGTGGGTGGGCATTGCGGTAATAGCCACCATCGCCGCCGTGGTCACCGCAGGTGCATCGCTGGCCGCAGTGGGCGCCTTAGGCCCGGCGGCGGCGAGTGCAGTGTCATCGGCAGCCGCAACCGTTGCTGCGGGCGGATCCGCCGGCCTGGTGGGGTCCGTCCTGGCCAAAGCTGCCGGCACCACGATTGCAGGAGCGATCATGAGTACGGCTACTGCGGCGTTGGCAATTGCGGGTACGGTAGCACAGACAGTCGCGGCCATTGGCAACAATGAGCATGCGGCAAATTGGGCGCAGTACCTGGCCCTGGCGAGTGTTGGCTTGGGGCTTGCGAATGGAGTGCGGTCACTTGGCACTACGGTCTGGAAGGCGTTCAGAGATCGTAATGCGCGCATTGCGGGGTGGACGCTAGGTAAAATGTTACAAGAGGGCGATCTGCCCCGGCGCCCAATTCCAAATTCGAAACCAGGCGCCAATGCGTTCCGCGAAAATGCACGTCGCCAAATGGTTGAACATGACAGATTCCTTCGCGGTGCGCCGCCCGGTGAGCCACGAAGAGCGAGTGTGTCCTTCTAGTCCCATCTTATAGCGTTAACAACTCAGCATAACTAGCTCGCCCCGCCAGGACGTTCGTAGCCAAAAAACTACAACTGTGCCTGTCGGGGTCTTTATATATCGCACTCAAGCTTTTCTACCTCTCACCTAGCATTTTTACCAGTATCCCCTACTTCCAGGCCACGCTAGCCTGATTTCACCAACAACCGGTAGCGTGCCAACCCAACTTCCCGGCATGGCCCGTTACCCCTATCGTCCAATGTGTGGGAGCAATCTGTATGAGCAACGACTCGGCACGGCTGCTTGCAGCCAAGGTACGTCTTGATTATCAAAAACAGCGTGTTGCCAGACTGGCCGCGCGCAAGCCCTTGGCATTGGATGATCCGCATGTTGAACATATCGTAGATCCCGATGACGGCACGCTGCACAGGGATGCCCTCGATGCCGATTTGCCGGTCTCCATCAACGAGTGGGAAAACCTGCCAGAACCAGGCTTTGAGGATTACGACGTACTGCAACTGGAAATGGCCAGGGTGGACGGCTCGGGTCAGGTGGGTGCTTTCCAGGAAGTGGGTATCGCCCATCAGTGCGATGCTGACACAACGTTCCCCCTGACCGCTGAAATACCTCAAGACGAGTACCCATCTGACGGCGAGCGAAAACTTCGCTACCGTATCGATAAGTACAACAGCGACACGCCCGAATACTCCAACGCCATCAGTCTCATTTTTGACAAAACACCGCCGTGGGGCAGAGAGTTTCCTGCACAAGCAGTGCTGGCCGGCAACTTGATTACCGATGCATTCTTCACAACAAACCCAACAGGCCTTAAAGTTACACTTCCTGCCTATGAGGGCCAGGATGCAAAAGATACCTACGCGCTTTTTTACACCTCTACGCCTCTCCAGGAAGGCCAAATACCGGCGCCGATAGACCAAGGCACGCTACCTGCCAATAGAGAACTACTGATTGCCAAGGACAAGATAGAAGCACTCGGCGATGGCCTGTTCTATGTTTCCTATCTGCTGGCAGACAAAGCCACCAACCTCAGCAATATTGGGCTGCCCGTCGAGGTCGATGTAAACCTGGGTGAATTACCCCTCAACCTGCAAGACCCGGTAGTGCCACTGGCGGCAGACGGCCTGATCGACCTGGCCGATGCGCAAACGGGTGTCACGGTCGAAATACCGCAGTTCGACAATCATCTGAACACTGATAACGTTGAAGTGACATGGGGTGCCACCGACGTAATCGTCGAACAAATTGGCTCACGCGCATTCCCCGTGCCCATTTCCATACCTGCTGAGAACCTGCGTTTGGCCTATGGCGCTTCCGACACCGTGGTACCAACCCCGGTCAGCTATCGGATTCTGCGCCATCGAGTAGCCTATGGCCCGAACCGTACCGAAGTGGAGGTCGACTTCTCGGTCGCCGGCCCCGTCGACCCCGGCCCTGATTGGCCAGATCCGGTTCACCCTGATCTGCTGGCCCCCGTGGTCCAGGGTGCGGTGTCGGAAACCGACAACGTGCTGGACCGCAGCGACGCAGGCCAACCTGCCAAGCTCACGTTCACGCTCTATCCCAATGCCAAGGATGGTGAACTGGTGGAGTTCTACTGGGACGGCACACAAGTGCCCGATGCCCAGCACACCGTCGATACCAGCGCTGACCCAGAGATCCAGGTGAGCATCCCCTGGGCCTTGATCGAGGCGGCAGGCAATAACCCCGAACTGCCGGTGCACTACACCATTCGCAAGCCAACGGGGGCCGGCAACGAACGACGCTCGCTCAGCGCCTTGGTCGATGTTGACGCCGTGACCATCGTACTCGCCCCTGCCGTGTTCGAACGGACATCCTCTAGAGGCTGGCTCAACTGCGACTCGCTTTGGGAAGACTCGGACAATCCGGCCGGCGAGCCCGCCTTCAGGGTGTCTGTCGGTCCGCTTGATAAATACCTGCCTTCAGGCGGCGTGGTAAACATGTCGTGGACCGCCTGGGGTGGCCGCAGCGGTGACAACCCGATTCCAGACGCCGGATTGGACGAGCCAGTCACCATCACGGCGGCCCAGGCGAAGGACGGGTTTGACTGGGACGTCAAACCCTACGACACGCACATCCTGCCCATCTACGATCCCACCGGCTTTGGGCAGGACGGTCGCGGTCGCGTCCAGTACAGCTTGGATTTCAACGGCGAGCCCGTGCATTCGGAGCCTATCGAGACCGTCGTAAGCCTGGGTACCGGCTCCGGGACATGCCCAATCCCGCCCGCCCCCTGACAGGGTGCCGATGATGGGCTGACGGGGTTACTCGCAGCCCATCATTTGCAGGAATAGTCGATGCCAATAATAGGGCTTTTCCTACAGGATTATGTCGCGAAATCCCTAGACTTTGGTGCCCTTGGTCAGCCCCTTGGCAGCGGCCGACCCGTTTCCTAACCGGACAAACCAAAGGTATCCGCATGTCAACACCTCGCCCTTCTCCCCTTCGCCAGGCACTGCGCGCTGCTTCCTTGGGCCCCCTTCTATTACTGAGCCCGGACAGTTGGTCGCAAACCATCATCGATGCCGATACAACCATCGACAACACCACCGCGCCAGACAATTTCACGGTAACCAACGCCGCCACCCTCACGGCAAACGGCGCCACCACCCGCGACATTCGCGTGGAGGCCGGTTCGAGGCTGGTGCTCGATGCCAGCCAAGTCAATGCGACAGGCGCTGCCGCAGGCATCCGGCTGAACAGCGGTGCAGCCACCCTGAACAATAGCCGCGTTACATCCGCACAACAGGGTTTGGCTGCTGGTGGGGGAGCGAACGTCGATGTGCTGGGCAGCGTCATCAGCGGCGGCGCCGCTGGTGCCGTGATCAACAACAGCCTGGTCACCCTGTCGGGCAGCCAGCTGCAGGGTACCAACGCCAACAGCGTCGGGGCCAACCTGTTCGATGGCGACCTGCAAGCCAGCGCAGGCAGCCGCATCGTCGGTGGCCAGGACGGTATCCGCTTCCGTGGCGACAGTGGCCAGCCTGCCAGAACCGGCACACTGGTACTGGATGCCAGCCATGTAGAAGGCCAGAGCGGTTCCGCTATCGCCGTCGGCACAATAGGTAGCACACCAGCGGCCGCCAAAATCGATGTATTGAACGGCTCTACCCTCAAGGCGGGTAACGGCATACTGGTAGAAGTCGGCGCTGTCGGCACAGCCGACATACTGGTGAGCGCCAGCGCGCTGGAAGGTGACATCGTCGTAGCAGAAGGGGGCAGCGGCAGACTGACGCTGGCCAATCAGGCCACCCTCAAAGGCCGCCTGGAAAACCTCGACCGCCTGGCCCTGAACAGTGAAGGGCAGTGGATCATGACCGGCGACGCCCAGCTCAACGACCTGTCGATGGACGGCGGCTCGGTGCAGTTTGGCGACAACGGCGAGTTTTACACCTTGCAGGTGGCCAACCTGGAAGGCAACGGCACGTTCATCATGAACGTCGACTTTGCCGACGGTAAAAGCGACCTGCTCGAAGTGACCGGTAACGCCACCGGTGATCATCAGATCCGGGTGACCAGCACCGGCAAAGACCCACTGGCCGATACCGAACTGCACATGGTGCATACCGAAGCCGGCGATGCGAACTTCTCGCTGGCGGGCGGGCCGGTAGACCTGGGTACCTTTGCCTATGGCCTGGTGCAACGGGGCAACGACTGGTACCTGGATGCCTCGACCCGCACGCTCAGCAACGGCACCAAAACCATCCTTGCCTTGGCCAACACCGCCCCTACTGTCTGGTATGGCGAGCTCACCACCCTGCGCAGCCGCATGGGCGAAGTACGCCGTAACGACGGCGCCGCCGGCGGCTGGGTTCGCAGCTACGGCAACCAGTACAACGCCTCTGCTTCGGGCTTTGGCTACAAACAGCGGCAACAGGGCATGTCGTTCGGTGCCGATGGCCGCCTGCCGGTTGGCGACGGCAACTGGCTGGCCGGCTTGACTGCAGGCTACAGCAACTCCGATCTCAACCTGCAAGGCGGCAGCAGCGGCAAGGTAGACAGCTTCCACCTGGGCGCCTATGCCACCTGGCTCGACCCGCAGAGCGGGTACTACTTCGATGGCGTTGCCAAACTCAACCGCTACCAGAACCGCGCCGAAGTGCAACTGAGCGACGGCACCAAGACCAAGGGCGACTACAGCAACCACGGGGTTGGCCTGTCGCTCGAAGCGGGCCGGCACCTGAAGCTGGGCGATGGCTACTTTGTCGAGCCTTATGTACAGCTGGCGGCCATGACCATCAAGGGGCAGTCCTACCACCTGGACAACGGGCTGCGCGCCAGCGGCGACGACACCCACTCGCTGCAGGGCAAGCTGGGCACAACCGCCGGGCGCACGTTCGATTACGGCGAAGGGCGCATGATTCAGCCCTACCTGCGGGCTGCCGTCGCCCAAGAATTCGTCAACGGCAACCAGGTGCGGGTAAATGGCAACAGTTTCCACAACGACCTGGCCGGTACCCGCGCCGAGCTGGGCGCGGGCATTGTCGCAGCCTGGTCGCAGCAATGGCAGGCACATGCCGAATTCGACTACGCCAACGGCGAACGACTCGAACAACCCTGGGGGGTGAGCGTGGGCGTCCGTTACAACTGGTGATTGCACCACCCTGCGGCGCCGCCCGGCGCACGCAGGGCTCAGGGCAACACCCGGTGTTCGTTCATTTCTGGAGATCAAGCCATGCCTTTGATTACCCTGATGCGTTCACTTCTGGCCCGTTTCACAGGGCACAAGGCCCAGGCCAGCGAGCTCGCCCCGCCCCGGATAGAAGCACTGCTGCCAGACGTCGAAGGTGGCGAAATCAATCTGCTGCGCTACAGCGCCACGCAGCAGGACTTGAACGTAGGGTTCGCGATGTGGGAAAACTCCCAACCCGCGCCCGACGAACCCGAAACCGTCACACTGTACTGGGACGATGCCGTAGCCGCTCAGAAGGTCTGGACGGAACCGGTTCGTGAAGACGACCTGTTCCTCCTCGTGCCGCAGGCCCTGCTGCTGATAGAGGGGCAGCACACGCTGGAATACGAGTTGGAGCTTTACAACGGCAACCCTTCGCACAGCGCTCCCTTCACCCTCACCATCGACAGAACGCCCCCCGAGCTACCCACCAACAACACGCTGGTATTCGACCCCGAGGTGATCCGCGACGGTGTCACGGACGCCTACCTGGTGGCGCACGGTGAAGAGCTTGAGGCCACCGTGCCCCTTTACGTGGGCATCAGCCCGGGTGACGTACTGACCTGGTACTGGACCACTACCCCCGGCGGCACGGACCAGGCCGGCAACCGGACCCTGGCACCGAACGACATCGGCCAACCGCTGACAATCCTATTCCCGGGCAGGCACATCCGTGACATGGGGGACGGCACGCGCTACGCCCACTACACGGTTCAGGACCGTGCAGGCACGCCCATACAGCGCTCGCAGGCCGTCACCCTCGACGCCAAGCCCACACCTCTGCCGATCAATTTCTCCGCACCCTACCTGAAAGAAACGGGCAGCACCGGCGACAGCAGCACGCTGGACCCGGCGCGGGCCTTGACTGGCGCAACCATCGTCATCAAAGCCGACAACCGCTTCGAACCGACTGACACCGTAAGGGTGTTCTGGGGAAACCCGGGGGATCACGGTGCCTATGACGCACCTGTCGAGGTGGTGGCCGGTGCCATTGAGTGCCCCATACCCAAGGCGAACGTTGCAGCCCGCATGGGCAGCGAACTTGTGCTGTATTTCGAGGTGACCCGCCGCGGCGTTGATCATACCTCCCGGCCTCACGCGTTGACGGTGCAGGCGCCCCGCAACTTGCCCCACCCGCAAAGTGTTGCTATCCAGGGTGACAAGCTGAGCCTGAGCGCAATGGGTACGCAAGCCACCTTTACCCTGCCGACCGGCTGGTCCCTCAGGGATACCGGCCAGTTTGTCAGGCTGTACATCACCGGCAAGCGAAACGATGGTAGCAACCAGCCCGTCGTGGTCGCCGACGCGACCCCGGTGCCTTCGCCAACCGGCGCCATGACCGTGGGCACGGTAACCCCTGCAGCGCTGGGCGTGTTCGCTATCGGCACGTGGCTGGAGGTCGAGGCCTTTCTCAGCGTGGACAGCAAAAGCAGCTGGATACCGTTCCCGTATGTGCAAGTACAACTGGTAAGTTGAAGGCAAAAAAAAACCACTCCAGAAGGAGTGGTTTTTTAAATTGGAGCGGGAAACGAGACTCGAACTCGCGACCCCGACCTTGGCAAGGTCGTGCTCTACCAACTGAGCTATTCCCGCATTTTGAAGCTTTACCGCTATTGGCGTGAAGCGCCATGAAGACCTTCACCACCACTGCACCGCATAGACGCCACAGTATTTAAACTGGAGCGGGAAACGAGACTCGAACTCGCGACCCCGACCTTGGCAAGGTCGTGCTCTACCA
>Ga0105251_10001918_pt1 | contig 17025 bp, 17 predicted proteins | sample KBSS64metaG_FD_80424 | JGI IMG/M metagenome (GOLD analysis project Ga0105251, IMG submission 80424) | Switchgrass rhizosphere microbial communities from Kellogg Biological Station, Michigan, USA - KBS S6-4 metaG | ecosystem: Host-associated > Plants > Roots > Rhizosphere > Soil | place...
CCGTCCTTGACGAGGGCGTGGATCTCGTGGGCGAGCGGGGTCACGTCGCTGATGGACACGATCCACTCGTCCGCGTAACGCGCCGATGCCTCACCGGCGAGGCCGCGCGACGCCACTCGGACGAGTGGACGGCCTCCGTCCGCGACGTCACCCCGCCCGCCCCTCAGCCGCCCGAGGCGAGATACGCGTGCGTCCTGGCCAGCCGGGCCGTGGAGGCGTGGAACGCGATTCCCGACTCGGGCGACCCGAGGGTCACCTCGAAGTTTTCCTCCCGGACGGTCATGCCGATCCTTCCCGCGGCAGCGGCGTCCCAGCCGGTGACCCGGAGTCCGCTCACTCCTTCGAAGACCAGGTGGAACTCGAAGGCGTTGAATCTCTTCTCCCGCCATTCGGCAGGAGCGCGCACCGGAATGACCCGCGTATCGAACCCCAGGGTCACCGAGTTCTCACGTTCGTCGATGTGCACGTAGAACGGATCGCACGAGTCGGCCGAGGGCGGGGTGCTTCCGTACAGTTTCCCCAGATATTCGGGGGAGGCGAGGAGCCGTGACCAATCAGCGCTCATAGAACGTCCTGTCCTGGGTGCGGGGAAGGGAACTGTGCCGTCGAGCGTCGATCTTGCTCACGAACAGATGTCTGCCGTCGTCGAGTCCGTTCTCCGAGATTTTGAACGCACTCACGCGGCCGACGCGTACGGATTCACTGCAATCGAATTCCAGTGACAGACCGTCCCCCCTGAAGGTCACCCGCATACGCCGCTCGGTTCCGTACGGATCCATCTCCAGGACGCCCAGGGCCGGCGGATTCCAATCGGCGAGAGAGATCCCCTCCGCCGCCAGGAACTGGAATTGGCACTGCACCGTGTCGAGTCCCGCGTCGGTCCATTCCTGTGGCGCCGACTCGGGACAGGAAGGCAAGTCGACGCGTAGCGTCACCGTGGGTCCGCGCCAGTTCAGGTTGATCGACCGTACCCGGATTTCCGCCGGCTGGGGAATGCGGCCGTACAGAGACCGCAGGACCTCCGGATCGACGAGAAACTTCTCGACGGTCACAACAGTGGTGCTCCTCGCAGCCGGGGACCTGCCCGTTACGCGTGTCCTCGAACGGTCTCACATGGACATGCACGGGCCGGCAACCGGGTTCTCCCGCTTCTGGTGACCGGACCAGTGGTCCTGGAAGACCATGAGGTCCTCCCCGTTCGGATGTTCATGGACCTCCTCCGTGCAGTGGATGGGCTGGTGGTCCTCGCCCATCGACTGCTCGGCCCCCTGCCGTTCCGGCGTCGTGGCCGGAACGTAGTCGTCGACCGCGAGGGGCACTGCTCCTTCGGGAATTCCGGCCTCTCGGAGCGCGCGGGCCTTCTGCTCCTCGAATGTGCGGCCGTCCACGGTCTCCGGCAGACGCCTGCCGACTTCGTCGAGTTCCGGCGCGAGCGCGGTGCCCGCTCCGGTGGCGCCGACGAGCCGGCCTCAGAACGCCCCGGCGATCCCCGCCACTCCGCCGACGAACGCGCTGGCCAGCATCGCGGCGAGCAGCCCGGCGAGCAGCAGCGTCAGCTTGCGGGGGCCGCCGCGTGCGCCTGCCAGGACGCTGGCGGCCGCGGCGCCCAGGACCAGTACCGTCAGGCCGAGCAGGGAGACCGCCAGCCATCCGAACAGGGCGCCGGCGCCGGTCCGTTCGTAGCCGCCGGAGGCCGTCCGCCGCAGACCGACCGTGCTGCCGACGGACAGGCGGCTGTCGATCGTGGCACCGGGGTCCACCACGGTCCCGTCGTCGGAACGGAAGACGCCGTGGCAGTGCGGATACCGGTGCCCTCCGCTCCCGCTCCAGGTGCAGGCCTCGACCTCGAGGTGACCGGAGGTGCCCGCCAGGCCCGAGGCGTGGGCGAGGTGCGTCACCGCGAGCCAGGTGACGACGGCGCCCACGGCGAACAGACCGGCGATCACGAGCAGCAGACCCCCTGCCGGCGTCCTCCCCCGGAGCCGTTCCCCGCGGTTCGTCCGTCCGCTCATCCCACCCGTCCCGCTCCGGTCCCGGACCCGCGCCCGTCCTGGTCTCCCATGGCGTACCGCAGACACACGAACACGCCCGATGGTTGCGGACCGTACCGCCTGTCTCCGTGCCGCGGGACTCCGATCGAGTGGACTTGCCGGAACGCTGATCGGACCGGAGCCCTCCCCGGGGGCGCGGATGGTGGTGTTGCCGTCTGTTCCCCGTGTCCCCGCGTCCCCGTGTCCCCATGAACTGGGCCTGCACCCGGACCCGAGCTGATCTGGAAGAGGCGCCCCCATGCGACGTACCCCCTACCGCCGTCCGTTCGCCGCGGCGCTGCTCGCGGCGTCCGTGCTGGCCCCGATGGCAGCGGTCCCCGCCGGGGCGGTCCCCGCGGAGGGCGCGGGCCGCGTCCACGCGACGGCCGCGGCCGGATACGGCGGGGACACCGGGGACGGCGACGCGCGCGGCGGTCCGGACCCCCGGCTGAGCGCCCGGCTGGACAAGGCCGTCGAGGACGTCCGGCGGCAGGCGGGCATTCCCGGTGTCGTCGTCGGACTGTGGATGCCCGGCAAGGGGAGCTACGTCCGCGCGACCGGTGTCGCGAACACCGCCACCCGCGAGCCGATGTCCGTCGGCTCCTACGTCCGGATCGGCAGCGAGACCAAGACCTTCACCGTCACCGCGCTGCTCGAACTCGTGGACCGGCACCGGGTCCGGCTCGACGACCCGATCTCGCGCTACGTCCCCGGGGTCCCCGACGGCCGGAACATCACCCTGCGCCAACTCGCCGAGATGCGCAGCGGGCTGTTCCCGTACACCTCCGACCCGGACTTCCAGCACGACCTGCTGAGCGACCCGCGGCGGACCTTCACCCCGCGGGAACTGCTCGCGTACGGCTTCAAGCACCGGAACACCTTCGCGCCCGGCGCGCGGTTCGAGTACTCCAACACCAACCTCGTCCTGCTGGGCCTGGTCGTCGAGAAGGCCGGCGGGCAGGGGCTGCGCGACTTCGTCCACCGGCGGGTCCTGCGTCCCGCCGGGCTGCGGCACACGCTGTTCCCGAAGGGGGCCGAGTTCCCGCAGCCGCACCCGCACGGCTACACCGACCAGACCCTGAGCGGTGCCGTCGAGGACGCCACCGACTGGAACCCCAGCTGGGCCTGGGCGGCCGGGGCGATGATCTCGGACCTGCGCGACCTGCGGCACTGGGCCGAGGTCGTCGCCACCGGCACCCTGCTCAGCCCCGGGACCCAGGCGCAGCGCCTCAGGACGCTGCCGACCGGCTTCCCGGGGCTGTCGTACGGCCTCGGGATCTTCGACGCGAACGGATGGATCGGGCACAACGGTTCCCTGCCCGGGTACGAGACCGTGACCGTCCATCTGCCCTCGAAGAAGGCCACCCTGGTCATCATGATCAACACCGACATCACGTACCAGGGCCAGGAACCGTCCACGCTGGTCGCCAACGCCGTCACCAAGATCGCCACCCCGGACAACGTCTACGCCGGGGCGGAGGTCGGACGCTGACGGGAAGAAACCGAGGGGAAGAGGCCGACGAGAAGGAGTGCCGCCGGGGGTCGTACGACCCCCGGCGGCGCTCCTGCGAGCCGTGCGTCGGCGGCCTACTGGATCGTGGCCGCGTCGATCACGAAGCGGTAGCGGACGTCGCTCGCCAGCACCCGCTCGTACGCCTCGTTGATCTCGGAAGCCCCGATCAGCTCGATCTCGGCGCCGAAGCCGTGCGCGGCGCAGAAGTCCAGCATCTCCTGGGTCTCCCGGATGCCGCCGATGCCGGAGCCCGCGAGGGTCTTGCGGCCGCCTATCACCGAGAACAGGTTGAGCCGGACCGGCTCCTCGGGCGCGCCCACGTTCACGAACGCGCCGTCCGTGCGCAGCAGGGCGAGGTAGGCGTCCAGGTCCAGCGGGGCGGAGACGGTGGACAGGATCAGGTCGAACGTGCCGCGCAGCTCCTTGAAGGTCTCCGGGTCGCTGGTGGCGTAGTAGTGGTCGGCGCCGAGCTTCAGGCCGTCGTCCTTCTTGCGCAGCGACTGGGAGAGGACCGTGACCTCGGCGCCGAGGGCGTGGGCGATCTTGACGCCCATGTGGCCGAGACCGCCCATGCCGAGGACGGCGACCTTCTTGCCGGGGCCGGCGTTCCAGTGCTTGAGCGGGGAGTACGTGGTGATGCCGGCGCAGAGCAGCGGCGCGGCGACGTCGAGGGAGATGCCGTCCGGGATGCGCAGGGTGTAGTTCTCGTCGACGACGATCTTCTGGGAGTAGCCGCCGTAGGTGGGCTCTCCGTCCTTGCCGACGGCGTTGTACGTGCCGACACCGCCGCCGGTGCAGTACTGCTCCAGGCCGGCCTCGCAGTTGTCGCACGCGCGGCAGGAGTCGACCAGGCAGCCGACGCCCACGCGGTCGCCGACCTTGAACTTGGTGACGCCGGAACCGACCTCGGCGACGATGCCGGCGATCTCGTGGCCCGGCACCATCGGGAAGATCGCCTTCCCCCAGCCCTCGCGGGCCTGGTGGATGTCGGAGTGGCAGATGCCGGCGAACTTGATGTCGATCAGGACGTCGTGCTCCCTGACCTCGCGCCGCTCGATGGTGGTGCGCTCCAGCGGAGCCTTGGCGGCGGGAGCGGCGTACGCAACGACAGTGGTCATGCCGGGGTTCTCCTCGAAAGGGGGGGTTTCCGTGCCCGGCTCCCTTGCGCCGGGCACGGTGTCCAGCCTGCCCGGTCCCGCGGGGTTCACCCAGGCCACGGTTCTGCGTACGTTCGCTGGTCCTACCACTGGCGGGGTCAGGCTCCTCGTCGTACGACCGCCGATACTGGCCGTATGGATGAACAGCCCTCCGCGGGGCCCGCCGGTGAGGCGGCCCGCCCTCTCGACCGGCGCGCCGAGCTGAGCGAGTTCCTGCGCAGCCGCCGTGCCCGGCTGAAGCCGGAGGACGTCGGGATGCCCGACTTCGGACGGCACCGCCGGGTACCCGGACTGCGCCGCGAGGAGCTGGCCCAGCTGGCCGGGGTGTCCGTCGCCTACTACACGCGCCTCGAACAGGGCCATGGACGCAATGTGTCGGCGGAGGTGCTGGACGCGATCGCGCGGGCGCTGCGGCTGACGGACGCCGAGCACAACCACCTCACGCACCTCGCGAAGCCCAAGCAGCACAAGAAGCGGCAGACGGCCCGGCCGCAGCAGGTGCGCGGCTCCCTGCGCCAGCTGCTCGACACCCTCGACGGCGTCCCGGCATACATCAGCGGACGGCGCTCCGACGTGCTGGTGTGGAACCGGATGGCCGCGGCCGTCTTCGGTGACTGGTCGGAGCTGCCGCCGCAGGAGCGGAACTGGGCGCGCATGGTCTTCCTGCGGCCCGAGTACCGGGACCTGTTCGTGGAGTGGGAGCAGAAGGCGATCGACATCGTCTGTCTGCTGCGCATGGACGCGGGCTGCCATCCGGACGATCCGCGGCTGGCCGCGCTGGTCGGGGAGCTGTCCGTGAAGAGCGAGGACTTCCGGCGGCTGTGGGCGACGCACGACGTGAAGGAGAAGAATCACGGGGAGAAGCTGCTGCGGCATCCGCTGGTGGGCGACCTGGCGTTGCAGTTCGAGTCGTTCCGGCTGGCCGGCGACAGCGAGCTGGTGCTGGTCACCTACCACGCGGAGCCGGGGTCGGCCTCGGCCGAGGCACTGCGGCTGCTGGCGTCGTGGGGAGCGGACGCGACCCGCGCGGGCTCGCCGTCGTCCCGGTGATCCGTTCCCCCCGGCCCGCGTCCCGGGTTCAGGGCCGGTACGGCGGCGCGGCTCCCCACGTCCACTTCGGTACGGGCTGCTCCGCCGGCGGTGCCGCGTCCGGGCCGGAGAAGTGCACGGCCAGCCTCGTGCCCCACTCGGCGTAGGCGAGGAAGGCGGAGCGGAACTCGGCGTCGGTGGGCAGTCCCGCGTCGTCGGCGGCGTCCTGGAGGAGATTGACCCAGCGGCGGCGCTGCGGCTCCGTGATGCCCTTGCCGAGGTGCTTGGCGACCATGTGGCCGTGGCCGCCCTGGGTCTCGGAGTACGCGGGCGGTCCGCCGAAGACCTCGCCGAGCCAGAGGGCGACGTGGGCGGCGTGTTCGGGCGCGAGGCCACCGAACAGCGGCGCGAGGAGATCGTCCTTGAGGACCTTGTCGTAGAACGCCTCGGTGAGGCGGGAGAAGGCCTCGGCGCCGCCCGCCCAGGCGTAGAGCGTGGGCACGGAGGCGCCCTGGCCCCGCACCGACGTGGGCTTGTAGTGGCGCATCTCCTCGATGCTGCCGATGTACGGGCGGATCTCGGCGAGGAAGTCCTGGAAGAGCTCGGAGGTGCGGAAGCCCTCGATGTGGTCCTCGGTCGAGGTCCAGGTGATCCTCAGGACGAAGTGCTCGAAGTCCTCCTCACAGCGTGCGAGTTCGTAGTCGACGCACTGGGGGGCCGCGGCCAGCTGGACGGCCGCGCGGGTGTAGGCGGCCAGGAACTCGGCCGACCGCTCCTCGGGAATGCGGTACCGGATGTATTCGACTGTCGAGACGGTCATGGCCCCACACAAACACGGAAGGGCCACCGGAGGCTCGCTCTCCGGTGGCCCTTTCGCTGCGGGCTCATTCCCGTGCCGTCACCCGGGCCCGCTGCCGCGCGCCCGCCGCGGGAGCGGGGCGTCACGCCCCCGCGTTCTCCTTGACGGTGATCATCCCCTTGCGGATCGTCGCGAGGCGGGGGGCCTTCTTCGCGATCGCGGAGTCGTGCGTGACCATGATGAAGGTCAGCCCGTGCTCCTTCCACATGGTGTCGAGCACGTCCATGATCTCGTCGCGCATGCCCTCGTCGAGGTTGCCGGTGGGCTCGTCGGCGAGCAGCACCTTGGGCTGCTTGACCAGGGCGCGGGCGATCGCCACCCGCTGCTGCTGACCGCCCGACAGTTCGGCGGGCAGGTGTCCGAGCCGTTCGGCGAGCCCCACGGACTCCAGGGCCGCGGCGGCCCGCTCACGCCGTTCCTTCGCCTTGACCCGCAGCGGTACGAGCGCGGTCTCGACGTTCTCCTGGGCGGTGAGCGTGGGGATCAGGTTGAAGCTCTGGAAGACGAAGCCGATGTTCTCGCTGCGCACCTTGGTGAGCTTCGCCTCGGACAGCTTCGCCATGTCGACGCCGTCGAGTTCGACGCTGCCCGCGGTGGGGCGGTCGAGCCCGCCGAGCATCTGGAGCAGGGTGGACTTGCCGCCGCCGGTGGGGCCCTGGATGACGAGCCGGTCGCCGTCTCCGATCGTCAGGTCGATCCCGGCGAGCGCGTTGATCGTTTCCTTGCCCCGCGCATAGCGCTTGGTGACGCCTCTGAGTTCGTACATGGTGTTACTCCTGGGATACGTAAGTACGTGAGGGGCGGGGCTTATTCGACGCGGCGCAGGGCGTCGGCGGGACGCAGCCGGGAGGCGCGCCAGCCGCCGAAGGCACCGGCGACCAGGCCACCGGCCACGGCCAGGCCCACCGCGATGACGATGGTGTTGACGCTGACGGGCGCGGTGAGCGCGACGTCGAGGGCCTTGGAGGCGCTCTGCCGCGCCGGGCCGCCGAAGCCACCGCCGAAGCCACCGCCGCCGAAGCCGCCGCTGCCCGGACCGCCACGGCCCGCGCTCGCCACCTGGGCCGTGAGGCTGGGGCTGATCTCGGTGACGGCGTAGGCGCCCGCGAGGCCGAGGGCGATGCCGAGGACACCGCCGACCAGGCCGTTGACGATGGCCTCGCCGACCACCTGGCGGGTCACCCGGCCCGACTTCCAGCCGAGCGCCTTGAGGGTGCCGAACTCGCGCACCCGGCGGGAGACGGCGGAGGAGGTGAGCAGACCGGCGACCAGGAACGCGGCCACGAGCACCGCGATCGACAGCCACTTGCCGACGTTCGAGGCGAGGTTCGAGGCGGTGGACAGGGAGCCGGAGACCGTGTCCGCGAGGTCGGCGGAGGTGGTGACCGTCGTACCCGGGATGTTCTTCTGGATGGTGCTCTTGACGCCGGCGATCTGCTGCGAGTCCGAGGCCTTGACGTAGATCGTCGTGACCTTGTCCTTGGAGTCGCTGAGCGTCTGCGCCTGCTGGAGCGGGATGTAGAGGTTGGCCGCCGCGTCGCCGCTGTCGGGGGTCGCGATGCCGATGATCTTGAACTTGACGCCCTTGACGGTGACGGTGCCACCGAGCTTGAGCTTCTTCTCCTTGGCGTACGACGCGTCCGCGACGACGACCTCGGCGTTCGTCTCGGAGGTCTTGAACGTACGACCGCTGGTGATCTTCGACGAGGTCAGCGGGCCGAGGGCCGGCTTGGTGACGTCGGTGCCGTAGACCGAGTAGTTGTTGACGTCGAAGTTGGCGCCGCCGCCCTCGACGCGGCCCTGCGGGGCCCCCTGGCCGCCGCCGGGGCCGCCCTGCCGGCCGCCGCCGCTGTTCGGGTCCTGCTTGAACTGGCCGCGCGTGAACTGGCCGTTGATGCGGATGACCTGGAGGCTCAGGCCGCCGACGGAGTCCGCGACGCCCTTCTGCGCGTCGACCTCGGCGACGGTCGAGGAGGCCAGGGTCTGGAAGCCCTGGACCATGACGCGGTCGCTGCTCTGTTCCTTGTCGGAATCGCCGTCGTCCGCGTCGAAGTCGAAGCGGGGGCGGTCGCTGGTGCTCTGGGCGGCGGCGGCCTTGGTGACCGTCATGTCCGTCCCGAGCCCGTACAGCGACTGCAGGACCTTGCCCTGGGCCTTCTCCATGCCCGAGGACACGGAGCTGACCACGATGACCAGGGCGATGCCCAGGGCGAGCCCGGAGGCGACGACGAGGGCCGCCCTTCTGCGGCGGCGCAGTTCGCGCCTCAGGTAGGTGAAGAACATGTGCCGCAAGCTAGATACGGCGCGTGATGAAGGAATAAGGCCGAAATAAGAGAACCATGAGAAGGCTGTGGCCGGGCCCGGAAAGCCTTGGGAGACGCCGATGCGGCGGCGGCCCGTGGGGGCCGCCGCCGCATCGGTGTTCGTTCGCGCCTCGCCGTCAGGCGGCCGAACCGGCCTTCCAGGCCGCCCAGTTCAGGTTCCAGCCGTTGAGGCCGTTGTCCGGGGCGATGGTCTTGTCGCCGGTGTTCTTGACGACCACCACGTCACCGATCAGCGAGTGGGTGAAGAACCACGCGGCGGGCGTGTTCGGGTCGTTGGCGCCCTTCGTGTCGGACAGGCCGACACAGCCGTGGCTGGTGTTGACGGAGCCGAAGATGGACTTCGCGCCCCAGTAGTTGCCGTGGATGAAGGTGCCGGAGTTCGACAGGCGCATCGCGTGCGGCACGTCCTTGATGTCGTACTCGCCCTTGCCCTTGTCGTCCGTGAAGCCGACCGTCGAGCCGTCCATCCGGGTCTCCTTGAACTTCTCGGAGATCACCATCTGGCCCTGGTACGTGGTGTTCTCCGGGGCGCCCGCGGAGATGGGGATGGTCTTGACGACCTTGCCGTCCTGGGTGACCTGCATCGTCTTGGTCTTGGCGTCGACGATGGAGACCTGGTTGCGGCCGATCTTGAAGGTGACCGTCTTCTGCTGCACTCCGTAGACACCGCTCGCGCCCTCGACACCGTCGAGGTTCAGCTTGAGGGTGACGGTGGAGCCGCCGGTCCAGTACTCCTCGGGGCGGAAGTCCAGACGGTTGGCGTTGAACCAGTGCCCCACGACCTCCTGGCCGCTGCTGGAGGAGACGGTGATCCCCTTCTGCACCGCGGCCTTGTTGGTGATCGCCTTGTCGAAGTTGATCGAGACCGGCATGCCGACACCGACGGTGGAACCGTCCTCGGGCGTGAAGTTGCCGATGAAGCTGTTGGCCGGGGAGACCGTGGTGAACGACGCGTTCTCGTGGGCCGTGCGGCCCTCGGAGTCGGCGGCCTCGGCCGCGATCTTGTACGTGGTGGCGCGCTCGAGCCGGTTCAGGGGCTTCCAGCTCTTCTTGTCCGCCGATATCTGACCGGCGACGGCGGTGCCGGACGCGGTCTTCATCGTGACGGACGTGAGCGAGCCCTTGGTGACCGTGACGGTGGTGCCGTTGTTGATCGAGGCGTTGTTCGAGCCGTCCTTGGGCGTGATCTTGATCTGGGCCTCGGACGTCTTCTTGGCCGCCGCCTCGTCGACCTTGGCCTGCGACGAGGAGTCGCCACCGTCCGAGCCGCTGGCCTTGTCCCCGCCTCCGCTGCACGCAGAGAGCACCAGCACCCCGCCGAGCAGTGCGGACGCAGCCATCAGACGCTTGCGCCGCCTACTGTTCGTCATCACACGCTTCTCCATCGTTGCCGATTCCCGAAAAGGGCCTCAGGAGGCCCATAAACAAACTCAACGCCTCAACTGGTTCCCCCCGTTCCACTTCACACGGAAGTGTGGTCCACGACACGTCCGCCGCGTTCGGGAACGCGGCCCCGAGCCGTGTGCGGGAGCGGTGCGGGAGCGGCCGGTGCGTCACCGGGACGAGGAACCCCGGACGGCGGTCGCCGACCGGGGTCATGTCCCCCGGACCGCGTCAGCCGCGCGCACCTTCCTCGTCGTCCTCGTCGGCATCATCCTCGTCGACACCCCAATCCGGCGAATCGGGATCATAGTCAACGGGCTCGCTGCTCCAGGAAGCCTGCGCGAGCTCGACGCCGGGCACCTCGCTGACCAGGTCGAACGGGTCGACGAGATACGCGAGGGCCTCCGCGGTGTCTTCCGTCACCGCGCCCTCGGCGTGCGTCCTTTCATCGGCCGGCATGTCCGCGTCGTCGCCGATCCGGTCCAGCGCGGCCCGCGTGACGGCGTCGGCATCGTCGATCTCCAGCACGATTTCGACACGGAGCCGGACAAATCGTGAAGTCTCAGGGGTACTCATGGGAGGGAGCGTACGGCCCACGGCATGCGCGACTTTCCCGCGACCCGCGCCTTTCATTAGCATCGCCCCACACAGCCAATTCGTAAGCGTCACAAGGGGATCGATATTTCGTGTCCGCCGCACGTCGATCGTTGCTGACCGCCACCGCAGCGGGGACCCTCCTGGGTGCCCTGTGGTTCGTCCCGTCCGCCAACGCGACCCAGGACGTACCCGCTCCGAGCACGACGGCGCCGGCGTCGACACCGACCGTCACCGCGACGACGCGGTCGTCCGCCGACGCGGACGGCACCGGAACGCGCACGCTCTCCGGGGACGAGGGGCCGCGCACGTTCTCCGGTGACGACGGGACCCGGCTGGCGGACACCGGCGCCGTGGACACCACGCCGTACCTCGTCGGCGGAACCCTCTTCCTCGCCCTGGGCGCCGGATTCGTGACGTACTCCGTGCGCCGGGAACGCATGATCGCCTACTGAGCGCACCGACCGCGCGTCCGACAACCCCCGGGGAAGCCATGCGAGAGCCGAGCGAGCTGACCGACGTCGAGGACCCGGCCTGGCCGCTGCTGTCCGAGGCGCTCGCCGCCAGCGGGGTGTCCATGGAAGTCCCTCCGGTGGACCCCGTCCTGGGCCGCGCGAGCCTGCACCAGCTCCAGATCACCGCGCGGTCCTGGCTGGGCGGGATGGTGCTCAACTGCGGCGGTGTGGTGCTGGACAGCGGATGGCTGCGGATCTACGGCAGTCCGGCCGGGGAGGAACCGCCGACAGGGCTCCCGGGCGGATCGACGGACCTGCCCTCGCTGGCCGAGGTGAACGGGTTCCCCGAGCACTTCGATCCCGACTGGCGCCCGCGGGACGGCGGACTCGTCGTCGGCCACGACGTGCTGGGCGGGGTGTTCGCCCTCAACGGCGCCGACCCGAAGTCCGCGGGGCGTCCCGGTCACCCCGGCGAGGTCGTGTACTTCGCGCCGGACTCGCTGAAGTGGGAGGCGCTCGAAGTGGGCCACGGGGCCTGGCTCCAGTGGCTCCTCACCGAGGGCACGGACACCTTCTACGACACTCTGCGCTGGCCCGGCTGGCGGGCCGAGTCCGGCGCTCTGACGGGCACACAGGGACTGTCCGTGGTGCCGTTCCTCTGGTCGGCCGAGGCGCGGCGCGATCTCCAGTCGACCAGCCGCCGCGCGGTCCCGCTGGCCGAAATCCTCGGCCTGCACCGGGACTTCGCCCTGAAACTGGACGGCGTGGACCCGGGGTTCCTCGGCGACGTCTGAACCCTCGCGGCGGACGGCCCTGTCACGGGGCCGCACGGATCCGGGGGCCGCGAGACATGCGCTTCGGGCCGCGGGACGCGGCCGTTCACGCGCCGGCCCGCGAGGCATGCGCGCCGGCCCGGGAGGCATGCGCGCCGGCCCGGGAGGCATGCGCGCCGGCCCGGGAGGCATGCGCGCCGGCCCGGGAGGCATGCGCGCCAGCCCCGTGTCCCGCGGGCGACTGCCCGGGGACACGGGGCCGGCGAGGCCGAAAGCCGGTCCGGTCAGGCGGCCCTGCGGCCGCCGCCGCCCTGGCCGCCGTTCTGACCGCCGCGCCGCGAAGCGCGCCCATGGCCGCCGGAGCGAGCCGAACCCGCGCCACCAGCGGCCTCGCCACGTCGGCCCGCGCCGGCGGAGGCGTCCGTACGACGGCCCTCGGCGCGCCGGCCCGCGGCCGCGCTCCCCGCGTCCGTACGGCGTCCGGCGCCACCGCCGGCTTCCGTGCGACGGCTCGCGGCCGTGCCTCCGGCTTCCGTGCGACGGCCGGCGCCGCCGCCGGTCTCGCCGCGTCGGCCCGCGGTCGCTCCCCCGGTGCCCGTGCGGCGTCCGGTGGTGGTGCCGCCCGTCGCGGCTCCCGCGTCCGTGCCCGGACGCCCGCCGCGCTGCCGGCGGGCCCGGCCGTCCGGCGCGGTGCCCGTGCGTCCGGCCTTGTCGCCGCCGGTGGCCGCCGGACGCGGCGCGCCGCCGCCGGTGGCGCGCCGCGTCCGGGTCCGCGCCTTCGGCGCCTCGACGACGGGCTGCGGGACCTCGATGACGACCGGGACGCCGGAGGGCTCGCGGGCGCCGGTGAGGCGGGCGAGTTCCTCGTCGCTCGACGTGACGCGGGCGGTGCGCGGCGTGATGCCCGCGTCCGCCATCAGCCGGGTCATCTCACGCTTCTGCTCGGGGAGCACCAGGGTGACGACGCTGCCGGACTCCCCGGCGCGGGCCGTGCGGCCGCCGCGGTGGAGGTAGTCCTTGTGGTCGGTCGGCGGATCGACGTTGACCACGAGGTCGAGGTCGTCGATGTGGATGCCCCGGGCCGCCACGTTGGTGGCCACGAGCGCGGTGACCTGACCGTTCTTGAACTGGTCGAGGGTGCGGTTGCGCTGCGGCTGGCTGCGCCCGCCGTGCAGGGCGGAGGCCCGGACACCGCTGGCGAGCAGCCGCTTGGTGAAGCGGTCGGCGCCGCGCTTGGTGTCGACGAAGAGGATCACCCGGCCGTCGCGGGCGGCGATCCGCAGCGCGACCGCCTTCTTGTCGGTCTCGTCGGCGACGTGCAGCACGTGGTGCTCCATGGTCGTCACCGCGCCCGCGGACGGGTCGACGGAGTGCACCACGGGGTCGGTGAGGAACATCTTGACGAGCCGGTCGATGTTCTTGTCGAGCGTGGCCGAGAAGAGCAGCCGCTGACCGCCCGGCTCGACCTGCTTGAGCAGCGCGGTGACCTGGGGCATGAAGCCCATGTCGGCCATCTGGTCGGCCTCGTCCAGCACGGTGATCGCGACCTGGCCGAGGTCGCAGTCGCCCCGCTCGATGAGGTCCTTGAGCCGGCCCGGGGTGGCCACGAGCACCTCGACGCCACGGCGCAGCGTGCCGGCCTGCCGGCCGATCGACATGCCGCCCACGGCCGTGGCCACGCGCAGGTTGACGGCGGTGGCGTACGGGGTGAGCGCGTCGTCGACCTGCTGGGCGAGTTCGCGGGTGGGGACGAGGACGAGCGCGAGCGGGCTGCGCGGCTCGGCACGACGGCCGGCGGTGCGGGCGAGGAGCGCGAGCCCGAAGGCGAGCGTCTTGCCGGAGCCGGTGCGTCCCCGGCCGAGCACGTCGCGCCCGGCGAGGGAGTTGGGCAGGGTGGCGCCCTGGATCGGGAAGGGTTCGGTGACGCCCCGGGCCGCGAGGGTCTTCGTCAGGGCGGCCGGCATGTCCAGCGCGTCGAAGGAGTCGACCGCGGGCAGCGCCGGCGTGACCGTCTCGGGCAGGGAGAACTCCTGCGGCGGCGGCGCGACCTTGCGGGCACCGGCGCGACCGGCGCCCCGGCCCGTCCCCCTCGCGGAGCCGCCGGTCTGAGCGGCGCGTGCGTTCGCCGGCCGCTTACGGACGGGACGTTCGGATCGAGTCATGCTGGATCTGGTTTCCTTCCTGGGCCCCACGGACTGCACACACAGCGCTCACCGACTGCATGAGCCGTCACAGCGCTGAGCCGGGTCCCGCACCCGAAGGCGCGGGACCCGGCTCTGGAAAAGCGCGCTCGAACTAGGCGGGAACGATGTTCTCCGCCTGCAGGCCCTTCTGGCCCTGCGTGACATCGAAGGAGACCTTCTGGCCCTCGATGAGCTCACGGAAGCCGGAGCTCGCGATGTTCGAGTAGTGGGCGAAGACGTCGGGGCCGCCGCCGTCCTGCTCGATGAAGCCGAAGCCCTTTTCCGAGTTGAACCACTTCACGGTGCCAGTAGCCATGTTGTTCTCCTGAACAGGTAGTTGGGCCCCCATCCGGAGATGCACCGGGTAATGCCGGAGATGCCGGTAAAACAAAACGCGCCTGCGGAGGATTCCGATCAGGCGCACAAAGTAAATGGGTACCAAAAACGTATCAATGAGACAGTAGCACACCTCGGGACAAGAGGGCCAGGAGAGATGTGTGGGCCGGGACACACCCGGCCCACACGCACAGGAGACCTGCTAGGCGAGCGGGCCGGTCACCGGCTCCACCGCGGCCACCACACCGCCCGCGCGCACGAACGCGTCCGCCGCCTCCAGGTCGGGGGCGAGGAAGCGGTCCGGGCCGGGGCCCTGGACGCCGGCCGCGCGGACCGCGTCGATGACCGCCCGCGAGGCCGGGGCCGGGGTCAGGCCCTCGCGCAGCTCGATCGCGCGGGTGGCCGCGTACAGCTCGATCGCCACGACGCGGGTCAGGTTGTCCACGGAGGTGCGCAGCTTGCGCGCGGCCGACCAGCCCATGGAGACGTGGTCCTCCTGCATGGCGGAGGACGGGATGGAGTCCGCGGACGCCGGTACGGCGAGCCGCTTCATCTCGCTGACCAGCGCGGCCTGCGTGTACTGGGCGATCATCAGGCCCGAGTCGACGCCGGCGTCGTCCGCGAGGAACGGCGGCAGCCCGTGCGAACGGTTCTTGTCGAGCAGCCGGTCGGTGCGGCGCTCGGCGATCGAGCCGAGGTCGGCGGCGGCGATGGCGAGGAAGTCGAGGACGTAGGCGACCGGGGCGCCGTGGAAGTTGCCGTTCGACTCGACGCGGCCGTCGGGCAGCACGACCGGGTTGTCGACGGCGGAGGCCAGCTCCCGCTCGGCGACCGTGCGGGCGTGCGCGAGGGTGTCCCGGCCGGCGCCCGCGACCTGCGGGGCGCAGCGCACGGAGTAGGCGTCCTGGACGCGCGGGGCGTCGTCCTGGTGGTGGCCGGTGAGCTCCGAACCCTTCAGCACGGCCAGCATGTTGGCGGCGCTGGCGCTCTGGCCGGGGTGCGGGCGGATGGCGTGCAGCTCGGGGGCGAGGACCCTGTCCGTGCCGAGGAGCGCCTCGAGGGAGAGCGCGGCGGCGACGTCGGCCGACTTGTACAGCGTCTCCAGGTCGGCGAGGGCCATCACCAGCATGCCGAGCATGCCGTCGGTGCCGTTGAGGAGGGCGAGGCCCTCCTTCTCGCGCAGCTCGACGGGGGCGATGCCGGCCTCGGCGAGCAGTTCGCCCGCGGGCCGCACGACTCCGTCGGGGCCTTCGGCGTCCCCCTCGCCCATCAGGGTCAGGGCGCAGTGGGACAGCGGCGCCAGGTCGCCGGAGCAGCCGAGCGAGCCGTACTCGTGGACGACCGGGGTGATGCCCGCGTTCAGGACGTCCGCCATGGTCTGCGCGACCTCGGGCCGCACGCCGGTGTGACCTGAGCAGACGGTCTTGAGCCGCAGGAACATCAGCGCGCGGACGACCTCGCGCTCGACGCGCGGACCCATGCCGGCGGCGTGCGAGCGGACGATGTTGCGCTGCAGCTGGGCGCGCAGCTCCGGGCTGATGTGCCGGGTCGCCAGGGCGCCGAAACCGGTGGAGACGCCGTAGACGGGTTCCGGCTTCGCGGCCAGCGCGTCCACGATCTCGCGGGCCGCGGCGAGGGCCGCCACCGCCTCGTCGGAGAGCTCGATCCGGGCGCCGCCGCGCGCCACGGCGAGAACGTCGGACGCGGTCACCCCGGACGTCCCCACCACCACAGTGTGCATATCCATATTCAGGAGCGTACGCAGTGAATTCGATGATGTCACTAGTGGACGGTGGGTTGACCCCTTACTCCGTCGTACGTCACAGCGGCGGCCCGAGCCACGTCACGAACCGGCCGGCGACGCCGCCACCGTCACGTGCGGGGCCGGTCGCGCCGCCGTCACGCACGGGGCCGGTCGCGCCGGCCGCGGAACCTGCGGCGTTCGCCCGCGGCGGGCGGCGGCTCGTCCGCGAGGCGTACGACGGGATCGTCGGGGCCCTCGCGTCCGGCGACCACGGGCTTCGTGGCCCGGACGGCCTTCGCGCGGTACTGGGCCGCGTCCGCCAGCCGGAACAGCCGGCGCGCCGACCGTACGGGGCCGATCGGGTCCCCGGTCGAGGCGATCCCGCACGCCACGCCCTCCCCGAACTCCAACTCGGCCGCGCGGAGGCAGAGTTCGTCGGCGATGCGGACCACGTCGTCCGTCGGCGGGCCCACCGCCAGCAGACAGAACTCGTCGCCGCCTAGCCGGGCCACGGTGTCGGCAGGGCGAAGGCACTGCTCGAGGCGGCGCGCGATGGCGACCAGCAGCTGGTTGCCGATATGGTGTCCGAGCCCGTCGTTCACGAGCTTGAAGCGATCGAGGTCGAGATAGAGCACCGCGTAGATC
>Ga0105251_10001919_pt1 | contig 17023 bp, 19 predicted proteins | sample KBSS64metaG_FD_80424 | JGI IMG/M metagenome (GOLD analysis project Ga0105251, IMG submission 80424) | Switchgrass rhizosphere microbial communities from Kellogg Biological Station, Michigan, USA - KBS S6-4 metaG | ecosystem: Host-associated > Plants > Roots > Rhizosphere > Soil | place...
CTTTTTTGTTCATTATGCTCCAAGTCCCTTACAATAAGCGCTCATATTATATACCAATATTTTTAGACAAAATTGAGTATAATTAAATTAAAAAAATCCAAAAACTAGTACGGCACAGATTTCGTAGAATAAATCTAATTAAGAAATAAGCTTTCTGATTAAACGTACTATCAGGAAATACGTTCACTTTAGGGCTTTTTGTGCTTACGTCACTTTGTGCAATAGCGCGGACGCGGAGAAAGGTCATTGTCTCACCAAACTGAGCATGTAGGTGGCCACTGACCTGCTCCCCGTTGATTAATACACCGCGATGTTAGTAATGTCTTCATCAGCCACATGAGGACATCCCCATGAAGAAGCGTTTTTCCGACGAACAGATCATCAGTATTCTCCGCGAGGCTGAAGCCGGCGTTTCTGCCCGGCAACTCTGTCGCAGTATGGTTTTTTAGACGCTACTTTCTACATCTGGCGCAAGAAATTTGGCGGCATGGGAGTCCCTGAGGCAAAGCGACTTAAATCACTTGACGAGGAGAACGCCCGTCTTAGGATACTGCTCGCCGAAGTCATGCCGCATAGGGAGGCGATTCAGGTAGCGCTGGGCCGAAAGTTCTGACGACAGACCAGAAGCGGAAAGCTGTGAAAGCAATGTTTGAGGCAACGGGTCTGTCGTAACGCCGTGCCTGCAGGCTGACAGGTCTGTCCCGGTCTACTCAACCCATTTTGCATTTTAATTATTTTATTTGTGTAAAATAGACACCAAAAGATGGTGTCTATATGATATAAATTATTTCCCAATTAATTGATAATATGTTGGATTTTCAGCGCATTGTCCGCTGCCACATTCAAGAACGGTCGATATCAGATTGGCTACTATCATCACCGTAAAAAGCAGAATTGAAAATTTCCCCCATAGTGGAATGCCCAATGGTTTCCCTACATTAATATCATCTTTACTCAACATCAGTAAAATGGCGATAGCAAAAACGGCGAATAAAGATGTAATAAGAGCCCATGTATAAAAATGCAAACCCATAAAAATCGACCCATATCCAGGATCACCGGGTAGAATATGTAAAAACATTTGTCGTGCTGCTATCGAGCAAGTGAGCACACAACCAATCAAGGCAAATCCGTAATGAATATCTTTAATGCCGAAACGAACATTAAATAAGAAGCCAAATCCGATGAGCATCAGCCCGACACGTTGTAACAAACACATAGGACAAGGTAAATCTTTTATCATTAACTGATAATAAAAAGCCACTAAAAGCGTAGCGCTAATACCTAACAGACCCATTAAATTTAAACTGAGTAATAAAGAATTTCTTTTTTAGCTTTTAGAGAATTAGTCACACTTAAGCTCCATTTAAAAAGATAAATCTAAAGGATCGGTTGCATGGTATTTTAACCATAAGAGATTGATTACTAACAATAAAAATCACATCACATAAGAGAACTTCTTTTTTCTGAAAATAGTACTAAGAACTGTACCGAAAGCAATAAGAAAGGGGAGGAACATATACATGATAAATCTCCATCATTTTAATTAAACGAAGCCGTATATTTAAAAAATCCTACTTATTGAATTTGAAAATAAACTTTATTACAAGGCATAAACATTTGAAATTTGTTGTTGAATTATAATTATTCCGCATTGTAAACAGAAAGAAAGCTTCAGTTGTTAAGCGCATGGAAAATATGAATATTCGTGGATTTTATCTTGTTGGTTTTTTGGTGGGAACATCCTTTACTCTCAGTGGTGATATTAATGATTGCTTTTGTCATTATTCTGGACGTTTCATCTTAGCGGCGTCACTAAATTAATTCATTAAAATAAAATCACCCCTGTAAATTTAATTTTAAAAACTGTTATTGTACAATTTCTATTTTTTACATCAATCTAAAAGTTATTCCATTTTTTTCAGCTTCGCCCTCAATACGTACTTTTTTTCAGGAGAAACAGTCTGCCCCATCCAGTATTTATCATCAATTTCGACATAAGTACTACCACTGCTATCTCTGAGCCCGTATAGTTTATGACCAACTTGTTTAATGACATGACCTACTAAGACCACCCATGCATCGTCATGTAAGGATTTAGCTTGTTCAATACTCGTCAAGGCCGGGGTCGGTCCCCTGAACCCATCATTAAAATATGTTTCTTGACCTGAATTAACGAAACCAGGTTTAGCTAAAACACCAAATGAAATGGCAGAAATTAATATCACAAAACTTGTTTTTTTCATGTTTTCTACTCTTTTTTTTTATCTTTAAGAGTGAAAAATCATATCTTAAATTATTAACATAATTAATTATTTTATTGTTTTTTTAATAAAAATCCTAAAAAATGTAAGAATAACCAAGTTTTTGCTCTTCATCTTTCTTGACTTACCCTAAGCATATTTTGAACATTGCTAATTTAAGCACATGAACATTTGATGGCAACCATCTGTTTGAATTGATTTTTTTAAATTCTTACTTCCCTTATCTTAACATTTTGATTCACATATTCTCTTTTTTTTGCTCTTAGAGATTTTAGGAGTGTTTCTTTAACGCAATAGCTGGAATTTTGTGCGCATTTTTAATTTTTCATACCATTTATATTTAGCCTTCTATAAATTAAATAATTACTGCTCGCGCCTTGGTAGACGATCCTGCCCTTTAGTTTTAGCATAACAACTGTCTTTGAGCCCGATGACGAAGCATGTTGGTGATACAACGGATCCCATGCTTCATTATTTATTCAGCATTGCATTCAGGATGGTTAGTAGGTTAAGATTTATAGTAACCTGGAATTCATCGCGTTTGACTGCTGATTTCAGGATGTTAAAAAAAAACTTCTGCGTCGAACTGATTCTTCATTTCTGCTTTATTTCGCTTCTCCGGAACCTAAGGAATGTCAAGTTTAACATTTAATGTACCGGAATAAGTGCCCGGCTTTAGCTTCTGCTGGCCAGGATTCAATATTAGCATCATCGGTGCTGTATTTTTGGCAACCCACCTGCTATCTTTCCACTCCGCACCGTCAATACGGTAAGGAACTACATTATTGCCTTGGCCAGCTATTTCTCCCTGCGTGCCATCTGTTTTATCAGGTATGAAAGTGAGCACACCGCCAGGCTCTTCAGGCCGTGCTAACTCCATAATCTGACGTTCCTGTCCATGAAGTGTTGTCTGTACCTGAGTCTCCACCAACGCAGAGAATGAGCTACCAGCTGGCACTTTCAATGTCGAATCACCGTATGACTGCCATGTACCCGCTCGTCCTGATTCATAAAACGTAAGCTCTACTGTTCGCTCACTTTCAGTTGGGTTTGTCAATACAAAGGGTGTGCCGGTAGGCATTCTTTTGGGTACCTCAAACCCTCGATTATCTGATCCATCACTGCAGTAACAAGGTTGAGTTACACCCTGGACTGTAACTTGAACATTGGAGTCGTACTTACAACACACTAAATTCGGCCCGTCCCACGGCCACCATGGTTTATCCCAATTAATTGGGCCATTTTTTATTCCCGGCGCGGTAGCCGAAATCTTCACAGGAGTGGTTGCCTGAGCGCTGGCATTGTATCCCAACGTTAGTAAATAGCAGATTACTATCATTCTGTTCATTTTCACCCCGTCATTTCTGTGGCTGACAGTTTGCACTACCATCAAGCATTTAAATTATTGACTTATTCTTCCCTTTTTAACCTGCCGGGCCGTCAATGGACCATCCTCCTTAAGGCCCGGAAAGTTAACCTGTATTCTGTTACTCGTAGGCCAGCTTCAGAGCTACGTTAGCCATGAAGTTCCCTGCGGTAGGCTTTGCACCACCTGCAGGCAGAAGTTTTACGTTGAATTTAAGTGGGGAACCGTCTTTTTCTTTAAATTTAATCGGAGTTGTGGGTGTCAGCACTGCCCCGGCTGAGGTTGCGTTATCCCCGGCCAGAATCTCCGCTTTCACGTTGCTTGCAGATGACCTGTCTGTTGATTTGGCCTGATTTGCTATCAGACCCTGTCCATCGACAGCCGCGTCATCCGTCGAAACGTCAATACCGCTTACACCCGTCCCGCAGTTTTTCAGTACAATCGTCACTGGCTTAACCGCCCTCGCTGTATCATTCATGATGTCGCTGACCTTGATATTATCCAGCGTCCACGGATTGGCGGCGTCCACTTCACAGGTGTTATCCACCACGGTTGCGGTGATGTTGACCGTGGTAGAGTTCGTTGTCGTTGGTGTTGGGCCGGCTGCCCGGGCGGTAACGGACAGGCCAAGCAGCGGAAGAATGGCCAGCGGCGCGAGTGAGTAGCGGATAAAATGTTTCATTATTTATTTCCTTTAGTGGTCTGAGGGGCCTGATGCCCTGAGTTAAGCTTATCTGCAGTTAACATGCTGCTGCAGCAGCGGCAAGTTTTTCGCATCCGGCGGCAGGCTAAGGCGGACCCTGCACTGCTGGTCAGGTCCGGAGCCCCACTCTGCCTTCAGAGTGTCGTGTGATGAAAGGCCCGTGAGGTAGACCTGTCCGCCGTCGCCCACCAGTCCGCCGCCACTGCTGCTGCTCACGGTTGCTCCGAAGGGTAACGGTTTGCCGTTGTGCAGCAAGGTCAGCAGTGCGTGAGCACCGCGGTGCACACGGAAACGCGCCCGGACAATAGCGCCCTCGGTTGGCACAACGCTGGCCACCGGATTGTCGATATCGGTATGGTTATCCAGCGTGCTGACGTCAAGCGCCACGTCATTTTTTATGTACTGGCTGGCATAAGGGACGATGGCATAGCCCCGGCTGTCGGTGTGAATGCCCTGTGTGTCAGCAATATTCGCGCCGGCTGCCCCCTGCGCATCAACGAGCACGCTGGTCTCTCCCGGCAGCTGTCCGAATGTGGCGCCGCCGCTGTGCAGTATTACCCCGCCACTGGCCCCGTAGCGGACCTGCCTGTAATGCCGACTGTAACCGTAGCCGGCTGACAGACTGCCGTCAGTGCCGCTGTAATCTACACTGGCGTCGCCGCTGTCGCCGTCACGGCGTCCGTACCCCTGACTGACGGCCCATGACACCTGCTCACTGTCTGCTGTCCCGCTGACTGCAGCCTGCGTTGTCGTGTTCCCGTCACTGTCGCGGTTTGCGCTGGTGCTGACATAAACCGGGGTCGGGCCTGAACTGCCTAGCGGCACTGACAGCGCAAGGTAAAGCGAGCGGTCGGCATCCGGCTGTCCGCTGACGTGGCTGTACCCCCATGAAAAACTCCAGTTAACGCTGTGAAAGGTGCTGCTCAGTCCCACCTGCAGGCTGTCGGTGCTGGCGCCGGACTGCCAGTATGTCTGATGGCTGCCGTTCACATAGGCTGAACCGAGCGTTCCAAGCGACTGGGAAACACTGACGGTGACCTGTTGCCGTCGGCTGTTATAGAGGTTGTAATACTGGCTCCAGTCCGGACGAACGAGACGGCCGGTCGCATCGACTTCCACGTCTTCACCGTTCCATCCCGACATGTTGCGCTCTGCGGTTTCGCTGAAGGTGTGATACCCCTGAGTCGAGTACCGGTAGCCGGCCAGCTGGAAGGTGGTTCCGGTAGTCAGCAGCGAACGGGAATAAAGAAAACGAACCGACTGCCCCTGGTGGCGGGACTGGTCAGCCAGAATACTGTTGGCCTGCGTCAGGTCCGCTGACAGGGCACCCCACTCCCCCAGATTAATACCTGCTCCCAGCGCGACTGAATGGTATCGCGATGCCTGAAGCATGCCGCCGTAAACGGTGACGTTGTGGGGCAGCCCCCACTGCAGTTCTGCCTGCATAAAAGCGGGGAGTTCCGTGTCGCGACCGGCACTCCGGTAACGACCGCCTGTCAGGGCGTAACGCACATGACCCTGCCGCTGCAGGACGGGAAGGGATGAATAAGGCACTGTAAAAACCCGCAGGCTGCCGTCAGCCTCGCGGACGTCAACAGTCAGGTCGCCGGCGCTGCTCACGGTATTCAGGTCGTCTATTACAAAAGCACCCGGTGCCACGAAGGTCCGGTAAATCACGTTGCCGTTCTGAATAACGCTGACGCGGGCGTTACTGGCCGCGACCCCTCTGATTACCGGCGCATACGACCGTACGCTCTCCGGATACATGCTGTCACTGGTTGCCAGCCTCACACCCTGAAAGGAAAAGGCGTCGAAAATCGTGTCACGGGTGGTGGCGTCTCCCAGCAGCAGTTCGCTGCGCCACGGAATAATGGTTCGCTCAGCCCAGGTGTTGATATGTCGCCACTGGTTATGGCTCTGGTAGGGGTTCTCGCTGCGACTCCAGGTGCTGTTGTCCCGCAGCCGCCATGCTCCGAGGTTCAGGCCACTGGTCAGGTAAAGGTAATCGCTGTTGCTGCTTCCGTACTCACCGTCGTTACGGCTGCCACTTACCTGCCAGCCCAGAAGCGCGGCATTTATGCCCTCGTCCCAGTACGCAGGAGAGACCCAGCCCCGTGGACGGTGCACCAGGGCCGCCTGAGGAATGCTGATATTGAGACGCATGGCATCTGTGTCAAAGGTCATGAACGACCCGGGAATAATTTTCTCGAGGGGAACACACCCGCCCGCGCTTGCCTGCTGGAGGGACGGAAACGCTGCCATCTTAACGCCGGTGAGAGCCAGAACGTCACCGGTCAGGCAGGCATGCAGCCCACTGTGGTCATGCGGGTCCGGGGTGTCGGCAAGGCTGAACGCCAGCGTTCGCCGCCCGACCCGGTTACCGTCAACGTAGATATCAACGGGATAGCGGCCCGGCGCCAATGCAGCCCCCTGCTCAAAAGCCGACAGGCTCGCCACGCTGTACTCACCGGAAATCATTGATGGCTCGAAGTGCAGCGCGGCGGATGCACCGAAGGGAAGCGCTGCCATCACACAGCACGCAAGCATGCTAAGGTCCGGCCTCATTCTTCTGAGTGTAACTTTCATGTTGCAGGCCATGTCACGGATTTATGCTGAATGCCAGTGGCTCACTGACACCACCGTAATCGTTAATGCTGTGCAGAGTCAGGACCGACCCGCTGCCGTCCGGAAGCGGCAGCGTTGTGCTGCTCAGAGGAGAAACCATGACATCCCTGAGATTCTTCACGCCTGCACTCAGATGTGTCAGCGTGAGGTAGTAGGGCGTCGGATTATGCACTGTCAACAGGCTTCCTGTGCGGCTGAACGTCAGACGCCCGGGAGCCTCTCCGGGCGCGGGCTTCAGCCCTGACGGTCGGAGAAATAATTTAAGTTGCGTCACCGTTGACACGTGAATAACGGCCTTGTCCGCGTTCCTGCTATCGTCTACTGAGGGGATGACTTTAACCATCAGGTAAAACAGCGTCTCCCGGTCAGCGGGAAAGCTTCCGCCTGTGCGGATGAGGCTGAGCATGTTTTCACTTTCGGGCTTACTGAGATACAGAGGTGGGGTCACCACGAAATTTCCGCTTTTATGTCCTGTAGCATCGTCAACCCAAGACTGAATGAGGTAGTTACCCACATCTGAGGTGTTCGCAATCCGCACGCTGATGCGGGTTGCGCCAGCGGGAAAGATAAAACGCGTGCCGCTGACCGTGATACCGCCTTTTGCCATACAGCTGAGCGGGATGCATGCGGTAAGCGCCAGCAGCAGTGCTCTGGCCGTTCCAAAAAAAGACTTGCATGGCTGCTTCAATTTCATCCCCTTAACCAAAAGTAAACAGAGCGCGGTAAACACCCATTTCAGTGGAAAGTTTCACCTGCCAGTGCTCAAGCGCAGAGCGCGCTGTCAGCTTCATTACGCGCAGGTCAGCAAACCACGCGCTGCCGTTATCGTGATGCTCAAGGCACTCACAAAGCCTTGCCCATATATAGAGCGTTTCGCACGCTCCGGGATGTTCATCGCATACGAGCAGCAAAAAGCGTCGCAAGTCTGCACATTCTGTAAAGCCATAGCGGCCAAGCCTCATGGCGAAATCCTCTGCGCTTATCAGGCTGACATGCCGCCCCGCAGTAACTTTCATATGCTCTCCGTTAAGACATGCTGCACTGGGAACGAGACGGCACACCTGACTGGCAAAGTCCTGCCGGCATTGTGCCGGAACAAAAAGGAAGGCCACCGCCTGTGTCATCAGGCGGCGGGCATGTTATAGAAATCAGACTGGGGGGGGAACTGCTCTGGAGTTAAAGAGGGGTTAACTTTAAGGAAAGGCTCGGAGTACAGATACAGGAACCTCTTAGGTTTTCTGAAAGGAGAGTATTTGGCTTACTCGCCCCCACTATCTCGTGTCATGATCACTTTTAAGGTGACTCTTATCAATCTGTGGCCGCATATTCCAGCATCGCTCAATATAGTCCCGAAAGTGGGTGAAGAGAATGTTCTGACGCGGGTGCTGGCGCCATATAAGCCAAGCGGGCAAATCAGGTATACGCCACTCAGGCAAAACAGATACGAGTTGCCCCCGCGAAAGATAAGGCGCAGCCAGCCAGCCGGGCGTTGCCAGACTGATACCCTTTCCCTTAAGGGCCAGATTGAACATGGCCAGCAGATTATTGGATGACAACCCGTTTTCTGCTGAACTCTCCAGAAGATATGACTCATCTCCACAGGAAAGCATCAGCGGGCCGGCGAGTCCGTTATTATGCATCCCAAAAAGAGTATGTCTTTCCAAATCACACGGGTGTGAAATAGCAGGATTCCGCCTGATATAATCGGGGCTTGCGCAAATCAGGAGTTTTATCGGGCTGAGTTTTCTGTGAACCAGATCTTCGCTCTCTATGCGTCCGCTGCGCAAGACCACATCGTCCAGTTCCGGAGAGTCAGAGCGGAGATCGGTGCGCTCGCGGGCATCAAGAAACACCCTGACGCGGGGGTGAGCCTGCGTATAATCATTGCACCATTCACCGGCAAGGAATTCACACACGATGGCGGGCGCCGCCAGCCGGACAGCGCCTTTAATTTCTCTTTCCGGATTACGGATTTCCTCAAGCAGCGCATGAAAGGACACTGTAATGTCCCTTGCCCGCGCGAGTGTGGTTAAGCCTGTCTCCGTAAGCCTCATGCCCTGCGATGTCCGGGTAAAGAGTACTGTTTCGAGATATCGTTCAAAACGGCTGATGGATTTACTGACTGCCGCCGTACTCATGTCTAGCTGACGGGCTGTCTCCGAAAGACTGCCCGTTTCGGCAGTGCGAATAAAAATGAGCCAGTCACGCATGCCGCGGTTATTATCTCTGTCCATGGTTATCCGAATAAAAATAAGTATTAGGGTGGGATAATAGCAGTTTAAGCAGAATGCCGCCTAAGCGGCATAAAGGCGCCAGATGACGTAAAAGAGGGCGCAGATGCTGAACGGCGCCGTACGCCCGGCGGAGCCGGTTACAGACCTATAAATCGTAACATTCCCTACCTTTCCCTGAACAGCCTTGCGGATTTTCAGCAATGAAGAAATGAGGTAACCCCTTTTAACCCCGGTGAGCGGGCTTCACGGCGCCTGCGACGTGAAGGGCGTGATTTCCGGGGCCTTGGCGTCGGCAGCCTGCTGCTGACGCTTAGGGGGGTGTTCACTGTACCCTGAAGCGATACTACTCACAGCGGCACCTAAAGCATTAGTTACAACACCCATTAATCAGCCACTGCAGTTCCGGCCCTGCGGGCCGGGCGGCGGCGGCTGGTCAGTGGGGGCGATGGGTTATCAGGTCCGGCTCAGGTCTCTGCCTGGAGGGGCACCATCAGTTCAGGACTGCGCCGGTGCTGTTTACAGTGAACTAATGTATGATGTAACTAAAATGTTTGTATTTAGGGCCCGCATCAGCGGGAGCTACTCCTGAATCTGAGCGGCGCGGACGCCTGCGGCCGCTGCGAGCGAAGGCCTTTTCCACTTATCCACAATCTCGCGGGTGACAGAGATTATTCCGGGTTTATCCGGAAGACCTTAAAACAGTGTTTACGAATGTTTTGCAGATTATCTGATATCCGTTTGCTGCTTTTTGACGTTATCCCGTTGCGGATTTTTGTGAATAAAACGCCGGCAGCAGAGTTTTGCGCGCGCTGCCGGCGCATAAACGACGTCGCGGCCGGCATGAAAAGTAAATAATGGCAAAGACGTGGCCGGAGCCTGAAAAAAAACCACGGCAAAAGCCCCGGTTAAGGGGCATGGTTTGTAAGACGTGGGGTCACGTACTAAACGTGCGTGTCGTGTGCCTCAAACAGCTGCATCTGAAAAAGTTGCCGGATGGCCAGCTTCTCAAGACGGTCGTCCGTACAGTACAGCAACTCGCCTGCAGGCAGCGTTTTACGCAGGTGTTTCATCATCTCAAACACCCGCACGTCCCGTGGATGGTTGCTCAGCCGGTTGGCCCGCTTGCGCATCGCCCCCTGCTGGCGGCGGTACTTTAGCGACTCACTCCTCTTACGGTCGTACCAGCGACGTCGGGCGGCATGCGGCGAGATGTCTTCATCCTCATTCATCAGCCCTTCCGCTATCATCTGCCGGCGTTCCTCGCTCCTGCGCAGCGCCTTTTCCTGCTCTTTTAAGAGTCTGGCCATGTCCGCGCCCAGCATCCGGAAACCGGCATCGGTGATCCAGACGTACTTCGGCAGCCACTGCCCGGACTCGCGGTCCCACATTTTTTCTTCCGACGCTGCAAGCACGCCATACCGGACCTGTTCGCTAATCAGGCGGGACATACGGCTCACCGTGACGGCCGTCTCCGGAATGACCTTCCCGTGTTCGTCTTTCGGACTGACCTCATGAGCCAGCCGCGACGTGCACATGCCGACAGAATGTTTACCTTTGTCGCAGAAACTGAGTAGTACTGGCCATGTAGAATCCAGCAGCCGGGCCTTTTCCGGTTTGAAATGGTTTTTACGCCCCGCCTTCTGGCGGTTCATCATGTAGTAAGGGTGCAGCGACACTCGCATTCGCAGCTCGCTGAGGCCGGTTTCCGGATCGGTTTTCACCAGGCGATTGTAAAGGTAGCCGATCTGGCCACCCACCGGTTTGTAGCGCGCCGGCCGGAACCATTGCGGGTTTTCGCATTTCGCCCGCGTGGAGTGATCGCCCCTGACGCGGCAGGTTTTACGCGGTTCGGCGGGAACGAGAAACGAGGCCGTTTCACCGGCATCAACGCCCTGCCAGAAACGTACCTGTTCTTCGGTGCTGAGCTGACTCCAGTGCCGTGAAGGGTAGCCCTGCTTCATGACAGCGCCTCCCTGGCAGACTGAGACCGTTCTGTTCTCTGGCCACAGGTATGTCGCCGGTCTTCACTGACCGCCTGACGTGTAAGCAGGAAAGCCGGAAAAAAGACGTGGGGAAACCCACCGTCATGACTGCCGGTGTTACGCGCGGACAATACAGTTTTGATGTGAAGAGGTATTGCCGGCCCGTTCAGCCGGAAAACAGACTTCAGCAACGTAGCAGGAGTCAGGCCACACCCGGTCGGGGGGCAAATGCCGGCAGCAGAATGGTCACTGCTGCAACGTCTGGCTTCATACGGGGTCGGGCAGTTTAACCCGATTAAAATCTGGTCATTCACCCTGTCCCGGACTTATGGCGGGCAGGGCTTGTCTTATGAAATGCATGCGTTATAATCCTTCACAGGCCAGCGCCTGCTTTTGACCCCCTGATTTCTGACGCCTTCCGCCAAGTTGATGACAGATTTCGGGGGGTTTTTGCATTCAGAGCGCGGTAAAGCCCGCCCTCTGTACCCTGGACGTTTTCACGGATACGTCCCATCCGGATAAATCTTTCCCCGTACCGCGCATGTCCGGCCACAGGTTTCGCTCATCCCTATCATCAACCACCACAGTATTCTGATAAGGATCTGAATAGATCGCCGCCCGGCGAAGTCAGAAAAGCATACCCGCAGCAACCGGCTAAATCCAGCATTTAATAGGGTTTTACGGTGTCGGTTGGTTAAAAATGAACCTACCTCGATCCAGATTATTCTCAAAATCACCTGCAGCCCTTAATGGACCTGAATACACGCGCATGGCGGTGCAGCACGCATTCAGACCGGGAATGGGGTGTCGATGCCCGTAGGGTTTTTGGAAAGGTTATGTACCGATGACAGCCTGGTTTCAGGACTGCATGAACTGTCAAAACATTGCCCTGACAGTTACAATATTTTAATGTTTACCTGTCAGACGACACGGTTATTGGGGAAAAGGAATGGACGCAACAATGCTCGCCCGTTCAATCGTATCGGGCGTGGTTTCAGTACCAATGGACTTTTATCTTGGACTGGAGCGAACCTTTCAGGATTTGGATCTTTCTGACGGTGGCCGACGCATCCAGTCGCGCAATATGCACGACGACGTTCGCGTTGGCCGCGCTGTGTATAATGCCTTCAAAAACAGAAACGAAATCGCGAAAATCGTTAAGATCATCATTGATGATTCGCTGCAGTATCTGCCCGAACCCGCACTGCGTAAGGTTTATGACAAACTGATTGGCAGTGCGACATCAATGACCAGCAGAACCGCTACACAACTGACATTGTCTTCTTATCTCGGTTCAAAGGTCGTCAGTGGTGTCATGCTGTCATTCATGACGCGCGTTGCCCTCCGGGGACTGACCGGTGGCATGACTGGTGGCGTCATTGCTCAGGGCGTGATATCCCGCGCCTGTGAAGCCTCCAGACGGCTTCAGATGCAGAACCCTGAGCTGTGGCGAAAGCTGAGGGTCAACGATTACGACATGCTCTATTTCATGTTTGAAGAACCCCTGCAGAACTTCATCAAAATGGGTGAAATGCTGCGTAAAAACCCCTCCGCCTCCAGAGAATTTATCAATGCTATCGAAAATTATTAGACTGCTTCGTAAGCTTATCGCCGAAGTGTCCGGCGGTCTGGTCTTAATGGCTATGGTGGTGGGCATATTTCTGGCGGCAACGTTGAATGAAGGTGCCATGCGCATCATTGCTCCGCTGCTCGTTCTCGTAGCGGGAATCGTTGTTTACGGCCTGACCTATCTGATTGCTGAAAAGCCCGACCGCCGTTAACCGGTTAAAGCCCCACGATAACGAGCGTGAATATCTTTTGCTGAGCGCATTAATTTGCGCTTTGTTGATCTATGGGTTTCAGCTTTCTAATCAGATTCATTCAAACCTAAACTGCCTAAGGTGGAAAGTGAGCGCCTTAGTTTTTCCTGGCCGTTTTAAAAAACCAGTTTTCCTTGTGTAACCTGTTACGAATGACATAAGACCTTATGATATCAAGCGATACGGAGCACGGGTCTCTATCAGGTTCGACCAGAGCGACAGACAGTTTGTATTGTGTAAGCTTGTCTTCAGAAAGTAGCATGGATGTGCTTTTTTTGATGTACCCTTCTGCAGTTTTGGTTTTAACGTCAAAAAGGACAGCAATCTCTTCTACCGACTTTCCTTCTTCATAGAGATTCCGGGCTTTCAGAAGCTTTCGCACGTACCATACCCTCGAGATATCCCTGAGTATCTGTCTTGTTATTTTATTGAATTCTTCAACATCAAAGGTCATTTAGCCTCCTACACATGAAAAAATTTCAACTGGACGATATCATTTTTTGATTCATTTTTAGTCACGCTCTCTACCGTCAACTTCACAAATGACTTTGTCTGTACCTTCATACATTTCCCACACCTCTTATTGCCGATGGGTCCGGATATGCAGAAGCGGATGACAGCCTTCACAGCAAGACACCAATCACTTTCTATAATGTTCATAAATCATTTATTCATGTGAAGTGAATCAGTCAAATGGCTAAGTGCAATTTTCTTTTTTTTGCAATGGTACTTTTAATGTCGGACTTAACCATTTAGCGATTAACCAGTCATGTTGCAGATGTCCATCTTTTGAAAACAAATCCCCACCTTGCGAGAGTTTGAAGCTGAATGAATGTTGATCACTGCCTTCGCCAGTATACAGGTGGGCAATAACTTCAGTGTCAGCACCATAATAGTTTTCAAAAATCTTATTTAAATAGTCAACATAGACTGTTTCATATATTCCAATGGGGTCATCTTGGAATACATGTATCTGACTTACAGGAAGAAGATCCATGAGATTGTGTAAATTTTCAAGTCGGATTGCCCCCCCTATCTCGATTTCTATGGTATCGCCAGGTCTAACAGTTAATGGGGTATTCGCGTTTGGATCTGCACCAAATACACATTTTCCTTGTGAGCCAGCTTGACCTATCCCTGCGTACTTACCACCCACGATGTCAGCATCGGCACTTACTAACATAAGCGGCTCTTTGCCATAATTCCTTACAGTTAAAATAAGGAAAAGATCATCAATGGAATATCTCACTAAAGGCGAGATTCTAAAAGGTTGGAGGCGAGCATTGATAACCCTGAGCGGTTCAGGACGGAATAGACTTGATATACTGCTCCAGCTGTCATGGATAGCGTTGATTCCAGTTGCAACGACAACTGTAAGCGCTGCACTAGGAATGACACATTTAATCCACTTTTCCTTGAAAAAAGAAAGTAGCTTTTTAGTAACAGTATTACACAAATGATTTCCTTAGCGCTTGTCGATAATTATCTACCATGAATATTTTCATACACTTTAAAAAAAATAAAAAAATTTATCAATACTGTTTGCCGGCAGATCAAAATCAGCAACCAGTGCACCTAAGGCATACGTAACCGGCAATCTGAGTTTGTCGAGGCGATTTGGTTTTCCGGCAGGACAATCTAATCTGCCGGGGTTATTACTATACGGTTATTTTTTCTGACAGCCTACTTTATTACTGCTTCGCTTACCACACCCAGTATGACAGAAGCCTCCTGAAAGGCATTCAATTCCGGTATGGAAAAAACCTGTCAAAAGTATCGTTATATTTTATGGTCTAATGCACTAATGTTACCTTCATAAATCTGACAAATTTCTTTGACCTCAAACCTTTCCGCAGCACTTAAATCGCTTCTTAATTCCGACAAAAGATCATCAATGTTTCGTTGGTTATTATCTTTTCCGGTATCAGTACAATATCCCAGTAGAATTTTAACGTTATGCTCTTCTGAAAACGTCATGATATTTTGAGTGCAACTTTTGCATGGGATTCGTTCCGTGAGAATAATTGCCCGGTCAAAACTCTCAATTCTATTGACTAAAAGGTAGTGAAGTACATTGATAATAATATGCTCTGAATCATGTACCCGATCGTTGTCTACATTGTAAATTTTATTAGGTAGAATGATTTTAGGATCAGTATCAGGATGGGGCGAGGTTATCAAAATTTTGCTATTGTTGTCATAGTCATCATCTCCCTGACCTAGCAGTGAAGCTATCCTGCTGGGCAAAGCATAACCCTCCAAATATGCATCTAATTGCTTACCTCTCAAGCGTCCTGCAGCTCTTACACTGCACGCAACAAGTCCATTCCCTATGAGTTTTTGACCACTAAATATTGCGCAGTTAGCAATATTACCTTTTTTTCTTAAAATCTTTCCAAACTCTTTTTTAGTTAAGAGCCCATTCATATGTGGGTTTTTTTTATAGTTTTCTTCGACGTAATCGGTGTATTGAACCAAATGGTTAAATGAATTAATCAACTCTTGGATGTGTACATAGTCAAACATTTGACCACCTTATTAAATATTATTAAAAATTCTACACCAATAAATTCCGAAAATTTAAATGAAGCAATTTAAGTGATTGATTTTCTGAAGTAAAAATTACCTGCATCAATGACCATAAAAAAAAATGACTAACAACAATTAGCACTAGGGTAGTTATTGATTGGATTTCTTCGAATTTAGCTAAAACATAAGACAGATGCAACTCTCATGGAGAAACGAGAAAAATTTAAACTTAATTTAACATAATAAGTATTATGCGCATTATCTTATTATATTGAATTTAATATAAAAAATAACAAGATAAAAATTTTATAGGATAAATCTCATAACAAGCTTATGATGCAGCGACACACTTAACATTAGGCAATCTTACGTCAATACAGGATATCAAGCCTGAGTGACAGATGATTCCTTTCAAATTTACACCAAAAAGCTGACACTCTAACCACTTGTTTAACTGAGTATCAATACCTCTAAAGCCCACGCTTGTCAGTGTATGACTGGCGTTTAAGGAAATTTCACATGTTGTTTGAAGAATACAGAGATATTTGCAAGGTTTACTTAGTCGAGGACAAGCCCGAAGAGCTCGACAATGTTTTCATGACTCTCAATACGCAAGACGAAAATTTCAGGCCTTACTTTATTAAGCACTTTACAGGCTGGGTGATGAATCACTATTTTTTGCCTGTGCTGGATCGCCAAATGAAGTTTGTGATTTTTCCTGAATGGCAGGAGCTTAACTCCGACTGGAGACAAAAGTTAGAACAGGCCTTGCTTGCAAAAAAAACCGGATCAATCGCCCGGGCGATGCGCCAGTCGCTGTCATCTTTTGCACAAAGTCGTTAAGCGCCTTAAACATATACCATGGAAACTGACGGTTTTAATATTTGCGTAGGCAGAAGAGCAAATTAATTAAATTTAAATCAAACATCCTCAGGACAGCTCATCATTTAAGGAAACTTTGCATGAAAAATAAATCCAATTCAGAAGAATATTCCGGCCCCCACTTTTTGCTTGAACACCTGCTTCTTGAGCCAGGAGATATTATCCTTGAAAAGGGATACGAGTGGCACTCCGAGAAAATCTGTAAAAATACAGGTAGTCGTTATTCTCACGTGATGTTATGTGTTGGGGGAACCATCATCGAAGCCACACATGGCGGGGGGGTATTCAGCCGTATCCCCAACCGCTCAACAGTACGTGATGTTCGAGATTTCAAAGTCATGAGGCTTGCTGAACATCCGGGACAAGAAGCTATTGATGTATTATGCAATCATGCTCGTTACCTTGTCGGTAGTAAATACTCTATTTCAGCTGCGCTCAGAGTTAAGGGGCCAGACATACTTAGGCAGTTCAAAGAAAATGGCAGGAAGCAATTCTGTTCAAGAATGGTTGCTCAGTGCTTCAACAGAGCAGGCCTTAGCCTGGTTGCTGACGCAAACTTTTGTTCTCCCGGAGATATCGAGAGGAGTGAACTTCTTACCGAAGTTCCCGGAATGGTAC
>Ga0105251_10001920_pt1 | contig 17011 bp, 14 predicted proteins | sample KBSS64metaG_FD_80424 | JGI IMG/M metagenome (GOLD analysis project Ga0105251, IMG submission 80424) | Switchgrass rhizosphere microbial communities from Kellogg Biological Station, Michigan, USA - KBS S6-4 metaG | ecosystem: Host-associated > Plants > Roots > Rhizosphere > Soil | place...
CATAACCCAGTATTTATCCCCTGTCAGTTTCACGTCAGGGAAATTCTTTATCTGGCGAAACATTGTGGATAAGCGAAAATGACTTAACTTACAGCGCCAAAGGCGCGCCGCTCAGAATCACAAAAACATAAATAGCACCCATCGCTGCGCGACGGCACCACGGCGTTATTAGTTACAACACTCTAAATGTCATTCAGGAAACTTCAGAGCAAGTCTGCGACCTGGTGCCCCGATCAACCCACAAAAAAACTGTGCACAGCGGCAACACCTGAGCCGCCACCCACCACTGAAAAGCGCGCCCGCCCGGGCCGAAGGCCCGGAACAGCATCGCTTTTAATAATGGATGTTGTAACTATACATCTCTGTTGCTGTTAGTAGTGTTGCTGTACGATTTGAATACACGCTCGTAAGCGCCCCTAAAGGGCCGCTAACGCGGAGATACGCCACAGCTGCGGCTACGCCTTGTCGTGACCACTCCGAAGGCGCACAGCAGATTCTGCGCTGTGATTAGTGGGTTATGGCTTAGCAGGGAAGGGGAGATTTATAGCGACCCTCTATTGATCAACCGGCTATGCCGGGCTACGGCGCCAAATAACAGTACTGCCACATTCAGCTACATCTGGCGCCTTCATGCGCCTGCAGCGCATATTTACGGATATATTTTTAGCCGCGGTGTTAATATTGACCTCTCAAGTTATATGCATTCAGAGATGGTTATTAATGGTGTAGAAAGATATGAGAAAGAGTTAACGATAGGATGAACAGAAAGCAGTTCATAGAGAGCCAGGGAGCAACCTGCAAGAACTGGAAGTGGAGCTGGTCTTTTATAAGCCACGATAGGCAGATGGTGATTTTTGGTGCCTGGGACTCAGAGCGTGAACAGGAGCGTGCCGTTATCCTTCGTGAAGAGTGGGAGTTCAGTGCCAAAAAAAGGAGGCTTCCGGGCTACAGGCAGGCTATTGAGCATCTCAGCTACCTGCACGAAGGATATGAGCTTTACACCTTCAATATGATTCACTCGCCAAAACCTGATAATCCTGACGTAGCAGCAATCAAAGGTTTTGAGCATCACCTCGATAAGCGCTACCTCCTAAAAGAGGGCTCCGTATGGTATGCCGACGTTTGCGGCCATACTTACCCAGATGAACTCACCACACCTGAGCGGTTTACCGAAGGTGCCCGAAAGATCATCACTGTGAATGCCTACGAGAGGAACTCTGAAGCAAGGAAATCCTGTATCAGGCATCATGGTACCGTCTGCAAGGGCTGTGGATTCGATTTCGAAAAAATCTACGGTGAACTGGGAAAAGACTTCATCCACATCCATCACGTCACACCGCTGGCTACCATTGGCCAGAACTATGAAATAGATCCGGTCAGGCATATGGTACCGTTGTGCCCTAACTGCCACGCGATGGTGCACAGAGGTAATGAATCCAGGCCGCTTTCCGTTGAAGAACTCCGCCAGGTGATTGAATCGGCCAAGATGAAATAAATTTCTTTTACACCACTTTGAAATGCTATCTGCATATAAGGTTATACAGAGACGAATAAGGGAGAAATAAATTATGGATAATGTTTATCTGAGGCAAATGTCTAAATAAGATATGTCTTTTTATGGATGAATGTGTAGACGCAGCTAAAAATGGTCGCTTGTTCAAGGAGATGCTCACCACCAAATTCTTTAAAACATTTGAAAAGCAGATCTGCGAAGTAATCAGCATGAATGATTCAGGCGAAAAACCTGGTCACACAATTAGCGTGCTGGTTCGTAAATCTGATGAGAAAAAAATCGGATTCCTGTGGCTTTGCGCATCTCAATACATGGCGAACAGGCCATGTATTGAGATTAGAATTATCAATATAACAAGAACAATGCGCGGAAAAGGGTTCGGTTCTTATCTGCTTTCTGCGGCGCTGGATGAGTTGCGATCTTGTATAGTCACAGCAAAGTGCTATAGCACTTCCACTCAAATGGCTGACATGTTCAAACGTACTGGGTTCGATATAATGGCGACGTCTGAGAGCGGGGCTGAGTTTCTCTGTCGTGAACCAATAGATCCGAAAATATGAGAGAAAAGTTCTGCTAGGCGGCTAGCACTCTGTCCGGCATATTCGGGAGCGACCACGGACCACCGGTCCCGGACGTTTCGCATCGAGGGCGAACATTGCAATCAGCACACGCCGCTGCAACGGTGAAGGCCGGCGGGCTTTGTGCCCTGTCATACGCCGCCGTCCTTTGGCTGATGAACGAGGTCGCTGAGGCACTGCCAGTCGACCTCCACGCGCTCGCATTTTCGTACGGTTGGCCCTCAGGCCCCTAGGACGAATTATAACGGTGTAAGTCTGAAGGGCGCAGGCTTACACCGCGTACGACAACCCTCAGCCTATTTAAATGTAAGGCACTGAACAAAATACTTTGCTATGACACTGGTAAACAGCATGCTGGTTATAATTTGCTAACGCTGCCAGTGCTTCGTCGTTGTCTTCCTGCACATAAATTTTCACAATTTTTTGAAGAGATAAAAATGTTGATTTAATTTTATCTTTATCCATGACCTCGTTAGCATTTTTATCCATAATGCGATTAACGTCCAATAGAGCAAATTTTATAAAGTAATTGGCGTTAAGATTGAATGCCATCATAAGATCACCATCGGTAATACCGGAATAATCGACGTAAGACCTGTCGTTTATTACCACCCTTTTATCAGAGTAAGTATCTGAAATGCCATATATCATAGCAGCCGTAGCGAATTCTTTATTTTCAAAAAGCTCCCTTACCAAATTCTCAAGTATTGTTTCACCGTTTCCGATATCAATTAATGAAAGGAAGATCACCTTCATCCAGCGCAGGTACTGCTGCCGGGTCACACCAAAAACCTGGCAGATACGCTGTATCCCTCCATCATCCCTTTTTTCAAGCAATCGATATTCTTCAAGCAATTCATTCTCAACCGGCTTGTGATCGGCGAGCACTCCGATGGAGTTAATGACTTTTATAATATTGTAAGGGTTTCGGATGAAGTTAAGGAATTTAAGCCTCAGAACATCGTTTAATTCTTCAAGTATATTCTCATCATTAGCCTTTATCTTATCCAGAAGTGAGGATGTCGCGGTGCCTATCTTCTCTTCATATTTACCAAATGCACGTTCGTAATTCTTTCTCTGACCTTCATCGAGAAATTCAAACGTATATAAATCAGTAAAGCTCAGGTTGCTGGTTATCCCGGTTCCTTTTGGGTCTTCCAGTTCGACGGTGCAAGTCTCGCGATCCTTTAAGGCGAATGTATAGATTTTCCTTCCCGCACCTGAAATTGAGTTAAGCCTTTGCTCAACCTGGGATACAAAATGCTGGTTTTTTGTTCCATCAATAAAGCTCATATTAGTCTCTTATTCGTTAAGTGTAGCCAATGCCAGTAGCGGTCTGTACGAAAAACAGGCTTAGCGTAGGATATTTTCCATTTTCCAAGCAAGCCCCCACATTGAATAGCAATGGGGATAATCGGCAGGGCTTCAGGGCTGGCTCAAACCAATAGCATTCCTTACTTCATGTACCTGTTCCGGATAAAGGCCTGATGACTCAATGCTATTCAGCCGTTGTGTAATGGCCTGTTCATTGCCAAAAAATGCAGCAATGTCGGTCAGCCGAAGTGCCTTGTAAAAACCCTTCACCGTGCTGACACCCTCGTATCTGAGTTGTAACATGACCCTTAAAAAGTCTTCATCACTACGGGTAACCGATCGCAGCCACGTACTGACTGCCTCCGGCCCTGAAATATCGCGCCAGGCAAAAACCAGATCCGACAGGTCATTGAGTTTGAGAAACACACTTGTGCTTTCCTTGCGTTCCAGCCATGCTGACGCCGCCTGATTAAGTTCTTTCAGGCTGGCATCATCAATCACCCTGTCTTCAACAGCGGCGGGCCGGTTGCCCGCCAGACCATTCTGCCAGAGAAGATGGCGCAGGTAAGAAAGTGACCAGTGGAAGCGCTTTTCATCTGTCAAAGATTCGCGCATATAACTCAGCATCTCCCCGGCATTAAGACTGTTCAGATGACGAAATAGTCTGTCTGTGACCTCCTTAAGCCCCATGTCGCCTATCGATAGCCATGCTCCTCGCGTCTTAAAGCGCTTAATGATTTCATCACCATATTCCAAAATAAAACCGAGCAACCCGCGGCACTGCTCCTGCGTTAGCCGCGACACCATTAGTGGTGTCAGACGCTCAAGGAAGCACTCAAAGCGGGTTCGTGAGGAGAATCCGTTATCGGCTATCTGCGATAACAAATGGGTGGCCAGTGCAGACGCATCAGCAGGGTTTCCGGCAAGCCGAAATATGTTTTCATAAAAGGCAGGCTGAATGATATTTCTGGAAGGAGTGAAGGCAAAGTAGCAGCGCCAGTAGAGGCTACTGCTGAGTCTCCTGTCCTGGTTATGCGTCTGTTCGTCGGCCTCACTGACCGGTCTGAACAGGCGTGGGGACTCTGCATTAACGCCGCCAATCCCGGGTAGCCAGCGCCGTAATTTCATCACTGACAAAGGCGATACGACAGGCAACTCCTCCAGTAACTTCTGGAGAATGTCCTCCATCCGCTTCTCCTCTTTGTCGGACACAGCGCCATCCCCTGACGCGACGACGGCATACTCAGTTAGATAATGCTCTGTCCAGTCATACAAATCAGGAATTGTGACGCGCAGCAGCTGCAAAAGGCACAGGTCGGGGAACCAGACATATTCCCTAATCCCGTCATACCTGAAAGCCAGGCTGCCCAGTACATGGCTGACATCGCGTGGCGTTCGGAGTGTGGCACCAAAGGTAACTGCCACTTCCTTAAGATCGTAATACAAGGTCTGGTCAGGTTCCGCATTGTGCACTTCCACGTAAAGCTCCAGCGCTCCTCTCAGAAATTCCTTTCTTAAATCAAACGCCTCAGGGCGGGGTAAATTAAATGACAACGGAATTATTTTCTGCAGATAATGGCGCCCATCCGCAACATGCAACCCCTGTTCTACCGCATGACCCAGAACTTCGGGATCGTAGCAGAGTACGTAGTGAAATCCGGAAAAATCGGCGACAGAGCGTATGAGCCGAAGCACCTCCACGGCCTGTTCTGGCTCAAGACGATCGAGATCATCGAGTACGACAATAAAGCTGAGATTGAGACTGGCCATCTTTTTCTCAATTTCATTCCGGAGTTCGGTGGTGGTCTGTCGTCGGGCAGACAGATCTGCCGTGGAGACGGTTTTCAGAACGCTGGAAGCAATCCCTCCCCCAGGCATGACATTACCAGCGAGCTCTGCCAGAGGAGCCAGACGACCCGAGGCCTGTTGTGCGTAACTGACAACCTTCCCCGCCAGCGACGACGCCTTCCCTTTTCGCCATTTGTGCCAGCACCTGCGCCACCAGGAGTAGCTTTTTGCCGCTTCGTCATCAAGGATCGCGGCAACCGGTAGTAACAGGGCTTCAACGGCACTGTCACCCGAGGGTGCAAGCCATGGGGCTATCTGCAGGACGTGTGTGCCATCAGGCACGTCAGTCTTCATCTGCTTTAGTAGCAAATTCAGGAGGCTTGTTTTACCCGATCCCCATCGGCCTTCGATGCCGATGACAGTGCTAATACCTCGATCCAGCTGAAGAATGCTTCCGGTGAGTTTGACCGCCAGTTCATTAAATCCGTAACGGTCTTCTTCCGTGCAGAGCACCGGTTTGTCGTTCCCCGCAGCATTACTGTCCGCTGAGTGACTCATATTACAAATCCCCGTAAATGGCGCGCAGGTCGTTCAGTACTTGGGCGAACGGGGCCTGCGCCGCACGGTTGACCAGTTGGTTGACCAGGCTGTAAAACTCTCCGGCCGTCATGAACACCCGCAGCGCATCACTGCTGGCCGCCATCCGTAAAGCCGGGGCGGCGAAGTAACATCTGTTCTTGGCACGATACAGACGAGCTGATTAAACTGTAGGTCCACTGTATGCTGTTGAAGGTCCTGTTACAAATACGAGATATATACCTCGCGATGCAACAGGAATCAGACCTGAGAGATTATTTTCGTTCGTTTATAATACGCAGTACTTCTGTTACCAGACCTGAAGCAAAGCGCTGGTCTCGCAGCCTTTCGTCTTCCAGATCAGGATCATCACCACGCATAAATTGCCCATAACGAACCGGGCCAGTTAACCTGTACCCTTCAGTATCACCGTTGCCCTCAGCAAACGATTTCTGTAATGCGTCCAGACCAGCCTCTAGTGCTGATGCATGTTCGCCACCTGCAATGCGATTCAGGAATTTCTCCGCAACTTGTTCAGGAATCCCGGCATACTGCATTACATGGATCAGATCCGCTGCATCTTTAGGTTCATTCCGGTTCTTGAATGAGATGGCCTTAAGCAAAATAAAGGCCACCTCATCGGCATACCGTATAGTTTCAATAGCGATACCAGCACCCGAAACGCCATCCTCACCAAATAGTTCCGCTTGTATTTCCGTCTCTCGGTACCAGTCATATGCCATTTCGGCGAAAGGTATCACAAGTGCAGATACATCCTCTCCGTCGATAGGTACTGACCTTCCGGGACGACCATCGGAATTATTCCCCTGTAAGAACTCCACCAGGACAGGTGCCTCCCCCTGAACAGGAAACTCCCAGCGCCATGAGTTATTATCTTCGTGTTTTCTAAAACCTCTTCCCACTAATTGCTCGTGTAACGAGGCGTAATTCTCACCTTCCGCAATTACCTGAAGATTGAGCACAACATCGACATCCGACGTGCCGTAATGTGCAGGGACATTAGGAGGTTGCTCGGGTGTTAAATACCGTGGCACTAACCCGCCAATTAGGCGTAGAGTGCCCTTCATTGTTCCAAAAGTTGTCAGCAGGGTGACTAAAACTCGCTCACACGTTTCAGTATTAATCGCTGAGTAACCAAATCTGGTTTTAGGTTTGGTGTGAACCACCATAGTTACATCTCCAGTATGTCTCTTCGGAATTGCTCTGCAAGCTCAGCATTTCGTCCTTTACCATCTAATAGAGATAAGTACTGGATGAAGTTACTGGCGCACGGGAACGGATTATCTGTATCAATGAATTGCAGACCTGCCGAAGGCCATTCATGTAAAACAACGTTATATCCCTTTTCGGCCCTTTTTATCTCAGTTGACTGCATAAACCGATCAGCTTGACCAAGAGGCACAATGATTTCCGCTACATTCACTCCGGTAAGTAGTGGTGAGGCCTGATTGGCCGACAGTGCTCCAGTGATAGCCCATTTTACTGGGGTATCAGAACGGCGCGTCCTTTGATCTATTTTTATTGCACAATCCACCGCGTCTGTAGCAAACAAATAGCCGTAAAAACTCTTCTTCTTCCGTTGCCTGAAAGCTTCAGCCCAGGAGTTAAGCACTACACTGGGATTACTCAGTTTCCGTCTTTGTGAGCGTCCCCCTTCACTAGATTTTATGAGCCACTCTCTACGTTCAAACTCCTTCAGAACACCAGAAACGGTAAAGGACGACGTATCTGAAAACCTGCTTAACTCCTCACCGGAAAACCATTCGCCTCGGGAATGCAGTAACGCGTGAACAACCATTTCTCTTGCACCGGTAAAAAGGTCAGATGCACCAGATTTGGCGGCACGTTTTCGTGGTCTCTGAATGTCGATAAGTGTTTGTTTATGTTTAATATATAGGGTGCCGCTGAGTTCGTAGTATCCGACATTATGATTTTTCAACACTTCGCGCGCACCTTCGCTGATCAAGTCAGCGACAAAAAGAGGTACGATATTCTGTTTTCCCTTATTTTCTTGACGATATTCATCAAACGCCCAGATCGCCTGTTTTACATCTCTTGGATATGCCTGTTTTTTTATCTCAACGGGCACAATCCATTTGCCCTGAGCTGTATCGATTTCAAACACATAATCAATGCCGTAATCTTGTCCCAGATAACACAGATTTGCATTCTTCCCTTCAAGTATCTCCCCAAGACATGTAATTAAATCCTGTAAGGCATCGTTTTCCAGATTGATCATGAGTGAAACCCTTAATTACTGTTTTTTTCTTAGCTTCTTAGTGTAGTTTATCTGTACAGATAAGGAATAGCAAAAAGCTAATCCTTATGTAAAAATGATTGTTTATCTGTTCAGATAAGGCATCTGTTTTACATAAGGTATAAATCATCTGACACTGATTCTGGACATGCTGCGGAACCAGTCTGATGCTGTAGGGTGATGACTAGACCACTGGCATATGTCAGAGACAATCTGTTGAAGTACTGCTTATAGTTAAAATTTAGTTATAAAAAACATAACATTGTGAATAGAGAGTGAATTAACATGTGGGAAGTAGTGCTTAAAGCGATCCTCGTGATACCAGTTCCACTGGTCACGGCGATGATGACCAGTATCGTTCCTTACCTGACTTACCGTCAAAATGGCGATAAGAACAAACTTGAGTTGATGGACACATTGGCCAGGGAAATTGAGAAACCAGAACCCTGCGCGTATCTTGTCGAATCCTGTGTCGCCCGTTTGCATAATATCCGCCCGCTTTCATGGTCGTTTTTAAGGCTAGTATTACCCTACAGTAATGCCGTAGAGATCATTCAGCTAGTTTCAACAGGGAGGCGTGTAATGGATTTATTCGAGATTTCAGCTGACAACGGACGGCCCTGCGTGAGTTACGCCGTTGCGCTAAGCAGGCCGGTAACAAGATGGCTCACGATGGTGACATGTTTTATGTCAGGAGCGTTTTTTATGGTCATTATGTCGATTACTGAGTGGGATTTGCTCAAAATTCTGTCTGAACAACCCGGAAGTCACGCGATGTATGGTGAAGCGATATACAAATTTGTCCAGATGCTTTTTTGCTCATTAGCTTTCTATATATTCACCGTGCAGGGAGTGATACTTAAGCGCGCAAAGAAAAGAATGGCCAAAATTCAGGCCCTTATTGCGGTCAATTATCCCACTTCCGATGAAAAGAAGCAGAGTGACAAACAGCAAAACACGAATGACTAAATTGATTCAGAACTGGAACCATCATTGATTAATCATCATGTCATGGCAGTATAATACGATCCTGTACCTTACGCAGACGAGTTTACCTTATCTCAAACATGACTGTGGTGAAAAGGTCCGTCGCAGGTTGTGAGGGGAACACTTCGCGCTCCCAGCCTGTTACTGGCTACAGGGAAAATCGCTGTCGTAACGGAGTCTGGTCAGTGTCTGAAAACTATCGATAATCCTGAAAATCCAGACCACCACGGTTCAGAAGGGAAACAGGATGACCGGTGGACCCACTTTAACGCAACTCTGCTGCGACGACACCCCAGCCGGGGTCCCGCTTACCATGTTGTTAAGATAACATGTTCTGAACTTGCCAGGTTCCTGTGCCGTGTCAGATTAGGTCCAGACGATCTCGGGCAGTACGCAGGCGTGCCTCGCCGCGGCGATCGTACTGCTGGGTAGTTGTGACGCTGGCGTGACCCATTGCGTCCTTTACCGTAATGAGATCTTCGCCGTTTTTCAGCATCGCAGTCGCAAAGGTTCTTCTCAGGTCGTGCGGCGCGCATTTCGCAATCCCGGCCTGGCGCTGACGCACCTGCAGAATATGATACACCGCCTGGTCGGTCAGCCGGTCGTACGTCAGGGTGTCAAAACGGCGGATGCGGGTGAACAGCGGACCGGCGCTTTCACCGCGGACCTGTTCGGTCCAGTGCATCAGCCGCTGCCAGGTCCCGGCCGGCATGTAGGCCAGCCTTTCCTTGTTCCCTTTCCCCAGCACTTTCAGCGCCCGCTCATGCGTGACAATGTCACTAAAACTGAGACCCACCGCCTCGGAACGACGCAGACCACAGCCGAGGATCACTGCCAGCAGGGCCGCGTCGCGCGCCCCCTGACAGCTGCTGTCAGCTTCGCAGACCGTAAACAGCTGCCGGATTTCCTCTGCCGGCAGGGCGCGACCGCCCGGAAGCCTGGTGCCGCGCAGATTCCGCACCGTACGGATGTGCTGAAAACTCTCGACGTCCATCAGCTTCAGCATCCAGGCTTCCTTAGCCACGCCTTTCAGCGCCGAGAGATAGGTATTGACCGTAGCCGTGGCCCGCCCGGTATCCCTCAACAGTTCAGCTATCCCCATGACATGATGACGGCGCAGGCTGCCCCAGCTGCAAGTATCGAGGGAGCCGGCGCCGAGCATGCCGGCGACAATCCCGAGGAACGAGGCCATGGTCTGCCGGCTGCGGGGAGAATTCAGCGATAGTAAATAGGCGCGGGCCGGATTAAACATACCTTCATTCCCGACCCGCGCCGGCAGGAATTCCTGATCCATGAAGACCAGAGCGGGCTGGTGATCGGGATGGTCATCCATTGGTGGGGTCATCTCAGGCTCCGGGAAGGCCAGAAATAGTCCGGCGCGCTGGGTGAAAATTCGGGGTCAATGATACAGATGAAGCGTACCGCAGAAAGTCTACTTTTTCAAACGTACATTTTAATAAGTAGATTTAAACGAATATGTAAAATTTTAAGTTACTTTTTGGTTTAATACTAAAAGTGTTCATGTAAAATCAAGAGAGACTATAGGCATAAGGTCAATTATATGACAGATAATATCGGCAATATATTAACCGCTATAGATGCAGCAACTAACGATGTTACTGTGGCTACTGTGGCTACTGTGGCTACTGTGGCTACTGTGGCTACTGTGGCTACACACACTGCACCTCAACCTAATGCAGGGCAAGCTGTCAATTTTCTAGCCTCAGCTAAACGCCATATCAAAGATGGTGATTTTTTAAGCGAACATGGTTGTACGGAAAATGCAGGACAATTATACGGTTTTGTTGCTGAATGCGGTCTTAAGGCATTGTTTATCCTTTTAGGTAACTTCCCCACTGATTCCGATGGAAATCCACTACGAAACAAACATCTGCCGAAACTAAAATCTCATGTTGATGAGATTGTACCTATTGTTAACAACATAGATTTGTATTGCCAAGGAAGAACTGCTCATTATCTAGGGCTTTTACCAAACATAAATAATTTTTTAGATTGGTCTGTTGATCACCGATACTATGACTCTGCCAGTATTCCGCAAAGCATAGCTCGTTGGAAAACTGGAGCCGATGAAATTGCAAATATGTTGCAACAAGCTAATCTTGATGGGGTTTTATAATGAAAAATGAAATAAATTTCAATGAGGCGATGAAGCTTGTTAGCAATTTTTATAATGAGCATGGACAGGTATTGTACGATGACTATATGGTTCTCAGGGACATCCAAGGAAGATTTAGAATCTTAGCTAATGTTGAAGTTGTGCCAAAGCATATTTATGTAGAAATAAATAAGTTGAGTGAGGATTTATTTTTTTACGCTTCTAAACCTTTCCTACAAACAAAAAAGGACATGTTCAACCCTGAGAAAATATTTGACCCGAAGGAATTCGTTGATTATTTAGGTAATGAAAGTGATAAACCGTTTAAATTAATTGATAGAACTATCACCGGTTCAGGTTGGACACATCATAATTATGAGCTTGATAAACAATTATTGAAAATTCCTAAAATTGCTTTTTTCGGCTTAAAAGGTGGTGTAGGTAGATCGACTGCATTAACAATTCTTGCCTACAAATTAGCCAAGCAAAATAAAAACGTAGTCTTACTTGACCTTGATTTAGAGTCACCAGGTTTATCTTCGCTAGTTCTACCTGAAGACTCTAAACCAAAATTTGGTGTTGTTGACTGGTTATTAGAAAGTAACTTCACCAATGATACGGCTCAGTTGGTAGATGACATGGTAGGATTCAGTCCATTATCTACTAATACAAATGGTTCAATCCTCGTTTTTCCAGCTATGGGTCGTGACCGTTCATCCTATATGGATAAACTATCGAGGATTTACAGTGAAAGTAAAGACGCAACATTTAATGATAAGCTCATTCAGCTATGTGAAAAGATCGCAGAAATTCATACGCCAGATATAATATTAATTGATAGCAGATCTGGCCTTCATGATATTGCAGCCCTTAGTATTGTTGGATTATCTGATGTAACTTTTCTGTTTGGAATCGACAGTGAACAATCCTGGCAGGGATATGAAACTTTGTTCGATTTTTGGAAAAGCAGGCCAGAAGTAGCTAGGAATATTCGTGAAAAATTGAAAATTGTTCAGTCACTTTTGCCAGAAACTGATCAAGTAAATAAGTCACGTCTTTTCAGGCAAAAAGCCTATGATATTTTCGCAAAATATCTTTATGACAATATTGAACCTATAACTGATGTAGTTAATAGTGACTTTGAGTCATATAGTTTTGAGGAAAATGATGATGTTGCACCACATAACCCTATTAGAATCATGTGGAATAACAGATTTCAGGAATTTTCACCATTACTACTAGCTGAAGAGATAGTAACTGAACAGTATCTTGATATGTGTTTCGGTGAACTTATTGATTGGGTTAATTTATCTTTTGATTCGGTTGAGGAATCATGATGACAATTTTTAATTCAGATATAATCAGAAAAGCGATATGTGATTCGATGCCACAGAACGATCATTCTGTAGGTCACCCTGATCCAAAATTTACATATGTTCCACCAAGTCATGCTAAAGCGTTGAACTTTGAACATACAATTGTTGAAGGTATGAGGGGTGCAGGTAAAAGCCACTGGTGGAATTTATTATCTTCCCAAGAAAATATGCAATATTTGGAGATTGCATTTCCTGAAACAGGTATGTCCAGTAAAATAAAAGTGAAATCTGGATATGGCGCATTTTCTCATGAAAATTCCAAGTGGCCTAGTAAAGATGTTCTGAAAGCATTAATAAAAAAAGGTTATCATCCGCGAGATATTTGGAAAGCAATATTTGCAACTTGTGCTGATCTTAAAATACCTGCTGCTATTAAGAAAGCTAAATGGCATGAAAAATTAGATTGGATAAGCTCTAATCCTGAAGACTTTGATGAATTATTATGGTCAAAAGATGAGGAATGTACAAAAAAAGATCAAAAACTATTGATCCTTTTTGATGCTCTTGACCGATTAGCTGATGACTGGAATGAGATTAGGCCTTTAGCTAAAGCTCTGTTTCAATTAAGTTTGGATATGAGGTCTACAAAAAATATCCGCTTTAAGATTTTTGTTCGTCCAGATATGTTAGAAGATTCTACTATTTTAGCGTTTCCTGATTCTTCTAAGCTAGTTGCAAGAAAAGTAGTTTTAAATTGGCAGCGTGTCGATTTATATGCTCTTTTCTTCCAATGTATAGGTAATGACAAAGCAGGAGGAAAACATTTTCGGGATATTTGTAAAGAAATATATGATGTTTCTTGGAAAAAAAGCTCTGCAGGTGGATGGGTTTTACCAAATGATTTGAAATGTGATCCAGAGCTTCAGAAGAAAATTTTTCATGATATCGCCGGCCCCGCTATGGCAGGCGGTTTGCATGGGCGTAAAAGAGGCTTTCCATACACATGGCTACCCAATCATCTCATTGACGGAAAAGAACAGGTTAGTCCTAGAAGCTTCTCAGCTGCATTAAAGCATGCTGCGGAACATGGTGGAGTGTCTAGCTGGGGCTATCCATTACATTATAATGGTATCAAAAACGGAGTACAGCAGGCGTCTAAAATACGTGTATGGGAGATGACAAAGGAAGATTACCCATGGGTTGCCGATGTGATGGAACCTCTCAGTGGGTTAACAGTTCCATGTATTGATAAAGAGATATTTAAACTCTGGAAAACTGCTGAAGTTCTAGAAAAGATGAGCTCACCGACTTATTTAGATGGAGAAGCTGTTAAACTGCTTCCTCCAAGCTTAGAAGATGGTAATAAAGGTTTGCTTAACGATTTGCTTGATCTCGGCATTATAACCTTCCTTTGGGATGGTCGTGTTCAAATGCCAGACGTGTATCGAATTTCATTTAAACTGGGTCGAAAAGGCGGAGTTAAGCCGCTAAAATAAAAATGGAGAAATATTTGTTTACATCAAATACTTCTCACAACTTAGTTTACAGAGATATTAACTGATGAGTTAATCAGTCCTTACTGATATAGTTAAAAAATTTCATAAATCATAATAGCGTTGATAGTTAGGGAGTATATTGAAATGATTTTAATTCATCTATTTTCAATATCTTAAGGTTACAGCTTATGTCAAAGCTCAGTGAAAAAGTCTAATCAGTGGCTCGTTAGAAATGTCCATATGATGAAAAGGCCGCTGCGAAAATCTCTCCCGCAGCGGCCTCTTTAGCATAACGTTATTGTGCGAACTAAATTTACCATCCTCCGACTCTACAAACGATACCAAAGCAGTACAGGGTCGACCCCGGTTTTCAAACCAGTGGTTGTCGCAGCCATCAATTTGTATCAGCTCGCCAGTACAAGGCCGCCGGTAACGAGGTAGATGAATTTTCGGTGCGCGTTGTCTATGGGGGATCCAGAGTCCGGTTTTTATCATGAGGCGTCGGATGAAAACTAGACCGTGAACTTCCTCGAGTTTTTCCCGCGCCAGCGCGGGGCCAAAACCACGGTAGTGCTCCAGGATTATACTAAGTGCCTGATCAGTCAGTGACGTTGGCAACAGACGGTTACCAGTGCGGTCACGACTCTGGTTGTTCATGCCAAGCGGTCAGCAACCGGCTGCAATGACGCGGCGTGATGCCGAGCATCTCAGTAGCCTGAACGAGATTCTTGATGCGCATAACAAAGATTATGTTAAATATAAACATTAAGCTATTATAATTCAGTAAGTTACCTAACAATTTAACCCCTACCTCTTTTTTAACCTATTGTGGGAGTTTGAGGAAAAGAGTCCGTTCCTGGGTTTGCGAGGCCTTAAAGCCATGGTGAAGATAAAAGCTTTTGGCCTGTTCATTCAGTGCATGAACCATGATCGCACGTACGCCAATATTTTCTGCAACCCGATAACAGCGTAATACTGCGTCGTGCAGTAAATCAGCACCAAGCCCTTCTCCGTGGAATGAAACATCGACAACCAGGCGAGCAAGTATGATTACGGGGATGGGATCAGGCATATTGCGCCTGAGACTTCCCGTAGCTTCCACGTGGTTAACACTGCCGGTGGCCAGAGAGTAAAAGCCAGCAACATGTTTTGTGTTAGTTTTACATACAACGAACGTCCGGGCGGCACCGAGAGCCTGATTTATTAACCCTCTCAGTCTAAGCCAGTCATCGAGTACAACCTCCCCGCTGACGAACTCCGCCAGCTGATGGGTGCTGGATAACGGTTCTGGTACTGTTACACGTCCCACTGAGGTTTCCTTGCCAGGAGTTTATTTATGGCAGAGTCATCCGCAACTGGTGCATCGAGCATCTCGATAAACTCTGCATACTGCTCATCGTTAAAATTGAACACGCGACGATCGAGGATCACATTCTCGGCAGCCTGGCAGGCCATCTCAAGGATAAAGTCTGTACGTGATTTATGGAGGATCTCTGCAGCAGCATCGATAAGTGCTCGTTGCGATTCTTTGGCTCTAAGATTGAGCTGAACATCTGATTTCATAAGTGGCCCCTTGTATAGCAAACGCTATACAAACTCACCTAAATATTAAGATTAAACACCTAATATTCAATTATTTCCCCCCAACTTGTTCTATTGTGGAAGTTTGAGGAAAAGAGTCCGTGCCTGGGTTTGCGATGCCTTAAAGCCATGATGAAGGTAAAAGCTTTTGGCCTCTTCAGTCAATGCATGAATCATGATCGTAGGAACGCCTATATTTTTGCGACCCGATAACGGCGTCATACTGCGTCGTGCAGTAAATCAGCACCAAGCCCTTTTCCGTGGAATGAAACATCGACAGCCAGACGCGCAAGTATGATTTAGAGACTACATAGCTTTTTATGAGGTAAATTTACTGTACGGAGCTTAACACTTGGTGGAAATAACTGAATGATTGTTAGTCGTGCGTCAAGCCGGACGAATAGTCCGGCTTATGTATGCTTAGAAAGAGTATTTCAGACCAACTGTTGTCATAAAACTATAGCTTTCAATACCGCTGCTGTTCTCTGCACTATTTTGCTCGCCTGAACCGTAATCATTAGCTAACAAACTACCTTTTTTGTTGGTTACACGGTTCCATTCTCCTTCCAGATAAATTTTTGTATCAGGCGTTAAGTTATAACCTACATTACCGATAAGAGAGTAAAAATTCTGGTTCTTGATATTCGCTCTGAAAGTTGTATCTGTCAGGTAGTGCTCGTCGTTATCAGTTGTGCGCACCCATCCACTATATTTGAAACTACCACCGAACTCTAAACGTTCGTAACGGTAATTACCTGTAATACCGATGTATGGCATTTTGAAATGCTGTTTGTAACCGATAACTGTCATTCCGGCCGGGAAAGCCCCAACGTCAGACTGGCCTGTATCTTCATCGGTGTAATTGAAGTATCCTCCGGAGGCTTTGAAACTATAGCGGCTTTCCTGATAACCGGCCATCATACCAAAACGATAGGTAGGCTCATTTAACAGCCATCCTTTTACGTTTAAATCAAATTCATTTGCGTAGTTTAAACGGGTGTCAGGATGCCTGCTCTGGTCTGTCCATGAGTTCTTACTTTTATCCATCCAGTCAGTATCGTCCATATAGCCACCACGACTGGCAATGGTTGTCCAGCCAGAAGTGCCAATCGATAGCCAAGGAATTACATCCCAGTCAAGAGATCCTTTAATGATTGCAGCATTATTGTACTTCCAGTTGAGCTGGCTATTCTTATGTCCATCTGAATCTGGATCGTAAACACGCTCCCTGGTCTTACCACTTAAACTACCTAAGGCTATGTCTCCGCTAAAGCTTTTCGGAGTAGAAACACTGGTACCAACGTCAGCAATAGCAGGAAAAGAAACAGATATGAAAATGGTCAGTGCCGGAAATGAAATTCTCATAAATATATCCTTATAAAATTTGTTAATTCAAGTGAATTTATGTTCGTAAAAACTAATCTAGTCAATAAATAATCAATTGGTGTTCAGGAAGAATTTAACTTCA
>Ga0105251_10001922_pt1 | contig 17008 bp, 39 predicted proteins | sample KBSS64metaG_FD_80424 | JGI IMG/M metagenome (GOLD analysis project Ga0105251, IMG submission 80424) | Switchgrass rhizosphere microbial communities from Kellogg Biological Station, Michigan, USA - KBS S6-4 metaG | ecosystem: Host-associated > Plants > Roots > Rhizosphere > Soil | place...
CCTTGCGTCGTAGGGTGATCCGCTCTCGGCCATGCCGGTCACGGAACGACGACGCATATTTCGGCAAGCCTGTATTCTTTCGTCCCATGCCGCCGAATCGCCATCCTCTGTCTTTGGAAGGCCGGGGATAATCACGATCTTGCCGCTCGGGTCTATCTCCACTTTGCCGATGTCGACTCCGCAGCCCTTAAACGCATTGATGGCGCGGGCTAGGTCAGCCTGCTTGAAACGCGCCTGTGCCGTCATGCTGCCTCCTGCTGGATGCTCTGCCAGGCCGCCGTGATGCGATCGACAGCTGTCTGAAAGTGGGCAGGGTTCCTCTCGATTCCGATGAATTGCTTGCCGGCGCGGATTGCTGCCACGCCAGTTGAGCCCGTGCCCATGAAAGGATCGCAGACGCGCTCACCAGCGATGTTGGCCATGATTTTCGCCATCAGGGCGTCTGGCTTCACCGTGGGATGTCCAAAGCGCTTGCTGGGCACTGATTGAGCTACGGTCCAGCGGTGCTTGTCATGGTGCTCGCCCTGCGGGTGGAAGCCCTTGTTCCACGCGTGAACATACGGCTCGAAGTCCGCCAGATAGTGCTTGTTTGCCATCGGGCTAGGATTCGGCTTGTTCCATGTGCAGAGGCAAAACCGGTGGAATAGGCCGCGCAGAAACGGCAGAAGATCGGGCAATTGGTCCTGATGGCAGAACACCACTACGGCGCCACACAGCAACGGGTTGATGATGCTGTGGTCAAAGCCTTGATCAAGTCCTTCATCCACAATCTGATCGCTGGCTCCACGGGCCTTGCGGAATGCGCCACCACCCCCGTTGTCGAACAGGTATTGCGGGTCCATCACGTCCCCATCCATGAAGCCGAGCGTGGGGCGAATCTGGTAAGCATCGCCCAAGTGGAGCGTGGCCGGGCCAATACGAACGATCACCCCAACACCCTCCCCGCTTCCACAGCGGCTACCAGATCAGCAACGGTCCGCGCCTCAGCCATGGCGTATTCGCTGACCGACACGCCAAGTTCATCCTCGATGGCCATCGCAATGCCCAACTTGTCATATTCGTCCGCGCCGATGTCAGCGATCCTGGTGTCTTCGGTGATGTCGGCAAGTTCGATGCGGCGGCGGATTGGGCCGATGACCTGGGCGATGATGGTGGCGATGCGGTCGGGGGTCATGCGGGTTCTGCCTGCTGGCGATAGATGATGCGGTGATCTGTGGGTAGGTACGTGCGGAAGCGCGCCACGGCCTCATCAATGCCGGGATGACTAGCTATGATATCGGAGCCATTTGATCGTGGCCAAAAGCCGAGTTCAAAATGTCCGCAGGCTTTTGCGCGAATGGAGCAGCGGATGCGCGCCTCATGGCACAGCAGCACCAGCAAGGTCAGGCAGTTGCTATCATACGTGGCCATGCGGCCATCGCGCCACGGCACAAACATGCCCGCATACCCGGCGCCACCACCCCAATCGACCTTGTCCCAGTTGATCGGGGCGTTGTAGATGCCGCCGCCGACCATGCCGCAGATGTCCATGACCTTGGCTTGAAACGGCGTCAGCTTTTCCGGTTTCGCCTTGTAACGCTTCTGTTTTGCGCCAGCCAGATTGGCGTAATGATTGTTGCTCTCGACCCAGGCGGCGTGGTCCATGCGAGCATAGCTCATCACTTCCCCCCTTCAAGATAGGCGCCGCCAGCTGGCTTCGCATTGTCGGCCAGCATCTTGGCACCATTGAGGTAGATCCGGACGCCGTTGAAAATCTGCTTGGCAAGCATCGACCGAGCTATGGCATCGTTGACGCTGATTTCGCCGTTGCGCAGCTTTTCCAGATCGCCGGCCAATCCCTCGATAATCGCGGGAATGCCCAGCCCATCGGCAACGGGCGCGCTTTCGTAGTCACGCGGCGGCATAGTTGTTCCACTTCATTTGGCGGGCGGTCGTTTCGAGTGCATCAGCCATCGCGTAGAGGCGCATGGCTTGGCGGCGGTCCATGTGGGTTCCGCCCATCGGCTTCCCCACAAAGCGGGCACTCGGGAATACGCTGACGGTCGTATGCTCCACCTCGCATCGATAGCAGATGGGCGGAACATCGCGGTCGCGCATGGTCGTCCATGTCACAGGCTCGACCTTTCGCTTGCAGGCAATGCAAATGAAGCATGGCCCCCGCGCGATTGCGGCAACGTCAGTCATGGTCATGCGGCAAACCTTTCCGCTTCGGCACGAAGCGTAGTCACGTCCACCCCGCACCAGGTAGACCAGAGCGCCAGCGCCTTATCCGTGAAGGCAGCGCGCTCAGCCTCGTTCATCGCCCTGTTGCTGGTGGAGCGCAGCTTGCGGTGCACGTCGCCGCTGGGCAGCTTGATCTCGTCACACAGGCGCAGCTTCGTGCGGGTAATGTCGTGGAGGTCCTGAATATCGAGAGTTAAGCGATGGGCTTCGTTCAACAAAGGAACAACCAATCCAGCAACCAACCAATAAAGTCCACGACGCTTTTGGTTAGCTCTACCGCCTTTTATTTCCACAATAACTCGGCCATGAATTTCGCGCATTGCCGCCTCTGCAGCGGAATTTGCAGGTCGTAACATGCCAAGGTGCGTTTCGAAATAAAGTGGAGGCTTATCACTCATGTGCGCCTCCCATGATTATTGTGGAATCCATAGGCGCGCTCAGCATTACGTCGGGCACCTATGGCTTGATCAACGGTGTCGAAGGTGCCGATAGTTTTGCTGGATCCGGCCACGGTGATGGTAGCGGCCCAGCGTCCGGATGGGCGCCTCCAAACTCCACAAATACCGGTGGAATTATTTGATTTAAGCTTCAGGTTGCGTCCATTTTCGCAATGGGTGACGGCTCTGAGATTGCTCAGCCGATTGTCGGAAGGATCGCCATTGATATGGTCAACTTCTATCGGCCATTCACCATACACCAAGGCCCAGATAGCCCGGTGCGCCTTCGTCGGCCTACTGAATAGATTCCCAGTCAGATACCCTCGTTTGTCAGGGCTGGACAGGGCAGGCTTTCCGGCAAATTTGCCATTCCAAATGGCACAATTATGTTCAGCAGTCTGCTTGCCATCCTCAAACATTGATGGATCACGCACTTTCCACGTCAACGCACCAGTATCTGGATTATACGAAAGCACCGAGCGTATACGGTGAAATTCATCAGCGGCGCTCATGCGGCGGCCCTTTCGTTGCGGATGCGGCGGATTTCGGCGGCGCGCGGGCTGGCCTTGCAAAAGGCGTCGATCAGCGCCTCCACGTCGATTCCTGCCCAAAAGGTGCGCTCGCCCACTTCGTGCTGCCGGGCGTGGTGATCCCGGCACAGGCTCACCGCGCGCCAGTCATCAGGCTTTTGGCCGATCCCGGCGCCGGAACCGATGCGGACATGAGCCGCTTCGATAGGCATGGCGTTGCAGTCTTCGACGCAGCAATGGTGCGACCGGACGAAGGCTAGATGGGCTTGCGAGCGCCAGCGGCTATCCCGCTTGGGCTTTTTGGGGAGACGGGAAGGAAGCGCCATAAAATCATCCATTTTAGGTAATGGCAGGCGATTTGCGCGGCCTGCCAGCGCGCTGGATTCCCCCGTCAAAATGGAATGTCGTCATCCAGATCGTCGCTGAACCCGCTAGGCGCACCGTCATTAGAACGCCATCCATCAGGATCAGCCGGATCGGTGCGGCCAGTATCAATAATCTGCGCCTTGATCCGGTCCTGCATCCGCTTCGAGAGCTTCTCGAACGTGCCGAGATTGTCGCTATCGTAAAGGATAAGATCGCCCTCCGGAGTGGGACGCGGCATACCCTTGGGGATGCCGCCGACACTGGCGATGTTGGCGTAAGTCTTACCGTCCTTTTCGGTGTGCGTGACGGTGATCGTCGCAGGAACGCCAAGAAGCTTGGCGATATCGAAGCCTTTCAATTCTTCTGGCGTGAAAGGCTTGCCGCGCCATGCTTGCAAATCCTTGCGCAGGTTGGCCTTATCACCGAGCGAGACGGTGTAGGTCTTGCCGATAACGGCAGGCCCTTCCTTCTTCTCACCGTCCTGTTCCCACTGGCTGCGTTCTTCTGGAATTTGCCACCGGATATAGACTTGGTGCTTGACGCTGTCGCCATACTTGTCGGATTTGATCGACTGCTTCCCAAGGTCCACGACCTGATCGCAGATCGCAATGTGGGTACCCTGCGGAACGGGATTGTAATCGCCGCCACCGCCTGCATCGGTTGCCATAATCGCCATATTGATTTCCTTTCGTATTGGGTTGGTTCAGGGGTTGGTTCGAGACCTTAGGCGGCCTTCTTGTCTTCTGTGATTTCCACGCCGGGCAATTCCCGGCTTCCACTACGCACCAAGGACGCGGCCAAATCAGCCAGCCATCCCTTGAGGTCGTCGGCGCGATGCTGCTTCACCCAGCGCAGGAATGCGGAAGGATCGGCAACAGTCGAAAGCCAGATAGTCCGCAGGCCGGTGGCTTGCCGGTCGATCCGGTTTGCGGTCTTGGCCAACTTGTCGGCCTGCTTGAGCGTGGCTTCGGCGGCGAAACGCTCCTCCAGATCGTCGGCGCTGCGCAGAGCGGCCTCCGCCGCCTTCTGGCGCGCCTCCGCTTCGTCCCGCGCCTGCCGGGCCGCTTCATCCCGCGCGAGCTGCTTGGCCACGCGGAACGGCGTCAACGCGGCTTTGATCGCGTCGGAGGCGGCATCGCAGCGAGCGAGAAGTGGGCGCCACTTCTCCTGCACCGCTTTGGCCGCGTCATCGTGCGGTTTCTTCTCTGCCGATCGTTCCGCATCCGCCGCCTTCTTGGCCGCACGCAGTTCGTCCAGCAGCCCATCGAGAGCGGCCTCTTGCTCATCGGTCTGGACAGCGCCGGTTGTGCTGAACGATACCAGGGCGAACATGTCTTCGATGTGCATCGAATGCGCATCGAAGGCGGGGGCGCCATTATGGCCGATGCCGGTCATGCTGCCAGCCTCGGGCGGTTGTCGCGCAACGCAGCAGCAAAGGCTTGTCCAACAGTCTGGCCAATACCAACGCGGCCATCCACCAGTATGACGCTTGCACGGTTGATAGGCGCGGACCAGCGATGCACAGTGCGGATGCACTCGGCGTCCATGATCGCGGTCATGTCGATGTCGCATTCGCGAATGTCATTGCGCGGCATCACCCATCCCCCCGGTTGGCGCCCAGCCCGGCCTCGACGACCTGGGCGCTGTTGGACGATCCGGTCTGTTCCGGCGAGGCGGTGGGGCTAAGAATGCGCGCCAGCCAACCCCGCTGCCGGGCCTCGCGCTGGGCTTTCCATTCGGCCATGCTGGGCGCGTTGTAGATTGGCGGGAATGCGCCGGTTGCGCGGGTGGTGCCGCGAAAGGCGGGCGTGGGGGTGTGGGTGCGGGTCATGCGGCACCTTCCTGCTCGTCGATTTCGTCAAGCAAGTCGGACCATGTTTTTCCGGAAGTCTGGCGTGCATCCAGATCAGCGCCACCCTTGTAGGCGCGCCATCCCTCGTGTCCGTAAAGCGCCGCATCAACATCGTAGCTGCATTCCCAGCCTCGATACCAAGCGTCATGGCCAACTTCTGGCTCTGCCGGACGCTGCTTGGCAATGAACGCTCTGATTTCAGCAACGGCGCTGTCCATCAGCGCTCGCATGAAATCGACTTGCCCCGACTCATTGGCGGGCAATTCTGCGATGCCGTAGGTTTCCAACATCGTTGCGACGGTAGTCAGGCTTCCCAGCGTGCCTTCGGCTTCTGGATGCTCGCGCTGACAATAGGCCTGATAGTCTGCCTCACCTGCCAAGACGTAGCGCAGCATGGCTTCAGCCTGTGCCACCGTCAGCAGGTGGGTGCCGTGGCGAGGGTGTGCGTAGCTGGGATCAGTAGCGCATTGATCGGCAGGAAGCGGCCAAGCAACAAATCGATGGGCCAGCTTGGAAAAAACGTTATCAACCATCTCAGCCTCCAATAATCAGCCCCGCGCCGGTCAGGATAACCAGCAGGGCGGTTGTCAGGATGGGTGCGTTTCAGCGCGGACCTTGGCGAGGTGGTCGCGGATGACGGCGATGGCGGCTTGGTCTTGGCCATCAAGGTCATCACAAGCGCGTATGCGGCGTGCAGCATGAGGGTTGACCCAAGCATCCAATATCGCCGCAAAAAGCTCCGTCGCTTCATCAACCGGAGGCTTCTCGTATTTCGCGATCATGTCGCAGAGGGCACGGAAGGTGCTGTCGATGCTATATCGACCGCGCAAGGGCTCTACGTTGCGTGCAATGACGCACCACCCACTCTGTCGCGCCGCCTCAAGCAGCACCCAATCCGCAGGCACTTGTTCATCAGCCATAATACACAGCCTTTCCGATCTCATTTGCACCAGCAGCGAGGGCCAGCGCGGTTGTCAGGATTGCGATGGCGGCCAGCGTCCACTTTGCTGCGCCCGTGCGGGTGATGCCGGCGGTGTGTAGGAGGGCGAGCCAGGGGGTCATGCTGGCACCTTGAGGCCCAAGCGGGCGGCAATCAGTGGCCGGTTCTCAATCAGCCATTCCGCGTCTTCACGGTCCCCGGAAATGCACGACAATGCAGTCCATTCGTCCCATCGCCTGTCGTTAGCGTCGTTGAAAGCCTCCTCTGCTTCACGACAATCAGGATGATAGTGGCCGTCGTAGAACTGCCCGTCGTCTTTCAGCGCGAAATAGAATGCATGCTGGCCAGCTTCGATAGCTTTGCCGCAGCCTTCGCAGCGGTGCAGCTTGCGTGTCGCGGCGATATTCCGCGTTTTGCAGAACTCGCTCACAGCCCGCGTTCCTTGGCTTGGGCGAGGATGGCGCGGGCTAGCTTTGCTGCGTCAGATGCAGCATCGCATCCCTCGGTCATGGTGTCCCACTTGCGGTCGCGAATTGTCCGCAGCGCCTCCAACGCCGGCAAAAGCAGCGGGTCGGGGGTGGGTTCAGATGCAGAAGCGTTCAGCACATTGCGCGCGGCCGCCGCTACGATCTGGCACCCCTGCGAGCGGCAAATGTCGCTGGAGCAAGCGCATTCCTGCGCCACCTTCTCCCCGCCGCTCATGCCGCACCGCCTTCCAGCACCAGTGCATCGCCGGGCAGTTCAATGGCCGGAAAGCGCACGGCATTAGCCTGGCGGATCGCGTCGGCCAGCGCTGCTTCGTAGGTTTCGGCGCGGGCTTCAACCATGCGACAGCCATGCTCGGCGCTGGCATCGGTCCAGAATACCGAAACCTTTGGCTGGTCGTGCCATTCAGCCACGTGCAAGGCGATGGCGCGAAGGTTATGCGCGATCCTGATGTCGCGCAGGGATTGTTCAAGGCTCACGATCAGTTCTCCCATTCGCGCTGCAATTGCGCGCGGCGTTCGGGGGTAAGGCTGGCAAGGTGCGCGGCGGCCAGTTCAGCTTCTTCGCCGCGCAGATCGGCGCGCACTGCGCTATCGACCGGGGTAAAGCGCAGGCTGTAATCCAGGCCCTTGGGCGTATCGTGGCGCGGGGCATATCCCGGCAGGCTGCGCAGGGTGTTGCCGAAGCGCTCGTAGAGGGTGGCGGTGGAGGCCATTACACAGCACTCCGCAGGGTCGCGGGGTCGATGGCGCGGATGGCGTCGGCAATCTCTTGCGCGTGATCCCGGCAATAGCTGCGCTCGCGGTCGGACATGTAGCCGGTTGGCTCTTTTGTCAGTGCAACCTTGTCCGTCGCATCCTGCATCCCCCGCGCAGCCTCGTCATGGAGCGCGGCCAGGGAAGTGAGGATGGCGGGGTAGATGCGTAACATTGCCTTGGTGGAAATCTTGCCGTATCCGGCGGCGCCAAGCACCGCCTCAGCGTGCTTTTGCAGGTCGATCACAGCACACCCTCCCGGTATGCCCGCACAGTCCGGCGGGACACGTCGCATCCCAGCGTCGATTGCTCACAGGCGCGGATCACCATTTCCAGCTTGGCAAGCTGCTTGCTGCGGTGGGCATAGAGCACCATGTCGCCGCTGCACCGGGGCAACGTGCGCCGGAGCATCTTGGCATCCAGGCGCAGGCTGTCGGCCAAGGCGAGGTTCGCGCGGATCTCGGAGACGGTGAGTTCCGCTTCTTCGCGGGCGATCTCGCGTGTTTGGGTTTGGGGGAGCATGTCAAAAGCCCCCCATGAGTTGATCGCGGCGAGACTGGGCGCGCCACTCGGCAGCTTCTGCGCGTTCGTTTTCCCAATCTGCAAAACACTCCGCGATCAGGCCTTCGTCTTCGTAGAAGTGTTCGGGAACGGTCAGCGCCTTGTCCGCAGGCTCAATGTTAATGATCTCGATGCTGGGCGGCTCGGCAGGCTGATAGTAATCGCCCTTGTAGCCAGCGTGACCTTCATACGTGACGCGCACGTCGTATTCGGTTTCGCCCAGTTCATCGTCGATCATGATGCTGGTGGAGAAGATGTTGCGCATCACGCAGCCCTCCGAACAGCGCTAACCACAGTCAGCGTCGGGTCCAGAAAGCGGCCATCCATGCCAGCACGGGCAGGCGACCAGATGGACCAGGCGCGGCCTTTCAGTTCAGCGTCGGTCGCATCGGCGGGAGCGTGGAACGTGTGCTGCGCGCGGATCGTGCCGTCGCTGTAGCGCACTGTTGCTTCGTAAGGAATCCAGCCCATGGGGAGTGCGGGAGACATGGGTTATGCCTCCTGCGCAAATGCTGCGAGGGCTTCGCCGATGCGCTCGCTAACAGGCTTTACCGCAATCACCTTTGCGATACAGTCAATGCTGTATCCGGCCTCACGCTTCTGAAGCTCAATAGCTCCATGCTTGTGGTCTGGATGAAAAAAGATTTCCGGCTTGAGGCCATCCTTGGGAAGATGCCCAAGAACGCCATTTTTCACGGCATCGCGCAGTTGCTTACGCACCTGAGATGGAATTTTTCCGCGAACTACGCGGGTGCCGCGTGCCAAAATATTTGCAACGTTCGGACCGTATGCGTCTGTGTAGCGGGCCATTGCCGCGTCCTCCATGCCGGTGGGCTATGGAGGGATATTCGCATATTGCGAATATATTGCAAGTAGTAATATTCGCTTATTGCGAATTTTTTGCTCGGCGTTGATTCGCCACAAAAAAACCTCGCACGCAGGCGAGGTCCTTAAGGCATCTCTATCAAGGATTTATCCAGCTGCTAAAATGCCATCCTCAATCTCCTGCATCCAATCATCTGCGCGAGCGGTCGTGATCCCACCTTCATCCTTTAGGATGGAGATGGCACGGACAGCTATGAGGTTAAGACCCATTCCAGTTAGAGAAAGCCTGCCTCGGTAAGTGTGAAACTCCCCACTTATAGCCATGACCTCGGCGATTCGAGCGATCGTTGCCAGAACGGTGCAATTTGCAGATTGCGGGCCATTCGCGAAAATCCGCATTTGATCAGACGGGTACGAAATTAGACCATATCGCACCTTGCTATAAACCAAATCCCATGAAGATTGATCGTCAAAATGACGCGCCATTCGATTGAGGGCGTCTAGCGCCTCTTTTCTTTCTTTTCCTGGAAATATCTGGCGTAACAGTCGTATCATCCGTTCGTGCCATCCTTCTTGCCGCCCCGCTTAACCAGGGCCTGTGCCACGTCCTTTAGACGCCTCCGCTCCTCACTGTTGGCGCTCACCCATATATCCACGATATCGTTGTCCAACTCGTTGGGATCGTGATCGAGCAACATTCCTGGCGTCGTATCAAGAACGGGAGCGATGCGACGTAACCATTTTGCTGTCAGCGCGCGATTGCTGTTTATGAGGTCGCTCACCATGGCGGGGGACACGTTCAGCGCCTTTGCCAAGGCAGCACCCTTTATGCCGCGAAATTTCATCCATGCACGCAAATGGTTCGGCCCCTCATTGAGCCCAGATTCCAGATCATCGTCATCTTCCATGTTCGCATATTGCGACACACCAAAAATGGAAGCATCCGCCGAATTGCGAATTTCACCCCTTGCATAGATATTCGCAATCTGCGAATGTTCAGGCATGGAAAAGCCACGCACATCCGAACTGGCGACTAAGGCGGGCATCAGCCCCTCCTACGCCAGTGAGATCGCCGCCGGTTGCCGCACTCCGTCGCGCGCCCTGGCCATCCACATTTTCCGCACCACCGGTTGGCGGCATTCCTTAATTGCTGACTTAACCGACGAGCAGATGGCGCTGCTTGAACAAGTCGAGCGGTGGAGGCCGCGCACGGAACGCGCAGCATGAGCCCGTCAGCGACATCTCTCGTCCGGCGGGAACGGGCAAACGCCGTGGATGCCATGCAACCGCGCGTTCTGACACTCGTCGGCTGCGTCGAGCGCGGCACAGGCCGCCATAATATATCGTCGATACGTGTGCCGGCTGAACCGGACGCTCCATGTCTCATCGCCCGAAACCAGCGTGACCTTAACACCGTCGCCTGTGACTTCGACGGCCGGCGGCTCATCGATCCATCTGACACCCATAGGCCCCTCCCGCGCGAATCATTTCGCGTCAGGAACATTACGTATTCAACGGCTTGGTCTGTCAATTGGCCGTCACGAACGGAAATTGCACCATTTTGGCAGGACCGCGCAGCATGACGCGCCCGGCCCGCACCACGCTCGACCAGCTTCGCCGCGCCGTCGAAATGGCAGAGCGCTACCACAAGGGCGATACGCTCGACGCGATTGGCAAGGACTATGGCCTGACACGCGAGCGTGTGCGTCAAATCCTGCGCCAGTACGGTGTTGAAAGCTTGGGCCTGCGTCAAAGGCCGGAAACCATTCAGGCCCGTGCGCAGATCGAAGAACTTGCCACTCAAGGCATGCCCGTCCGCGATATTGCTGCGAAGGTCGGGGTTAGCGAGCCCGGCGTATATCAGCATCTTTCGCGTTGCGGCATCAAAGCCTCGAAAGCACCGAAACCGCGCAAGCCTGAATACATCGCGCGAGATGCGCAGATCGCGGCGGATTATCAGGCTGGCATAAAGGTGCGCGATTTGTGCGCCAAGTACGGCATCCAACCGCCTGCGATTTACCACGCGCTGAACCGCCAAAATGTTTCTGTTGGCCGCAAGCTCGGCCGTCCAAGAAAGGCGGCCTAAGCCATGAAGCTCCCCGCAACAACCGTCATCGGCCTGTCCCTGCTCGCATGGTGCGTGCTGGGCCTCGGCTCCTACTGGCCGCGCGCGGTGATCATGGCTGCTTCTGTGGCGCTGGCCTGGGTGTTCGTGTCGTATCTCTGCCGGCGGGAGGCTTGAGGGATGGCTGCGCTTCACCTCGTTTGCTGCCTGGTTACGATGTTCGGCTTCCCCGCTGGCGTGATCGTTGGGCGCCTTATTGAGGCCCACGAACGGGAGCGACGCTGACACCGATCCGCGCACCCCACGCGCGGCGCCGGGACGGTGGTGTCCTCCATTCACCCCGCCATCGTCCCGGTAACTGATCAAAATTCGCTTCATATCGGAGCTTTTACCCAATGAACCGTCAACAATCCGTTAACTGTGCAGTTGCAGCATGAGCGCGCGCGACGTCATCGCCCCGAGCGGCAGTCTCGCACAGTTCGGCCAGGTCAGTAGCGGCGGCCAGTTGATCGCCGCCCGGCTCGAATACGTGAAAGAGCATGGCGCCCGCTTCCTGTTCAACAACGAGCCGCCGCCCGCTCCTGGCTGGCCTAGGCTGCGCGGGCGGAAGGTGGAAGTGTGATGGGTGCGCACACCCGAGAAAGCGCGCGTGCCAAGGCTATGGCTGTCCGGCCTGCCAAGCGCATTCGCGTGCCCATGCAGCGGGGAAGCACGGAATGGCTCTACTACCGCGTCAAGTTTCTTCCCGAGCAGCTTGAGCGTGCCCGCGCCCGCGTTCGCCAGCTTGAGAGCGAGGCGGCCGAATTGGGCTTTCATGATCTCTTGGGAGGCAACCCATGCGCCTGAACCCCTTCCGTCGCCGCACTGCCAGCGATCACGCCCGCGCTTTGGGCGCCAAGGGCCTGGCCGCGCAATCCGATGCCGAGCGCGAAAAGGCCAAGCGTGACGCGATGACCCGCGAACTGGCCCGATGCGCCGGGATGCCGCTGCCTAAAATTCTGCGCGGTCCCGCCGAAGGTTGAGCGCCGCGCCCCTTTTCCAACGCGAGCGCAAAGGCGCGGCGCTCGCAGCTTTCTACCCCGCGCCACGGAGAACGACAATGTCCGATGATCACGACCCCGAGACCGGGGAAGTCCTTGAGGCCGCCGATGGTGGCCGGCGCTATCCCGCCGCCTCCACGCTGTCCGACCTGATCCTGATGCTCAAGGACGGCCAGTTCAACACCGACAGCAGCGAGCCGTTGCAGGAGTTTGCGACCAAGCTGGAAGCCGCCGGCATCGATGGCAACAAGAAGGTCAAGGGCAAGATCGCTTTGACCATCGAAGTCGAGTTCGACCCGGCGCGCGAATTCTCTGTCGTCACGCCCAGTCTCAAGATGACACTGCCGGTCGAGAAGCACGGCGCCACCGTCGCATGGTTCACAGCCGATGGCCGTCTGAGCCCCAACAAGCCGCGTCAGGGCAACCTGTTCGGCACCATCCGCGAAATCTCCACCGAAGCCCGCGTTGTGCGCGGCTGATCAAAGGACCGACATCATGACCGAACCGAAAACCGAAACCGTTGCCGATCGCACGGGTGAACTGCTGGCCACGGCAATCGCCACGGCCGAAAATCACATGCGTGCCGATATCGTCACCTTGACTGACCCGCGCGACCAAACCGAAGCGCCGTTTGTTCTGTCGCGGACTGGCGCTACATCGCTTCCGGCTGACGCATTTGACGATTACCGTCAATTCCCGCTGCATCGCAATGGCACTGCAATCCTTACTCAGCTGCCCAGCTTCATCGGCCTGGTGAACCGTTTCAAGTTTCCCCATTCTGCAATTTTTGCCGTCGATGACATGGCTAAGCCCAGACTGACCGCGATTTTCGACTACCATCCCGACAACAGCGAGGTGGGCGGCGAACTCAGCGTCAACGCAGCCCAGGCGCGCCGGCATCGGGCCACCTATGCCTTTCCGCTGTCCAATGAATGGCAAGCGTGGTTCAATCGTGACGCCAAGCCCATGAGCATGGGCGAGTTCGCGCAGTTTCTCGAAACGCAGATCGTGGACGTTTCCGACGATCCCGTCAGCAAGTGGTCGGAGCAGGCCCAGGCATTCGCCAAGGCCAACCGGGCAACGGGGGCCGATGCAATCGCCACGCCCACGCGCCTCGTGGACCTGTCGGTCAAGTTCAAGATCTACGAGACGGCGGAATCCTGCGAAGCCGTCAACCTGACATCGGGCGAGACCGAATTCACCTTTGTGTCGGAGCACAAGGCGGCTGACGGCAAGCCGGTGAACTTCCCTAAGCTGTTCTCGATCGTGATCCCGATCTTCGCGCGCTCGCCTGTATTTTACCGCCTGATCGCGCGCCTGCGTTACCGGATCGCCAACGGTAAGCCGGTGTTCTGGTATGAACTGTGGCGCCCCGACCTGACGTTCGAAACCGCCTTCAACGAAGCGGTTACCGACGTGGGCGAAAAGACCGGCCTGCCGATCTACCTCGGACAGCCGGAAGCCTGAAGATGAGCGCCTGCCCGTCCAAATATGGCGCCAAAGCCACCCCCTGCGCGCATGGCCACAACCATGCGTCGATGCGGGAGGCTAAGCGCTGCAACGATTTGCACATGCTGGTGCGGGCGGGCGCCATCACCGATTTGGAAGTCGAGCCGACATTCATTCTCGCGCCCGATGGCCAGCCCATCATCATGGGTAACGGCCACAAGGCGCGGTATCGGCCCGACTTCCTCTATCGCGAGAACGGGCGCCAAGTGGCCGAGGACGTGAAGGGCTTTGTCGTGCGCGACTTCCCCCTGCGCGCGGCGCTGTTTCGCCTGTGCTTCCCCGAGATTGAACTGCGGGTGATCAAATGACGACATCCGAACTTATGAAGGCAATGGCCGACGCAGGGGCGCCGTTTGAGGCGATCCTGATCGCCGTGCAGGCGCTTGACGCCAAGGATGCCGAGATTGCCCGCCGTGAAAATGAGGCGGCCGAAAAGCGCGCTAAGGATGCGCAGCGGAAGCGCGAAGAACGGGCAGCGGCACCGTCCAAAAAGCGTCCAAGGACAGTCCGTGGACGGTCCAAGGATTGTCCAATGGACCCCCCTATAGATATTATTCATACCCCCAGTCCTGACATTTCACCTGACGGTGAAAGTCAGGAACGCGTGAGCGACACCGCCAAGCCTGACGAATGCGACGAGGTGGTTTCGGCTTGGAACGCGATGGCCAAGATCACCGGGCTGCCGGCTTGCGCCAAATTCAGTCCAGCCCGCCGCAAGGCCTGCCGTGCCCGGCTCCGGGATGACGGCTTGCAGGCGATCCGCGCCGCCATCGAGCGCGTGCCTCGAAGCGCGTTTCTGCGCGGTGAAGTCGGGGAATGGGCAGGCGCCAGCCTCGATTTTCTCCTCCGACCCGACAGCGTGACCAAGATTCTGGAAGGCAAATACGATGACCGAAGCAACGCAAATCGGACAACTGGCCAGCAAGGCCCTGACCGCCGCAGTAGCCTCGCAAGGGCAATCGATGAGGGACTCGAATGGCTTGACGCCAGATGACCGGAAGCGTCACTTTTTGCAGGTTTTCCGCCGCTGGGAGGCGCTGTTCAAGCGTTCGGACCGTGGCGATGTGCAGGCCGAAAAGTGGCTGATTGCCGAGTATTATGACAGCTTGGGCCACCTTTCGCCGGCAGGGCTGGAAGCGCTGACCAAGCTGCTCAAGGCTCGCTGCACGTTCTTCCCCACGATCCGCGAATGCCTCGATGCGATGACGACCAATCCCTACGACTGGGGGCACCCGTTCCGGGAAGGCGGCAAGCCGGAACTGTATCACAACGGGCAGGTTCGCGCATTGCCTGCACCACAAGGGGCGCTGGGCCATGGGTGACTACATCCACCACCTGTGCGCCGAACGGAATGCTCGCATTTCACGCGACGATATCGAATGGGCAGTTAGCTCAACCGGCGACCTCTACCTGCGCGACAAGCCGGAATGGGTCGCCCGCCGCACTGCCGAGATTGCCCAACAGCAGGACAAGGAGCGCCGTATTTGGATGGCGAACTATCGCAAGCGCCAGCGGGGTGAACTGTGACCAACCGCAACACCGAAATCCTGCGCCTGCTCCAAGACCGCGCAGACCAGGCCCACACGCTGCCACGCCAAGAACTGCGCGCCCGGTTGATCCGAGAGCAGCGGGATATACGCGATGGCTGGTTGGGGATGAGGCAAGCATGATCCGCGTCACGAACCATGCCGTCATTCGCTTTCAGGAGCGCATTGCCAATGTGCCCAAGCCAGACGTGCTAGCTGCGCTCGATACGCCGGCCATGGCTCTTGCCGAAAAGATGGGCGCCTGTGCGGTGATCCTCGCGAGCGGACACGGGGCCGTCATTCAAGATCACGCTGTGGTCACGATCCTGCCGCCTCGCAAGCGCCGGCACCATGGCGCACGCATTGCCACGAACACCACATGGGGGGATGAAACGCTGTGAGCCAGACCGAACTTTTCGATGCAGGCGAGTGCATCAGCCCTGCCGCACTGACGCCGGCCGAAGCGATTGCCTATCGCATGATCTATGATGCGGCAGAAGCTGGGGAGCCTTGCCCGATGAACATCGACATCGAGATCGAGATTGGCGCGTCATCGTCAAGCATGGGGCCCAAGACCGTGGCGCGCCTGGAGGCAAAGGGCTTGATCCGTGTCGCACGCCATCACCGCGCCCGGATCGTGACGATCGCAGCGACTGGCAAGGAAACTGCATGCCCGTCCGATCAGCGCACCGATTTGCCGCGTCGTGATCGTGGGACGCATAGCGATGGCCCCTTGCTCACCGCGCTGGCCGAACTGGGTGTGCCTGAACAGGTAGCGGACTTGATGCTGGGTGGCCTGCCTGCGCTGGGGAAACTGGATCGGTTGCTGGACCGGGCAAAGGAATGCGTCGCCCGGCGGCGCAATGGTTATCTGTTGGGGGATCGGTGATGCGATTCACAAACTTTGTTCTCAAGCTTCACGGGGTGCGAAATGACCTTTGCTAAGGGACAATCCGGCAATCCTGGTGGTCGGCCAAAGAACGTGCTGCCTGATGGGCGGACGCTTGCCGATGTGGCGCGCGAACACACGCTTGATGCGGTCAAGACGTTGGTCGATGTGATGGGCGATCCGCAGGCCGCAGAAGCCGCCCGTGTATCCGCTGCAAACGCGATCCTTGATCGTGGATGGGGCAAGCCGAAGCAAGACGTTGGCCTTGATGCGACCGAGGATGCGGCTGACCTGATCGCGGCTGCACGGGCCCGACTGCTCGGCATGAGCGCACCCAAGGGATGAGTGCGCAATCTGTCACGGCGCTGATGGCCAAAGACATTGGCGAACTGGCCTGCGATCCGCTGTCCTATGCGCTCTATGCCTGGCCATGGGGTGAAGGGGAATTGGACGGCATCACGGGCCCGCGTGAATGGCAGCGCGACGTGATGGAGGAAATACGTGATCATCTGAGCAATGAGGCAACGCGCTGCCAGCCATTGCGCATCGCTCGCGCATCTGGTCACGGGATTGGCAAGTCTGCCTTGATCTCGATGCTGGTCAAATGGGCGCTTGATACGTGCCCCGATGCCCGCGTGGTGGTGACGGCCAACACCGAAACGCAGCTGCTCACCAAGACTAGTCCCGAATTGTCCAAGTGGGCACGCATGGCGATCACGGCGGATTGGTTCAAGATCAACGCCACGTCCATGCTGTCCACCATGCCGGGGCGCGAAAAGTCTTGGCGTTGCGATCTGGTCACCTGGTCCGAACACAACACCGAAGCATTCGCCGGCCTGCACAACCAGGGCCGCCGCATTGTCCTGATCTTTGACGAAGCGTCCGGCATCGCGGACAAGGTGTGGGAAGTGGCCTTGGGCGCACTGACCGATGCCGATACGGAAATCATCTGGCTCGCGTTCGGGAACCCCACACTGAACACCGGGGCTTTTCGCGAGTGCTTC
>Ga0105251_10001923_pt1 | contig 17005 bp, 9 predicted proteins | sample KBSS64metaG_FD_80424 | JGI IMG/M metagenome (GOLD analysis project Ga0105251, IMG submission 80424) | Switchgrass rhizosphere microbial communities from Kellogg Biological Station, Michigan, USA - KBS S6-4 metaG | ecosystem: Host-associated > Plants > Roots > Rhizosphere > Soil | place...
CGGGCAGGGTCAGGGTCGGGCTGGCCGGCAACGTGTCGTTGGCCGTGACGTTCAGCACCGTGGTGGCGCCTGCCGCTGCGGTGAGGGTGTCGTCGGCCGCGACCGGACTGACCGCAACCACTGCGGTGGACTGCGCACAGTTGGTCGGTACCGCAACCTCGCAGACCTGGTAGCTGAGCGTGACCGCCGCGGGCGTGGTGCCGGCGGCAACCGTGACCACGCCGTTGGCGGCCATGCTGTAGCCCGCCACCGGGGTGACCAGCGATGCGTTGACCGGGGTGGTGCCGGGCACGATCGGCGCACTGTTGAAGGTGTCGTTGAGCAGCACGCTGGCGGTGCTGCCGCCGGTAGCGGGCGCGATCGGCGTGCCGGTGAAATCGTCGGCGGTCGCGGCCAACGTGGTCGCGCTGACCGTGATCGTCAGGACCGCGGTATCGCACACCGCAGCGCCCGGCGCGGGCAGGCACACCTGGTAGGTGAGCGTGTCCGCGCCGGTGTAGCCCGGCGTTGGGGTGTAGCTGAGAGTGCCGTCGCCATTGACCGTGGCACCGCCGTGGCCCGGTGCCACGGTGACAGTGACGGTCGGGTTGACCGGTATGGTGTCATTGGCCAGCACGTTGAACACCGTGATGGTGCCGGCGGTAGCCGGCAGCGCGTCGTCCACCGCATCCGGACGGACCGCCACCAGCACGCTGGAACCGGCGCAGTTGGTCGGCACCGCGTTTTCGCAGACCTGGTAGTTCAACGTAACTGCCGCAGGCGCGGTACCGGCGGCAACCGTGATGACGCCGTTGGCGGCCATGCTGTAACCGGTAACGGGCGTGAGCAGCGTGGCCGTCACGGCGGTGGTGCCGGGGACGATCGGCGCACCGTTGAAGGTGTCGTTGAGCAGCACGCTGGCGGTGCTGCCGCCGGTGGCCGGCGCAATCGGGGTGCCGGTGAAGTCATCGGCCGTCGCGGTGATGCTGCTGGTGCCGACAGTGACATTCACCGTGGCAACGTCGCACACGGCAGCACCGGGGGCCGGCAGGCACACTTGATAGGTGAACGTGTCGGGTCCGGTGAATCCAGGGTTCGGCGTGTAGCTGACCGTGCCATCGCCGTTGACCGTGGCCGAGCCGTTGGTGGGCGCGACCGACACGGTAACGGTGGGATTGAGCGGCACGGTGTCGTTGGCCAGCACGTTCAGCACGGTGGTGGTGCCGGCGGAGGCCGGCAGTGCGTCGTTCACCGCGTCCGGGCTGACCGCCACCAGGGCGGTGGCACCGGCACAGTTGGTCGGCACGGCGTTCTCGCATACCTGGTAGTTCAGGGTGACGGCGGCAGGCGTGGTGCCGGCGGCGACCGTGATCACGCCGTTGGCCGCCATGCTGTAGCCGGCGACCGGCGCCGACAGCGAGGCGGTGACCGGGGTGGTGCCGGGCACGATGGCGGCGCCGCTGAAGCTGTCGTTGAGCAGCACGCTGGCGGTGCTGCCGCCGGTGGCCGGCGCGATCGGCGTGGCGGTGAAATCGTCGTTGCTGGCGGTGAGCGTGGTCGCGCTCACGTTCACCGAGACCGTGGCGGTGTCGCAGACACCGGCGCCCGGTGCCGGCAGGCACAGCTGGTAGGTAAACGTGTCGGCACCGGTGAAGCCGCCGTTCGGGGTGTAGGTGACGCTGCCGTCGCCGTTGGCCACGGCGATGCCGTTGGTCGGCGCGCCTACGATGCTTACCACCGGGTTGAGCGGTGCTGCATCGTTGGCCAGCACGTTCAGCACGTTGCTGGTGCCCGCCGTCGCCGGGAGCGTGTCGGCGACCGCGTCGGGGCTCACCGCGACCAGGGCCGTGGCCGCCGCGCAGTTGGTCGGCAATGCGGTTTCGCAGACCTGGTAGCTGAGCGTGACCGCCGCCGGCGTCGTGCCGGCAGCCACCGTGACCACGCCGGTGGGGGCCATGGTGTAGCCCGGTACCGCATTGAGCAGCGTGGCGGTGACCGGCGTGGTGCCAGGTACGATCGGCGCGCCGTTGAAGCTGTCGTTGAGCAGCACGCTCGGCGTGCTGCCCCCGGCAGCCGGCGCGATCGGGGTCGTAGTGAAGTCGTCGTTGACCGCAGTCACGGTGGTCGCACTGACCGTGATCGCGACCGTAGCGCTGTCGCAGACGCTGCCATGCGGCGCGGGCAGACACAGCTGGTAGGTCAGCGTGTCGGGGCCGACGAACGGGCCAGTGGGCGTATAGCTGATGCTGCCATTGGCGTTGACCAGCGCAGTGCCCCCCACCGGCACGACCGAGATCGTCACCACCGGGGTCACGGGCGCAAGGTCGTTGGCCAGCACGTTCAGCACGGTGGTGGCACCGGCCGTGGCCGGCAGCACGTCGTTGACCGCATCCGGGCTCATCACCACCACCGCGGTGGCAGCGGCGCAGTTGCCCGGCTGCGCGGTTTCGCAGACCTGGTAGTTCAGCGCGACCGAGCCCGGCGGCGTGCCGGCGGCGACCGAGATCACCCCGTTGGCCGCCATGCTGTAGCCGGACACCAGTGTGGTCAGCGTGGCGGTCACCGGCGTGGTGCCCGGGACGATCGCTGCGCCATTGAAGGTGTCATTGAGCAGCACGCTGGGCGTGCTGCCGCCGCTGGGCGGAATCGGACTGGCGCTGAAGTCGTCGTTCACCGCGACCAGGGCGGCTGCGGCGATGCTGACGGCCACCTGTGCGCTGTCGCAGGTGGTGCCGTCCGGTGCCGGCAGGCAGACCTGGTAGGTGAGCGTATCGGCACCGCTCTGCCCTGCGTTGGCGGTGTACTGCAGGGTGCCGTCGGTGGCCAGCACGGCGGCGCCCTTGGTCGGGGCCACGGCCACGACGTAGGTGGCACCGGCCGGCGCGTTGTCATTGGCAGCCAGGTTGACGCTGCCCGGCTGGGTGCCGGTGACAGCGAGACTGTCGTCCACCGCGTCGGGCGCGATCAGCAGCTGTACGTTGGCGGTGTCGCAGTTGGTGCTGGAACCCAGCTCGCACAGGTCATAGCTGAGGGTGGTGGCACCGGCCGGCGCGAAGCTGGCCACGTTGATCACCCCGCTCGCATCGATGCTGAAACCCGTCGGTGCGCCGACCAGGTTCACCGTGACCTGCAGCGGGTTGGCTGCGGCGCCGTTGAAGGTGTCGTTGCCCAGCACGCTGGGCGTGGTTCCGCCAACGCCCGGGGCAAAGGCCGGCGTGCGGAAGTTGTCGTCCAGCGCGTCGAGCGTGTTGGCAATGACAGTGATGTTGACGGTGCCGGTGGCGCAGGTGCCGCCATCAGGTGCGGGCAGGCACACCTGGTACTGCAGTGTCTGCGCGCCCGCGCCGGTCGGCGTGTAGCTGAAGGCGCCGTTGGGCTGCAGGGTGAAGGTGCCGGCTGCCGGCGGCGTCAGCACCGTATAGGTGGCACCGGCAGGCGCGTTGTCGTTGATGCTGACGTCGCCCACCAGCGGTTGCCCGGCCGGCGTGGTGTACGAATCGTTGGCGGCGGCCGGCGCGATCAGCAACGACACCTGCGCGGTATCGCAGTTGGTCGCGGTACCGGCTTCGCACAGCTCGTAGCTGAGTGTGAGCGCACCTGCAGCGGCACCGGCGGGTACGTTGATCACCCCGGCGCTGGTGATGGTGTAGCCCGGCGGCGGTGCGTTGACCAGGCTCAGCGTGACCTGGGCGGCCGTTGCCGGCGCGCCGTTGTAGAGGTCGTTGCCCAGCACCGACGGCGTGCTTCCGCCGGTGACCGGCGAGATGGCCGGCGCGGTGAACGCGTCGTCCACTGCATCCACCGTATTGGCGGCGATCACCACGGTGGCCGTAGTGGCCGCACACACACCGGAATTCGGCGCCGGCAGGCACACCTGGTAGTTGAAGCTGTCGTTGCCGGCGCTGCCGGTGGCGGAGGTGTAGACGAAGGTGCCGTCGTCGTTGAACACCAGGCTGCCCAGGGTGGGTTGGGTCAGCGCGGCGAACACGGCGCCGGCCGGCGGCGCATCATTGCTGCCGACATTCCCGTTGAGCGCCTGGCCGGACTGCACGTTGAAGCTGTCCGGCTGCGCCGCCGGGCTGACCAGCACCTGCACATTGGCGGTGCTGCAGTTGCCCGGCACTGCGTTCTCGCACAGCTGGTAGCTGAGCGCGATGGCCCCGGCAGGCACCCCGGCGGCCACGCTGATGACCCCGGTCGACGGGTCGAGCGTGAAGCCGGCCACGCCGCCCTGCAGGGTGGCAGTGACGGTGCCCGGGGTCACGACCACGCCATTGAGCGTGTCATTGCCCAGCACGCTGGGAGTGGTGCCACCGGTCAGCGCCGATACCGGGGTCGGGAACAGGTCGTCGTTGGCCATCAGCGCGTTGGCACCGAGGGTCACCGTGACAGTGGCGGTATCGCAGACGCCGGCAGGCGTCGGCAGGCAGACCTGGTAGCCGAACGTGTCGGTGCCGGCGGCCCCGGCACTGGGGGTGTAGGTGAACGAGCCGTCGCCATTGAGGGTGACGCTGCCCTTGGTCGGTGCGGCACCGGAGGCGGCGAACGCCGACCCTGCCGGCGTGTTGTCATTGCTGCCGACATTGCCGGACACCGGCTGGCCTGCGCCGGGCGTGGTCACTGCATCGTCGACGGCGTCCGGGGCCACCACCAGCTGCACGCTGGCGGTATCGCACAGCGTCGGCGCGGCGTTGACGCAGATGCGGTAGGCCAGGCTGACCGGGCCGGCCACGGCGTTGGCGGGCACGTTGACCGCGCCTGCGGCATTGATGGTGTATCCCGCTGGCGCGGTGATCAGCGTGGTGGTCAGGTTCGCGGCCGTCACCGCGGCACCGTTGAAGGTGTCGTTGTCCAGCACGCTGGGCGTGGTGCCCCCCGCGGCCGCCGGGATGGCCGGCGTGCTGAAATCGTCATTGACCGCATCGATGACGTTGGCGGTCAGGTTGAGGGTCACCGTGGCGGTGTCGCATACCGCGTCATTGGGCGCGGGCAGGCACAGCTGGTAGCTGAAGGTGTCGGTCCCGGTCGCGCCTGCGTTGGCGGTGTAGGTGAACGCACCGGTGGGCTGCAGCGCCACGCTGCCCTGGGTGGGCGCGGCGCCGGTCTGGACGAAGGTGGCGCCGGCAACCAGGTTGTCATTGCCGCCCACGTTGCCGTTCACGGCCTGCCCGGCCTGCACGGCGATGCTGTCGTCCACCGCGTTCGGGCTGACCACCAGGGCCACGTTGGCGCTGGCACAGTTGCTCGGCGAAGCGGCCTCGCAGATCTGGTAGGTCAGGGTGACCGCGCCCGCGGCGGCGGTGGCCGGCACGCTGAGGGAGCCGTTGGCGTTGATCGCGTAGCCCGCCGGCGCGGTGGTCAAGGTGGCGACGACCGCCGCATCGGGGAACGCGGCGCCGTTGAGGGTGTCATTGGCGAACACGGGCGCGGTGGTGCCGCCGGCGCCCGGCGCAAGCGGTGCCGCGCTGAAGTCGTCGTTGTTGGCGACGATCGCAGCGGCCTGGACCGGGATGGTCGGGGTGGTGCCGGTGTTGTCGCCCGGGGTGGGATCGGTGGTGCCGGGCGGTACGGCAATGGTGGCGCTGTTGGCCGAGATGGTGGCCGGGGTGACCGTCGGCGCGGTGCCGTTGACCAGCACCACCAGCACCTCACCCACGCCGACGTTGACGCCCACATTGAGGCTGCCGGTGCCCGACGCGGTGCTGCAGCTGGTCGCGGCCGACACCGGGGCGCAGGTCCAGGTAACGCCGGTAAGCTGCGCCGGCACGGAATCGGAAAGGGTGGCGCCGACGGCCTGCGACGGCCCCGCATTGCGCACTTCGATGCGGTACTGCACCGGCCCGCCCGCCGCGACCGGCACCGGGGTGGTGATGGTCTTGACCACGCTGAGCTGCGCGGTGGCGGCCAGCGTGTTGGTGTCGCTGCTGCTGTTGTTGCCCGGGGTCGGATCGGAGATGTCGGCTGGCGCGGTCACCGTGGCGCTGTTCACCAGCGGGTTGCGGTAGGCCTGTGCGTGGACGCTGGCCACAGCCAGGGTCAACAGCAGTGCGGTAAGGACGCGGCGGGCGCTGGCGGTCGACATGCAGTGATCCTCGATAGCACCGCGCAGGACCCGCCCGCGCGCTACGTAGTGCGACGTTGCTGTCGGCGCGCCACGGGGCGGCACGCCGGGTGGGATACGACTAGTACGCAGCGGGGTCCGCGCTGAAGATCACCGGCACGGTGATCGTGGCCTGCCCCCCATTGATCAGGTCCACGCCGAGGCTGACGCCGTTGGTGCCGGCCGCGCCGCCGCTGGCGGCGCTGCACACGCTGCCCGCCGACGCCGTACAGCTCCACGGCGCGCTGAGCGTTGCGCCTGCCGGCAGGGTGTCGGTCACCTGCGCAGCGGTGACCGGGTCCGGCCCGGCGTTGCTGACGGTGATGACATAGCTGGCGGTGCTGCCCGGCGTGTACGTGGCGCTGCCGTCCGACTTGGTGATCGACAGATCGGCCTGGCGGGTGCGGTTGGTGATCCGGCAGACCACGTTGAGCGGCTGCGCCGAGAGCGCCGGCGAAGTGAAGTTGAAGCTCTGCCCGCTGCCGCTGGTCAGGGTGGTGCCGGCCTGGTCCTTGCACTCCCAGGTGCTGGCGTAGCGGGTCAGCACGGTCGCAGTGCCGGCGGTTTCGGCCAGCGTGTAGACCGCGCCGGGCGTGGTCACCACGGCGGATGTCGCACCGTTGTTGCCGACATTGGCGACGCTGGCCAGTACCGTCGCGCCCTGCGCCACGCTGAGGTTGAACACCCCCGTGTCGGTGGTGGGTGCCAACGTCTTGACCAGCTGCACCGTGGCCGCGCAGCTCTGCGAAATGCTCTCCACGGTGAACACCGCCTGGCCGATCCGGATGCCAAGCAGACCGAGCAGGTTGTCGACCACGCCGCCGAGCACCGCCGAGAGGACCGGGGCGACGACGGTGTTGACCACTGGCCGCAGCGCGGGGAGCAAGGTATTCACCAACGCATTGACGATGGTGTTCACCGGAAGTGGCAGCACGATCAGGCTGTTGACCAGGCGCACGACCGGGGTGCCGCTGGTGATCTGCAGCTCCAGTGAATTGACCAGCGAGGTCACCAGCGCGGTGGCGGTGACCGTGCCGCTGGTGATCGTGCGTGTCTGCTTGAACGGCCCGGTAAAGACCACCGACTGCGTGGATGGGGTACCGGTGGCGACCGCGCGCAGCGAAACGGTGAGCGGCACATCCACATCGGCGACTTTCAGGCCGCCCAGCAGGTTGACCCCCACCGTGACCGCCAGCGATGTCGCGTTGATCGGGGTGACGCTGGCGGGCGTCAGCACTGCGGTGCGGTTGAAGAAGACCGCGTCGCTGATGGTACCGATGTACAGGTTGACCAGGCCCGGCCTTGCCTGCAGGGTGACCGCGTTGCTCGCCAGGTTTACCGCGTTGATGGTGCCTTCGGCACGGGCGATGTCCGCATACACCGACAGGTGCAGCAGCGAGGCGGTGATGTTGGTGCCGGCCAGCGAGACCAGCCCGCCGATGTTGAGCCCGTTGAGGGCCGTGACCAGCGGCGCGATGTTCAGCCCCTGGGCGATGTCGAAGTCGAACTTGAGGCGGATCGCGGCGCTGTGGAAGCCGGTGCCGACCGGGCCGCAGTTGTAGGTCGGCGGTTCGACCACCTGCGCCCAGATGCGCACATTGGCCAGACCACCCAGTCCCAGCGGCGCCAGCTGCGCGGTGGTGAGGGTCACCGGGGTGGGCGTGGTCACCACGTTGCGGAAGTTGTAGAGCTGCACACCGCCGGTGACCAGGTCGAGCACATCAAGGTTGACGTTGGCCAGCGACCCGGGCGGCAGGGTGACCTGCAGCAGGTCGGCCAGGCGGATGGTGCCGGTGAGGCCGCCAATGGACGGGGTGAGCAGGTTCAGCGCATTGGCGGCCGCCGTCTGTCCGTCGGCCTGCAGGACCGAGACCAGCGCAGCCTGCAATTGGCCCAGGGTGATGTTCGCATTGAGGACCTGACTCGGGTCACTTACGACAACGCCGCCATTAAGTTGGGTAAGCAGGGCATTCAGATTGACGTCTGCGCCGGCGAGGTTGTTCCAATCCAGCGCCGTGAGATTGATATTGGTGCCGGGCAGCAGCGTGGAAAACAGCAGATTCAGTACCGGACTCTCGGCGCTGCTCACCTGCACAAGGCGCGGACCCGCAGAAACGCACGCCCCGTTGGCGGTGCACGCGTCCTGCGCTTTCACGGTGAAACTCGCGGAAAATAGTGAGAGCACCATCACAAACATCGTGAAAACGCTCGCAAACCTGAATCGCCCTGACACGGCGTTCACACCCCAGACATTATCCATCTTCCGTCTCCCCTGGGCCGGACCGCATTGCACCGGCACGGTTGGCGAACCAACCATGAGCAGCAGCGGGACCTGCTTTTTCGACGTTTTTTGAATAGCCGGCCAGGCGTGGCCGGTTTCAGAATTAATTACGTCGACAAACGGATAAGCGCAAACACGGTTATGTGAAAACGGCAGTTAGCAGTACTGACGTTCACGGGCGGAAAGATGGGAAACCCTTGGGCGGCAGGCCGGTGCAGTGATTCTGTACAGACGTGGAAAAGAATCGCTGTCAGGTCAGTATCGATAACTCCCCATCGCAGAAAGGACAGACACGGAGGGATACCCATGCTGTCGATGTCGGATCGAATTCGAGCAGCCAGGACCACGGCGGGGTTTTCACAAACCCAGTTGGCCAGGGAAACCGGAGTCAAACGCAGTGCGGTCGCACAGTGGGAGCGAAAGGAAGGCACCACCCCCAGTGTGTCGCACCTGGCACAAATTGCCGTCGTAACCCACGTGCGTTTCGAGTGGCTGGCGACCGGCCGTGGGTGCGCGAAGACGGACGGGGAAACCCTGCATGGCACCGTGCAGGCGAATGCGGACTATGTCCAGAATGACCTGGAGGGCAACATCCTGTCGCTGGTACGCCGATTGCCACCGCGCAAGCGCAAGGTGGCACACGCGATCATCGAGATGCTGGGGGTGTAGGCACGTCAAGCGCTGCGCGCGGCGGCAGCGACCAGTCGACGCGGCCCAGGCCGCGTCGTTCCAGGTACTCGCTGGCGGCGGAGAAGTGTCCGCAGCCCAGGAACCCGCGGTGCGCCGACAACGGCGAAGGATGCGGCGCCTTGAGCACGCGGTGGCGCCGGGTGTCGATCACCTTGCCCTTCTGCTGGGCATAACTGCCCCACAGCAGGAACACCAGTCCCTCGCGCTCGCGGTTGAGGGTCTCCACCACGTGGTCGGTGAAGCCTTCCCAGCCACGCTTCTGGTGCGCACCGGCCTGCCCTTCTTCCACGGTCAGTACCGCGTTGAGCAGCAGCACCCCGCGTTGCGCCCACGGCAGCAGGCAGCCATGGTCCGGGCGTGGAAGGCCCAGGTCGGCTTCAAGTTCCTTGTAGATGTTCTGCAGCGACGGCGGCACCGGCACGCCGGGCATGACCGAGAAGCTCAGGCCGTGGGCCTGGCCGGCGCCGTGATACGGATCCTGGCCCAGGATCACCACTTTGACCTGGTCGAACGGGGTGGCATCGAAGGCCGCGAAGATCTGTGGCCCGGGCGGGAACACGCGGGCGCCCGCCGCCTTGCGCTCGCGCAGGTAGGTCGACAGCGCGCGCATCTCGGGGCGCAGCAGGTAATCGCCAATGCGGGACTTCCAGCCCGGTTCGAGCTGGATGCCGGCGTGCGCCGTGTCGTTCATCGCGCCGCGGGTTTATCGCTGAGCCGGGCCAGCCGAAGCTGGAACAGTACCTTGGTGACCAGCAGCCGCTCTTCGATCGGCTTCTGCACCAGGTCGTTGGCGCCAGCCTGCAGCAGGCTGGACTGGTTGAGCGGGTTGCCGTCGCCGGTCATGACCAGCACCGGCAGGCGGCGCTTGCCATAGCCGAAATCCACGCGCACGCGCTCGACCACGTCCAGCCCGCTGAGTTCGCCCTTGAGGGTGACGTCGGTGAGCACCAGGTCGATGCGGTGGCTGCCGCGCCCCAGCGACTCGGCAGTGAGCAGCGCGAATGCCTCTTCGGCGGTCATCACGTGGAGCACGTTCAGGCTCTGGCGCTCCAGCATGCGCTTGGTCGCTTCAGCCACGACCCGACTGTCTTCCACGTACAGGATGGTCGCGCCGGGAATGGTTTCCGGCTGCACGTAGCCGCGGATGAACGTGGCCAGCGCCTCGTGGCCGAGGGCCTTGTCGAAATAGTCGGTGACCACGTCGGTGAAGCGGCGCTGCTCCAGGTGCTGCTGGGCATCGCCGGAGACCACGATCACCGGCACGTAGGCCTGCCCGGCGGTTTCGCGGACCAGCCGCGCCAGTGCCAGGCCGTCGCCATCGCTGAGCGTCAGCGAGGTGGTGACCAGGTTGACCGGGCCGGCTTCCAGTGCCTGGCGTGCGTCCTCGATGCTGGCGCAGCCCACCACTTCGACCGCAGGCAGCTCGCGCTGCAGGACGTCGGCGATGAGCTTGCGGACCAGCTTGGAACCATCCACCACCATGACGCGCGGCGCGTCGTCGACCAGGTGCTTCAGTACTTGCGGACGCATGCAGGAGTGGCCCTCAGGTTTCGGTCGGACGGGTCTGGCGCAGGAAATGCCCCGTCACCAGCCACGCGCCCAGCCAGCCCAGCACGACGGTGCCGACCAGCACGAGCGAAGAATGCAGCAGGTCCAGCCCGTGCAACACGAACGGACTGGCATAGCTTTGCGACAGCGCGGCCAGCGGTTCGCGCAGCGCCAGTCCGGCGCCACCCACCAGCGCAAGCGCCAGTGCACCCGCACCCAGCCCGTACCACGCGCCCAGGTAAAGGAACGGGCGGCGGATGAAGCCGTCGCTGGCGCCCAGCAGCTGCAGTACGCCGATCTCGTCGCGCCGCGCCTGGATGTCCAGCCGCACCGTGTTGCCCACCACCAGCGCGGCACCCAGCCCCAGCAGCACCGAGAGCACCTGCACCAGGCGCGTGCCGAACCCGAGCCACCCATCCAGGCGCTTGCGCCACAGCGCATCGTGCTGCACCAGGTCGGCCTGCGGCAACCCTTCCAGCGACTGCGCCAGGCGCGCGTCGTCGGCAGCGTTGGCCGGGGTGATGATCAGCAGCGACGGCAGCGGGTTGTCGTGCAGCGCGTCGATGGCTTCACCCAGGCCGGCGCTGTCGCGCAGTTCGGCCAGGCCCTCGTCCGGCGAACGCAGGGTCACGCCGGCCACGTCGGCACGACCGCGCAGGGTTTCGGCCACCTGGCGGGCCGCGGCGGCGTCCACGTCGGTTTTCAGGAACAGGTTGATGTCGCGCGACTGCTGCACGCTGCCGGCGAAGTGCTTGAGGTTGTCCAGCGCGATCGACAGGCCCAGCGGCAGGGCCAGCGCGAGCGCCATCACCATCACCGTGAGCAGGGTGGCCCACGGCTTGCGCCAGGCGCGGCCCAGGCTGAACACCACGCTGTGGCCGTGGTGGTGCAGCCATACGCCCAGCCGCGACGGCGCGGCGGCTTCCTTGTTGGTTGCGGTACTCATTCGGCCAGGTCCTGCGGCGAGATGTCGTCGATCAGGCGGCCATGGTCGAGGATCAGCACGCGCTTGCGCATGGCGCGCAGCAGCGCCAGGTCGTGGCTGACCACCAGCACGCTGGTGCCGCGCGCGGGCAGCTCGGCGAACAGCGCCATGATTTCCGCAGCCAGGGTCGGGTCGAGGTTGCCGGTGGGTTCGTCGGCGACCAGCAGCTTGGGCTCGCCCACGATCGCACGGGCGATGCCGACGCGCTGCTGCTCACCGGCCGACAGCTGCGACGGCAACGCCTTCTCGCGGTGGCCCAGCCCCATGCGCTCCAGCACCGAACGCACGCGCTTGGCGATGTCGCCGCGCCGGGTGCCACGCAGGATCAGTGGCAGCGCCACGTTCTCGGCGATGCTGCGGTCCATCAGCAGGCGGTGGTCCTGGTAGACCGCGCCCACTGCACGGCGGTGATGCGGGATATCGCCGCCGCGCACCTTGAGCAGGTTGCGTTCGTCGAAGACCACCGCACCGCGGCTGGGCCGCTCATCGAGATGGATCAACTTGAGCAGGGTGCTCTTGCCGGCGCCGGAGTGTCCGGTGACGAACAGCATTTCACCGGGCGCGACATCGAAGCTGACGTCCACCAGTGCCTGGTGGCCGCCCGCATAGTGTTTGCTGACATTGTCGAAACGCAGGACGCTCATTCCCCGATTATGCAGGAGCGAGGCGACGGCGTGGGGATGCGATGGCGCCCGTCCAACGGTCGGGCGCCACCGTTGATCGGTCAGCTGCCCGACAACATCCGGCGGATCTTGCGGCCGATGCGGGTCAGGAACGAAGCACCCGCGTCGGCAGCCGGTGCGGGGTTGCGCATCGACTTGGCGGTGACCTGCACCGGCGTGACCGGCTGGCCGGCGCCGCCTTCGGCACCCGCACCTTCGACCGGACGTCCATGGCGACGACGACGGCGCTTGCGCGGTGCGCGCTCGCCTTCCACGGCCGGGCTGCCGGCGGCCGACGGTGCATCGGCCGGGACCGGACGCGGCGACTGCGCTGCGCCCTCGGCGGCCGGCTGTTCGCCTTCCACGCGCGGCTTGCGCTCACGGCGCGGCTTGCCGTCGGCGCTGCGCTCACCCGGACCACGGCGTTCGCCACGCCCGCCGGAGGGCTTGCCACCGCGACCGCTGCCACCCCCACGGCGCTGCTCTTCGGCGGCACGCGCTTCGCGCGCCTCGCGGAAGATCTGGCCCACGCTTTCGTTGTCGTCGGCTTCGCCCTCAGCCAGCGGCGCGCGTTCGGGGCGCGGCAGCGCGGTCAGCAGTTCGCTGGTGACCGCTTCCACCGGGATCTTCTGCTCGATGTAGGCCTCGATGTCCGGCAGGCCCATCGCATAGCGCTCGCAGGCAAAGCTGATCGCGTCGCCTTCCTCGCCCAGGCGGGCGGTACGGCCGATGCGGTGCACGTAGTCTTCGGCGTCGAACGGCAGGTCGTAGTTGTAGACGTACTTGATGCCGTCGATGTGCAGGCCGCGCGCGGCCACGTCGGTGGCCACCAGGATTTCCAGCTGGCCCTTCTGGAAGCGGTTGAGCAGGCTCTCGCGCTTCTTCTGCGGCACGTCGCCGGACAGCACGCCGACGCGGTAGCCGGCCTTCTCCAGCGAACGCGCAACGCGCTCGACGAACACCTTGGTGTTGACGAACACCATGGTCCGCGCGCCTTCGCTGCGCGAGAGCAGGCCGAGCAGCAGCGGGATCTTCTCTTCGTCGGCCGGGAAGTAGATGCGCTGGCGCACCCGGGCGGCGGTGATCGATTCGCTTTCCACCACCAGCTTCTGCGGCTCGTTCATGTGCTCATAGGCCAGCTCCAGCACCCGGTGGCTCAGGGTGGCGCTGAACAGCAGGGTCTGGCGCGTGGTGCGCTCGGGCATGCGGCGCAGCAGGAAGCGGATGTCCTTGATGAAGCCCAGGTCGAACATGCGGTCGGCTTCGTCGAGCACGCAGATTTCGCAGGCATGCAGCGAGACCACCTTGTGCTGCTTGACGTAATCGATCAGACGGCCCGGCGTGGCGATGATCACGTCCACGCCCTGCTGCAGCAGTTCGCGCTGCTTGTCGTAGTCGACACCGCCGTAGACCAGCGCGAACCGAAGGCCCAGGTCCGAACCGAACTTCACCGCATCCTTGTGGATCTGGATCGCCAGTTCGCGGGTGGGCGCCAGGATCAGCGCGCGCGGGTCTTCCGGCTTGCGGTCGGCCAGCGCCGGCCGGGTCAGCAGGCGGTTGACCACCGCGACCAGGAACGCCAGCGTCTTGCCGGTACCGGTCTGGGCCTGGCCGGCCACGTCGCCGCCGGGCAGCGCCACCGGCAGGGTCAGCGCCTGGATCGGAGTGCAGCGGGTGAAACCAGCGCCTTCAAGGCCGGCCTGCAGGGCCGGGTGCAGCTCGAAGGAAGAGAAGGTCAAATCGGTCAGCGGTTTGTCGCTCATGAGTCCGTCTTGGTAAGGCCAGCCGACAGAGATGCGGGTGGCTTGCAATCTTGGGGGCACCGTCGCCACTGCGGGCCCTGCGCCGGGAAAGGCGGAGGCCGGACCCGACCGGGTCCCGGGGCGCCGCACAATGACCCAGTTTAGCGCAAACCTGTCCGGATACCGGGATGCTCCGTCGCACGACCCTCTGCGACACCCCCTTCACCCCGCCTACCCCCAGTTGAACGTGCCGCCCGCCCGGGCTGGAACCACCGCGAGCCCCGCCCCACATAGATCAGGCCAGCCCCGGCAAAAGCGCGATGGCGGTCACAGGACGATTCTTTCCGCCCTGCGCCTGCCACCCCGCGACGATAGGGGTACACTGCCGGCCGTGAGCGTCCAGGCATCCAGCGGACGCACCGCCAGCGACCCCCTGTGGGCACGAGGCAGCAGACGGGGATGAGGCTGTTTGGCCACGTCCAGGTGCACTCCCAAAACGAGAGACCAAGATGAGCGACAAGGTTGTACATGTCGGCGATGCCGACTTCGATAGCGCTGTGCTGAATTCCAAGGAACCGGTCCTGGTCGATTTCTGGGCCGAATGGTGCGGCCCCTGCAAGATAATCGCCCCGGCCCTGGACGAGCTGGCCGACGCCTACCAGGGCCGCGCCAAGATCGTGAAGGTCAACGTGGACCAGAGCCGCGACCTGGCCATCAAGTACCACGTGCGCTCGATCCCGTACCTGGTGATGTTCAAGGACGGCCAGAAGGTCGGCGAACAGATCGGCGCGGTTGGCAAGCAGCAGCTGTCCGGCCTGATCGACAAGGCCCTGGCCTGATCCACCCCGGCAGCCGGCCCGCCGGCTGCCCCGCGGGCCCCACGCCTGCATGAATGACCCTGCCCCACCCGGCTTGCGCGCCGCCGCGAGCCGGTGTTAGTGTCGGCACATCCGGCCGCATTCGCGTGCCGCATCTTCTGGACGACGTTTCTTTCCAGAATCCCTTCCCAACGTTCGCCGCCCTGCCGGGCGCTCGCACCTTCCAGCGAGGAATTCAGCACTTGTCCGATATCACTACTTCCGAACCCGGGAGCGCCGACGCGCCCGCCGAGAAGCGCGTGCGCAAGCCGCGCGTCGCCAAGGCCGCTGCCAGCAGCGCCGACACCGGGTCCTCCCCCGAACAGAACGCCCTGCCCCTGGCTGCCGCGCCTGTCGCGCCGGCGCCGGCCGCTGCACCCGCAGCGCCGCAGCAGGCACCCCAGGCAGCGGCCGCCTCCAGCGGCGATGCCCCGGCCCCGCAGGGCGGCGGCCAGGACGCCGGCGACGGCGGCCAGCGCAACAACAACAACAACTCGCAGGGCGGGCAGAACCCGTACCAGCAGGGTCAGAACCAGGGCGGCCAGAACCAGGGCCAAGGCCAGGGCAACCGCCGCGACCGCTTCCGCAATCGCCGTGACCGCGACCGCAACCGCGGCGGCGGTGGTGGCGGCTACCGCGACGACGGCATGCCGCAGGACAATGGCGAGCAGCAGCCGTTCGTGCGCAGCCAGCAGGCCAACGTGCCCGAGGGCTTCCCGGTCTACTCGCTGAGCGACCTCAAGCGCATGCCGGCGCAGAAGCTGCTGGAAATCGCCGAGCAGCTGCAGATTTCCGAAGGCGTCGCCCGTGCCCGCAAGCAGGACGTGATCTTCGCCCTGCTCAAGGTGCTGACCCGCCATGGCGACGGCGTGGCCGCCGACGGCGTGCTGGAAATCCTGCCGGACGGCTTCGGCTTCCTGCGCGCGGCGGAAGCCAGCTACCTGGCCGGCCCGGACGATACCTACATCTCGCCCAGCCAGATCCGCCGCTTCAACCTGCGCACCGGCGACCACCTGTCCGGCCGCATCCGCTTCCCGAAGGACGGCGAGCGCTATTTCGCGCTGTCGATCGTGGACACCATCAACGGTGAGCCGCTGGAAGCGTCCAAGAACAAGGTGCTGTTCGAGAACCTCACCCCGCTGTTCCCGCGCAAGCGCTTCACCCTGGAACGTGGCAACGGGTCGTCCGAAGACATCACCGGCCGCATCATGGATCTGATGGCACCGCAGGGTAAGGGTCAGCGTGCGCTGATCGTCTCCCCGCCCAAGGCTGGTAAGACCATGCTGATGCAGCAGGTGGCGACGGCGATCACCACCAACCATCCGGACGTGCACATGATCGTGCTGCTCATCGACGAGCGTCCGGAAGAAGTGACCGAAATGCAGCGCACCGTGCGCGGCGAAGTCATCAGCTCCACCTTCGACGAACCGGCCGCGCGCCACGTGCAGGTCGCCGAAATGGTGATCGAGCGCGCCAAGCGCCTGGTTGAGCACAAGAAGGACGTGGTGATCCTGCTCGACTCGATCACCCGCCTGGCGCGCGCCTACAACAACGTGGTGCCCAGCTCCGGCAAGGTGCTCACCGGTGGTGTGGACGCCAACGCCCTGCACCGCCCGAAGCGCTTCTTCGGTGCCGCGCGCAACGTTGAGGAAGGCGGCAGCCTGACCATCATCGCCACTGCGCTGGTCGACACCGGCAGCAAGATGGACGAAGTGATCTACGAAGAGTTCAAGGGCACCGGCAACAGCGAAGTGCACCTGAACCGTCGCATCGCCGAAAAGCGCGTGTACCCGGCCATCGACATCAACCGTTCCGGCACCCGCCGCGAAGATCTGTTGATCGAACCGGAGCTGCTGCAGAAGATCTGGATCCTGCGCAAGCTGCTGCACCCGATGGACGAAATCGCCGCGATGGAGTTCCTGCTCGACAAGATGAAGAACACCAAGTCCAACGACGAGTTCTTCGGTTCGATGAAGCGCTGACCGGCGCGGCAATCGAAACAGAAAAAGCCCCGCATTGCGGGGCTTTTTTCATGCAGATGACCCGTCCTGAATTGAGTTGACACCTTTTCCCACAGGAAGAGGAATGTTCAATGGATTCAACACTCAGGCGCAGCCAGCGGGATTACTCGCTGGCCTTCAAATTGTCGGTGGTCGACCAA
>Ga0105251_10001933_pt1 | contig 16960 bp, 19 predicted proteins | sample KBSS64metaG_FD_80424 | JGI IMG/M metagenome (GOLD analysis project Ga0105251, IMG submission 80424) | Switchgrass rhizosphere microbial communities from Kellogg Biological Station, Michigan, USA - KBS S6-4 metaG | ecosystem: Host-associated > Plants > Roots > Rhizosphere > Soil | place...
AAGCAAGTGGTGCAGTTCTACACTCAGACCAAGACCGTCACCGCCCGCTGGTTCGATGACGACAGCGTCAATGACGGTGTGAACACCACCATCAGCCTGCGCTAAGGAGCACGCTATGCGTATCGCATTCATCGGCCTCGGCAACATGGGCGCGCCCATGGCCCGCAACCTGATCAAGGCCGGGCATCAGCTGAACCTGTTCGACCTGAACAAAACCGTGCTGGCCGAGCTTGCCGAACTGGGCGGGCAGGTCAGCGCCTCGCCCCGGGAAGCGGCGGCCAGCAGCGAGCTGGTGATCACCATGCTGCCGGCGGCGGCCCATGTGCGCGCCGTGTACCTCAACGAAGACGATGGTGTGCTGGCGGGCATTCGCCCGGGCACGCCAACCCTGGACTGCAGCACCATCGACCCGCAAACCGCCCGTGATGTGTCCAAGGCCGCTGCGGCCAAGGGTGTGGACATGGGCGATGCGCCGGTGTCCGGTGGTACCGGTGGCGCGGCGGCGGGCACGCTGACTTTCATGGTCGGTGCCAGCAACGAACTTTTCGCCACCCTTGAGCCAGTGCTCAAGCAGATGGGCCGCAACATCGTGCACTGCGGTGATGTGGGTACCGGGCAGATCGCCAAGATCTGCAACAACCTGCTGCTGGGCATTTCGATGGTCGGCGTGTCCGAGGCCATGGCCCTGGGCAATGCGCTGGGCATCGATACCAAGGTGCTGGCGGGGATCATCAACAGCTCGACCGGGCGCTGCTGGAGTTCCGATACCTATAACCCGTGGCCGGGCATCATCGAGACTGCACCAGCGTCGCGTGGGTATACCGGTGGCTTTGGCGCAGAACTGATGCTCAAGGACCTGGGGCTGGCTACCGAGGCTGCACGCCAGGCGCACCAGCCAGTGATCCTGGGCGCCGTGGCCCAGCAGCTGTATCAGGCCATGAGCCTGCGTGGCGACGGCGGTAAGGATTTCTCGGCTATCGTCGAGGGGTACCGCAAGAAGGATTGACGAGCGAGGACTTCATCGCGGGCCGGGCGGCCTTCCCTCTGTAAATGCGCACCAGAGGGAAGGGCACCCGCTCCGCGATTTTTTTACAAATAATTGGATAGTACAAGAGCAGAAAAGAGAGTGATATGCAGCACCCAAAGCGTCACAAGTAGTAATTTTGTACGTTTAGGAAAATTTTCAATTTCATTCCGCGCTACCAGATTTTTTTTAGTGAAAATTGATGGTATTGCAAGGACTGTTGAAATTGTTCCTGTGCGTATTAGCTTTCCAATCAGTCCAGCTCGTTCGTAAATTACTTTGTTTTTCTTGATGTACGGGCTGTTGGGGAACAAGGACTCAAAATGCTCTGTTCGCCGGGAGGCAATGACGCACTGTATAGTCGTGATGATAATGATCAGGTTGATAATGATCGCGGCGGCAACCCCATCGTCGATGATCCTCATTTTGAAAACTCTCGATAGAGGAGCTCGCCATAGATCTCACCTTGCTCTCCTCCGAGCTTCCCGCCATACGCAGCTCCGGTAGCACCAATCACCACCGCACAAAGCAGTCCACCCGTACCCGCCGTTGGCAATCCGACTGCAGCACATAGAGCAGGCGCCAGAATTGTGCCACCCACATAACCACCAGCAGCACCTCCTGCCAGCCCCCCACCAATGACCCTCCGTCAACATACTTCGCTTTCGTGCAGTCCTCCTCACGCCCGAGCGTGCAAGCCTTGTGGATCTCCAGCCCAGTTGCTGCAATTTCTAGAGCGACGCCGACGTAGGCACCTTGCTTTATCAAACTGGATGCCTTGGCTACGCTTGCTACCTTATTGGCATAACCCACAATTTCGCCGGTATGCATGTAACTCTTCGTGGATATCCCCAATGTCCTTTTGATCGAACCTTTGTTACTCAAGCCGGATCCGCGAGCAGCCAGTTTGTCCAGCTGCTTGTTCAGTTTCATGAACAAGGCCGAACGCTTGGCATAGAACTGATCGCGAGCCGCCATGGTTCCTGACCCGAGATGCCGTTGATGCAGCTTCTCGATATCCATCAAGGTGGTCTCGATAGCTTTCAGGTGCTTGCTCCACCCTTCACTGACCATTCCAGCACCCATGGACGCATGCGCGATGAGTCTTTTCAAAGTCTCGAAATTATCCAGGAAAAAGTCATCCACACCTTGGCCATTGCGCATCAGCCCCATGTGCACAATGGCCGCCTGTCGCATCATCCAGGCTTCCTGGCTGGTGCAGGAAGCTGTGGAGCTTCACCTCTTTCAGATGCTGGCCTGTGCAACTGGCTTCCATCAGTTTTCAACTGGCACTGTCGAGGTACTTGGTGAAAGTGAAGTTGGTGACGGAGGTCCTGCCCGAAGTTGCGCCACCTGCGGAACTGGCTGTGGCAGATGTACTTTGGCTGACACCAAAGTCGTAGCCCAGCACTTCAATCCATTTACTGTATTTTTCGTCTAGTGCTTCTCCTGGAATACTGTCGATCTGAATGTAGGCGTCGAAAGCCATGCTTATCTCTCCTTGACATTGTTTTGAATGAGGCATGCTGCCCGCTGATTCGAGCGATCAGTGCAGGCTAGGTCTGGGAGAGTGCGAGGGCAATACACTATGGGGCGGTGTGGCGCAATTCAGAAAAGGACTACAAGCAGGGTGATTCAAGCTGAGGCTATACGTAAGAAGATGTTGCTGAGGTTCAATGGGTTTATAGCTGTTTTGCTATTTTTGCTACCGGCGTTCAACACAGTGATGGCCCTGTAGGAAGTTTCGCGTTTTCCACAGGGCCTGCATTGCTATGGCAAAAAATCAGGCAAAGACGAAGTACTTGCGCACGGTCTCGACCACTTCCCAGGTCCCTTTCATCCCCGGTTCGATCACGAACACATCACCCGCTTTCAGGTGCTTCGGCTCTTCGCCTTCCGGGGTGATGATGCAATAGCCATCGAGGAAGTGGCAGAACTCCCACTTCTCGTAGTTGACCTCGAACTTGCCCGGGGTGCAGATCCAGGTGCCCATGATCTTGCTGCCGTCGGCGGACAGGTAGGCATTGAGGTTGACGGTGTGCGGATCGCCGCCGATGCGCTTCCACTTGGTGGCGTCCACGACCGGCATCGGGCAGGTTTCGCGCAGGACGGTGATGAAATCGGACATGGCACAACTCCTGGTGACTGGCTGAATGACGGATCACCATAGGGCCTATGGCCGAGCCGCAGTTGCCTGGGCTCGACGCCCAGCTGCCTGCCCGCGCTATGCCAGGGCATTGACCTCGACGGTGATGTGGGCCAGCTCCTCGTGCACCCCCAGTGCCTGGCGCACGCTGTCGGCGCTCAGGGCTGCCTGGGTGGCCAGGCTGAGGATGCAGGCGTACTGGTCCTTGCCCACGCGCCACACGTGCAGGTCGGTGATGGTGGCAGGCACCGGCAGTTCGGCGACCACCTCGCGTATCTCCTCGACCACCGGCGCATCCATCTCGGCGTCGAGCAGCACCCTGCCGGTATCGCGCAGCAGGCTGCGGGCCCAAAGCGCCACCAGCACTGCACCGACCAGGCCCATCACCGGGTCGAGCCAGCTGGCGCCCCAGAATTTGCCGGCCAGCAGGGCGACGATCGCCAGTACCGAGGTGGCGGCATCGGCGATCACGTGCAGGTAGGCCGAGCGCAGGTTCAGGTCGTGGTGGTGATGGCCGTGGTCGTGATGATGGTCATGGCCATGATGGTGATGATCGTGATCGTCGCGCAGCAGCCAGGCGCATATCAGGTTCACGGCCAGGCCGATCACCGCGATGAAGATCGCCTCGTCATAGTGAATCGGCCCCGGCGTCAGCAGGCGTTCGGCCGACTGGAAGGCCATCAGCCCGGCCACGCCGAGCAGCAGCAGGGCGCTGGAGTAGCCGCCGAGGATCTCGATCTTCCAGGTGCCGAAGGCGAAGCGTTGGTCTTTGGCATAACGGCGCGCGGCAGCGTAGGCCAGCAGCGAAAGGCCCAGTGCCAGGGCGTGCGAGCTCATGTGCCAGCCGTCGGCGAGCAGCGCCATGGAGTTGAAGAACCAGCCACCGGCGATTTCCGCCACCATCATGATCGCCGTCAGCCACACGGCCAGGCGTGTCTTGCGCTCGGCGCCGAGGTTGCTGGTGTGGAACTGGTGGCTGTGCTGCCAGCGGCCTGAGGTTTGTGTCGCCATGGTTTATCATGCTCCCGGAATGTCGAGAAATATACTATACCCCAGTATACCTAGCATGGTGTGAAAGCGAATGGCACATACCCTCAAGAGCAAGAAGCAATTGCTGACCCGCGTGCGCAAGATCAAAGGCCAGGCCACCGCCCTGGAAACCGCGCTGGAGCAGGACAAGGACTGCCTGGCGATCCTCCAGCAGATCGCCGCCGTGCGCGGCGCGGTAAACGGGCTGATGACCGAAGTGATGGAAGGGCACATCCGCGAGCACCTGGTGGCGGAAGGGCTGAGTGCCGAGGAAAGGCAGGAAGAGGCGGACAAGGTGGCGGCGTTGCTGCGGTCTTATCTGAAGTGATACCCCCTGGGGGTATACGGTGGGAATGCCATTTTCCTACAAAGCTATAAGTTAAAGCTTACTTGGTGGCCTGAATCATCCGCTGGTCGCCTGAAGTGTGCATGGTGTGTACTGAGCCTCGTTTTGGTCAAATCGGTGTGTATAATACACATCGACTGCCGAAGGAAGGGCGAATGCGCAGTCGTGAAATGATCCAGCTCATTGAGGCGGACGGGTGGTACGAGGTCGAGGTGAAGGGCAGCCATCACCAGTTCAGGCACCCGATCAAGAAGGGGAGGGTGACAGTTCCTCATCCCAGGACCGATCTGCCTAAAGGCACCGTACACAGCATCCTGAAGCAAGCTGGCTTGAAGCAGGCCAGTGGCTTCGATAGCTCGAACATCAGTGGAGACGCGCAATGAAATTTCCGGTTGTATTGCACAAGGACGCCGATTCGGATTACGGCGTGACCGTTCCCGATGTACCAGGCTGCTTCTCTGCCGGAGAGAGTGTCGCCCAGGCGCTAGAGAACGTTCAGGAGGCGCTGGCGCTTCATTTCGAAGGTTTGGTTGCTGATAATGAAGCGCTTCCGCAAGCGCAGGAGGTCGACGTCCATGTGTCGAATCCCGATTATGCCGGTGGGGTCTGGGCTGTCGTTGATTTCGATGTCACGCCATACCTGGGGAAGGCCGTGCGGTTCAACGCAACACTGCCGGAAAACCTGCTGCAGCGGATTGATGAAAAAGTGAAGCGTGACCATCGATATGCCTCTCGCTCAGGATTTCTCGCGACGGCCGCTTTAAGAGAGCTGGCGCTCGCGCATTGAGTAACCAGGCCGCTGTGCAACCCATCGCGGGCATTGCGCAGGGCTCAAGGTCCGTGCAGCCCCTTGTGGAGCTGCATCAATCGCTCGACCAACCCCGCCGCATAGCCTGGTAACCCGGCAAAGTCCCGCGCGCACAACAGCAACCGCCGATTGGCCCAATCCTCTCGCAGCGCCACCCAGTGCATCGGCAACACCCCCTGCCAGCGCTGCACCGATGCCAGCGGCACCACGCCGATACCGGCGCCACCGGCGACCATGCGGATCACCCCGTCAAACCCTTCGGCCCGCACCCGCACCTGCATGCGCTGGCCTTCGCGCAGGGCCTGTTCTTCCAGGTACAGCGCCAAGGCACTGTTTGCCCCCAGCCCGACATGACCATGGGCGAGGCAGTCGACGAAGCTTGGGGCGGGCTTTGCGGCGAGGGGGTGATCCAGTGGTGTCACCAGCACCAGCGGATCATCGCGAAACGGCAACGTCTGCAGATGCGCGCTGGGCGCTGCGGTGGAAATGATCCCCAGATCGGCCATGCCCTGGGTGATCGACTGCACGATGCGCAGGCTCGGCAGCTCCTGCACATCGATACTGACGCCAGGGTTGTCGGCAAGGTAGCTGGCCAGCAACTCCGGCAGGTACTCGGTCAGCGCCGCGGTGTTGCACAGCAGCCGAACCTGCCCTTGCTGGCCCTTGGCATACAGGGCCAGCTCGAACTGCAGGCGTTCGACCTGCTGGCCGATCTGCCGCGCATGTTGCAAAAGCGCCTGCCCGGCGGGCGTCGGTTGCACGCCACGGCGATTGCGCTCAAGCAAGGGCGTGCCGAGCGAGGCCTCCATGGCGCGGATGCGCGCACTGGCCGCTGGCAGCGACAGATGGCTGCGGCGGGCGCCGGCGGTGATGTTGCCGCACTCGGCGGTGTGCTGGAAAAGCCGGAGGTCGATCAGGTCGAAATGCATCTGCCTCTGTCCTGGCGAGAGTCTGGCTGAGTATATGGCAGATTTTCAGTGCAACCGCTGTGCGCCATCATGGCGCCCATGGATACCTTGATCGCTTTCTATCAGAACATCGGCCCGGCATTGACGCTACTGGTGGTCATCACATTCCTGCTGGCCGGTGCCGTCAAAGGCGTGATCGGCCTCGGCCTGCCGACCATCGCCATGGGCCTGCTGGGGCTGGCTATGCCTCCGGCGCAGGCTGCGGCGCTTCTGATTGTTCCGTCGACGCTCACCAACCTCTGGCAGCTTGCAGCCGGTGGGCATCTGCCGGCGCTGTTGCGCAGGCTCGGGCCGATGCTGGCGATGATTTTCGCAGGTACCTTGCTTGGCAGTGCCTGGCTGGGCATCAACAGCGGGCCGTGGGCGGTGCATGCGTTGGGGGCGGCGCTGGTGATCTACGCGCTGTACGGGCTGGCAGGCCCGGCCTTGCGTGTGGCACCGGAGCGGGAAGGGTGGCTGGGGCCGGCCTGCGGGCTGGTGACCGGTGTGGTCACCGCGGCCACTGGCGTATTCGTGATGCCGGCGGTGCCTTACCTGCAGAGCCTGGGCCTGAGCCGCGACGAGATGATTCAGGCGCTGGGCCTGTCGTTCACGGTCTCTACCCTCGCCCTGGCGGTTGGCCTGGCCGGGCAGGATGCGCTGGGTGGGCAGGCGCTGGGTGCTTCGCTGCTGATGCTGGCGCCGGCGCTGCTGGGCATGCTCGCCGGGCAGTGGCTGCGCCAGCGCATCAGTGCGGCGCTGTTCAAGCGCTGCTTCTTCATCGGCCTGGCCGCGCTGGGCGGCCATTTGCTGATCAACGGCTAGCGGACGAGGCGCTGAGCATCACGATCGGCTGGATATCGAAATCGCGTTCCAGGTAGTCCATGCGTTTTTCGAAGAACTCGACCATGTGCGGCAGTGCCGAGTGCACGTCCAGCGCCGCCTTGTCGGCCCACACCTCGTAGAACACGAACAGGCTCGGGTCCTGCTGGTCGCGCAGCATGTGGTACTCGATGCAGCCCGGTTCCTGGCGGCTTGGCTCGACGTAGGCGCGGAACAGGGTTTCGAAGGCTTCGGCCATTTCCGGGCGGGTCTTGGCCTTGAGGATGAATGCGTGCTGCTGGCTCATTGAGCGGTTCTCCGGCGTGGTGGGTGAATCGATTCTAAAGCAATAATGCATTTGTCATTCTTGACTTGAGGTCAATTGTATTTTGCCTTGTGCCTGCTGTATCCCGCGCCCGCGAGCCATTAATGTGCCGGTCATCCCTTTATGACCCGAGGTCCAGCATGAAAAAGATCCTTCTGCTCAACGGCGGCAAACAGTTCGCCCACTCCGATGGCCGTCTCAACCAGACCCTGCACGACGCCGCGCTGGCCCACCTGGACCGTGCCGGTTTTGATGTGCAGCAGACGTTCATCGACGGTGGCTACGACGCCCAGGCCGAAGTGGAGAAATTCCTCTGGGCCGATGTGATCATCTACCAGATGCCGGGCTGGTGGATGGGCGCGCCGTGGACCGTGAAGAAGTACATCGACGATGTCTTCACCGCCGGCCACGGCAGCCTGTATGCCAATGATGGCCGTACCCGTTCCGACCACTCGCAGAAGTACGGCAGCGGTGGCCTGGTGCACGGCAAGCAGTACATGCTGTCGCTGACATGGAACGCGCCGCAGCAGGCGTTCGATGACCCGACCGACTTCTTCGAGGGTAAAGGTGTGGATGCCGTGTACTTCCCGTTCCACAAGGCCAACCAGTTCCTCGGCATGACTGGCCTGCCGACCTACCTGGCAGTGGATGTGATGAAGCGCCCGGATGTGCCGGCGGCCTTGGCGGCTTATGAGGCGCATCTGGACAAGGTGTTCGGCAAGGCTATCTAATCCCTGCATGGTTCACGCACAGGCGCTCAAGTGAAAACCCGATCCGAAGAACTCCAGGTATTCGTCGCCGTCATCGATTGCGGTTCGATCTCTGCCGCCGCCGAGCAGATGGGCCAGACCCCGTCGGCCGTCAGTCGCACGCTGTCACGCCTGGAGGCCAAGCTCGGCACCACCTTGGTCAACCGCACCACACGGCGCATGGACCTCACCGAAGAGGGCCGCTTCTTCCTGGAACGCTCGCGCCGGGTGCTGGAGCAGATGGACGAGATGGAGGAGCACCTGTCGATGAACCGCCAGACCCCGTCCGGCCGTTTGCGCATCAACGCCGCCGCGCCGTTCATGCTGCACGCCATCCTGCCGTGGATCGGTGAATTCCGTCGCCAGTACCCCGGCATCGAGCTGGAGCTCAATACCGACGACCTGATCATCGACCTGCTGGAGCAGAGCACCGATGTGGCCATCCGCATCGGTGACCTCGCCGACTCCAGCCTGCATGCCCGCTCGCTCGGCTGCAGCCCGGTACAGGTGCTGGCGAGCCCGGAGTACCTGGAGCAACACGGCACGCCGGAGAAGGTCGAAGACCTGAACAGCCACTGCCTGCTCGGCTTCAGCCAACCTGAGTCGCTCAACCAGTGGCCGCTGCGTCATGCCCAGGGTGACCGCTGGAGCATCCGCCCGGCATTGATCGCCTCCAGCGGTGAGACCCTGCGCCAGTTGGCGCTGGCCGGGGAGGGCATCGTCTCGTTGTCCCACTTCATGACCCACGAAGACATCCGCGCCGGCCGCCTCAAGGTGCTGCTGAGCGAGGCCAGCAACGGCTACCGCCAGCCAATCCACGCGGTGTATTACCGCAACACGCAGCTGGCCCTGCGCATCCAGTGCTTTCTCGACTTCATCCAGCGCAAGCTGGCGATGTACGCCTGCTGAGTTGCCTGAACGCGACAGTTCCTGTCCACCGGCGGCGAAACTTCCTACGTTTGATTGCACAGTCGATACGCTTCGGCCTTACTGACTGCTCAACAAAAACAACACCAAGGAAGTGTCATGCGTATTGTCCCGTTCCAGTACCTGGCTCTGGCAGCCGCGATCCTGAGCTGTTCCTCGACTTATGCCGCCACGTTGGAAGGCGGCGCTGTAGCTGCGCCCGATCAATATGGTGCACAGGTAGCCGCCGATATTCTCAAGAAGGGCGGCAACGCGGTGGATGCAGCGGTAGCGACGGCGTTCACCCTGGCAGTGACCTACCCCGAGGCGGGTAACATCGGTGGCGGCGGCTTCATGACCCTGTTCGTCGACGGCAAACCGTACTTCCTCGACTACCGCGAAGTGGCGCCAAAGGCCGCCACGCGCAACATGTACCTGGACGACAAGGGCGAGGTGATCGAGAACCTGAGCCTGGTCGGCGTGCGCGCCGCGGGGGTGCCCGGCACGGTGATGGGCCTGTGGGAGGCCCACCAGAAATTCGGCAAGCTGCCCTGGAGCGAGCTGCTGACCCCGGCCATCGGCTATGCGAAAAACGGCTTCAAGGTCGCCGAAAAACAGTACCAGTACCGCAACGACGCCCAGGGCATGTTTAAGACGGCGACCAACTTCAACGATTACTTCGGCAACATGAAGGTCGGCGAGCTGTTCAAACAGCCGGAAATGGCCCAGACCCTCGAGCGCATCGCCGACAAAGGCGTGAGCGAGTTCTACCAGGGCAAGACTGCCGACCTGCTGGTGACGCAGATGCAGGCCGACAAGGGCCTGATCACCAAGGAAGACCTCAAGGACTACAAGGCCGTGTGGCGCGAGCCGATGGCCCTGAGCTGGCGCGGCAACGTGGTCTATACCGCGCCGCCGCCGAGCTCCGGCGGTGTGGCCCTGGCCCAGCTGCTGGGCATCAAGGAAGACCGCGCGGCAGACTTCAAGGGCGTGGCGCACAACTCGGCGCAGTACATCCACCTGCTGGCGGAGATCGAGAAGCGCGTGTTCGCCGACCGTGCCGACTACCTCGGCGACCCGGCCTTCACCAAGGTGCCGGTCGACCAGTTGGTGGCCAAGGACTACCTGGCCAAGCGTGCCGCGCAGGTCAACCCGAAAGCCATCTCCGAGACTGACAAGGTCAAGCCAGGCCTGGAACCGCACCAGACCACGCACTTCTCGATCGTCGACAAGCAGGGCAACGCGGTCAGCAACACCTACACCCTCAACCTCGATTACGGCAGCGGCGTGGTGGTCAAGGGCGCAGGCTTCCTGCTCAACGACGAGATGGACGACTTCAGCGCCAAGCCGGGGGCAGCGAATGCCTTTGGCGTGGTCGGCGGTGACGCCAACGCCATCGAACCGGGCAAGCGCATGCTGTCGTCAATGAGCCCGAGCCTGATGACCCGCGACGGCAAAGTCGAGCTGGTGATCGGCACCCCGGGTGGTTCGCGGATCTTTACCTCGATCTTCCAGGTGATGAACAACCTGTACGACTACGGCATGTCGCTGGAGAAGGCCGTGGCGGCGCAGCGAGTGCACCATCAACTGCTGCCCAAGGACACCATCTACTTCGACAGCTATGCGCCGCTGACCGGGCCAGTGGCTGATGAGCTGAAGAAGATGGGCTATGTGCTGGAAGACCAGGGCTGGGAGATGGGCGATATCCAGGCGATCCGGGTCAACGGGGCGCAGCTTGAGACCGCTTCGGATCCGCGTGGGCGTGGGGTGGGGATGATCGTCAAGTAAAACTGTGTAGGCAGTGCTGGCCTCTTCGCGGGCAAGCCCGCTCCCACAGGTTGTGGGAGCGGGCTTGCCCGCGAATGCTATGTGAAGGTCAGACGCGGAACTGGCTGACCAGCATCTGCAGCTGACCCCCCAGGCGCGCCAGCTCGACGCTGGACGCGGCCGTCTCATCGCTGGCAGCGGCAGTCTGTTCGGACACATCCCGCACATTCAGGATACTGCGGCTGATCTCCTCAGCCACCGCACTCTGCTGCTCGGCCGCCGCAGCGATCTGCTGGTTCATCGACTGGATGCTCGACACCGTGCTGGTGATGTTCTCCAGCGAAGTCCCGGCCTTGCGCGCCAGTTCCACACTGCTGTCGGTCAGCGTGCGGCTGCCCTGCATGGCATTGGCCACTTGCTGGGTACCGTGTTGCAGGCTGGCTACCAGCTCTTCGATCTCTTCGGTGGACTTTTGCGTGCGCTGGGCCAGGCCACGCACTTCGTCGGCGACCACGGCGAAGCCGCGGCCGGCCTCACCGGCACGAGCTGCCTCGATCGCGGCGTTGAGCGCCAGCAGGTTGGTCTGCTCGGCTACCGACTTGATCACGTCCATCACGCTGCCGATCTTCTGGCTTTCCTGCTGCAGCAGGTTCATGGCCTCGGTGGAGCGGTGCACTTCCGCGGCCAGGCGCTCGATCTGGCTGATCGCCTCGCCCACTACGCGGTCTCCGGCGCGGGCCTCATCGTCGGCACCGGTGGCCGCGTGCGAAGCTTGCTCAGCGTTGCGCGCCACTTCCTGAACGGTGGCGGCCATTTCGTGCATGGCGGTGGCCACCTGGTCGGTCTCGACCTTCTGGCTGTTGGCGCCGGCGCTGGTCTGCTCGGTCACCGCCGACAGCTCTTCGGCGGCGCTGGCGATCTGGGTGACGCCGTCACGGATGCCGCTGATCAGCTCGCGCAGGGTGGTGCCCATGCGCGCGATGCCTTGTTGCAGCACACCAATTTCGTCGCGGCGGGTGACGCGCAGGTCGTGGGTCAGGTCGCCAGCAGCGATGCGTTCCACGGCTTGCAGGGTGTCGCGCAGCGGGCGGGTGATCTGGCGGGTGATGACCACGGCGGCGATGACGCCCGCCAGCAGCGCCAGCAGCGTGGAAATGGTCTGCAGGCTGCGTGCCTGAGCGCTTTCGATGTCGCGGCGGTCGATCTGGATCTTGTACAGCGCGTCGCTGCGCTTGACGATGTCGGCACCCTGTACGGTCATTTCCGCACGGGCAACGGTAATCGCGGCGACCGCATCGCGGAACTGGCGCACGGCATCGCGGTAGGCCAGTACCGCTTGCTCGAACTGCTGCACACGGGGCGCTTCGGCTGGCAGCTGGCGCTTGAGGCTGTCGATATCGGCCAGCGAACCCTCCAGCTGACGCAGGGCAGCCTGCTCGTTGGCGGCGGTGTTGTCGGCGATGTAGCCGCGCACATCGATGCGCACCTGCAGCAGTTGCTGGCGCGCCTTGCTGATCAGCTGGTACTGGGCCAGGCGCACGCTGTCAGCCTCGGGGCGGGACATGACGTCCTGGCTGAGCGTTTCCATGGCGTCATCGGCCTTGGCGGCCGACAGGTTCATCGCATCACGGGCGGCCAGCGAGCTCTTGTAGCCGGCGCGCATCTTGTTCAGCGACACCTTGTACTCGCTGATGGTCTGCCCCAGCTCCTTGAGCAGCACGACGTTGGCCGGGCTGGTGAAGGTGCTGACCAGGTATTCCTGCTGCTTGCTGAACGCGTCGAGCTTGGCCTGGGTGTTGGCGGCGGCGGCATCATCGCCGTTGGCGATCATGTACTGCAGGCGCGCCACGCGCAGGTCGGTCAGGTCCTTGTTGAGCTGGCCGATGTCGCCCATCCAGTTGCTGCGGTCGATCAGGCTGCCCAGGCTGGTCCAGCCAGTCAGGGCCAGCAGGCCGGTCAGGACCAGCACCAGGCCGAAGCCCAGGCCGAGTTTGAGGTTGACGCTGATGTTGGCAAACCAGCTGTTCATGCACGCTCTCCAGAAAATTCATTCGCTCACTTGATCATCGATCGCAGGGCGTTGTTGTTCTGGGGGCCTGCTGATTCGTGCAGGTGTTATCGGCACGACGAAGGGAAAGCTGAATCGCTTTTTCAGCTGATTTGCAAATGTGTGAAAACGTTTGCTTTCTGGAGATTGCAGGGGGCTGCTTTGCAGCCCATCGCCGGCAAGCGCGGCTCCCACAAGTTCTGCGCTGGCTGTTGTCTCAGAGGCTACGCGCGCTGAAGGTATCGCAGCTGTTCACGTTACCCTGGGCAAACCCGGCCTTGAACCAGCGCACCCGCTGTGCCGAGGTGCCATGGGTGAACGAGTCGGGCACCACGCGCCCCTGGCCCTGCTGCTGCAGCCGGTCATCGCCAATGGCATTGGCCGCATTCAGTGCCTCCTCGACATCGCCAGGCTCCAGCCAGTTCAGCCGCTTCTGCGCCTGATACGCCCACACCCCGGCCAGGCAGTCAGCCTGCAGCTCCTGGCGCACCAGCAGGCCATTGTCGCCTTCCATGCGCTGGCCGCCGCGCCGCGCGGCATCGACCTTGGCCGACACACCCAGCAAGGTCTGCACGTGATGGCCGATCTCATGGGCGATCACGTAGGCCTGGGCGAAATCACCCGCTGCGGCGAAGCGGGTTTCCATCTCGCGGAAGAACGACATGTCCAGGTAGACCTGCTGGTCCGCCGGGCAGTAGAACGGCCCGACCGCCGCAGAAGCAAAGCCGCAGGCGGAGTTCACCTGGCCGCTGAACAGCACCAGCTTGGGGTCGCGGTACTGCTTGCCAGCTTGGGCGAACAGGGCCTTCCAGGTATCCTCGGTGTCCCCCAGGATCGAGGCGACGAACTGCGCCTGCTCGTCATTGGCCGGCGGTGCCTTGCCACCGGCTCCAGCCGGCGCTGCCTGATGTTGCTGTTGGTCCATCTGCCCGGCGAGCTGCCCGAGAATCTGCAGTGGGTCCTGGCCGGTGAGCCAGCCGATGCCGACGATCAGCAATATCGCCCCGAGCCCCAGCCCTTTGCCGCCGCCAAAGCGCATGCCGCCGCCACCACCTTCGCCACGGGCATCGACCACGTTGTCGCTGCGCCGGCCTTTTCGCCATTCCATGAGTGCTCTCCAGAGCGTGAAACATGGGGATAAAGATTAGTTCACCCCAGCCAAAGGTACTAATGCATAACCATTTGGTTATGTATTGGGTGGTTGATTTCAATATTCATCCCGCGCGACCTATCTGAAACTGCAAGTCCGCCTGCCGTGTACAGGCGTTTTCATAATTCCAAGAGAGGAATCCGGCATGCCCGCCCAGGACAACAGCCGCTTCGTGATCCGTGATCGCAACTGGCACCCCAAGGCCCTGACGCCCGACTACAAGACTTCCATTGCCCGCTCGCCGCGCCAGGCACTGGTCAGCATCCCGCAGTCGATCAGCGAAACCACCGGCCCGGACTTTTCCCACCTGGGCTTCGGTGCCCACGACCATGACCTGCTGCTGAACTTCAACAACGGTGGCCTGCCGATCGGCGAGCGCGTCATCGTTGCCGGCCGTGTCGTCGACCAGTACGGCAAGCCTGTGCCGAATACCCTGGTGGAGATGTGGCAAGCCAACGCCGGCGGCCGCTATCGCCACAAGAACGACCGCTACCTGGCGCCGCTGGACCCGAATTTCGGTGGCGTCGGCCGCTGCCTGACCGACCGCGACGGCTACTACAGCTTCCGCACCATCAAGCCAGGCCCGTACCCATGGCGCAATGGCCCGAACGACTGGCGCCCGGCGCATATCCACTTCGCCATCAGCGGCCCGTCGATCGCCACCAAGCTGATCACTCAGTTGTACTTCGAGGGCGACCCGCTGATCCCGATGTGCCCGATCGTCAAGTCGATCGCCAACCCAGAAGCCGTGCAGCAGTTGATTGCCAAGCTCGACATGAGCAACGCCAACCCGATGGACTGCCTGGCGTACCGCTTCGACATCGTGCTGCGCGGCCAGCGCAAGACCCACTTCGAAAACTGCTGAGGACCCCGCCATGCCTATCGAACTGCTGCCGGAAACCCCCTCGCAGACCGCCGGCCCCTACGTGCACATCGGCCTGGCCCTGGAAGCGGCCGGCAACCCGACCCGCGATCAGGAAATCTGGAACCGCCTGGCCAAGCCCGAGGCTCAGGGTGAACACATCCTGCTGATCGGCCAGGTGTATGACGGCAACGGCCACCTGGTGCGCGATTCGTTCCTGGAGCTGTGGCAGGCGGATGCCGCTGGCCAGTACCAGGATCAATACAACCTGGAAAACGCCTTCAACAGCTTCGGCCGCACCGCTACCACCTTCGATGCCGGTGAGTGGACCGTACAAACGGTCAAGCCGGGTGTGGTGAAGAACGCTGCCGGTGTGCCGATGGCCCCGCACATCAACATCAGCCTGTTTGCCCGTGGCATCAATATCCACCTGCACACGCGTCTGTATTTCGATGATGAGGCCGAAGCCAACGCCAAGTGCCCGGTGCTCAACCTGATCGAGCAGCCGCAGCGCCGCGAAACCCTGATTGCCAAGCGTTGCGAGGTGGACGGGAAGACGGCGTATCGCTTCGATATCCGTATTCAGGGGGAAGGGGAGACGGTGTTCTTCGACTTCTGAGCAAATGCTGGGGCTGCTTTGCAGCCCTTTCGCGACGCAAGGCCGCTCCTACAGGAATATGCGTTCCCCTGTAGGAGCGGCCTTGCGTCGCGAAAGGGCCGCCAAGCGGCCCCGGCAATCTAGCGGTCAGCGCCGAACCAGCAGGACGCCACTTTCCATGTGGTGGGTATAGGGGAACTGGTCGAACAGCGCACAACGCTCGATGCGGTGCGTGTCCTGCAACTGGGCAATGTTCGCCGCCAGTGTCTCGGGGTTGCACGAGATGTACAGGATCCGCTCGAAACGCCGGGTCAGCTCGCAGGTATCCGGGTCCATGCCGGCACGCGGCGGGTCGACGAACACCGTGCCAAACGCGTAGCTTTTCAGGTCGATCCCTTCCAGCCGACGGAACGGGCGCACGTCATTCAGCGCCTGGGTCAGCTCTTCCGCCGACAGGCGCACCAGCCGCACGTTATCCACAGCGTTCTCGTCGAGGTTGCTCAGCGCGGCATTGACCGAGGTCTTGCTGATCTCGGTGGCCAGCACCTGACGCACGCGGGTGGCCAGCGGCAGGGTGAAGTTGCCGTTGCCGCAATATAGCTCCAGCAGGTCGTCCTCACGCTCGCCGATGGCCTCGAAGGCCCAGCTCAGCATCTTCTGGTTCACCGCGCCGTTGGGCTGGGTGAACGCGCCTTCAGGCTGGCGATAGCTGAACACGCGGCCGGCGACATCGAGCTTTTCCACGGCGTAGTCGCGGCCGATCACCAGGCGTTTGCCCTTCGAACGGCCGATCAGGCTCACGCCGAGGTCTTCGGCCAGCTGCCGGGCAGCCACTTCCCAGGCTTCGTCCAGCGGGCGGTGGTAGCACATCGTGACCATGGCATCGCCGGCCAGGGTGGTGAGGAACTCCACCTGGAACAGGCGGTTGCTCAGCGCCTCGCTGGCCTGCCAGGCGGCTTTCAGGCGCGGCATCAACGCATTGATGCGCTGGCTGGCGATGGGGAAATCGTCGATCAGGATCGCCTTGTGCTTGTCGCCCGGGGCGAACATCGCATAGTGGCGCTGGCCGTCCTCGCGCCACAGGCGGAATTCGGCGCGCAGGCGGTAGTGCTCGCGCGGCGAGTCGAAAACGGCAGGTTCCGGCGCGCCAAACGGCGCCAGCAGCTCGCGCAGGCGGGCGACTTTGCCCTCGAGCTGGGTGTCGTAGGCGGTGGGATCGAAGACAGCACTCATGCGTTGAACCAGCCCAACTTGATGACGAACAGGATGGAAAGGATCACCAGGGCCGGGTTCAGGTCGCGGTGGCGGCCCGAGATCAGCTTGACGGCGGTCCAGGAGATGAAGCCGAAGGCGATGCCGTTGGCGATCGAGTAGGTCAGCGGCATGGCCAGGGCGGTCACCACCACCGGGGCGGCTTCGGTGACGTCGTCCCAG
>Ga0105251_10001944_pt1 | contig 16906 bp, 12 predicted proteins | sample KBSS64metaG_FD_80424 | JGI IMG/M metagenome (GOLD analysis project Ga0105251, IMG submission 80424) | Switchgrass rhizosphere microbial communities from Kellogg Biological Station, Michigan, USA - KBS S6-4 metaG | ecosystem: Host-associated > Plants > Roots > Rhizosphere > Soil | place...
AGCGCGTGCAGCAGGCGGCGTTCGCGCAGGCTGGCTTCGCGGCCGCCACGGATCAGCTGCAGGGCCTGGGAGAGGAATTCGATTTCGCGGATGCCGCCGGGACCGCGCTTGATGTCGTCGAACATGTCGCGGCGCGAGACTTCGGCGGTGATTGCCGCCTTCATTTCGCGCAGGCCATCGAGTGCGGTGAAGTCCAGGTAGCGGCGGTAGACGAACGGGCGCAGGGTCTGCAGCCAGGCTTCGCCGGCGTCGATGTCGCCGGCCACGGCGCGCGCCTTGAGCCAGGCGTAGCGTTCCCAGTCGCGTCCTTCGCGCTGGAAGTACTGGTCCATGCCGGCGAACGACAGCGCGACCCGGCCGGCACTGCCGAACGGGCGCAGGCGCAGGTCCACGCGGTGGCTGAAGCCGTCCACGGTGGTGTCGTCGAGCAGGCGCGCCAGGCGCTGGCCGAGCCGGGCGAAGTACTCCTCCGCGGCAAGCGGTCGCGCGCCGTCGGATTCGCCGCCCTGCGGGTAGGCATAGACCAGGTCGACGTCGGAGCTGAAGTTGAGTTCGCCGCCACCGAGCTTGCCCAAGCCGAATACCACCAGGCGCTGGGCGCTGCCGTCGGCGGCGCGGACCACGCCGTGGCGGCCGGCGAATTCCTGTTCGAGCGCGGTCAGCGCCAGGGCCAGGCAGTCCTCGGCCAGGCGGGTGGCGCCGGCCAGGGTGGCGGGCACGTCGTCCAGGCCTTCCAGGTCGCGCCAGATCAGCCGAGTGGAGGCCGCGGTGCGGTAGCGGCGCAGGCGCATCGGCCAGTCAGCCGGCTGCTGCGGATCGAGTTCGGGCAGCGGCAGCGGCGGGCAGTCGGTTTGGGTCAATTGCGACAGCAGTGCGGGTTGCCGGCACAGGGTGTCGATGGCGAAGTCGCTGGTGATGGCGAGCAGGCGGAGCTTGGCGAGCACCGGTTCGGGCGGCGGCCAGTTGCCTGAGTCGTTCAGGTTGAGCGCAAGGCGGGCGAGCGCGCGGTCGACGAGGGGGACGAGGGCGGCGGGGACGGCATCGGCGGGAATCGGCATGTACCGATTATGCATGGGGCCGTTGGGGTGGGCCGGGTGATCACGCATTGCGTGGGACACGCATGGCGTGTCGCTACGCAGCCCACCCAAGGGTAGAGACACGCCACGCGTGTCCCGCAGCCCACCCAACCGTAGAGACACGCCATGCGTGTCCCGCAGCCAATCCCGGGCGCGTATTGACGCGCGAACCTGATCGGCGCGCGCTTGTCCCAGCGGCGAGACATAAAAAAGCCCGCTTGCAGCGAACTGCCAGCGGGCTCTGCTCCCTCCCCCACGTCGGGATGCAGGGCGATCTTCTAGGCTCCGCGAACAAGTTGCACGCTGCACTGCAAAACAATACTGGTGGGTACAGAAGCCTCCATTTACCTGAATAGGAACTCACACAGAGCCCGAGCGCCATTCCACCTTGGTCGCAGCCGGCACCCGCCTTCGATGGCGGATAATAAGAGTCCCCCACGAAAACCAGGTCGTCATGTCCGTTGATCGCATTGCCAACGCGCGCCTGCGCGATCGCGTCGTATCTGCCGAAGCCGCCGCCGCGCTGATCCAGCCCGGCGAAACGGTGGCCATGAGCGGTTTCACCGGCTCGGGCTACCCCAAGGCGGTGCCGGTGGCCCTGGCGCAGCGCATCGAGGCCTTCCACGCCGACAACCTGCCCTTCCAGATCAGCCTGATGACCGGCGCGTCCACCGCTCCGGAGCTGGACGGTGCGCTGGCCAAGGCCGACGGCATCGCCATGCGCATGCCGTTCCAGAGCGACCCGGATGCGCGCAACCGCATCAATGCGGGCCTGCTCGACTACATCGACATCCACCTCAGCCACGTGGCCCAGCATGTGTGGTTCGGGTTCTACGGCGAGATCGATACGGCGGTGGTGGAAGTGTCGGCGATCCGCGAAGACGGTTCGCTGGTGCCGTCCACGTCGGTGGGCAACAACAAGACCTGGCTGGACCTGGCGAAGAAGGTGATCGTCGAGGTCAACGAGTGGCAGCCGGCCGGCGTGGATGGCATGCACGACATCTACTACGGCACCGCGCTGCCGCCGCACCGCAAGCCGATCCCGCTGGTGCACGGCAACGACCGCATCGGCGAGACGGCGCTGCGCTGCGACCCGGACAAGATCGTGGCGGTGGTGCGCACCAACGGCCCGGACCGCAACAGTCCGTTCAGCCCGATCGACAGCACCAGTGAACAGATCGCTGCGTACCTGATCGAGTTCCTGAAGCACGAGGTGGCGCGCGGTCGCCTGCCGGCCAACCTGCTGCCGCTGCAGAGCGGCGTGGGCAACATTCCCAACGCGGTGCTGGCGGGGCTGGGCAGGAGCGGCTTCCGCGACCTGAGCGCGTTTACCGAGGTGATCCAGGACGGCATGCTGGACCTGCTGCGCGACGGCGTGCTGAGCTACGCCTCGTGCACCGGCTTCGCGCTGAGCCCGCAGGCCAATGAGACGTTCAAGGAGAACATCGATTTCTACCGCGAGCGCATCATCATGCGCACGCAGGAGATTTCCAACCACCCGGAACTGGTGCGCCGCCTGGGCTGCATCGGCATGAACGGGATGATCGAGGTGGACCTGTACGGCAACGTCAATTCGACCCACGTGATGGGCACGCGGATCATGAACGGCATTGGCGGCTCGGGCGATTTCGCGCGCAATGGCTTCCTGTCGGCGTTCCTGAGCCCGTCAACGGCGAAGAACGGCACCATTTCGGCGATCGTGCCGATGGTGAGCCACGTGGACCACACCGAGCACGATGTGTCGGTGATCGTGACCGAACAGGGCCTGGCCGATCTGCGCGGGCTGCCCCCGCGCAAACGCGCGCGGGTGGTGATCGACAACTGCGCACACCCCGACTTCCGCGACCCGCTCAATGATTATTTCGAGCGCGCCAGCCGCGACAGTTACGGCAAGCACACCCCGCACCTGCTGCCGGAAGCGTTGTCGTGGCACCAGCGCTGGCTGGATACGGGCACGATGAAGGTGTGAGGGCCATTCACCGGCGTACCGACCAACGGTCGGCACCTACCGGCGGTGCCGCATTGATGCCATGCCGGTAGGCCACGACCGTTGGTCGTGGCGCCCGTGGTGCCGCCCTGATCGCAACCCCGGTAGGCCACGACCGTTGGTCGTGGCGCCGCATTGATCGCAACCCCGGTAGGCCACGACCGTTGGTCGTGGCGCCCGTGGTGCCACATTGATCGCAACCCCGGTAGGCCACGACCGTTGGTCGTGGCGCCCGCAGTGCCGCATTGATCGCAACCCCGGTAGGCCGCGACCGTTGGTCGTGGCGCACGCAGTGTCGCCTTGATCGCAACCCGGGTAGGCCACAACCGTTGGTCGTGGCGCCCGCAGTGCCGCCTTGATCGCAACCCCGGTAGGCCACGACCGTTGGTCGTGGCGCCCGCAACCCATCAACCCCGCAGGCAGTCCAGCGATTCCTGCTGCAGACGCTCGTAGATGGCGAACTCGTCGTCCACCTTCAGCCCCAACGCCTGCTCGAACGCATCGCGGTTTGCATGCGCGGCATAGGCCCGCTGTTCTTCGCCACCCAGGTTCGACTGGAAGATGCCCGCGGCACTGACCGGCAGGAAGTCTTCGTAGACGATCGGGTCGGCGCTGGCCAGGCCGGCGCCGACCAGCGCTTCGGCGGGCAGGTCGGCCACCGCGGCGCGGTCGGCGCGACCGGCGTCGGTGAGTGCATAGCGGTAGTAGCCCAGCCCTTCGCGGCGCAGGGTGTCGTGATCGTCAGGGAAGGCGCTGAACGCGGCGGCCAGACGGGTCGGGTAATCCTGGCCGGTACTGCCGGCACCGCCGGCATCGCGGGCCTGGGCCAGCAGCTGGTCGTACAGCGCGCGGCCCTTCGGGGTGAGCGCCAGGCCACGCTGTTCGATTTCGCCGAAGCGCGCGGTGTGGGTACCAGCGTCGGCGCCCTCGCCGTCCGGGAAGTTCACGGTTTCTTCCAGCGCCTTGAAGCTGGTCTGGCGCAGCAGGATCGGGCAACGGCGCGGCGGCGGGCCTTCGACCACGGCCTTGGCGTCGATACCGCGGGCGAGCATGGCGGCCTGTGCGGCGTCGATGTCCAGCGTGCGCGGGGTGAGGTGGTTGATGTGCGGGCCCCGGAAGCTGACAACGTCGGCCACCAGGCGGTGCGCGTTGCTCAGCGCGTGGTAGGTGGCCAGCGAAACGGTGGCGTCGCTGTGCCAGCGGAAGGTGTCCAGCGCGGCCAGCACGAAGCGGCGCGCGTCGGTCGCGTCCAGCCCGCCGTCGCGCTCGGACTGGTCGATCAGGGCCAGCGCTTCGTCGGTGAAGATGCGGCGGCGCGCCAGGATGCGCGCGGCGTCCTCGCGCAGGGCGGTGTCTTCGATCAGCTCCAGGCGCAGCAGCGAGGTGAACACACGGAACGGATTGGCCGCCAGCGCGGCCGCGTCGCGCGGGCGGAACGCGGTGGAGTGCACCGGCACGCCGGCCACGGACAGGTCGTAGTAGCCCACCGGGTGCATGCCCATCACCGCGAACAGGCGGCCGAGGGTGGCCAGTTCCGCTGCGGTACCAACGCGGATGGCGCCGTGGCGTTCCTGGGCGAGGCGGGCGCGTTCGTCATTGCGCTCCAGCTGCTCGGCCAGTGCCGGGTTGTCGGTCAGCACCGCATCGTTGATCTCGGCCACCAGGTCGACCAGGGTGCCGTACAGCGGCACTTCGGTGCGGTACATGGTGGACATGGCCTGTGCGAACAGGCTGCGGATATCGTCGGGTGAAACGAAACGGTCGGCGCTCATTACGTACTCGGCAACGGAACACGGGGAGAACAACAGTCGGGCATTGTCGCGCAGGCGCGGGCCGCCCGGCGAGGTGCAAAGCAGCATCGGGGGAGCGGTCAAGGTGTGCGTCAAGCCGGGCAGAGCCCGGCTCTACCGCGTCGCGGCGGCACGATCGCGTGCGGCGCGATCGCCCAGCTGCCGCTTCAGGGTCGCGTCCAGGGTGACCGGGCGGTCCCAGTGGTCGTGGCTGGCGACGATGGCGTGGCGCAGGGCGCGCCAGTGCAGGTTGGTGGGGGCCGTCGGCAGGCTGGCGATGACATCTGCCCAGCGCTTGGGCTCGCCTTCGTCCGGCACCGCGCGCGACCACGCCTTGACGCTGTCGCGGCAGGAATGGTCGATGGCCTTGGCCCAGAAACAGGCGAAGTAGATGTCACCTGCCTGCCACTTGTGCGTGTAGAACAGCGCGGCGATGTAATCGCGCGGCACGCCGGCGTAGCGCGCTACCTCGTCCAGGAAACTGTCCGGGTAGCGCTCGGCATAGTGGTTGATGTCCTGCAGCTGGGTGTCCACCCAGGCATCGCCGGTGTCCACCCGGTACGCGGCGGACGCGTCGGCGGTCTGCTGCGCGATGGCCAGCAGCGGCAGCCACAGCAGCAGTGCAACCAGCAGCAGGCGCAGGCGCTTCACCGGATCAGCCGCCGGCCGCCTTGGCTTCGATGGCACGCAGCGCCTGCGGCCAGTCGAAGGCGGTGGGCGCTTCCACCATGCGCGGCTCGTCTTCGGCCACGCCGTGCTGCGTTTCATGCGCCCAGGTCACCGCGTAGGGAGTGTGGATACCCCAACCGCCCAGGGTGACCACCGGCTCGATGTCCGAGCGCAGCGAATTGCCGACCATGACGAAGCGCTGCATCGGCAGGTCGAACTCCTCGAGCACGCGCGCGTAGGTTTCCGGGTCCTTCTCGGACACGATCTCGATGCGCGGGAACAGGTCGCGCAGGTTGGCGACCTTGATCTTGGCTTCCTGGTGGAACAGGTCGCCCTTGGTGATCAGCACCACCGGATACTCGCGCGCGATTTCGGCGACCGACTCGCGCACGCCGTCGATCAGTTCGACCGGGTGGCGCAGGGTGTCATGGCCGATGTCGAGGATGCGCTGCAGGTCGCGCGCGGCGATGTCCTGCCCGGTGATCTCGATGGCCGCTTCCAGCATCGACAGGGTCATGCCCTTCACGCCGTAGCCGAAGACGCCAAGGTTGCGCTGCTGCACTTCCAAGAGGTGCCGCGCGGTGGCGGTGTCGTGCACGTCGATGTAGCGCGACAGGATGTCGAGGTAATCCTGCTCGGCCTTGCGGTAATAGTCCTCGCTCTTCCACAGCGTGTCGTCACCGTCAAAACCGACCAGGCCGATGGCGCCGTTGGGCGTGGGCATGGAGGTCATCATCGGCCAAGGATAGCAAGGGCGCGCGGCCGGCCCAATGACGGAGTCGGGCAGATGGAAGGGCGGCCGAAGCCGCCCTTCCGGGGCCCTCCACCGTTGTCCGGCGGCGTCAGGCCAGTTGCGCGTTACTGGCCGGCGTTGCCGCCTGCGGCACCCTGCTGCGCGGCCACGTAGGCCTTGTACTCGTCCGGGGTGAGCTTGCCGTCCTTGTTGCTGTCGGCCTGGTCGAAGACCTGGGCAAGGCCGGCGTTCACCTGCGCCTCGGTCTTGCTGATGGCCCCGTCACCGTCGGTGTCGACGCTGTTCCAGGTCTGGCCGCCACCGCCGGCCTGCGAGGAGGCCTGGGCGGCGGCGCCAGTGGCCGCATCTGCCGCGTCGCTCGCCTGTGCCGCCGAACGCTGGGCCTGCGCGGCCTGGGTCTGGGCCTGCGCTGCGCTCTGCTGGGCGGTCTGGGCCATCGCCGGAATGGCCAGCACACTGCCTGCGGCGACGATCAGGGCGATCAGGGGCTTGCGGTTGCGAATAGTCATTGGGTGGTCCTCTTGTTGGGGTGTTGCACGGTTCGTATGTTTCCGTACGGCCCCCACACTGCCAGCCCGTTTGTGAATCGATCTTGCGCGCTGATCCGCCTGCGCACGCGGTCTTAACCACACGCACGCAGTGCTGGATTACCCCTGCAGTTAGGCGCAGGTGAGCGATTGGTAAGGCGCGCATTCAATCGCGCCCGATTTAACTGGAAGCGAACGAAAACTCAGTGTTGGCCGGCGTTTTTTTCGCCTGAGCGCGAACTGAATATCATCCATCCGAGTGCAACGCCCGCGAGCGCACCGGCCACTTCCAGCACCACGCGCGAGCCCAGTTCGTTGGGGTCGTGGATGCTGGCCAGGACCAGGCGCGCATAGAGCGGCGACTCCAGCCGCATGATGCCCATGTAGAACAGCTTCCACGCGTCGATGCCGGCCGAGGCCGCCACCGCGATCACGCAGGCCCAGCCGATGGCATGACCCATCGACCAGCCGGCCCAGCGGCACAGCCGGTGCCACAGCGCGTACACCACCAGGCCGACCAGCAGGGCGATCAGCCCGGCCTCCAGCGTGCCCAGCAATCCAAAGTGCAGCGTCAGGTTCATCGCGGTCAACAGGTTCGGTGAGCGCGCATTGTAGCCGCGCGGCTCAGCCTGCCGGCGCGGGAGGGAGGCCAGGGCAATCGCCGGTGCGGACGAAGTGCAGGTCCTGGTAGTCGTAGCTGAAGTCGATATCCGGATCGATCGCGCGCAGGGTGAGTGCGGGCGGGGTGCCCGGCGCCACCTGCAGCCAGGGCTCGGCATCGGTCCCGAGCGTGTCCCACTGCACGAGCCAGCGGGTATCGAGCTGCATGACGGTGCCGCGCAGCGCGGGCGATTTGTCCACGCTGAAGCGAAGGGTGCCGTCCTCCGGGCAGAGCCGGGCCTGGCCCAGCCACGGGTCGCGGTAAAGTCCCTGCGGCAACTGCGCCACCCCTGCGGGTTTGCGTGCGGACGTGTCCGGGCGCACGTGGCCGGCCTCGCGGCGCCTGGCCTGTTCTGCCGTCAGCTCGGCGGCGTAGCCGGCCACCGTCTGCCGCTGCACCGGTGCGGTGTAGTGCTTGAGCGCGGCCTGCATGAGCACGGTGCGGGCATCTTCGCCTTCACCGTTGATCAGGATGACCACGCCCACGCGGCGGTCGGGTAGCAGGGCCAGCGAGGAATAGGCGCCCGACAGCGTGCCGGTGTGCGCGACCTTCCACTGGCCATCCATGTCCGACAGGCGCCAGCCGTAGCCATACGCGGAGAAATGCGCGGTGTCCCACCGCCGCTGGCGGTCGCCCAGGGGCATCGGCATGTGCGCGGTCCACAGTGCGCGGCGCTGGGTGTCGCTGAGCCAGCCCGGCACCTGCGCGGGATCGAGCAGCACCTGCATCCAGCGGGTCATGTCGCGCAGGCTGCAGCGGATGCCACCGGCGGCCAGCGAGGTCAGCTCGGGCGGCGCCTCGCAGCCGGTCATGCCGAGTGGAAGGAACACCTCCTCGCGCAGCAGCTGGTCGTACGGTTTGCCACCGGCCGCGGCGGCCACTTCACCGGCTACCACGTACATCAGGTTGTCGTAGGCGTAGCCGCTGCGGAAGCTGGTCACCGGCTTGAGGTGGGCGAGCCCGGCGATGATGTCCCCGCGGGTGAACCGGTTGGGTTCGGGCCACAGCATCAGGTCGCCCGCGCCCAGCCCCAGGCCGCTGTTGTGGATGAGCAGGTCGCGCACCTGCAGGTGTTCGGTGACCCACGGGTCGAACATGCGGAACTGCGGCAGATGCCTGATGACCGGGTCGTCCCAGGCAAGCGCGCCGCGATCCACCAGGCGGGCGAGTACGGCGGCCGTCATCGCCTTGCTGTTGGAGGCGATCCGGAACCGGGTGTCGGCGTCGATGCCCTCGCCTGCCGCGTGGCTGTAGACCACCCGGCCGTCATCCACCACCGCCATGGCCATGCCCGGCAGCGCGTACTGCTGCCGGGCCTGGTCGAACATCGCCTGGAAGCCGGGCTCGGCAGCGCTGGCGGTGGATGCCAGCCCGGCCGCCACCGCCACACACACCCCCCATCGCCTCAGGACGCTCATGCCATCAATAGTTCCACGTCACCGTGAGCTGCGCATAGCGCGGCGACTGGAAGCCGGTGCCGTAGCCGTACAGCGGATTCGGCGTGCCGATGCTGTTCTGCGGTTCGTAGTCCTGGTCCACCGCCACCGTGCGCTGCTGGTTGAGCACGTTGTACACCGCCAGCTTCATGCTGATGTCGAGCGGCACCGGCACCTTGTAGGCGATGCTGAGGTCCATGTCGTAGGTCCACGGAGTGCGACCGTCGCCGGCGCGTGGCGAATGCACGAACACGCGTTCGGACGGTACAGTGGACTGGCAGTTGGACACGCACACGTAGTAGCTGTGGAAGTCGGTGGCGTCGAACGGGTTGCCGGCACCGAAGCGGGTGATCGGGCTGCCCGACTGGATGCCCAGCGTGGCGGCCACGGTCAGGTTTTCGGTGAGCGCGTAGCTGCCACGGAACTTGAACTGGTGGCGGCGGTCATTGGCCAGGTAGCCGTAACCGCGGTAGTTCACCCACGGGTTGTCGAAGTTTTCGGTGCGGCCGGAGTCGGCGAAGTCCGTATCGGAGTTGACCGGGCCTTCGGCGTTGCCCTGGCCATAGGCCAGGGTATAGGACGCGTTGAAGCCCCAGGTGCCGTCCCACGCGCGGTCCACCTGCAGTTCCAGCGCCTTGTAGTCGCGCTTGGGTTTGACCCAGCCGCGCTGGCCGACATAGTTGCCGTCGTCGTCATACATCGCCCAGCCCTCGCGCGAGGTGTCGATGTTGATCCAGGCATCGTTGCTGCCATCGCAGTCGCTGTCGCCCCACACCGTGTTGGTGCGCCCCGGGTTGCCCATGATCCACACCCCGTCGATGGCGCCGCACTGCCCGGTGGCGGTGATGTTCATGTCGTCGATGGCGTTGTGCAGTCGCCGGTAGGTGGCGCTGGCGCCGACCGACCACGATTCGCTGAGCATGTGCTGGAAGCCGAGGATCGCTTCGTCCTGGTAGACCGGGTCCATGTCGCGATTCACTTCGGCGCGCAGGTCCGGCACGCTGCCGTCGCCCTGCGAGTTGTCCACCGGGCCGATCTGGCCGCCGAGCAGCGGTATGTTGTTCTGGCCGCCGGAATAACCCAGGAATTCGTACCAGGTGCGCTCATCCAGGAAGCCGCCGGCCTGCTTGATGTTGATCACGTTGGCGACCGGCAGGAAGTAGCGGCCCAGGTTGCCGAACAGCTTGGTGGTGCCGTCGCCACGCATGTCCCAGGAGAAGCCCAGGCGCGGAGCGAACATGTTGTCGATCTTGATGTAGCTGTCGCCGTCGCCACCCTTGTTGTCGAAGGCTTCGATGCGGCCGCCGATGTTGAGCAGCAGGTTGGGCGTGACCTGCCAGTTGTCTTCCAGGTAATACGCGGAGTTGATGGTCTCGAACGAACCGGCCACTTCGTAGCGGCGGGTGCGCGCAACCAGTCCGCTGGCCGGTACCACGCCGCCATTGAGCGAGCTGCCCGGGGTGCGGTAGTAGATGTCGTAGCGCAGGCCGCCGAGGCCGGGATAGGTGCGCTCGTAGTCGGAGGTGTTTTCTTCGCGGTCCAGGCCGAAGCGCAGCAGGTGGTCGCCGATCGACCATTCGAAATCGGCACGTGCGGCCTTGCGGGTGTCGAGTGCGGTTTCAACCTGCGAGCTGCTGGTGCAGCTGCGGTCGCCCTGCAGTGCGGTGGGCACGCCCTGGCTGGCGGTGCGGTTGTCGAACACGCGGTTGCAGTTCTGGTCCATCAGGCTGCTCTGCGTGCGATTGCGCTTGTTCTCGCCGTACATCAGCTTCATGGTCAGGTCGTTGTTGACCTGCCAGCTGTAGGTGCCTGCCCAGTTGTTGCCGCCGACGGTGTTGTAGATCTGGTTGGTGCGGTCGCCAATGGTCCTGCCGGTGTCGTAGTCGTACTTGTAGACGTCGGTGGTGGTGTCGCTCTTGTCGGAGAAGCCGAACACCGAGAGCATCTGGTTGTCGGTGATCTGCCAATCGAGCTTGCCGCCCCAGAACGGGTCGTCGGCGAGGCCGCGGTTGAACACGGTGCCGGCATCATTGGTGGAGTTGGGCCGGTACTCGCGCGCTTCGTACATGCCGAAGAAGAACAGCTTGTCCTGCACCAGCGCGCCGGAGGCAAACACGTTCAGCGCGCTGCGCTGGTAGTCGTCCTGGCTGGCAGTGATGTAACGGCTGCCCACGCTGTCGTAGCGGTCGCGCGCCTGCGACTGCCAGGCACGCGGTTCCACCACCAGTTCGGCGCCGGCCTTGAAGTCGTTGGTGCCCGAGCGGGTCACCGCGTTGATCACACCGCCGGTGCTGCGCCCGAACTCCACCGAATAGCCACCGGTCTTGACCTGGAATTCCTGGTAGAAGCCGAACGGCACCGACGAGAAACCGACCCGGTTGTAGAAGTCGGTGACATTCAGGCCGTTGATGTACACCGTGTTTTCGGCCACGGACGAGCCGCCGAAGGAAATGCCCTGCCCGCCCAGCGAGCCCTTGCCCTTCACTGCGCCCGGCGCAAGCAGGGCCACCGAGGTGAGGTCGCGGTCCACCGGCAGGCGCAGCAGCTCCTCGCGGGTGATGTTGGTGGCCGATTCGGTGGACTTCACGTCCACCATCGAAACCACCTGCGGGGCGCGTACCTGCACAGCACCGAGCGTGCTGACGCCGCTGACCGGTACGTTCACGGTGGTGGCATTGCCCAGGGTGACGGTGATCTGGCCGGCCGGCGTGGGCGTGCCGCCCGCGACCGCGACTTCCAGGTCATACGTACCGACAGGCAGCAGCGGAATGCGGTAGTTGCCGTTGGCATCGGCGCGGGCCGAGCGCACGAAGCCGGTGGCAGGGTTGCGCACGGTGACCGTGGCGCCCTCCAGCTGCTGGCCGGGCTCGGTCATCAACCGGCCCACCACGGCACCATCCTGCGCCATTGCTGCCGGCGCCACGACGCCCAGGCAGGCGCCCAACGCGACGCACAGCGCCGCCCGCTTCAAACCGTTCGCTTTCATTCCCTGCTCTCTCCTTCAAGGGTGAAAAGAAATAATGTGGGTCACCGCACCAACGGTGGGGTGCTACCGCGGCGTGGCCGGCATTACGTGTGATTGGAAGTCGTAATGCCATTGATCGAAGTACAGGTTGCCGCCGGACCATTCGACTTCGCCGCGCTGCGAATCGACCGTGTCCGAGCGCGGATACTGCTTGGCCGGCTGGAAGGCCTGCTGGAAGTCGTCGTTGAAGGCGATGCGGTAGGCGTCGAGGCCGCCGAAATAGAAGTCGCGCAGCGCCGGGTCGGCGCTCTGCAGGCGGCCGGTGGTGACGTCCATCGGCACCCACCCGTACGGGGCCAGGTACAGCGCGCCCCAGTCGTGCAGGTTGTTGTAGCCCACGGCGTCATCGGAATAGACCATGCCCGACTGCCAGCGCGCGGGAATGCCGTTCATGCGCAGCAGTGCGATGAGCAGCAGGGTCTGTTGCCCGCAGTCGGCATGGCCGGCGTGCAGCGTGTAGTCGCTGATGTTGGAGAGGGTGGAATATTCGCGCGCGCCGGCCCACGGAATCTGGTCGACCGCGTCGAACAGTTTCTGCGCGATCCGGTAGGGGTGGGTTTCGCTGCCGACCACGCGCTGCGAGAACGCGCGCAGGGCCGGGGTGAACACCACGTGCGGTGGCTGTTCGGCGAGGTACGGCTGCAGCGCGGGGTCGGCTGGCGTGGGCTCCACCTTGGCCGGATCGATGTCGAAATGGCGCGCATACACGGTAAGTGCGTAGCGGATCTCGAAACGGGTGGGTGTGCCGGCGACCGCCTTCTGCTGCAGGTGCACGGTGCGCTGCTGGGCCGATTCCGGGGCAATCCGTGCGCCCTGCTTCGGCGCGATCCAGGTGATGTCCTGCTGCTGGCCGGGAATGGTGCGCGGGTAGGGAATCCATGCCTGCAGCAGCTCGCCGGCGGGCACGGCGTCGGCCTTGACCGTGATCGACTGGGTCACTTCGACCCGGCGCGGCACCAGGCTGGTGGCGCCGGTGGCACGGGCGGCGGCGATCACTTCGTGGTGGTGCGACGCGAGGTTTTCGTAGGGGCCGTCCGCCGGCTGCGGGAGGCTGGGGTCACGCCGTCCGCGCGCTTCGGCGCTGACCCGGAACAGGTTGGACGGTGCGCGCTTGAACCAGCGGCGCTCGCCGTCGATATCCAGGTGTTCGATCAGGCCGGCCGCGTCCCAGCGCGCGAATTCGTCCTCGCGCAGGTCGGGAATCTGTTTGCGCACCTGCGCCTTGGCCTGGGATTGGTCGAGGCTGAAGTCCAGCCGGATGCGACGCATGCGCTCGCGCTGGAAGGAATAGGCCGCGCGCGCCTCTGCGCTGAGGGCCGGATCGGCGAGTGCCGCGCTGATGCGCGCTTCAGCGGCGGCAAACTGGCCCTGGTCGATCTGCGCGATCACCGCGTCCTGGGCCAATACCGGTGCCTGCAGCGACGCCAGGCCCAGCAGCAGGCACGCCGTGGCGGCGCGACGGGCGAGGGTCGAAGCAGAGCGCGGTTTGCGTGCGGGCAGATCCACAGCGACACTTCCCAAGGTGCGGGTGGTAATCGCTGTGTAACACGGGCCTGACAGGGGGTCAATAATTTATTCTTGCTTTCGCCGAAAAAAGGAATAAATATTCCTGACGCTTCCGAGGAGGATGACCGCTTCATGATCCAGGTTTCCCCCCGCCGTGCCCGGCGCCACGCAGGCCTGTCGCACGCCCTGTTGGCGCTTTCCCTGCTGATTCCAAGCCAGGTGGTCTGGGCCGAGCGGCCGCCACCGCCGCCCTCGCAGCCCAACCACGGCGGTGTGATCGGGCTGCAGGACGCCATGCTGAATGCGCCACATTGGGCGCAGCGACTGCCCGACCCTGACCGGGTCATCCTGGATGACGCGGGCATTGCCGCGCAGAACGCGCGTATGCGCGCCGAGGACCCGTCCATTCACGACCTGCGGGCGCTGCCATCGCAGTTGCCGCGCGCCCAGGTGCTGCGCGAGGTCCAGGCCCTGTCGAAGTGGCCAGACAAACCGCTGTACGGGGTGGATGGCCAGCTCATCACGAGCGCCCAGCGCGACGGGATCGAGGCCAACGCGGCCATTCGTGAGGTGATCGACAACCGTCCGGTCCAATACGGGCTGGTCACCCAGCGGGCGGCGCTTCGCACCTTCCCGACGACGCTGCGGGTGTTCAGCAGCCAGGGGGACACCGACATCGACCGGTTCCAGGAGTCTGCGCTGTTCCCCGGCGATGCGGTCGCGGTGCTGCATGAGAGCGCGGATGGTCAATGGCTCTTCGTCACCAGTGAGCGGTACTCGGCCTGGATCGAGAAGCGGTTCGTGGGCATGGGCGCGGCGGACAAGGTGCTGCGCTATGCCCAGATGAGCCCCTACGTGGTGGTCACCGGGGCCAAGGCCTTCACTGCCTTCACCCCGGAAGAACCGCGGGTGTCGCGCCTGCAACTGGACATGGGCGTGCGTCTGCCGGTTCTGGACACCTGGCCCGCGCAGCGCCCGGTGAACGGGCAGCAGATGCACGCCAGCGTGGTGGTCGGCCTGCCCGTCCGCGAAGAGGATGGCTCGCTGTCGTTCAAACCCGCGCTGATTCCGCGGTCGGAAGATATCCGTTCCGATTACCTGCCGCTGACCCCGCGAAACCTGCTGTCGCAGTCCTTCAAATTCCTGGGTGAGCGCTACGGCTGGGGCCATTCCTACGACACCCGTGACTGCAGCGGTTTCGTCTCGGAGATCTACCGCAGTTTCGGCGTGCTGATGCCGCGCAATACCAGTGCGCAGGCGGTCAGCCCGGCGCTGGACCGGATCGCCTTCACGGCAAAGGACGGCAAGGCCAAGCGTGACGCGGCCGTGCAACAGCTGCAGGTGGGCGACCTGGTCTACATCCCCGGGCACGTGATGATGGTGATCGGCGCTGTAAAGGGTGGCGACACGTGGGTCATCCACGACACTGCTGGCGGCAGCTGGTTCGGCCCGGACGGCGCCCGCGTGCAGGCGCACCTCAATGGGGTATCGGTAACCCCGCTGCAGCCGATGATGGCCAGCGACACCGCCAGCTACATCGACCGCATCACCAACATCCAGCGCATCCGGCCGCAGACTCCTTGATGAAAATCACCGACATCGAACTTGGCATGCTGCGCGTGCCGCTGAAAACTCCGTTCAAAACCGCCTTGCGCACCGTGGATACGGTGGAAGACGTGGTGGTGCTGGTGCGCACCGACAGCGGCCACACCGGCTATGGCGAGGCGCCGGCCACGGCAGTGATCACCGGCGATACGCACGGCTCGATCATCGAGGCGATCGACCGCTTCATCAAGCCGCGCCTGATCGGCCAGGAGGTGGCCAACCTCAACCGTGTGTGCGCGCTGATCCAGTCGTCGATGGAGCGCAACACCAGCGCCAAGGCGGCGGTGGAGATCGCGGTGTACGACCTGTGGGCGCAGCTGCACCAGGCGCCGCTGTACCAGATGCTGGGCGGTGGCGATCCGGTGATCACCACCGACATCACCATCAGCGTGGACTACATCGACAAGATGGTGGCCGATTCGCTGTCGGCGATCGAGCGTGGCTTCGAGTCGTTGAAGATCAAGGTCGGCAAGGACATCGGACTGGACATCGAGCGGGTCAAGGCGATCCACGCGGCGGTACAGGGCCGGGCGCTGCTGCGCCTGGATGCCAACCAGGGCTGGACCGCCAAGCAGGCGGTGCATGCCATGCGCACCCTGGAAGACGCCGGGGTGGTGCTGGAGCTGCTGGAGCAGCCGGTGAAGGCGGCCGACATCAGCGGGCTGAAGTACGTGACCGACCGGGTCAATACGCCGGTGATGGCCGACGAAAGCGTGTTCAACCCGGGCCAGGTATTCGACCTGATCCAGCAGCGCGCGGCGGACATCATCAACATCAAGCTGATGAAGACCGGCGGGCTGTCCAACGCGATCCGCATTGCCGACATCGCCGCCATCTACGGGGTGCCGTGCATGATCGGCTGCATGATCGAGTCGAGCATCAGCGTGGCCGCCGCCGTGCACCTGGCGGTGGCCAAGAGCGAGATCATCACCAAGGTGGACCTGGACGGGCCGTCGCTGGGGCAGTTCAATCCGGTCACCGGCGGAGTACAGTTCAACGAGTCGGAGATCACCATCAGCGATGCGCCCGGGTTGGGCATCACCGAGGTGCGCGGCCTGGAAATGTTGAAAGCGCCCAAATGGTGAGATGCGCATGCCGCCCCTGGTGAAGATCCGTTCCGAGCGTGACCGCATGTCGGCGATCGAACGCCGCATCGCCGATTTCATCCTCGACAACGCCCACCTGCTGCGCGACTACTCCTCGCAGCAGCTGGCCAGCGCGCTCGGCATCAGCCAGTCCAGCGTGGTGAAGTTCAGCCAGAAGCTGGGCTTCAAGGGCTACCCGGACCTGAAGTATTCGATCGGCCAGGCCGTGGCCCGTGCCGGAAACGATGCCGGTGCCAGCCCGCCGGCCAACGCCCCTGCGAACGATTACGACCAGCTGGCCGAGCGCCTGCGCGCCAGCCGCACCGCGGCCGACGAGGAAACCCGGCTGGCCAACCCGCAGGCCGGGGTGGAAGCCATCGTGCGGCTGATCGACGATGCGCCCAAGCTGTTCGTGTACGGGCTGGGCGACGATGGCCTGTATGCGCGCGAGTTCGCGATGCGGCTGTCGCTGCTGGGCATGCTGACCGTGCACCATGCCGACCCGATCCTGATGATGGCGAACCTGTCGGCGGCGCGCCCGGGCGACGTGCTGCTTCTCATGTCTTCGGGCGCATTCGGCGGCCTCCCGGAGACGTTGCTGAGGCAGCTGTCGGATGAGGAGAGTAAGCAGTAAGCGGGAGGCAGTGAGCACTGCGCGGTCAACATATTAGCGGAGACTAATATGTCGCCGGCGGGCTGACGTACCTGCTTACTGCTGAATGCTTACTGCGTTCCGCTCCGGTCTCTTCTCCGGGGTGCACACCTCGTTGCGAAAGAACGCGTTC
>Ga0105251_10001947_pt1 | contig 16887 bp, 24 predicted proteins | sample KBSS64metaG_FD_80424 | JGI IMG/M metagenome (GOLD analysis project Ga0105251, IMG submission 80424) | Switchgrass rhizosphere microbial communities from Kellogg Biological Station, Michigan, USA - KBS S6-4 metaG | ecosystem: Host-associated > Plants > Roots > Rhizosphere > Soil | place...
ATCCCTCTTATATAGGTTTCATTAGGTTCTATTGCTCGATAAAGCTTTATTTCATCCAAAGGCTTTTCTATGTTGCAATTTGTTATAAAACCACACTCCTTAAATAAAGGGAGCCACCAATCATAGCCAAAAACCGCACAAGATATATGGTTAAACCAAACCTTGACTATCATTTGTTTCTTTTCCTCATGCGTCATCTTTGGCCACCATTTTTTTAGAAAATAAGGTTGATCTATATCAGCAGCACACTTTATAGCTGAGATAGGATTATCTGCTTTCAATGCTAAATTCCGTTGAACCTCAATTGCTGCTATATCTAAACGGAAAACTACTCTATCTACAATGTTCTTTAAGCGCTGCTCCAATCCGTACATTTATCCTTCTACCCCCCGTTTATAAAATAAGGGACCGACAACCGCCAGTCCCATGCTTATTACTTGTATTTTTTCATAATGCGTTCAATACGCATCTTGATTAATTGATTACTAGCTCCACCAGAAGCCCATTTGTTTTTGATTTCTTCCTGCATTGCTTTATAGGCTCTGTCTGACTTTGATAGGACTAGATTCTCCAACTTAGATTTATTGTTTGCGAGGTTTCCAGCTAATAACGCTCGTTCGTTACCCTCTGCTCCAATTTTGTCCATTTGCTCTGAGAAAAGGTACAAATTGTTTAACAAGTATCTACCAAAAGCCTTATTTTCCGTTACTTCTACCTTGTTTACCATGTCGCTTAATATCTCTAAAACTTGTCGTCCACTTCTAGCAAACATTAGCTCATTTTTAACCTTCCCTTGATACTCTGTATTACGTAGAAGGCGCTTATTGGCTTCAAACTCAGACATATCATTGTCAGCAGCTAATTTCTTTTCTAAAGATTTATTAAGGTCCATAACAATTTGATTGTATTGGTTAGCATGCTGATCTCCTTCAGAATAATGTTTATCCGCTAACTCCTGTGTCTTTTCTCGAATGGCTGCGTTCTTTCCCTCTTGCGTATACAGGGAACCTTCCAATGCTTCGATTTTCTCAATCTCTTTATCTAACTCAGAGAAGAAAGCTTGTGAAGCTTCCATCCCCGTATATTCAGTAAGTTTCTTGTACTGTCTGTAAGTATCCGTTCCCTTTAAATACTCAATATGCTCGTTCACAGCGTTCTCTTGACCGTTCATCATACACTCTCCTCATCATTATCTGTATTTTGGTAATTTTCGATTAATTTTTTTGATAAATTCATCATCGTTTGTGCCTCGTTCTGTAAAGGTCTTACTGTATCTACAAGTTCATTATGATTTTCAATTAAATAAAAGCCTTTAAACATTCCTTCTCGAGAGCTTCCAATAGGATATCCGTGACGCATAATCAAATCATGCTTAATTGCAAATATGTCACGTCGCGTGAAAGTTCCGTTAGTATTTGATATAATTTTATCTACAGTGATTGAGTTTTCTTTACCTGATTTCAACTGCGCCAACAGTTGCAAATATCTTTCTGGTAAAGCGAACTCTTCTTTATTTTGATTATCCATATTCTCCTCCTATCCCAGTAACAATGGGTTATCTGTCAGTATTTGTTTGGCAATCTGCTCAAACTCTTCAAGTGTTGGCTTACCAGGAAAGTACTCACTTAAATCGACTCTCTCTCCTTTGTCATTGAAACCATTAGCAATCTTCCAGGTTAAATCATAATCAATTAATATCTTTTTGCTTGCATCGTCATACAAATACAAATCATTTTCTTCATAAGCAACCATTACTTTTCCTCCTCAGATTCATTCCACCATTAGGGCCGATTATATTGCTGAACCTTTAGTTACTCACTTGCCACTTACTCTACGCATTAGAAAATTTTTTAAAACAAAAAAATTCATTATTTTTATTTCAAATCGTTAAATTACGCTTCCTCATTTGCTTTACGTTCCCAATAATCTGCTTGATACTGTTTAAGCTTTTCTTTGTTATTAGCTCTCCACTCCCTAGCTGTTTGATTATAGCGTTCTCTATTGTTTTCTCTATATTTCCTGTAGTATTCACGCTTATGTTCTTTAGCTTTTTCACTTAGGCTCACGATCTCTCCTCCTCTCCTTTAGTGATTGTTTCCTCTGTCTCGCCCTCCTCTGCTAACTAGAAGATCTGTTATTCAACCTTATCAAGAGTCTCAATCAAATATAGATTCATAATCCAAACAATAAGTTATTGACTTAGGTTTTAACGCTCTTCATACTAGCAGAATCTGAGGGTTTGAGGTTACGAGAACAGAATAAACCCCTAATACAGCTAAAAAGAACATAATCTTAATAACTGTAAAAAGAGTTTATCCAATACTAGCGTCGTCGTCGGGAATCGGCTGACGTTGTACACCTTGTTTGATAAATGGTTTTGTACACCAAGTACATTCTTTTTTCATGCAATCTCTGCCCTACATGACGAAGTCCAATTCAGAATCTCTGAAATCTTTCCTCTTTGAATGTACTCCCTTATCCCTTACGGATAACAGAGAACCACCCATGACTGTAATGCCGCCATTCGCTTATCATGTCCGCTATAAACAAGGTAACTAGCTTAGGATTTAACCTTAGGTCATGACGCCTTTGTTTTCTAATCGGGAAGGCAAACCCGCTGTTTTTTATTGTTTCGTTGTGTTATTCCATTAACCACACCGCCATACATGATTAGTATGGATTCATATTTGATTACAAAACACAAAAAGACTTCCTATAGCTCTTAATAGCATTTAGGAAGTCTAACGGCATATTTGTTTCAAATTATGAATAGGATAAACACAACATTGGTTATTTCGATTACAAAAATGATACCTTTATGACTCATTTATGTTGCGAAATGTAACCAATCATTGTATTATTAACTTAAGAACAAGTTGTAAAAAGTTGTTGTATTTGTACAACAATTTGCACGCTTGTACAAAAAACGCTTTAACAACGTTGCCTATATAAAAATGCTAACAAAGACTGCCACGTCTCAGCATTTTTATTTAAAATTCATAGTTTGAATCAAATGGAAGTTGATTGCCGTCAAACTTCCGAAGGGTTCTCTGATTTGCCGTCAGGATCCCTACAAAAAGTGACTGTTTGCCGCAGTCGCTTTTTTGCTATTTTTCGGTATATTATTATATTTATAGTTTACCATATCTTTCTTTTTTACACAAGCAAAAAACCTTGATTTCATGCGTGTTTGAAGCACTTTTCTTCTGTCGAAAAAGTTATAAAAACACTTGGTTGATTTCGTCTGAAATATGCTGTAGAATAATGCAGTTTGCTTCCAATTTTTTTTCATGTCATCTAATGTCGTTTACGTTTATTTAACATTATCTACGTTTATTTATTTCACTTCATTTCTCTTATCTATAAAAAAATAAAAATATTTTTCTTGTTTATTTATTGGGCTTTAATCATTTTCTTTTTTTCTCTTAGCTCGAATTAATGTACTTTTACTGATTCCAGTAATTTCTTCAACTTGTTTATACGAATGATTTGCCAATAGTTCCAACGCGTGAGCAATTTGCTTCTTACTAAACTTTTTAGGTCTTCCCTCTACAAAATCCGGTCGCTGTTTAGCTATAGCTTTGCCTTCTTGTGTACGCTCAATAATCATATCTCGCTCAAATTCTGCAAATGAACTCATGATATTAAATACTAACCGTCCAGTTGGAGTGTCTTCTACTAATCCCATGTTTAAAATATGTACTCTAACTCCTTTTTCAAATAAAGCCTTTACTGTTTGGATACCATCTACAGTCGAACGAGCAAAACGATCTAGCTTTGTAACGACTAATGTATCTCCTGTTTCTAAGCGATTTAATAATTTCTGAAATTCAGGACGTGCTGCTTTTGTTCCAGTGAAAGCTTCTTTATAAATTTCTTCGCAACCCTCTGCAGTTAATTTATTTACCTGCTCCTCCAATGAATTACCTTTTGCTGCTTGCCCCTTTGTACTAACCCTTGCATATCCATATTTCATTGATTTTCCTCCTTTTCTTTTGGCACTAAGTTACGACACTTCTTATTACCTTTATTTTATTACTTTCTTTTACTGGTGTCAATACTCACAAGTTATGACACCTACACTTTTTTTACATCTTAACAATACCTCTTCATATCTAGCTGGTTTTTAAGTGACAAAATGTAAAGAAACTTAAACATTTCAAACATAAAAAAAGAACCAGTTTGATACCTGGCTCTATATATTTTAAATTATTTACTTAATTATGGATTGTTCCCCCACCCTTTATTGACCATCTTTCTTTTTAGCAGCTTTAGGGTCTAAAATATCAAACTCTACTCTCTTTTGTTGACCTAAGTCATCCATGCTATCAGTTAAATAAGGTGGATCTATGACAAACTTAACCTTTTTAACATCCGCCTTTTCATCCTTCAACACGTACCAAATCTGTCCTTCTTTCTTAACTTTCCCAAGCATATCTCCACCAGTGTCATTAGACATCCAAGAATCTGCATCTACTTGTTCTCCTGTATCAGTTGTCATAACAGAGCTATCTGGAAAGAAAGAGACATCTTGATCAGAAGTATTTTCGATTTTCACCGTCATAATAACAGCTCGTACCCGGTCGCGATCATCAAACAAGGAAGCCGTATCGCTGTTAGGAATAATATCGGCTACTGTTACATTTTCAATTGTCATATTAACCGGCCCGAATTTCACAGGTTTTAACGGATTATCCGTACCATCAATACCAACTTCATCATTGTATCCAAAGCCATAATCTCTAGTACCCCCAAAGTCATCACGATATTTAAAGCCTTCTTTTTTCTCTTCTTCTGTCAAAAAATTTTCTGCTGGACCGTAAGCATCTTCATTAGCTGCTATCTCTTCTTGCTCAGCAGTTCCATTGTCTTCTTCTTTCTGTTTCACAGCGTTATTTTTAGGATCTTCTGCAGCCGTTTGTTTCGTTTCTTCTCCTTTTGTAGTAGTGGCTGCATCATTACTACTACATGCGCCTAAAATCAAAAATACAGTGAACAAAAGCATCAAACATATTTTTTTCATAAAATCCCCCTATGTTACTTTTTTCTCCCATAAACCTAACTCAATTATAGTTCTTACTAATCGTTTTAGTAACAATTTATGGATAAAAAACAAAATAAAAAGGACCAGGTCTCTACCTAGTCCGTGTAACTTATTTTATTAAATAGCATCTTCAGTACCTGTACCTACAACTAACATCCCATTAAGAGCTAATATAACGCCTTTCTGAATCTTATCGATATAGATAATTTTTTTCTCTTGACTGTTTTCATTAGTTCGTACAGGTTGTAATCCATCTTCGTAACCTTTAGCAGCTAAGTATCCTTGTATAAAATGATGCTCCTCTGATCCTCTAATATAGCTTGAGTATTTTCTTTCTAATTCTAGTAACTCTTGTTGGTTCTGAGAATTAAGCTTTTCCTCTAGTTGAACTAAAGATTCCACTTGAGTATTTTCTTTCTTTAGTAGGTCTTGAGTTGACTTTACCCCTCTTTTAAATAGTTCCTTTGCTTGTGTGATCAATTCTTCTCTCATTTTATTTCCTCCTCTGTTATCTTATACCTTAAATCTACACGAACGTGTAGAAACAGTCAATGATATTCTTTACGTTGTTGTAAAAAATATTCACCAAGGTGTAGAATATCTATAAGAAAACATAAAGGGGTTGATTATATGGCAATTTCATTTGAGCCATTATGGAAATTACTTATTGAAAAAAACATGACTAAAGAAGAAATGCGTGTAGCAATAAAGCTTTCTCCTACGACTGTCGCTAAGATGAACAAACAAAGGAATATGAATACGGATGTTATAGATCGCATTTGCTCTCATTTTGGTTGTTCTATCGAGCAAGTCGTTAAGTATGTACCAAATGAGGAGGAGAAGGCTTAAATCCTTCTCTGTTTCATCCACTTACGGAGTTCTTGTTGATCCACTTTCTTTAGTCTTCCTACTTTAATTAAAGGGAAGCCTTCTTGATCCATTATCTCGTACGCTACACGTTTACTGCACCCTAATATAGATGATACCTCTTCTGCAGTAATTAAATTGTTATCTTTTAAAGACTGTTCGCTTGTTCCAGTAGGATCTTGTAACCACTGAAAGAATTTATTCCTTAATACTTTTTTATGCCTTCCAACCTTCAATACAGGGAATCCCTTACTATCCATCAGCTCATAGGCTTTCTCTTTACCGATATCGAGGATTTCTTGAACATGTTGAGCATTTAATACATAAGGGAATTTGTCCTCATATTTGGGTCCTGTATGAACAATTACTTCTTGCTGTACAGATTGGTTGTCATTTGTAGGTTCTAGAACTTCAATATCCTGCCTATGAGTTATATGACCTTCTCCATATATGTAAGCTTCTTCTTTACAATGAGGACAGAACATAATCGTATCCGAACTAATTACTAAGGGTGTAACGATAGCAAAAAATGTATCACAACTTGAACACAGATACGTGCGCACGCCCTCCGTCCGACTGTAATTGTGTTGGTGCATAATTTCCCTCCTAGTCTTTTAGCAATTAACCAAAGTATATAATCCTATTTTAAATTTGAGGAACATTATAATTAGTAGTTATAGTGGATTCACTTTTTGAAGAACAAGCTTTACAATATTAATCAAAGAACGGGTAAAAGAACGCGTTCTTAAGAGGAGGTAATAGCTTGGATAATACTGAAAGAGCATATACCACAAAAGAAGTTAGCACGACATTAAATGTTGTAGATTCTACTATCAGAAAATGGTGCTTAGCTATGGAAAAGCACGGGTATACATTCACGAAGAACGAGCATAATCAAAGGCTGTTTCTCGAGAAAGATTTAGTCGCCTTAAGGCACTATCAAACTATGGTTAAAGAAAACAACTTTTCTATGGATAACGCCGGAATGGTTATAGCATCAAGGTTTTCAAGCCCGTTCCCGAACGGGTCGGGGGGCGTTCCTGCAGTGAAAACCGAAAATGAAGAACGCCTTTCCGCACGGCCTGATACCCGTTCCGATGAGCGAATTGATAAACTTATTGAGCATGCGGAAAAGCAAGAGCAGTTTAACAAAGAATTACTTGAACGTTTAAATGAGCAGCAAAAATATATTGAGAAACAACACCACTACATAGAAGAGAAACTGAAGGAACGCGATGGAAATTTAATGGAGTCACTTCGTACACTCCAGGAAGCAAAACAAGAAATGTTAGAGCTCGCTGCAACCAAAGAAGAAGAGAAACCTAAACAAGGATTCTTTGCTCGCTTGTTTGGAAAATAAAAAAGACTCTCCCTTATTTCAGGGAGAGCTTATTATAAAGTAGGACTATCCATTTTTGGATTGGGGTCATATTAACAATAAAGGCGCAACCATTCCTACACTTTTACCGATACCAACAAGTAGCTGCATAATTAACGGCATCATTTGCACCAATATATATCCAATCGAAGCATTCTGAATGAGTGAGATACCTTGATCCTTACGATTAATCATAAACAACAAGGCTCCTCCGGTTAGCATAACTAATGCAATTGGATAGGATAATGCTTGAATCATATCGACTAAAGGCATAAATGCTTCAACAACCTTTTGTTTTGCTTCACCTTTGACATATTCGACTGGCCCTGCAGCATAAGCATGGGTTGTGAGAATCTTATCTGCAATACTGATAGCAGTTGCCCCGGTTGCAAGCGTGGTCAGAGACGCTTTTAACCCTTTGGCTTCTGCTTTTTTATTGAATTGCTTTACTATCTTTTTGATATCCTTAATCTGTTCCTCTTGCAAAAACTCTTTCACACTGCCTACTGTTTGGATTTTCTGAGTAAAAAACATAATGACCACTCCTTTTTTAATGAAAATCATTAACTGTAAAGGTACGATAATCCAATCCATCAAGAAGCTTAGTCAATTGTTTACGACGAAACTCTGTTGTTGTGATCCAAATAAAGCAGGGTGTAGTTTCAAAGAACCCTAGTTCAATTAACCTTTTGTATTTTTCAATCTTAATTCGATTCTTACTCATCTTCTGTGTGTGATCAGCTTCTACGATATGGTAACGTTTATCTTGTTGAAATAAGGCATCACAGACAACTCTCGTCTTTTTCTCTTCTTTGAAGCCCAATCTTATTTCATTCCTCCATGTTGAGGGGCTACCATATCCGATATAAATAGAATTCCTCATGATAAAATGCTTGGCTTGAATCGTCTTTTTACGTACCTTTGTAGCATTCACACGTTCTCTTCCTTCAGAATTCAAATAATATACATTCTCTCCATCTCGAAAGTGGCTCACATACGTTTCTAACTCTTTCATGACCCTTTGGGCGTTCCTAGCACTTTTAAGACCGTGAAGGACCTGTATTTGCGATCTAGTGAGGTAATCAAGCTTCTTCAAAGAAAGGAGTATACTTTCTTGTCTCTGTTCCTTTTCGATAGCTCTGTTCATGCTGTTCATTCTCCTTCCGAGGTTTAATGTTAATGTGAGGTTGAATTATCTTATTGATAAGTTGATTTTCGATATATGGGGTTTGAATGATATGCTTTTTATGAGCTTTATAAATGGCTCTACCTTGTATGAGTGGTAATTTCTCTGCTCCTCCTTCATCTAATACGGCCATACTTGCAATTTGCGTATCTAATACAAAAGAAATGCGTGAGATCGCATTTCTTTTAACCTGCGATGAAACAGTTTCTTTAGTGGGGTATTGTGTAGCGTACAAAAGTCTATATCCTGCAGCTCTTCCTCTTCTGGCAATATCCTTTAGGATATTTTGACAATCTTCATCCTCCGCAATGTCTGCAGCTTCATCAATAACAATGAAATGACGTTCCTCTAAACCGGCTTCTTTCACATCCTCAAATCCATTCACTTCTAAATACTCCATTGTCTTATTAACTCGTTCCTGTACGTCTTTCAAAGCTTCTAGGGCTTCTTTTTGGTTCTTAGCAATGGTTTCAACCTGTTTAACATGTTTGAAGCGACTGAAAGACAGGCCGCCTTTTAAATCGATAAGGGTAAACGTTACGTCATTTGATTTACGGTGTATCAAAGTAGTAATGAACACCTTTAGCATGTTGGATTTACCGTAGTCTGTAGCTCCTCCTACAATCGTGTGCGCTAGTTTATCGAAGTCATGCTTAATAAGAGTAGATTTGTTATTAATACCTATAGGAACCTCCCAACCTTTTAAGTGTTTAAAAAGAGATTCATCAAACGGAAACATGCTTGTTAATGTGTGGTCAAATACACGGAAGATTAACATGCCATCAAATTCAATTTCTACAGTCTTATTTAATTTCTTTTTCTTTTGTAGCAAATTTTTAACGCTCTGTATAATGTCGCCTTTCCAGTTAATCGTTTTAAGATCAGCAAAGGAAAAGTCTAATACTGCTTTTTTAATGTTCAATCCGTCCTGGAAGTTATCTAACTTATTCTTAAACTCGTTTGCTGACAAGCCTTGAGGCATCTGAAATACGTATTCTGTATAGCAGCTTTTTCTGGTCCTACGTTGGATCCTAATTGCTTTCCCATCCTTTGCAACAAGCCCGCAGTTTTTAGCAATATTCTCAATCTTTTTAGTGTCATTTCCTCCTAATCCAGATTGATAAATGTACGTATATCCTAATAATCCTCCCATCGCTGCACTGGATATAATCTCAACAAACAATACTGCCACCCCTTTGTTATATCTCCTTAAGAGATAGTCCTTGTTAAAACGACTAGATAAAATAGCTTTCAACGTTGATAACATCACCTTTTTTGCTACGCTTTTGCGTTCGCGGGTCGAACTGAAACACGAATAGTTAAAACGTAACCCATTAACGACCTGTAAAACGTTCACTTGTTACGACTTTTTTTGTGTATGATAAAGCGTATTACGTTCCGTTTGTCCGATATTCACCAATGAGCAAAATATTTTTTTATGCCGTGGTGAAAGTTGTATAAGCTATGGTGATTACGTCAATAATGCTCCTAAATTATTAATCGTAAAAGGAGCGAGTTATAATGTGGGGTATAGGTAAGAAACGTAGTAAAGTGGGAAGATTTTTAGATAAACATGGATATACGCAAGAGGATTTATGTAAAGCAGCAAACATTGGACGCAATACAGCTAGTCGAGTATGTTCTGACCCCCAATACATGCCAAGTACGCCAGTCATGCAACGGATAATTAAAGCACTAAAGAAACTAGATTCAAATGTCAGAGTGGATGATTTCTTTGATATGTAGGAGATGGGTATCGGTATTGCCGATCCCTATAATTGGAGGGCTGAAAGTTCAGCTTTCATAGTCTATAAGGGTACGTCAAATATGAAGCAGGGGTATTACTCATTTTTAAGTAAAAGTTCACTTTCCCCCAACTTTGGGGATATCTCATTACATAAAGATATAACCTCGCTCAAATCTGAGCAGGCTAGGACGGCTCCAAATTGTGCCGTCCTTAATACTGTCATTTCAAATGATGGTATCTGCAAAAATGCAGAGTTGTTCTAATAGCTAAAAATAATAAAGACCCATCCTCCAAACGGAGAACAGGCCTTTCAGGAATCGTATATTGCTGACGTCGAAGAGATTTCTTTGTCTCTTCCATGAGGTTAATCATGAGCTAATTAGCAACGTCCCTCAATTCTTCAGCTTATTTTATTTCTACTAGGTATGTTTTATGCATTTTAATGAAAAAAAAACAAAATAAAAAAAGGGTTCGTTTGTTCCTAGCAATGAATTCTTGCATTCAAAAATGCTCAAACTCCACACGGTTAGGTGTGTACAGTAAACTGTAATGCTCGTCAATCCCTTTTCTATATTAGAATATACAGTATGCTGTTGACAAAGTCAACAGTACAGGTTACTTTTTTTAGTTATGGCATTAATTTAACTCCAAAACGATCTCCTTTGTATATACCTCCATGATATCTAGACTTCCGTAAAGTTTTGTAAATATTGTGTTGCTGCTGTTTTAGTCCTAGCGCTATTCTGGCAAAAGGGTTAGGAACAAAATCAGCTATTTGTAATCCCGCATTATTTTCTTTCTTGGCTGGGAATTCAATCTCTCTTATGTGTCGTTGCATTGCGTAAGCATTTACATACATAGATCCCATAGCTTTTATTCGATTAAACTGCATTCGGGTAATACTATCAGGTTTGTCCTCACGGGACTCATAAAAAACCGATCCGATACCATTCACACTTTCTAGATAGTGACAATAGTTCTCTAAAATGATTTGAAAAGCGATTAAATAATTGTCAGAAAGAATACTTTTCTTGAAGTGAGTATCAAGTTGATTCATATGAATTGATGCACCTATAACTACACACGAAGAGTTCTTGATTACATTATCAATTCCTCGATATAAAACACGAGACGCACCACTCTTTTTAAACCTATGGAATTCAGTTTTTATTCCCCTTAGTTTATTGTGTTGGGCACTCCTGACATCTTTTTCATGAAGAACATAACTAGTAGGATTAGGCAAATCGTTCCATATGACGTTTTTTAATACATTCAGTTCAGGTTCAAGAATAGTATTAAACTTATCCTCCTCTACAATAATTCCAGCTAAGCAGAAAACTACTTCTTTTCTATCTTTTGTATAGGACTCACTCTCATCTAGATATAAATGATATTTCTTCATCTTGTACGTCTCCTTCTTTCTCTCTCTATTGATAAGGCTTCAAAAATGTAATGGCAGTAGTTGAGCGATCAAGTTGAATACGCTCTATTAGCTTTTTTTCCTTTAGTTCTTCTAGCCAATTGGAGATAGTTCTTGGTGATTTGTTGAAGTATTTTCCGATGGTTTCTAAGGAGTGCCAACTAATACCGGTTAAGTTTTTACTATGAAGACCAAGGTATATATAAAGTTTCAATGAATTACCTGATAAATCTCTAAGAAGCTCACTATCTTTGAATTCAGTAAATATAGGGAACCATCCAGGCTCATCAAGGCGCTCTTCTTTCCAAACCTTATATTCATCCATTAAAGAATTAGCTTTATCGTTTTGTAGATAATCTCTTCTTTCCAAAAATATCACCTTGCTTTCTTATCTATTTTTATAATAATCCGATAATTATGGTATGTCAATTTTTTTCATACAAACTAAATGAATTATTGGCTATCATTAAAATAAGTGTCATAACTCAATAGTTTTGACACTTCACAAAGTAGTAAAGATAATAACTACAAAATAAGTATTTGTTCAGTGTCTAAACTTAGTGTCATAAATAAACTTGTGAAGTATCTAAAAAATAGACAGAAACATGCCAACTTGATTACCTCTATCTACTTTAAATTAAAATCATGTATCTTTTTCATCGAATGTGATAAAATACCCACACTTAACTAAAAAAGTAACTAAATGATTATTTTACCAAAAATAAAAAAGGAGTTTTTAAAATGTTAAATTTAGATCCTTATAGAACTTCAGTTGACGAAGAAGAATGGAGTAGTGACCGCGATGAGAAATGGTCACAGGTAGAAGACGAAGCTACTTCTTTAGGAATTACCAGAGGCGAATGGGAGCACGATGAAAACATAAAAGATTATGGTGATTTCGAATACGATGAAGATGGAAACGAAATATAATATTTAAACTTCTTTGAGCCAATTTCATTCTAGGGAAATTGGCTTTTCTTTATTTCTTCGTCTGTTTAACGGCCGAAGCATTTTTAGGTGTCCGAATTTTTCACATCCGAATTAACCTGATAGGAATAATATTCCCAATTATTCCAAATAGATATTGGTTATACCAGATAAGAAATTGTATTATTAAAGAAAAGGAGGGATGCGTACATGAGTTCTCATTTTGTAGGTAAAAGGAATATTTATCAACCATATACTGATAGTTCTGGAGTTACACTCTATGGAGCTGCTGCCCTTAGTAAACGGCTATCTACTAGAGAAGGGCGTCAAGATCACTTTGATACCGATAAGATACTTAATTTCATTATGAATTTTCCGAAGAGTTACGAAAATGAATTAGATCGCTATATAAAGATTGTTGAAGAGACTGGAGTTTACCCTGACAAAACTATAAATTTTGATAATATAGGGGTTGGATACGAAACCAGAGACACAATAAGTGGCATAGTGCTCCATGATCCTTGCATGGAATTTGTTATTCAAGACATAAAACACAGTCTAGCTGAAGGAGATAAAACTGTGTTTCGTGATAATATAAATTACATGAGGAAGACCGTTAACTTCATGATAAATGGTGAATTTCACAACAAGCCTGTAGTAGGGGTATGGTGAAGATAGTTTAATGGCATGCGACGATAAATTTTTAACATAGACAGCCTAGATATTGTTTCTAGGCTGTTTTTTCACTGTAGAAATCCCTCAATTCTAAGCAAGATATTACGTAGGTCATTCTGTTTTTCTTTCCTAATGAATTCTTTTGAAATAAGTATCATTAACCTTTCCAAGCTATAAAACTTTGTATGATTCGTTTCTAAAAGAATGGATTGCTTATCATGAACTATACTAAACGTTTTTAATTTATTTTCTTTCACTGGATCAGCCTCCTTTTCAAAAAGCATCGTGAAATTCAAGATAGTTTATATAGTCAAGTTTAGTAAGGTTTAAATTTAAAATTTCCGTTTTTGATAATGCTTATATTACCAAAACAACGAAATTCGTGGTTTAGAAATTATCCCTTTTTCTAACAGGGCGCAATTATACATAACTCTGTTTTGTCATTACGAAGCTACAATGAGCTTGATTTAGATGCACTCAAATTTGAGTTTATCTAAAGTTGTTTGGCCTTCGGTTAAAAAAGAGAGAAGAGCATAAGGGGTTTTTGTCCCCACATACCGTGTGGAGCTAGGCAATACCTAGCAAAACCATGGGTACAAAGAAAATGGCTAAATGTCCCCTTTACGTCCCCTTTCCAGGGTCTATATACTTTTTAAAAATCCTAATTTCTCTTTAATTTCAAGCAATGTCCCCTTTATGTCCCCTATACCTCAAACAGTTTTTTAAAAGAAAAGAATCGTTTGCAAAACAAACGCCCATTTACACACCATAAAAAAATGATGTTTCAATGGGCTCAATTTTGAGCTGGTTCACTCAATTACTCTACGAGGGTTAAAGTGCCTGTGTCATTAAGTGACACGCCAACAAATGCCTACTTTTCATTTCGTTTCTCCATTTCCTTTAAAAAAATGGAGATGAGATAGAGCTGAGCTTCTTTCACTACTTTTTCAAAGTTTTCTCCTTTTGTTACAATCACTTTCATTCGAAACACCCTCCATATTGTCCGTGGAATGTACCCTCTTTGCACTGGAAGTATTCCGTATAGATCCTTTAATTCCCTTTGTATTTCCCAGTGTTTTTGTATAGTGGTTGTGTGATTGAAATCGGTTTGAACGATTTAGAACAGCAGGTAAAAAGCTTAACGTACTAGCATTTACTAGCATCATGATGCATCCTTTTTTTGACGTTAGGGTTGCAACAAGGTTGCATTAGCGTTGCATGTATAAATAGTGCAGTTACCGGCTTTTATTTGTAGTACTCACGCTTCGTGTTGCGTTTTGAAAATGTAGCATTTACCTTAGTGTAACCTTAGCGTTTCCTAGCATCTTTATAGTAGCAAGCACTAAGTTTTTCTAAGTTCTATATAAAATAAATGTTAGGTTTTATCGGGTTTTGTAGCATTCAAAAACCTTAACATTCCCTAACTTTTGTTGCATTATCTCCAAGCAGTACGTTCTGTTTCCCTCTGTATAACCCATTTTCTTAACCTTTTGTTATGCCATTCATGTGCAGCAGCGTACCTACGTACAGTCTGATAAGGAATACTGTATTTCTCAGAGACATCTTTTAATGTTACTCCGCTATGATGGCCGGAACAGATAAAGTGCTCCTCTGCCACGTTCCAATTATATTTTTGATTCATCGTCTTCACCTCACCATAACCTTCCCCTTTGTATGAAAAATGGTATACCTTACTATTTCTTACGCTCAGAGTTTCAGAGATACCATTTAAACGAACGAGAATGACTTGTATTAAACTTTAACAATACTAATATACAAATGTATAAAAACTACCTAAAAACCCCTTAAAAACAAATCTGAGCACCCGTTTTTATACAAGGTTTTACTAGGGTGCTTTTTCACCCTCCAAAGTCGGCGCGTCAAATATGCCGCAGGGGGGTGCTTCAAATTTCAAGCAGGGTAATACTCATTTTTGAGTAAAAGGGGGAATTAAAATTCGTTCCCCTCTAATCGTCCATTAAACAAGCTGTAGCAGCATCTACAATATCACGTAACACTGGGTTGTCTTTTTCCCATTCACTTTCAAACCACTCATACCGTTCTTGTGGTGTCATGTTTACTAATGATGAAACAATCTTTACTTTAGTATTGCCGTATTGATAAGTCTGAGATGGAATTTTACTCATTCAAAACACCTTCCTTATCAATTAACCTTTGTATTCTTCAACTAAATCTGGGTTAATCCTAGTGCAATCTAACACGTACTCCCTTACAAACATAATATCTGGCATGCCTTCCATATGACTAGAATCAACCTTGCCATCAAATATGGCTAAAACTGCATCTGGAGGAGCGACTGTAGTATAAACTCTTTTTGTACCGGTATTAGTGCCACGAGAAGCGAAAATCTTTGCTGCTATCGGGTCTGTAGTCCATGGCATGCCCCGGTGTAACTCTGGTCTGCACCCTCGATATAATCTAGTGTCTTTAGTGGGCCGGGAAGCATCACAGTTAGTAAGAAAGCCTATCTCTCTAAATATTGAAATCCACCAACCATACCCTGCATGTTTAATGCTAGAACCTTGGCTTAACCAGGTAAGTTCCGCAGCCTCTTTCTTTTCATCTAATGTCAGTGTATCCCACCATTTCTCCAGTGAAGCTGGCTTGTCTTCATTAGGTGCAAGGTGAATGGATCTTATCCCGGTAAAACTGTTATTAGCTAAGTTATTTTGCATTCTTCTTACATTTCTCAGTAATGTGCCTGCTAAGTTCTCTAACATTTAACCTCACTCCACTCCTTGATTCCTTCTAAGTTTAATTTGCTGTAATCCACGATGTACTCTACAAAAAGGTGATGTGCTGTTTCTTCCTCATTTAGAATCTGGCATCTAACTGTAGCTAAAAGGTGTTCAGGCTTTACTTTGGCTTCGTATATATTGGCCTCGCCTTTCTTCTGGACTACTAATTTCGCAATATCTATATCAGTAGTCCAAGACATCCCCTTGATATAAATAGGTTCAGGCTCTATCGCTCGATACAATGAAATCTCCTCAGTAGGCTTCTCTATTCCGACATTCGAAAAATACCCTGTATCTTCAAATAAAGGTAGCCACCAATCATAACCGTAGTACGCGTTAGACATATTATTAATCCATACCTTTGCTAACAAGAACTTCTTATCTTCATTGGTTAGTTTAGGCCACCAATTTAATAAAACCTCTCGCTGATGGCCTTCGTATACAGTATTCATGGCCAATTTAGGATCATTGCTTAACGAAGCTAATTCTCTAAGTAGTTGACGACCTCCATTTTCAACCATTCTCCTCATATTATCTTTAAACGTATCTAACAATCCCATTCTATTCACCCCTTGTCTTTGTACTCGTTTACTTCTCCAAGTCCTCTATAATCGATTACGTATTCAAGCAAACATACACCTCTAGGGAAGCCTTCTAATATAGCTAATACAAATTCTGGCTGCACTACAGTTGTATAGATTTTCGCCTCTTTGTTAAATGATTGAACAAACTTAGCCATTCCTAAATCGGGCGTCCAAGACATCCCTCTTATATAGGTTTCATTAGGTTCTATTGCTCGATAAAGCTTTATTTCATCCAAAGGCTTTTCTATGTTGCAATTTGTTATAAAACCACACTCCTTAAATAAAGGGAGCCACCAATCA
>Ga0105251_10001949_pt1 | contig 16882 bp, 10 predicted proteins | sample KBSS64metaG_FD_80424 | JGI IMG/M metagenome (GOLD analysis project Ga0105251, IMG submission 80424) | Switchgrass rhizosphere microbial communities from Kellogg Biological Station, Michigan, USA - KBS S6-4 metaG | ecosystem: Host-associated > Plants > Roots > Rhizosphere > Soil | place...
CACCTACGGTAGCCAGTACAACTGGCTGATCCTGGCCGGTATCGCAGTAGCCGCGGTTCTGATCCGCCACTACTTCAACACCCGCCACGACAGCAACAAGTACGCCTGGACCCTGCCGGTCGGTGCCCTGGCGATGATCTGCCTGGCCTATGTCACCGGTCCAAAGCCGATGGCCGTCAGCCCTGAGCAGGCCGCAGCGAAGGTCGAGTACCAGCCACTGCCAGCCACCGCCGTCGGTGGCAAGACCGCTGCCGAGCTGCGCGCCGAGGAAGCCGCCAAGGCCGCCGAAGCACCAGCCGCGCCAGCCGAAGCTCCGGCCCAGGCGACCGCACAGGCCGCCGGTGGCGACTTCGACAAGATCCACAAAGTCATCCAGGAACGCTGCAGCGTGTGCCACTCGTCGAAACCGACCAGCCCACTGTTCAGCGCAGCACCTGCCGGCGTGATGTTCGACACCCCGCAGCAGATCCAGGCCCAGGCCGCGCGCATTCAGGCGCAAGCGGTCGCCAGCCAGATCATGCCGCTGGGCAACATCACCCAGATGACCGCCGAAGAGCGCAAGCTCGTCGGTGACTGGATCGCCAAGGGCGCTCAAGTCAATTGATCCACCCTCTCCCACCGGGGCGTCCGCGCGCCCCGTTGGGAGCGGCCTTGCGCCGCAATTAAAGATTCACGCAACAAGCAAGCATCGAGCGTTCGACTGCATGCGGGAACCACAGGCTGCCTTAAGCGGACCTGCCGTATGCGACTGGCGCTTGGATCCGAGAATAAAAACAAAACTCGAGGTGCTGCATGTCCGAGTCACGCAAGGCGTACATTCCAGTTGCGCCGCCGCGACAGCCTCTGCCCCTGTTCCAACTGATCCTGGTTGGCCTGCAACATGTGCTGCTGATGTACGGGGGTGCGATTGCCGTCCCTCTGATCATCGGCCAGGCCGCTGGTTTGTCCCGTGAAGAAGTCGCTTTTCTGATCAACGCCGACCTGCTGGTCGCCGGTGTCGCCACCATCATCCAGTCGTTCGGTATCGGCCCGGTCGGGATCCGCATGCCGGTGATGATGGGCGCCAGCTTCGCTGCCGTCGGCAGCATGGTGGCCATGGCCGGCATGCCGGGCGTAGGCCTGCAGGGGATCTTCGGCGCGACCATCGCTGCCGGGTTCTTCGGCATGGTGATCGCGCCGTTCATGTCCAAGGTCGTACGTTTCTTCCCACCCCTGGTCACCGGTACGGTGATCACCTCGATTGGCCTGTCGCTGTTCCCGGTGGCGGTCAACTGGGCCGGTGGCGGCCAGGATGCAGCGACGTTCGGTTCGCCGATCTACCTGCTGGTGGCCGGCCTGGTGCTGGCGGTCATCCTGTTGATCAACCGCTTCATGCGCGGCTTCTGGGTCAACGTTTCGGTCCTGGTGGGCATGGGCCTGGGCTACATCCTGGCCGGCTCCATCGGCATGGTCGACCTGTCTGGCCTGAGCGACACGCCGTGGCTGCAAGTGGTGACCCCACTGCACTTCGGCATGCCGACCTTCAGCCTGGCACCGATCCTGTCGATGTGCCTGGTGGTGGTGATCATCTTCGTCGAGTCCACGGGCATGTTCCTCGCCCTGGGCAAGGTGACTGATCGCGAGGTTACCCCTGGGATGCTGCGTCGCGGCCTGTTGTGCGATGCCGGTGCGTCGTTCATCGCCGGTTTCTTCAACACCTTCACCCACTCCTCGTTCGCCCAGAACATCGGCCTGGTGCAGATGACTGGCGTGCGTTGCCGCTACGTCACGGTAACGGCGGGTGCACTGCTGATAGTGCTCAGCCTGCTGCCCAAGGCGGCCTTCCTGATCGCCTCGATCCCGCCCGCGGTACTGGGCGGCGCGTCCATTGCCATGTTCGGCATGGTCACCGCCACCGGGATCAAGATCCTCCAGGAAGCCGACATCGGCGATCGCCGCAACCAGCTGCTGGTGGCGGTGAGCATCGGCTTTGGCCTGATCCCTGTGGTCAAGCCGGAGTTCTTCGCGCAGATGCCGCAGTGGATGGAACCCATCACCCACAGCGGGATCGCCATGGCCACGGTCAGTGCCCTGGTGCTCAACGTGCTGTTCAACATCCTCGGTGGTGCCGAGCGCGCCGTGCATAACGACGCCTGCCACCAGCATTGAGCCCCAAGCGGGGCGGCGCAGTTTGCCGCCCCTGCTCATCTTTCGCAGTAACCGCTTCACCGTCGACCCGCCGGAATGGGCCGCTCGGGGCGCCTGCGCGCCGAAAAAACCGCCAACAAAAACAATAAGTCCGGGAATCACAACATGAAGCGCATCACCTCGTCCCTGCTGCTGGGCAGCAGCCTGCTGGCCACCCTCCCCGCCCATGCAGGCGATTGGCTGCTGTGGCACGGCGAAAGCCTGACGTACCTGTACGGCAAGGACTTCAAGATCAACCCCGATATCCAGCAGACCATTACCTTCGAGCACGCCAACAAATGGAAGTACGGCGACACGTTCTTCTTCGTCGACAAGATTTTCTACAACGGCAAGGCTGACCGCGGCAAAGGCGAGGACACCTATTACGGTGAGTTCAGCCCACGCCTGTCGTTCGGCAAGATCCTCGACCGCAAGCTGGCCTTCGGCCCGGTCAAGGATGTACTGCTGGCGATGACCTACGAACGTGGCGAAGGCGACAACGAGGCCTACCTGATCGGCCCCGGCTTCGACCTGGACATTCCCGGCTTCAACTACTTCACCCTCAACTTCTACATGCGCCAGACCGAAGGCGGCCGCCCCGGTGACGACGTCTGGCAGATCACCCCAGGCTGGTCCTACACCATCCCTGTGGGCAAATCCGACATTCTGATCGACGGTTACATGGACTGGGTCCCGGACAACGACCAGAACAGCCGTGGCACCTACCACGCCAACCTGCACTTCAACCCGCAGGTCAAGTATGACCTGGGCAAGGCCCTGAACCTCGGTGCCAAGCAGCTCTATGTCGGCTTCGAGTACAGCTACTGGAAAGACAAGTACGGCATCGACAGCCGCGGCAATCTGGACAGCAATCAGAGTGTCGCCAGTGCGCTGATCAAGGTACATTTCTGAAAACCTGATCAAACGCCCAGGTTTGAATCACTGTGCTCCAGGACGGAGCACTTGAGGCGCGGCGCGCAAGCCAGTAATCTGCGCGCCCCCTCGATCAGGGCAGGAAGGATTCTGCCTGCGTTTACTGACCGCTCAGTCAATGAATTCGGGCGGTTGGCCAACGTGTTGCCAGCCTGAAACACCCATTTTCATCCGTTCAGAACGAGTCGAGCAGGAAGGTAGCAGCTAACCCCGAAAAGTTGGCGCAGCTCTTGCCAAACAACTGTGGCCAATCGAAAAAAGCTGACTCAGAAGACAAAAAAGCGCCTGTACCGAGCGCTGACAACAGATCAATCAAGGGAGCGACACTCGCAATGCGTACCATCAATAGCCTGATTCTCGCGGGCGGCCTGCTGGCCTGCGGCACCACCTTCGCCGGCGACCTGCTGCAGTGGCAGAACAACAGCCTGACCTACCTGTGGGGCAAGAACTTCAAGGTCAACCCGGATACTCAGCAGACCTTCACCTTCGAGCATGCCGATGGCTGGAAGTACGGCGACAACTTCTTCTTCGTCGACAAGATCTTCTATCAGGGCAAGAAGGACGCCAGCAACGGCCCCAACACCTACTACGGCGAATTCAGCCCGCGCCTGTCGTTCGGCAAGATCTTCGACCAGAAGCTCGAGTTCGGCCCGGTCAAGGACGTGCTGCTGGCCGCGACCTACGAGTTTGGCGAGGGTGACGTGGAGTCGTACCTGATCGGCCCTGGCTTCGACCTGAACATCCCGGGCTTCGACTACTTCCAGCTGAACTTCTACAACCGCATCCCTGACGGCAACCGCGCGGGCAAGAATGTCTGGCAGATCACCCCGGTCTGGTCCTACACCATTCCGGTCGGCGACTCCGACGTGCTGATCGACGGCTTCATGGACTGGGTGGTCGACAACGACGAGAACCGTCACGGCACCTACCACGCCAACCTGCACTTCAACCCGCAGATCAAGTACGACCTGGGCAAGGCGCTGCACCTGGGCGAGAAGCAGTTGTATGTGGGTGTCGAGTACGACTACTGGAAGAACAAGTACGGCATCAAGGACAGCGATGCCTTCACCACCGACCAGAACACCATGAGCTTCCTGGTGAAAGTGCACTTCTGATCGGCTTAAACGTGGCGGCGCCGTTATCTGACGGCGCCGTCATCATTCTGATTTGTAAGTTTAAACTTACAGCTTTTTCAGATTTATCTTACTCACAACGTAAGCTGCCTTAGCAGTCAAGTACATGCCCACCGGCAACAACATGCCAAACACCAGCAATATCAACTCCACTTCGTGGTGCGGGATGACTCGGAAAATATCCAGCACCAGCACGACCCCATTGATTGTCAATGCCAGGCCGAACATCGCACAGCACTTGTAAAGGGCCTGAGCGTCGGTGCCGCGCAGCAGGAAGCCAAAGCCCAAAGCCCCCCACGCCAACGCCGTCAAGAGGTACAGCGCGAGGTGGTAGGCGTCGTAAGTCAGTACACCGAACATGTGAAATTCTCCTCCCGATCAAGTCTGAAACGGCAAACTACGACTATAAAGCCACCTCACTCGCGCGCACCGCAAATTTTTGACATTTTTTTTGCAGTCTTTCGACTAGACTCGTGGCCCTCGCACAACCAATAAAGAAAACAGGCCAACTTGATGCGCACTCCCCTCGCCGCGCCATGGCGCTATCTGCTGCTACTCTGCTCGACCTGGTTCGGCATCTTCCTGCTGACACGTCTCATATTGCTGGTTACTCATCTATATGAGGTCAGCGGCAATTACTTCTCGATCTTCTTCGACGGGGCCATTTACGACCTGAGCTTCCTCATCTACACGGCCCTGCCGCTGGGTGTGTACCTGTTGCTGTGCCCGAACCGTTTGTGGCGCTCGCGTGCTCACCGCTGGCTGCTCGGCGGCTTGCTCGTGGTCAGCCTGTTCGTGATGCTGTTCGTCGCCGTGGCCGAGTGGCTGTTCTGGGACGAATTCGGCGTACGCTTCAACTTCATCGCTGTCGACTACCTGGTCTATTCCAAAGAAGTGCTGGATAACATCCGCGAGTCCTACCCGCTGCCAGCGCTGCTCAGCGGCATCGCAGTGGCCGCAATCCTGCTCGCTCTGGTGCTGCGCAAGCCGCTGGCCCAGGCCCTCACCGGCCCCGGCGCCACCCTGCGCCAGCGCTTGTCCGGGCTGGCGGTGCTGGCCGTGCTGGTCGGCCTGAACATTGTGGTGATCGATCAGCAGTTCCCGCGCGGCCAGGGCGGCAACGCCTACCAGCGCGAGCTGGCCAGCAACGGCCCGTACCAGTTCTTCGCCGCCTTCCGCAACAACGAGCTGGACTACACCCAGTTCTACGCCAGCCTCGGCGCCGGCGAAGTCGGCGCGCAGATGCACCAGGAACTGGCCGAACCCAATGCCCGGTTCCAGGGCCAGGAGCCTCAGGACATCCGCCGACACATCAGTGCCAAGGGTGAGCAGCGCACGCCGAACATCATCCTGGTGACCATCGAAAGCTTCAGCGCCAAGTACATGGGCAGCAACGGCGATTCGCGCAACCTCACGCCGAACCTCGACGCACTGCGCCGCGAGAGCCTGTACTTCAACAACTTCTACGCCACCGGCACCCGCACCGACCGCGGTCTGGAAGCCATCACCCTGTCGATCCCGCCCACCCCGGGCCGCTCGATCGTCAAGCGCATCGGCCGCGAAAGCGGCTACGCGAGCCTTGGCCAGCAACTGACCGCCAAAGGCTACGACGCTGTGTTCGTCTACGGCGGGCGCGGCTACTTCGACAACATGAACGCCTTCTTCAGCGGCAACGGCTACCGCATCGTCGACCAGAGCAGCATCGATGAAAGCGAAATCAGCTTCAAGAACGCCTGGGGCATGGCCGACGAGGACCTGTACCGGCAGACGCTCAAGCTGGCCGATGCCGATTACGCCCAGCAGAAGCCGTTCTTCCTGCAACTGATGACCACCTCGAACCACCGCCCCTACACCTACCCGGAAGGCCGCATCGACATCCCGTCAGGCGACGGCCGCGAAGGCGCGGTGAAGTACACCGACCATGCCATTGCCCAGTTCCTCAAGGACGCCAGGAGCAAGCCGTGGTTCGACAACACCCTGTTCGTCTTTGTCGCCGACCACACGGCCGGTAGCGCCGGGGTCGAAGACCTGCCGGTGAACAACTACCAGATCCCGCTGTGGATCTACGCGCCGAAAATGATCGAGCCCCGCGAAGACGCCAAGCTGGCCAGCCAGATCGACCTGGCGCCTACCCTGCTTGGGCTGCTCAACTTCAACTACACCTCGACCTTCTTCGGCCGCGACCTGCTCAAGGAAGACGACCTGCCGCCACGCGTGCTGATCGGCAACTACCAGCACCTGGGGCTGTTCGACGGCAACAACCTGGCCATTCTCAGCCCGCGGGGCGGCATGCGTGTGCATGAGGATGCCCTGGGCAAGAGCCACGAAACCACGGTGACCAGCGACAACCCGCTGATCCGCCGGGCAATCGCCTACTACCAGAGCGCCGCCTACGGCTTCAGCCAGGGCCTGCTGGCCTGGAAGCCAGAGCAGCAGAGCGTCACGACCGAAAACTGATCGCGATGGATGGCACCGGCTTCGCCGGTGTTCGCGGGCAAGTCGGGTCGCCGCACCGCCGCTCCCACAGCAATCGCGCATGCCCTGAAGCTAGCGCCAAACCTGTGGGAGCGGCGGTGCGGCGACCCGACTTGCCCGCGAACCGGGGCGAAGCCCCGGCCATACAGCCTCAGCTGGCCGGGCGAAGCATGTGCCACACTTTCCCCGCAACAGCCACCACCGCCAGCACCACGGCCCCGGCCAGCACGCCGGCCACGCCATTGAGCAGGCCGCTGGTCAGTGACCCTCCGCGCCCTGCGCTGAACGCCTCGACTGCATGGTGCAGAGGCGCCACCCCGTGTACCAGGATCCCGCCACCGACCAGGAACATCGCTGCGGTGCCGATCACCGACAGGCTCTTCATCATGTAGGGCGCGGCACGCAGAATGCCGTTACCGACGGCACGAGCCAGGCTTGAAGACTTCTGGGTCATCCACAGCCCCAGGTCGTCGAGTTTGACGATACCGCCCACCAGCCCATACACACCGATGGTCATGACCACCGCAATGCCCGACAGCACGATGATCTGCTGCGTCAGCGGCGAATCGGCGACGATACCCAGGGTAATGGCGATGATTTCAGCGGACAGAATAAAGTCGGTACGCACCGCGCCCTTGATCTTGGCTTTCTCGAACGCCACCAGGTCGACATTGGCATCGGCCACCGCTTCCTTGCGCGCCTCGTGCTGGAGTTCGTCCTCTTCCTTGCTGTGCAGGAACTTGTGCGCCAGCTTCTCGAAGCCTTCGAAGCACAGGTAGGCACCACCGAGCATCAGCAGCGGCGTCACCGCCCAGGGGATGAACGCGCTGATCAACAGCGCCGCCGGCACCAGGATCGCCTTGTTCACCAGCGACCCCTTGGCCACCGCCCACACCACCGGGATCTCACGCTCGGCGCGCACGCCGGTGACCTGCTGGGCATTCAGTGCCAGGTCGTCGCCAAGCACGCCGGCGGTCTTCTTCGCCGCGACCTTGGTCATCACCGAAACATCGTCGAGCACCGTGGCGATGTCGTCGATCAGTACCAGCAGACTGCTTGCGGCCATGGAAAGCGCTTCCTTACGGTTCAAAAAATGCAGCATACCCCGCGCGGTTCAAGGTGCCCAGCCACCGCCCAGGCTCTGGATCAGCGCCACGCTGGCCTGGCTCTGCTGGCCCTGGGCATCGCGCAGGCTCTGCTCGCTCTGCAACAGCAGCAGCTGTTGGGTCAGCACCGCCTGCCGGCTGGCCACCCCGGCGCGCTGCTGGGACTGCTGGCTGGCGAACAGCTGCTGGTTGCGCTGGTGGATCTGGCCAAAGGTGTCGGCCTGGCGCTGCAAGTGGTTCAGCGCCGACAGGTTGTCTTCGACATTCTGCAGTGCCGCCAGCACCGTACCGCGGTAGTTGGCCACGTCCTGATCATAGCCCGCGTAAGCCTGGCGCAAGGCCGCCTCGCGCGCGCCGCCGTCGAACAGCGTCGCCGACAGCGCAGGCCCCAGGCTCCAGATGCGGTTGGCGGTGTTGAACAGCCCGCCCAGGGCGCTGCCACGAAAGCCGACTTCGGCAGTAAGGTCCAGGTTCGGGAAAAACGCCGCTTCGGCCACGCCTATCCGGGCATTGGCCGCCGCCGCTGTGCGCTCTGCAGCGATTACATCGGGCCGCCGTTGCAGCAGCGCTGAAGGCAGGTTCAAGGGCGGGTGCGGCACGACAAAGTCGTAGTCGCCCCTTGGCGGCACATTGAACTGCGCCGGTGCCTGGCCGACCAGCACGGCCAGGGCATGCTCGAACTGCTCGCGGCTGCGCTGGGCGGTCTGCAGGCTGACGACCACGGTACTCAGCTGGTCCTGGGCAACCAGCAGTTGATCGTTGGACGCCGTGCCCTGAAGGAAACTGGCCTGGGTCATGTCCAGCAACTGCTGGTTGAGCTGCTGTTGCTGCTCGAGCAGGCCAATGTCCAGGTCCAGCTGGCGCAAGCCCAGGTAATTGCTCGCCACGCTGCTGGCGATCGACAGGCGCACGCCGGCCAGCTGGGCATCCGACACATCGGCCAGGGCCTGGTTGGACTCGATGGTGCGCCGCACCTGCCCCCACAAGTCAGGCTCCCAGCTTGCCCCCAGCGTGGCGCTGACGGTTTGCTGCACACCACTGCCGGTACCTTGGGACAGGCCCGCACCACCCCCATCGACGCCACGGGTCATGGTCAACCCGGCAGTGACCGTCGGCCACAGCCCGGCACGGCTGATGTCGACCTGGGCCTTGGCCTGGCGCCAGGCTGCTTCGGCAGCGACGATCGACTGGTTGGCCCGCGCCGACTGCTCGACCAGGCTATTCAGCTGGGAATCGCCAAAGGCCTGCCACCAGCGGCTTGCCAGTGCGCCTTGCGGGTTGGCGGCGGCGCGCTGCCACTGGGTGCCTTCCTTGAAGCCTTGTGGCAGCGCCAGCTCAGGGCGCTGGTAGTCCGGGCCGACCATGCAGCCGGCAAGTACCAGGAACAGCAACAGGCCCGCGCCGCGCAGCTTCATGTGGCTTGCTCCTTGGCCTTGCCGCCCAGGCGGTCCAGCCACAGGTAGATCACCGGCGTGCTGTACAGCGTCAGCAGTTGGCTGAACAGCAACCCACCGATGATCGAGATGCCCAGCGGCCGCCGCAGCTCCGCGCCATAGCCATTGCCCAGCACCAGCGGCAACGCGCCCAGGGTGGCCGCCAGGGTGGTCATCAGGATCGGCCGCACCCGCACCAGGCACGCCCGGCGGATGGCCGCACGGGCGTCGCTGCCCTCGACATGCCGCTCATGGAGGGCGAAGTCGATCATCATGATCGCATTCTTCTTGACGATGCCGATCAGCAGGATCATCCCGACCAAGGCAATGATCGACAGCTCGGTACCGGTCAGCAGCAAGGCCACCAGGGCGCCGACCCCGGCTGAAGGCAAGGTCGAGAGGATGGTCAGCGGGTGCACCAGGTTCTCGTAGAGGATCCCGAGCACGATGTACACCGCCAGCAGCGCTGCGCCAATCAGCAGCGGCTCGCCGGCCAGCGATGCCTTGAACACCTGCGCGGTGCCGGCGAATTCGCCGACCACACTGGCCGGCATGCGCAACTGCGCCACAGCGTTATCGACCAGCGCCGTGGCCTGGCCTATGGACACCCCGGGGGCCAGGTTGAACGAGGCGGTCACCGCCGGGAAGGTACCCTGGTGGTTGATGGCGATGGCCGTGCGCGCCAGCGACTGGCTGGCCACCGCCATCAGTGGCACCAACGGCTCGCCTGGCTGGCGGCTGGGCACGTAGATGGCCTTGAGCGCCGCGGGGTCGGCCCAGTACGACGGCGCCAATCCCATGACCACGTGGTACTGATTGGCGGCCCGGTACAGCGTCGACACCTGGCGCTGGCCAAACGCGTCGTACAGGGTCTGGTCCACGGCCGACATGCTCACCCCCAGCCGCGCAGCGGCATCGCGGTTGACCTGCAGGTGAGTCATCAGGCTGGCGTTCTGCTGGTCGGTGTTGACGTCGGTGAGCTGCGGCAGGCCGCGCAGCGCCTCGACCACCTTGGGCACCCAGAGGTCGAGAGCGCCCTGGTCGTCAGCGGTCAGGGTGTACTGGAACTGCGCCCCACTCTGCCGGCCACCGACGGTGATGTCCTGCGCCGACTGCAGGTACAGCCGCGTGCCCGGCATCGCCCCCAGGGCATGGCGTATCTGCGCGATGACCTGGTCGGCCGTGGCCTGCCGCTCGCCTTTGGGCTTCAGCGCCACGAACAGCTGGGCACTGTTGATCGCACCGGAGCCACCGCCACCGCCGCCTCCGACGAAACCGCCCACGGTGGCGACGTTGGGGTTGCCCACCACCTGGCGGTTGATCTCGCCAAAGTCCGCCTGCATCGCCGCATAGGACACGCTCTGCGAGGCCAGGATGGTACCGCTCAGGCGCCCGCTGTCTTCCTGCGGAAAGAAGCCTTTGGGCACCACGGCATAGAGCACGACGGCCAGCACCAGCACCAGCACGGTTAGCAGCCCCATCAGCCGCGAATGGCCGATGACCCAGGCCAGACTGTGGTCGTAGAAGCGGTGCAAGCGCGAGTCTGGCGTGTCCGCACCCGTGGGCTGCCGTGGCGGGCGCAACAGCGCGCTGGCCAGCACCGGGGTGACCGTCAGCGAAACCAGCATGGAGATGATGATCGACAGCGACAGGGTCACGGAGAACTCGCGGAACAGCCGGCCAACGATCCCGCCCATCAGCAGCAACGGGATGAACACCGCCACCAGCGACACACTGATGCTCAGCACCGTGAAACCGACTTCACCCGCCCCTTGCAGCGCGGCCTGGTGCCTCGGCACGCCGCGCTCCAGGTGGCGCATGATGTTCTCCACTACGACGATGGCATCGTCCACCACGAAACCGGTGGCGATGGTCAGCGCCATCAGCGACAGGTTGTTCAGGCTGTAGCCAAGAAAGTACATGGCGCCAAAGGTGCCCAGCAGCGACAGCGGCACGACAGTGGCCGGCACCAGCGTGCTGCGCCAGTCACGGAAAAACCCGTAGGTGACCAGGGTCACCAGCAGGATCGCCGCCACCAGGGTGATCTCCACATCGCGCAACGAGGCACGGATGGTGGTGCTGCGGTCCATCAGCACGCTCAACTTGATGGTTGCCGGAATCGAAGCTTGCAGCAACGGCAGCTGCGCCTTGACGGCGTCCACCGTGTCGATGACGTTGGCCCCCGGCTGCTTGAACAGCACCAGCAGCACCGCCGGCTTGCCATTGAACAGGCCGAAGTTGCGCAGGTCCTCGACATCTTCGCGCACCTGGCCGAGGTCGGCGATGCGCACCAGGCTGCCCGCGACCTGCTTGACCACCAGCGGCGCGTAATCGGCGGGGCTGTACAGCTGGTCGTTGGCCGCCAGCACATGGCTCTGCGCGCCAAGGTCGACCACGCCCTTGGGCAGGTTGACATTGGCGTTGGCGATGGTCGAACGCACCTGCTCCAGGCTGACGCCGTAGTGGTTGAGGCGGTCCGGGTTGAGCTCCACGCGCACCGCCGGCAAGGCCCCGCCACCCACCGTCACGTCACCGACCCCGCGGGTCTGCAGCAGGCGCTGCTCCAGCAGAGTCGAGGCCACGTCGTACATCTGCCCCGGGGTGGCGCTGTCCGAGGTCAGGCCGATGATCAGGATTGGCGAATCGGCCGGGTTGACCTTGCGGTAGGTAGGGTTGCCAGTCAGGTCGCTGGGCAGGTTGCTGCGCGCCGCGTTGATGGCCGCCTGCACGTCGCGGGCCGCACCATCGATATTGCGGTCCAGGTCGAACTGCAGGTTGATGCGGGTCGCGCCCAGGGTGCTGGACGAGGTCATCTGGGTCACCCCGGCAATCTGCCCGAACTGGCGCTCCAGCGGCGTGGCCACCGAAGTGGCCACGGTATAGGGGTCGGCACCGGGCAAGGTGGCACGTACGCTGATGGTCGGGAAGTCCACCTCCGGCAGCGGCGCCACCGGCAGCAAGGTGAACGCCAGGCTGCCGAACAAGGCCAGGCCCAGCGCCATCAACGCCGTGGCCACCGGGCGCCGGAGGAACGGCGCACTGAGGTTCATGGCGTGGCGTCCTGCAGCGAACGACCGCGGCCCAAGCGTTGCGACAGGCCGTTCATCGCCAGGTAGATCACTGGCGTGGTGAACAGCGTCAGCAACTGGCTCAGCAGCAGCCCACCGATGATGGCGATGCCCAGCGGGTGGCGCAGTTCCGAGCCGACCCCGGTGCCGAGCGCCAGCGGCACGGCGCCGAACAACGACGCCAGGCTGGTCATCAGGATCGGCCGCAGGCGCAATTGCGCGGCCCGGCGAATCGCCTGCAGTGGCTCGGCACCGTCACGGCGCTGCAGCTCCAGGGCGAAGTCGACCATCATGATGCCGTTCTTCATGACGATCCCGATCAGCAGCACGATCCCGATCAAACCGATGATGTCGAACTGCAGGCCGGTGAGCCACAGCGCCAGCAACGCACCCAGCGCCGCCGAGAGCAGGGTCGAGAGGATGGTCACCGGATGCACGAAGCTTTCGTAAAGGATGCCGAGCATCAGGTAGACCACGACGATCGCCGCCACGACCAGAAACACCTGATTGCCCAGCGAGTCGGCAAAGGTCGCCGCCGCCCCTTCCAGCGACACCTGCACGGCAGCCGGCAGGCCCTGTTGCGCCTCGATCGCCTTGAGCCGGTTTACCGCCGCGCCCAAGGTCTGCCCCGGCGCCAGGTTGAAGGCGATGTCGGCATAGGGGAACTGGCCCAGCCGGTCGAGCGTCAGCGGCACCCGCTGCACCTGCTGGCTGGCCATGCTCGACAACGGCACCACACCACCGCCTGGCAGGCTCACATACAGGCCGGTGAGCAGGTCGGCGAGGTTGTGCGGTGGCCGGTCGCTGACCATCACCACGTGGTACTGGTTGAGCTGCGTGTAGAGGGTCGAGACCTGGCGCTGGCCGAAGGCATCGTACAGCGCATCGTCGATGGCCTGGGGCGTGACACCCAGGCGCGAAGCGGTGGCGCGATCGAAGTCCAGCTGGATCTGGTTGCCGAACTGCAGGGCCTGGCTGTGCACATCGGTAAACATCGGGTCCTGGCGGATCGCCGCCAGCAGCCTGGTGGTCCAGTGCTCCAGGGTTTCCATGTCGGCGGCCTGCAGCCCCAGCCGATAGCGGGTGGTCGACACCGTGGCATCCAGGGTCAGGTCCTGCACGCCATGCAGGTACAGGCGGATGCCGGCATCGTCGGCATTGGCATCGGCCAGCCGGCGGATGACCGCTGCAGCGCTGTCGCGCTGGCCGCGCGGCTTGAGGTTGATCAGCAGGCTGCCCTGATTGAGCGTGGGGTTGTTCTGATCGATGCCGACGAACGATGACAGGCTCTGCACCGCCGGGTCACGCAGGATGCGCGCAACCAGGCGCTGCTGCTGCGCCTGCATGTTGCTGAACGAGGTGGTCGGCGCGGCCTGGGAGATCCCCTGGATCAGGCCGGTGTCCTGTTCGGGAAAGAAGCCCTTGGGCATGGCCGACAGGGTCAGCAGCGTCAGGGCTGCAGTCAGCAACACCGACAGCAGGGTCAGCCCCCGGTGTGCCAGCACCCAGTCCAGGCTTCGCAAGTAGTGGCCCTCGATGCGGCTGAACAGGTCATGCTGCGCCGATGCCTGGTGGCGGTGCAGCATGCGCGCGCACAGCATTGGCGTCAGGGTCAGGGTGATCAGCGCGGAAATGACGATGGCCACCGCCACGGTCATGGCGAACTCACGGAACAGCCGCCCCACCACATCGCCCATGAACAGCAGCGGAATCATCACCGCGATCAACGCGATCGACAGCGAGACGATGGTGAAACCGATCTGCGCCGCGCCCTTTAGCGCAGCCTGCAGCGGTGTATCGCCTGCCTCCAGGAAACGGGTAATGTTCTCGACCATGACGATGGCATCGTCGACCACAAAGCCGATGGAGATGGTCAGGGCCATCAAGGTCAGGTTGTTCAGGGAAAAACCCAGGGTGTAGATCACCGCCAGGGTGCCGACCAGCGTCAGGGGTACGGTCAGCGCCGGTATCAAGGTGGCCGACAGGCTGCGCAGAAACACCAGGATGACCAGCACCACCAGTACCACGGCAACACCCAGTTCGAACTGCACATCGCTGACCGAAGCACGGATGGTCTGGGTCCGGTCGGTCAGTACCGCCACCTTCAGCGTGCCGGGCAGGCCGGCGCGCAGGGTCGGCAGCAAGCGCTGCACCCGGTCCACCACGTCGATCACGTTGGCCCCGGGCTGGCGCTGGATGTTCAGCACGATGGCCGGCGTGGCATTGGTCCAGGCGGTCTGCCGTGGGTTCTCCGCACCCAGGATCGAACTGGCCACCTGGGACAGGCGAATGGCCGCGCCATTGCGGTAGGCGATCACCAGGTCACGGTAGTCTTCGGGCTTCTGCAGCTGGTCATTGGCGCCGATGGAGTACGCCTGGAAGCGCCCATCGATGTTGCCCTTGGCCTGGTTGACGTTGGCACTGCCCAGCAGCGCACGCAGGTCTTCCAGCGACAGGCCGAGGCTGTTCAGGGCCGAGGTGTTGGCCTCGATCCGTACCGCCGGGCGCTGCCCGCCACTGATGGTCACCAGGCCGACGCCGGTGATCTGCGAGATCTTCTGCGCCAGGCGGGTGTCGGCCAGGTCCTGGACCTTGGTCAATGGCAGCACATCGGAAGTCAGCGACAGGGTCAGCACCGGCGCATCGGCCGGGTTGACCTTGCTGTAGACCGGCGGGTACGGCAGGTTGGCCGGGAGGAAGGTGCCAGCGGCATTGATCGCCGCCTGCACTTCCTGCTCGGCGATATCCAGCGACAGCGACAGGTCGAACTGCAAGGTCACCACCGAAACGCCATCGGCACTGGTCGAGCCCATCGAGCGCAGGCCCGGCATCTCGCCCAGCTGGCGCTCGAGCGGCGCACTGATCGACGAACTGACCACTTCAGGGCTGGCCCCGGGGTACTGGGTGAATACCTGGATGGTCGGGTAGTCGACCTGCGGCAGCGCCGACACCGGCAGCAACCGATAGCCAAGGATGCCCAGCAGCAACACGGCGACCATCAGCAGGCAGGTGGCCACCGGCCGCTCGATGAACGGGCGGGAAATGTTCATCAGCCGCGCCTCATTGCGCCACCACCTTGATCGCGGAGCCGTCGTCGAGCTTGTCGGCCCCCTCGGTGATCACCTGTTCGCCCTGGCGCACGCCGTCGTCGAGGATCGCCGTGACGTCACCGCTGGCGGGCCCGCTGCGCACGTGACGCAACTGCGCCTTGGCAGACTGCACGATGAACAGGAAATCGCCCTGGCTGCCATGCTGGATCGCCCGCGTCGGCACCACCGGCACCTGCACCAGGGTTTCGGCCTTGAGCCGGGCATTGACGAACTGGTTGGGGAACAGCGCCGTGCCCGCCTCGTCGAAGCGCGCCTTGACCTTGACCGTACCGGTACCGACATCGACCTGGTTGTCCAGCGCCAGCAGCGTGCCCGTGGCCAGCAGGTTGTGCTTGTCGCGGTCATAGGCCAGCACGCTGACCGGCCCCTTGAGCTGCGCCTGGTGGATCTTGCCCAGGTCGTCCTCGGGCACGGCGAACACCACCATGGCCGGGTGCAATTGGGTGATCACCGCAATCGGCGTGGTGCTGGTGGTACTGACATAGTTGCCCGGGTCGACCTGGCGCAAGCCCACCACACCGTCCACCGGCGAAACAATGGTGCAATAACCCAGCTGCACCTCGAGGTTCTGCACCGCGCCCTGGTCGGCGGCCACCGTGCCCGCTTGCTGTTGTGCGCTGGAGGCTTGGGTGTCGAGGGTCTGCTGGCTGACCGAACCGGCCTTGATCAGCTCGCGAAAGCGCGCCAGGTCGCGACGGGCATTGTCCAGCACGGCCTGGTCATGAGCCAGCACCCCGCGCGCCTGGGCCAATTGCGCCTTGAGCGCGCGGTCATCGATGCGGGCGATGACCTGGCCCTGGCGCACCGTCTGGCCTTCGCTGAAATCCACGGTGGCGAGGATGCCGTTGACCTGGGTGGTCACGCTGACACTGCGCGATGGCGTCACCGTGCCCAGCGCATCGATGTACACCGGCACATCCTGCAGTGCCACGGCCACCGCGGCCACCGGCTCGCCAGGGTTGGCCGGGCGCGGCGCATGCGCAGGGCCCGAGAGCAGCCACCAGGTCAGCAGGCCCAGCACTAACAGCCCTCCCAGGCCCATCAGAAGTCCGTGCCTTGCCCGTACGCCGTTAGCCACGACAGTGCTTCCACGAAGGACGACCCGTTGAAACTCTAGCACCCCCCTATATTGGGCAACGGCCGATCCTCGTCTTGTTCAGGCAAGCGACAGCCTGCCATTCAGTGCTACCATCCGGGCTCGCAGCGCCAAAGGACCGCCAGCACCATGAGTACCATTCGCGAGCGCAACAAGGAGCTGATCCTGCGCGCAGCCAGTGAAGAATTCGCCGACAAGGGCTTCGCCGCCACCAAGACCAGCGACATCGCTGCCAAGGCCGGCCTGCCCAAACCGAACGTGTATTACTACTTCAAATCCAAGGACAACCTCTACCGCGAGGTCCTGGAGAGCATCATCGCGCCGATCATGCAGGCGTCGACGCCGTTCAATGCCGACGGTGA
>Ga0105251_10001958_pt1 | contig 16837 bp, 19 predicted proteins | sample KBSS64metaG_FD_80424 | JGI IMG/M metagenome (GOLD analysis project Ga0105251, IMG submission 80424) | Switchgrass rhizosphere microbial communities from Kellogg Biological Station, Michigan, USA - KBS S6-4 metaG | ecosystem: Host-associated > Plants > Roots > Rhizosphere > Soil | place...
GACCGCTTAGGCGGTCTTTTTTTTAACTGGAGAAACCATGACCAGTAAGTATGAAGTCACAAAGGGGATGACCTTTGCCGTCTCCGACGCACCCGTAACCGCCGAGGATTTTAACGCCTCAGGTTTCCCGGGGGAGGGCATTACCTGGCTGGAAGCGGCCTGTGCAACAAAGGAGATCACCTTCACGGGCGGTCAAAAAGGGGATATCGACGTAACCACGCTGTGCTCAACTGAACAGGAGCAAACCAACGGGCTGGCGGCACCTGCGGAAATGAGTATTACCCGTAACTGGGTTGGCGATGAAGCAGCACAGGAGGCATTGCAGACCGCTTACGAAAATGACGAACTGCGTGCGCTGCGTGTGGTATTCCCGTCTGACAACGGTTTCTACGTGCTGGTGGAAGTACGCCAGAGCTCATGGTCTGCCGCAACATCTTCCGTTGTTGGCGCTACCTATTCTCTGCGTGTACGCGGCAAACCTAAACGCATCTACGCGTCTGGTTCCTGAGCGGCTTCGGCCGCTTTTTTTATCCCTCCGATCATGTAACAAGAGAAAAATGAAATGCCGCAAAAAACATCACAGAATTCATTACGCAACGTGGCGCTTACAGCATCGAAAGCCTATCGCACCAAAGAAGGTATCACGGTCCCTGAATGGGATGGTGCAAAGGTAACGCTGCGTGAACCCTCTGGCGATGCATGGGTGAAATTCCGGGAGATCGTTAATCCCCAGCTCGCCGAGGGCGAAGAGGCACCGACGCTGACGGAGGCGGAAAAGTTTCTGCGTAACAAAGCGGCTGATGTGGTTCTGTTTATTGACGTTCTGCTGGATGAAAACGGCGAGCGCGTATTCAGCGATGAGGATCAGGAGCAGGTATCTAAAATTTATGGTCCTGTGCACTCCCGACTGTTGGCTCAGGCCCTCAACCTCGGTATGAGCCAGGAAGAAGCGGGAAAGCCGTAAAGCAGCCGCTGACCTTCTTCCTGATGTCGCTGGCGCTCCGGTTGGGGCGTACTCTCCACGAACTGCGCCAGACCATGACCGCCAGCGAGCTCAAAATGTGGATCGAGTTCGACCGCATCAGTCCGATTGGTGACTGGCGCGCCGATGCTCAGGCGGCGCAGATCTCCGTTGCAATGCTGAACTCTCAGGGCGGTAAATTCACCATTCCTGACGTGATGCTGAAATGGGGTGAGCAGGAAGAAGGCGCTGAAGTCTCAGAACTCGAAAATTGGATATCCGGTCTTTGACGCCCGCGGCTGCGGGCTTTTTTTATGGGTGAAATATGGCAACGCTGCGCGAGTTAATCATCAAAATTTCGGCGAACTCATCTTCTTTCCAGTCAGAGATCGCCAGAGCGTCCCGCATGGGAACGGATTACTACCGCACTATGGAACAGGGCGGGAAAAAAGCTGCAGCGGCCACGCGTGAAACTCAGCGGTCTTTGGCTGACCTGAACTCTCAGCTAGCAACAGTACGATCCTCTGCTGCCGGGCTTGCAGGTGCGTGGGCTGGCGCATTTGCCACACATCAGCTGATTCAGTTTGCCGACACGTGGAACCAGTTGAATGGGCGTCCTCGCCTTGCGTCCTCTTCCAGCGAGGATTACGTGCAATCCCAGCGCGTGCTGATGGAGATTAGCCAGCGCACCGGAACATCCCTTGAGGCAAACAGCAACCTGTACAGCAGAATTGCACAGTCCCTGCGTGATGCCGGTTACGCTTCTGCTGACGTCGCAAAAGTTACGGAAACCGTAGCAACCTCACTGAAGCTGTCTGGCGCCAGTACCGAAGAGGCGAGTTCTGTTATCACCCAGCTTAGCCAGGCGCTTGGCTCAGGCGTTTTGCGAGGCGAAGAATTTAACTCCATCATGGAGAACGGCGGCCGCCTGGCGAAACTGCTGGCTGATGGGCTGGGTACCACTGTTGGTGGCCTGCGAATATGGCCAACAACGGCGAGCTGACGACCAACAAGATCGTCCCGCTGCTGACCAACGTTGAGATCCTCCGTAAAGAATTCGACACCCTTCCTGCATCCATCAGCGGATCTGCACAGAAAGTGCAAAACGCCTTCCTTGCATGGGTTGGCGGGGCGAACGATGCGGTCGGCGCATCATCAACGCTTTCCGGCGTGCTGGATGGTCTGGCGAATAACATCGATGATGTGGCGAACACCGCAGGCATTCTGGTTGGTGTTGGCCTCGCTCGTTATTTTGGCAACATGGTCGGCAGCGTTGCTCAGTCAACCCGGGCAGTGCTCGCTAATACGGCCGCCGAGGTCGCGCTGGCGCAGGCACAGGTTCGCGGCGCTCAGGTTAGCGTTGCTGCTGGTCGCCAGGCTGTTTACCGCGCTCAACAGGCGCGTGCAGCGGCGACGAGTATTGAGGCTCAGATTGTCGCGGAGCGAAATCTTGCTGCAGCTCAGGCATCACTGAATACGGCGCTTGCTTGCAGGACTTCTGCCGTTAACAACCTCACCAATACAGCCTCGGTAATGTCCCGGCTGGGTAGCGGAGTGCTGGGCATTCTCGGTGGCTGGCCGGGAGTGATTATCAGTGCCAGTGCTGCGATGTATGGACTGTATCAGCATACCCAGCAGGTGCACCGTGAGGCGGTAGGTTTTGCCAACAACCTCGACGAGATCAACACCAAGCTCCAGCAGATGTCGGTGCTTGGCCTGCGTTCGACCGCGGCTGATGCCCGTACATCTTTACAGGCGCAAAAACAGGACCTGGCCGACCTCGACTCTCAGATCGCTAAGGTGAAAGACAGCCTTAAGGCGGTTGACCAAATCCAGCAGGACTACAACCGCCATCCGACGCTGACCCTGATTAACACTTTCATGGACCAGGCCGACATAACGGCCAAAAACATCGAGCTGACTGATAAGCTGAACCAGCTGGAGTACCAGCGCGAACAGGCAGCTTCAAAAGTCGAGCAAACGCAGAAGCTGGTTAACCAGGCCAGTGATCTGGCCACGCAAAAGGCTATCGAACAGGCTGGTGCCGTATCAATCCTGAAAGGTGCGTATGACCTGCTTAACCGCTCGATGTCAGCGACCGCTGGCGCCAAGCCGCCGCAATATGCCGGGCCCGTCGTCTCACTGGCTAACGCAACGCCGCAACAGCAAACCGCACTGGAGCGCTCGCGCCGCGATAATGAGCTAGCCAGCCTAAGCGGTTTAGAGAAACTCCATCAGCAGCACGTCTACGAAGCAGAAGACCTGAAGCTGACGGGGGCGCTTTACACACAGTACATCTACAACAAGGATCAGGCAGCCAAAAAGGATGCTGCGGCTGCGGAGGCAAAAAAAACCTCTACTGCCGCCTCGAAAGCACAGAGTAAAGCCGAGCGCGAAGCGGCCAGCACCGCCGAACAGTATTCCCGTAAAATGGCCGATCTGAGTGTGGCTATCGACGTGCAACGCGTCAGGGCGACGGAAGGCGAAAAAGCATCCGAGCTTTACGCGGCGTCGCACCAGGCAGGCACTAAATGGACCGATGAGCAGCGCAGGACAATCCAGGCATCATCAGCAGAGCTGGCAAAATGGACGCAAAAAGCCGACGAGAACGTGCGCAAGCAGCGCGAACAAGCCGATGCATTGAAGGATTTAACCGAAGCGGCCCGAAAGTTCAGGGATGAGGCGACGCTGACAACCGAAACCGCAGGCATGAGCGATCGTCAGCGCAGCCGGTTCGACGAGACGCAACAGATCGACCGTGTTTTTGCTAAAACGGACGGCGGTACCGAGGCCATCGCACAGCGCGCAGCGGCCCTGGATGCTCTGGATAAGAAATACAAGGCTATAGCCGCAGCTGAAGCGGACTGGATGTCTGGAGTATCACGCGGCTATGCCAACTGGTTTGATGAAATCAGTAATGTATCCGGCACGGTCTCTGACGGGGTGAAAACCACACTAGACAGCGCGTTTGGTAATGTCACCTCAATGCTCGAAGGAAATAAAGTTAGCTGGAAATCGTGGGGTATTTCTGTCCTGCAGATCATCGAAAAAGTGGCTCTGCAGATGGCGGTGGTCAGCGCGATGGGTGGTTCCTCGTCCGGTTCTGGCATCTTTGGCTCACTCATCGGCAGTGTAGGCAGCTTCTTCGGGGGCGGGGCGGGAGCAACAGCCAGCACCGGTACGGCGGTTTCCAGTTACGGATCGAGCTTCCAGTTTAACGCCAAAGGCGGAGTTTATGACTCTCCATCTTTAAGCGCTTTCAGTAATGGGATCGTCAGAAACCCCACCATGTTCGCTTTCGCAAAAGGCGGGGCCGGAATCATGGGCGAGGCCGGCCCGGAGGCAATCATGCCACTGACCCGCGCGCCGGATGGTTCTCTCGGTGTTCGTGCGGTCGGAGGTGGCGGCGGTCAGTCCGTATCGTCGGCGCCACAGGTTTATATCACTATCGATGGCAACGGCAACACCTCAACGCAAACCTCACCAGGCCTTGAGCAATTTGGTGCTGAAGTCGGGAAATTTGTCGATCAGCGATATAAGCAGAATGTAATGCGTGATATCCGCCCCGGCGGTGACATCTGGAACGCAATGAAAGGAACCCGATAACTATGGCCATTGAAACTTTCACCTGGTGCCCACGAATTAACGCGGAGGCTGATACAAATTTCCGCGTCAGGAAAGCACAGTTTGGTGATGGATATGAGCAGGTTTCAGGGGATGGATTGAACACCAGAACTCAGCAGTGGACGCTTAACTTCACTGGCAACGAAACCTACATTTCTGCCATTAAGTCTTTCCTCGACAGGCATGAAGGAACGAAAGCCTTCCAGTGGAAGCCGCCGCTTGAACCTTTGGGTTTGTACCGTTGCGAAACGTTTAAACCCACAGGGCTGGGCGCGGGGAAATTCAACCTTGAAGCAACATTCATCCAGGCATTTAAACCATGAGCTTAAACGCAGACTATCAGAAGCTTGAATCCGGAAACGATGTTCGTCTGATTGAGGTGGACGGTTCTTCCTTTGGGCTAACGGACGTTCTCCGCTTTCACAATTACAGCATTCCCCACACAGAAGCGGAAATCATCGCCGCTGGTGGGGATGAGTCCAGGCTTCCGGCGAAACCAATCTGGTGGCAGGGAAATGAATATGCCGCCTGGCCATATCAACTGGAAGGTCTGGAGAAATCAACCAGTGGGAGCAATGCAACGCCATCCCTGACGGTTGCGAACATCGAAAGCTCCATTTCAGCCCTGTGTCTTGCGTATGACGATCTGCTGCAGGCGAAAGTCACTATTCACGACACAAAAGAGAAATATCTCGATGCCAGAAATTTCGCAGACGGCAACCCCACAGCAGACCCGACTCAGGAAAAGCTGCAGGTCTGGTATATCGACGGGAAAACGGGCGAGCTTGCCGGTGAAACCGTTGAATTTGTTTTGTCCAGCCCGATGGATCTGCAGGGGCAAATGATCCCGACGCGACAGCTTCATTCCCTGTGTACCTGGTGCATCCGGAATAAATATCGTACCGGCGACGGCTGCGACTATGCCGGCACCCGCTATTTTGACAAAAACAACAACCCGGTAAGCGATCCGTCGCTGGATGAATGCAACGGCACGCTGACGGCCTGCAAACTCCGATTCGGCGAAAATAACGAACTCTCGTTTGGTGGCTTCCCGGGCACGTCTTTGATCAGGAGTTGATATGCGTCAGAAAACCATCGATGCGATTATGGCGCATGCTGCAGCTGAATATCCTCATGAGTGTTGCGGCGTGGTGGTGCAGAAAAGCCGCGTTGAACGTTATTTCCCGTGCCGGAATCTTGCCGCGGCGCCGGAGGACAATTTTGTCCTTTGCCCCGAAGACTACGCAGCTGCTGAGGACTGGGGAACGGTGATCGCCATCGTTCACAGTCACCCTGACGCCACAACGCAACCGAGCGAACTGGATAAAGCGCAATGCGACGCAACGCTTTTACCCTGGCATATTGTGAGCTGGCCGGAGGGGGATTTACGCACCATCCAGCCGCGCGGAGAACTGCCGCTGCTGGAGCGTCCGTTTGTGCTTGGACACTTCGACTGCTGGGGGCTGGTAATGAGCTATTTCCGGCAAACGCATGGTATCGAGCTCCACGATTACCGGGTGGATTATCCCTGGTGGGAAAACGACTATCCGGACAACTTCTATCAGGATTGCTGGTATGAGTGCGGATTCCGTGAATTCGACGGGCCACCGAAACCCGGCGATATGGTGATCATGCAGGTCCAGGCCGATAAGTGGAATCACGCGGGAATTCTGCTGGAGGGAAATATGCTGCTGCACCACCTGTACGGACATCTGAGCCAGCGCGTGCCGTATGGGGGCTACTGGCAGGAAAGGACGATGAAGATTCTACGTTACAAATCTCTGTGCTAACCTCTTCTTAATTTAAACAAGGGGATGATGTAATGAGGAATATTTTAATTTTAGCGTTTGTCACATTTTTGTTTGGCTGCACTGAAAGAGCGCGACCAGCAGATGAAATCGATCATGAAAGTGGACTAGTTAAAATATTCAGCACTAAAAATTTAAATGCTGCGCAAGATAGGGCTGATATTCTTTGCAGTAAAAAATCATATTATGTGAAAGCACTTCATGAAAGTAATTTGATGCTTTTAAGAAACAACCCTTCCGACGTTTATTTGTTTGATTACATTCCTTTTCAGTGTGATCTGAAAGCCGCCGCTAACGGGGGAAACTCTGAAGCTAAAGCGCTCTATGACAAAAATCTTACTGATGCATATCGTAAGCTTGAAGAGTCTAAAAGAAATCAATATGAAGCGCATAAAGCTTATGCCAAAAAGCATGGGATTGATTCATATAGCGTAGTTAATCCTGATGGCAGCATAGAGGCCCACACAATAGATTCCAACGGTGATGCTTGTCATAGCGCTGTCAGTATATTTGGAGGGGAAACAGTCTGTGACTAATTTATGTTGCTCTAATTAGTCAATTTTCGAGGTTCATATGACAGAAAATATGACTCAAATTGAACTCGGAGGCATTCTGGGTAAAACATTTGGGAAAATGCACTATCGGCTTATTAGTAAGACCAGCGAAGCTACTCGCAGTTTGGCGGCAACACTGGATGGTTTTGAGAAGTTCATGATCTCCAGCCAGCGGAGGGGATTAACATATGCTGTTTTTAAGGGTAAGAAAAATATAGGTCTGGATGATTTTGGCTTTCCCGTTTCTGGTGAAGTGATCCGGATTGTCCCTGTAGTAATTGGAAGTAAAAAAGCTGGTCTTTTGCAGACGATCTTGGGGGCCGTGCTTATCACTGCAGCTGTATTGACTGGCCCTGGCGGTATTGGTGCTGCGTTCGCTGCTGGTGGATTCACGGGGTTTGCTGCAGCCACTGGCGCCTCGTTGGTCCTCGGTGGGGTTATTCAGCTTCTTTCACCACAGCCATCAGGCATAGCCAGCAAACAAAGTGCAGATAACCGCGCATCCTACGCATTCGGTGGTGTAACAAACACCGCGGCGCAAGGCTACCCGGTGCCGCTCCTTTATGGTAAGCGTCGAATCGGCGGAGCGATTATTTCTGCCGGAATTTATGTCGAAGATCAGCAGTAGATAACTAACCTTTTTTCTGGCCACCTTCGGGTGGCTTTTTTTATGGGCGCAATATGGCTACAGATAAAGTGTTAAAGGGCCGCAAGGGCGGCAGCTCCAGTTCACGAACCCCTACCGAACAGCCTGATGATCTGCAATCTGTAGCGAAGGCAAAAATCCTCGTTGCGCTTGGCGAAGGGGAGTTTGCAGGTCAGCTAACCGGCAAAGATATCTACCTGGACGGAACAGCCCTGGAGAATGCTGACGGCTCCCAAAACTTCAGCGGCGTAACGTGGGAGTTTCGCGCGGGAACGCAGGCGCAAAAATATATTCAGGGTATTCCCGGTACCGAAAACGAAATCAGCGTAGGAACTGAGGTATCAAGCGCTACAGCTTGGACACGCACGTTTACCAATACGCAGCTTTCAGCAGTTCGCCTGCGTCTGAAATGGCCCTCGCTTTTCAAACAGGAGGACGACGGCGATCTGGTGGGTTATTCGGTCAATTATGCGATTGACCTGCAGACGGACGGCGGCACATGGCAGACGGTACTCAATACCAGCGTGACCGGCAAAACGACGTCTGGTTATGAGCGCAGCCACCGTATCGATTTACCGCAGGCTGGCAGCACCTGGACAATACGTCTGCGTAAGATTACCTCTGACGCCAACAGCGCGAAGATCGGCGACACGATGACGCTGCAGAGCTTCACCGAGGTGATTGACGCCAAACTGCGCTACCCGAACACCGCGCTGCTTTACATCGAATTCGACTCAAGCCAGTTCAACGGCTCTATTCCTCAAATTTCATGCGAACCGCGCGGCCGTGTTATCCGCGTTCCAGATACCTACGACCCTGAAACCCGCACTTATAGCGGTACATGGACCGGTGCGTTTAAGTGGGCATGGACGGATAACCCTGCGTGGATTTTTTACGATCTGGTTGTTTCTGACCGGTTCGGCCTCGGGCACCGTTTGACCGCTGCGAATATTGATAAATGGACGCTTTATCAGGTTGCCCAGTATTGTGATCAGATGGTACCAGACGGCAAAGGTGGCAACGGTACCGAACCTCGTTATACCTGCAACGTGTACATTCAGGACCGGAACGATGCCTACACAGTCCTGCGTGATTTTGCTGCTATCTTCCGTGGCATGACCTACTGGGGCGGGGATCAGATTGTGGCCCTGGCTGACATGCCGCGCGATGTTGATTACAGCTACACGCGCGCTAACGTTGTTAGCGGTCGCTTCACTTATTCGAGCAGCACCACGAAAAGCCGCTACACCACAGCGCTGGTTTCATGGTCAGACCCGGGTAACGCTTATGTCGACGCGATGGAGCCGGTATTTGAACAGGCGCTGGTGGCGCGGTACGGCTTCAATCAGCTGGAAATGACGGCCATTGGCTGCACCAGACAGTCAGAAGCGAACCGAAAGGGACGTTGGGGTATTCTCACCAACAACAAGGATCGCGTTGTTTCGTTTGATGTCGGGCTGGACGGAAACATTCCTCAGCCGGGCTACATCATCGCCGTGGCAGACGAGCTGCTTTCCGGAAAGGTTATGGGCGGTCGAATCAGCTCCGTTAACGGTCGTGTTATCAAACTTGACCGCGTGGCAGATGCATCAGCAGGTGATCGCCTTATTCTCAATCTTCCCTCCGGAGCGTCGCAGAGCAGGACCATTCAGGCCGTGAACGGTGAATCAGTCACGGTCACCACGGCATACAGTGAGACGCCACAGGCCGAAGCTGTTTGGGTGGTTGAATCTGACGAGCTCTACGCGCAGCAGTATCGAGTTGTCAGCGTCTCCGATAACGATGATGGCACTTTCTCGATTAACGGCGCATGGCACGATCCGGATAAATATGCCCGTATCGATACCGGAGCCATCATTGACCAACGGCCAGTGAGTGTGATCCCGCCGGGTAACCAGTCTCCGCCTGCCAACATCGCGATCAGCTCATTTTCTATCGTTCAGCAGAATATCAGTATGGAAACCATGCGTGTGAGCTGGGATCAGGCGCAGAATGCTATCGCCTATGAAGCACAATGGCGACGCAACGAAGGAAACTGGGTTAACGTTCCGCGCACCTCAACCGCCTCTTTTGACGTTCCGGGTATTTACGCCGGACGTTATCTGGCTCGGGTTCGGGCTATTAACGCTGCAGAAATTTCCTCCGGATGGGGTTATTCAGAAGAGAAAACGCTCACGGGTAAAGTTGGTAATCCGCCTAAGCCGGTGGGCTTCGTCGCTTCTGATAACGTGGTATTCGGTATCGAACTGAACTGGGGATTCCCGGCGAACACTGGCGACACGCTAAAGACGGAAATCCAGTACAGCCTGACCGGGACAGAAGACGATGCAATTCTTCTGGCAGACGTGCCTTATCCACAGCGCAAGTATCAGCAGATGGGCCTAAAGGCGGGACAGATTTTCTGGTACCGCGCGCAGCTGGTGGACAGGACCGGAAACGAATCAGGGTATACAGACTGGGTGCGAGGTCAGGCCAGTATTGATGTTTCCGACATCACAGATGTGATCCTTGAGGAAATTAAAGAGTCCGATACGTTCAAAGACCTGATCGAGAACGCGGTAGACAGTAATGAAAAAATTGCTGGCATGGCTGACGACATCAAACAAAATGCTGACGACATTGAGCAGAAAGCTCTGGCCATTCAAGAAAACGCTGATGGTCTGGCGCAAGCCGAGGTGAAGATTGACCAGATATCGGTTTCGATGGACGGGATGACAGGAGGGGTGAAGAACTCTGCAATTGCAGTTATACAGAGTGGTCTGGCCCAGGTTACCAGTCGTCGATCCCAGACGGCTACAAACGCCGGAAACAGCGCCAGCATTGACCGTATTGACACGACTATTGCGGATGCCAGTTCGGCTGTAGCGAGCGCGTAGGTTACGCTGGATGCGTCAGCCGGTGGGAATATCTCCAATGCCACTGACCTCACCGAAACGCTGGCTGACTTCACCCAGGCTTCGGCTACGAAAATAAACACGCTGACTGTTACCTCTGGAGAAAATACTGCGGCCATTACGGTAAACGCGAAGGCGGTTGCCGACGTGAACAATAACCTCAGCGCGATGTACAACATCAAGGTGGGCGTTTCAAGTAACGGTCAGTATTACGCGGCAGGGATGGGGATCGGCGTTGAGAATACGCCGAACGGCATGCAGTCGCAGGTAATCTTCCTGGCTGACCGTTTCGCAGTTACCACCCAGGCTGGCAGCACTGTGTCATTGCCGTTTGTTATCCAGAACGGTCAGACGTTTATCCGTGACACTTTCATTCAGGATGCCACGATTACCCGGGCAAAACTGGCAGAAACACTCAGTTCAGTGAATTACGTTCAGGGACAAGCCGGGCTCTCCATAAACTTCAAAACGGGAACGCTTGAGAACTATGGTTCGACAGCAGGAGAAGGCTCTATGAAGCAAACTAACCAGACAATTACTGTCCTGGACTCCAATAATGTTGTGCGAGTCCAGATCGGAAGAATAACTGGAATCTGGTAAACAGATTTTCCGTTACAGGTTCTGTTTCAACTGGAGAATATTATGGCTGTATACGGCGTGCAGACATGGAATGCAAATAGTGTAGTTAACAATTATGGAATAAAGCCTGTTTCCGTCATTGGATATAATGAACTTGCAAAAAATCAGCAGGTCGCATCGTTTACTTATGTTGTACCTGTTGGTTGTAAGTTGAATTTTTATCAGGTTAATAACGTCGAGAACTTTGACAGCAACATGAGGCGAAGAGTTTATGTTTCTGGGAATAGAATTATTGTTGAGGCAATAAATGATACAACGTTCGGGGCAGACACATTTCCGGCAGTCAGGTCATTCATTATTGCGGTAGCAGAGAAAATATAATGGCAGATTATGGTGTTTTACTGGCTAACACCAGTGGTGAAATTTGGGTTTCCCCGTCCAGCATTCCGTTAGCATTATTTACAAAGAGAACTGGGGCGCTTCCATCAAATCAGGGGGGAACATTAACCGTCTCGGTTAGCTATGATGCAACCAAACCCATTATCCCTTTCGTATACACAACTGGAGAATGCGCTATCTCCTGGTCGGTGTCTGGTGGAGTATGCAGCGTTACGTTTAGTCGGTCTGCATCTGGTAGCTATGAGATCTATTTCTTCACCATTTTCCAGCAAACCCCGCCAGCCTTTGGCATTGCCATATGGGATGCTACAGGGAAGTGCATTCTGACCAATGAAACCAGGACGCTGGCAGATATGAATAAACTTGGAGATCCCAATTCTGCTGCATCTTCGGGTATTAATATCAATCAGGTACTGTCTGGTAAATGGGGTTGTGTGCCTGACTCGTTTGGGGCGGTGACAGGCGTCATCAATACAGGCGGTCAACCGCAGCCGTTTGCTTCTGAATTTAAAGCGCTGGCAAAAGGTGAGGGTGGGAATACGCGGTGTTATGCGTACCCTATTTTAGGGTCTGCGGGTACTGGTGTCGGAGATATTGTCTATCACAACCTGAGGAATCAGATGATGGTTACAAGGCTGGACGTTTACGATTAATTGATCGCTTAAAACGATCAGATTCATCAAATTGATCAACTAAATCAATTATATCCCTTTTCCTCATGCTGTTATTGTGAAACTTCAGGAATACTCTGGGATATCATTAAAATGAAAAAATTATTTTTATGCATGACTGTGGCTATTGTGCTGTCCGGTTGTGCAGGTGTGCTTGAGAAGCAGCAACCAGTATGTACAGGAACCGCGCTGATTGGCGGGCAGGAAAATAGTGTACAGATTTACGGTGTCCGTAAACTAAACAATCAGACGCAGTACCGTGCCGGATATCCATTTAACTGGAGCTGGGTAAGTGCGAACACATTCACCAGCACGTCGTGTAAATAAACCTACTAGCATTACAGCAAACCCCGCCTTGGCGGGGTTTTTTATTGCCTGGAGAAAACATGCTCTATAACACCGGAACTATCGCAATCAACGGAAATACAGCAACCGGCACCGGCACAAACTGGACGGCACCCGTCAGCCAGATTCGCGCAGGGCAGACGATTATTGTCATGTCGAACCCGGTGCAGTTGTTCCAGATTTCATCTGTAAATAGCGCCACGTCCCTGACGGTAACGCCAGCTGCTTCCCCGGCGCTGAATGGCCAGAAGTACGGCATTCTTGTGTCGGACATTATCTCTGTTGATGGGCTGGCACAGGCCATGTCCCAGCTCATTAATGAGTATGACGAGAATATTGGCGCCTGGGAGACGTTCGCCACCACCTCAACAAACCAGACGATCACCGTAACCATCAACGGTGCCGCCGTTACCATTCCGGGTATTGGGGGACTGGCTAGAAAGGGGGCAAACGACGATATCACTCAACTAACCGGGCTGACTACTGCGCTATCTGTTGCCCAGGGCGGAACCGGAGCAAAGACTAAGGAAGACGCTCGCACAAACCTCGGTTTGGGAAGTAGTGCCACAAAGGATGCTGGCACCTCAAATGGTAACGTCATTCAGGTCGGTGGATTTGGGGTTGGCGCAGATGCTTCTTTAGCCACTCAGTTGGCAAGTCTGACGGATGGTTATCGTGGTGGGCTTTATCGTATGCGAGGGGATGGTGCTGCTCCAGCTACGATTGGTGTCCCGGCCGGAAGTGGAAACGCCATAATCGGGCTGATTTCAATACCTGTTTATTCAAATGCTGGCTTTGGGATGGCATTCAACCAGAATAACCTTTGGACAGGTGTTTACGATCCTGCAAACCCAGCTGCAGCTACATGGAAAAAATGGTGGGGTGAAACAAACACTACCGTCGACACGAACGGCTTTATCAAGCGCGCCTCTCCAGTGGTTAAGCTTTACGGAACGGGGGAGGTTGAATGCAATGAGGAAGCGGAGGGAGTAACTGCTTCGAGAGAGACGGAGGGCGTTTATCGTGTCATGGGGAGCTCTGGCCTTAGTCTCGAAGGATGGACAGTTGAGATCCCACAAGATATCAATGGCAACTTCCTGTGCTTTGTTGATATCAAAAGCGCCGATGATGGAATGCTGACTATTTCGGTTTTCCGTCGCCGTTTTGATGTGGATACAGCGATGATTATAGCTGGAGACCCGATGGATATACCTGATGGGCGCTGGATAGATCTTCGCCTGGATATGCCAGAAGACTGTATTTGGAATCTGCGTCAGAAAGTAGCGATGAACGTGGCATTGCAGGAACCCGCTACGTAAAGAAAACAGCCGCCTGTCGTATGCAAGAACGGGCGGCTGCTGGATTCCCAGTATTCATGCCAAGCTTCCGAGCTATAGTTTACTTGCTACTTTGCCTCGCGTCTCTTCTCTCAATATGTCTGGCTTTCCATTCGGAATAATCCCTCAGTAACCATCTGGAACATCTGCCGAGTTTTATCGGAGCGGGGAATTCTCCGTTATTTATAAGTTTGTAGAAGTAACGGGATGTAAACCCTGAGTCATTTGTCATGTAAAGCATGTCGATGAAAGAATCTTCAGCAAGGCCGGTTCGTGTTTTTTGCATGATGTTTACACCTATAAAGCGATTTGTGTAAGGATGGTTGGATACCAACAAGATAGCGAGGGAATTGATGGAAAGGTTAACTCTCACAAGAAAGGAAGCAGCTGAACTTCTGGGTATCTCAACTGCTACCGTGACGCAGTGGGTTCTTGAAGGCCGGCTCAAAGCCTACCGAGTTAGTGATCGGCCCAAGTCACCGTATCTTTTTACCAAAGAAGATTGTCAGGCTGCTTTGTTAGCAGTGGAAGTCGAGCCAACGAAGCTGAGAGGCAAAGAGCAAAAGGTAGAAGCTGAAATGGAGTTTTCGAGGCGGCAGAAAGAAATGAATAAAAAATTGCGTAAAATGCTAAATATGCCTGAAAAAGAATGACCCGGCGCTGTGGCCGGGTTGGTTCTATTTCACTAATCTTAAGCCAGTTTTTTTGTTAATAGGATAAAGTTGTTCTATTTCATCATAATGTATTGAGAATACTTGCGATAATTCGCTTTCGTCATAATCAAGCTCTTGTTTGACGTGTTCAAATATCTCTTTTAGCAATGTTGGCTTTTCATTATCAGGAGATAATTGTACTGGTTCATTGAGTCTGTATCCGCGCGCAGACATCTGACGCCAGATATATTCATTTTGTCCCTGATTTAAATATCCTAAAGTTTTGGCTCTGAAAATTACGGAGGCCATTGAGGTTCTCCAGTAAGGCTTCAAGGTTGCAGCTTTTTCAATGCTCATATCACGAAGATAGGGAGATATGTCACGTGCAGGCATTAAAAATTCTGCTGCGAAGGCATCAGCTTCGCTCTCCATGTTTGGATTAGGCGATTTATGCACGACTAAATGGCCAAGCTCGTGCGCTAGTGTGAAACGATATCTGTCAAGGGGCTGATTTCTGTTGATGAAAATAATCGGTGGTAATCCTGGAAGGTTGTAGCTAACCCCAGATAAGCCAGTATCATCCATGTCACACTCGATTATTAAGCATCCAGCTCTTTCAAGAACCTCGATCAAGTTTTTCACCGGACCTGCGGGCATATACCAACTTTTTCGCGTATTTCTTGCAATTTCAGTTGCATCACCGTTGTAGTCGTCAGGATCATATGAAGGTAATTCAAACTCTGGTTCAAAATCAACGAACTGAAGAAGTTTTCTAATGTGAGCTATTCGTACATTAATCTCTGCTATTAGGCGATCTAAAACCTTTATACCCACAGATGCTTTTTTTCTATACATTGGAGCCGCGCTAATTGGTCCACCGTATAAGCGTTCTGACATCGTAAAAAAACTTAGTGGGCATGATAACGCCTCAGAAAGTTTCTGAGCTTGTTCTGGTGTTACAGCTTTAAGCCCCTGTTCTATCTTCGAAAGTGTTCCTTGGGACATTCCCACTTTTTCTGATAAAACTTTTTGGCTGATTCCAAGCATTCTGCGGCGAAGCTCGATCATCTCATTTCTAATTAAAGAGAGAGATTCAGGAATTTGTGCCATCTTTGTTTACCACGTTTTCTTTTGCATGTTTGCGAGGTTTGATAACTTTTTTCGCGACAGTTTTAGCTGTCTCGGTTATGCTTGGTTCAAGTGTTTGAGGAATTTCAGCAACATTATCGCCTTCAATATCTATTGCCCAAGCGACAAATTTGTCTTTTCTTTGAACAATTGCAATTTTGTCAATGTTGATCCCATCATCGTCTAAAACATACAGCAACTCTAAGCGAACTTCTCCGCCAAACATATCAATCTCTGGGTCATGATATTTCATAGCTGATTGAGTCTGAAGGTTGGAGGAAAGGAAGTTGGAGTCTGCCTTGTTAAACTTAATGAAGAATCTGTCATTAACTGCAAATCCTTGATTGTAAGGTATTTTTGCAAACCTAATGCCTTTGTGTTCACCTGTTGAAAGTTCTTTTATCATCTCGAAAAAATAATCATTCCATACGAGATTTGCACGGACGCGCTTGTGCTGCATGCGAGGTGCTATTGGACCCGTAACCCAAGAGTTCCATGCAGCATGTACAGCTTTTCGCAACAGAGGGAAATAGGGTTCAAGTTCCAGCAACGCTTCTTCTTTAGAGATAAGGGACATAACTCGCACTCTGTTATTGATGATAATGATAAGAGTACCATCAACAACAAAAATGACAACAAAATATTCCTAAAAATATTCCTTAGCCATTAACATATTGAATTTAAGAATTGTTTAGCCAATGATCCGACTCTTCAAACATCTCCTCCAGCATGCGGTTCAGCTTTTCCCGATCGCTTTTACTGGCATCGCTATTCAAGCCGTTCGCCTGCATCGGTTTTACTCTCACCTCGGCATCAGGGAAAATCTGGTGCACTCGCTTCGTCAGCTCTGCCAGGATAATCTCTCTGGCCCCATCCAACCCTTCCACATTACGTTTGTCATAGACCAATTCAACGAACATATACGCACCTCTAAATACTGTTTGGATATACAGCATTAAAGGCGCGGGAGGTTTTCCTGTCAAGATAACAGGTGAAAGTAGTCATGTTTTGGGGCGTTTTTTGAAGTGAATTTTCAGTTAGTCTGCCTGAAACGCAGATGGTGTCTGATGTCGGCATAATTGAGCCGTGGGGCATGGATGGGGCAAAAGTGGTCTGTGAAGTTCGTTAAAGTTCGTTAATCATGCTTTGCATCTATCTCGCTCATCCCTTGTTTTATGCGCTCCTGGACGATCTTTATCGATATTAAAAATTATGAGTTCATATTATACAAATGTAGC
>Ga0105251_10001962_pt1 | contig 16815 bp, 12 predicted proteins | sample KBSS64metaG_FD_80424 | JGI IMG/M metagenome (GOLD analysis project Ga0105251, IMG submission 80424) | Switchgrass rhizosphere microbial communities from Kellogg Biological Station, Michigan, USA - KBS S6-4 metaG | ecosystem: Host-associated > Plants > Roots > Rhizosphere > Soil | place...
ATCGACGATCTTCGCTTCGCCGCCCGATGGCAAACCGATGCTGCCGAGTCTTCGCATCGTTGGGTCATACGGGTTGCTGAACACCGGCGCGGCGGTCTCCGTCATCCCCATCGTTTCGATGACACCGATGCCGAAGCGCGCCTCGAATGCGCGATGATGATCGGCCGGCAGCGCCGCCGATGCGCTGCGGCAGAACTTCAGCGCCGACAGATCGCAGTCATGCTCGCCCTCGGCATTCAACAGATAGGCGACGATGGTCGGCACCACATTGATCCACGTGCAGCCGGAATGCGAAGCCTCGCGCCAGAACGTGCGCGCGGAAAAGCGCGGCGTCATCACCGCCGAGCCGCCGTGCCAGAGCGGTGTCAGCAGCGCGACCACGAGACCGTTGATGTGATAGAGCGGCAGCGACACGAGCACGCGATCGTCGTCGCAGAGGTGATGCTCCGCGCTGATATGGCGCATGTTCGCAAGCAGGCTGCGATGACTCAGCAGCACGCCCTTGGGCGCGCCCGTCGTGCCCGACGTGTACATGAGCAGCGCGGTATCGCCGGAATTCATGGCGCCCGCGTCGCTCGCGACGATCCGCGTGCCGGGCGTTTCATCGCGCACGAGCGGCGTCGCGCGCGATGAAAGCGCCGGGATATCCGGCATTGCGCCCGACGCCGGCGTGGTGCGCACCACCGCGATCTCGCGATCCATGCCTTCGCGCCGCAACGCATCGATCGCTTCGACGATCGTGTCGTGCGTATCGTCCGCGACGAAGATCATGCGCGTATCCGAATGCTCGACGATATAGCTCAACTGCGAAGGCTGGCACAGCAGGTTCAACGGATTGGCGACGAGACCGCTGTACATCGTCGCGAGCAGCAGGCGCGCGGTCTGGATGCCGTTGCCCATGAATACCGACACCACGTCGCCCCGATGCAGGCCGGCCGCCTTGAAGCGTGCTTCGAGCGCGATGCAATCGTCGCGCAATGCGCCGAACGTCAGCACGTCGTCGCGAGCGGTGGAGAGCAGAAACGGCTTGTCGGGTGCGCTTTGCGCGCGCGCGTCGATCAACGCACGCAACGTCGATGCATCGCGCGGCAACCGGGCAGGCGCAACGATTCGATCCGGCACGGCGCTCATCGTCCGACCCTCCGGAAGTAGTCGCCGAGAAGCGCGTCGACTTCGGGCACGCGTTCCGCTATCGGGTACGCGACGCGCGTGACGTTCAGGTACTGCCGATAGCCGAGATTCGACGAGAAATTGTTTCCGCCCCATGTGCCGCAGCCCATCGAGAGCGAGAACGGCAGGCCGTTGTCGAAGTTGCCGCCGGTCGCGAGGCAATGCGCCTGATCGACGATCACGCGCGCCACCGGCAAATGCATGCCGAGCGTAACGGCGAGCGCGTCGTCCGCGCCATGCACGCCGACCGAATGGCCCGCGCCCATGTAGCCGTAGATACCGCGCACGATATCGATGGCCGCGCCGATGTCGCGCGCGCGATAGACCGCGAGCACGGGCGAGAGCTTTTCGCCGGAGAACGGATGCTGAGAACCGTAGCCGGTCTCTTCGACCATCAGGAACTTCGGCGCGCGCGCGGCGATATCGTCGAGGCCCGCTTCGCGCGCGATCACCGTCGCCGAGCGTGCGGTGCAGCGCGCGGAGAGCTTGCCGTCGTGCCACATTGCCGCCTGCAATTGCGCCTTCTGCGCTGCGTCGAGCAGCACGCCGCCTTGCTTCGTCAACGCATCGAGCATGCGCGCGTAAATGGCGTCTTCGATCACGACGCTGTTTTCCGACGAACAACTCGTCGCGTTGTCGAACGTCTTGGAGACGGCGATCTTGCGCGCCGCGTCATCGGGATTCGCGTTCGCCGTGACGATCGATGCGACATTGCCGGCGCCTACGCCGAATGCCGGCGTGCCGCTCGTATAGGCCATGCGCACGTTGGCCTGCGAGCCGGTCGCGACGACGAGATCGGCGAGCCGCATCAACGCAGCGGTCGCCGCCTTGCCGATCGGATGCGGCAACATCTGCACGAGATCCGGATCGAGACCGGCCTTCGCGAACTCGGCGTGAATGAAGCCGATCAGCAACGCGCACGACGAATAGCCCTTCGGCGAAGGCGCGACGATGACCGCGTTGCCGCACTTGAGCGCGTTGATGATCTTGTTCGCGGGCGTCGCGGCCGGATTCGTCGATGGCGTGATCGCCGCGACCACGCCCACCGCACGCGCAATCTCGACGATGCCGCGTTCCTCGTCGCGCGCAACGACGCCTGTCGTCGCGACGCCGTGAAGATCGCGCAGCAGCCCGAGCGTCTTGCGATGGTTCTTGCGGAACTTGTCGTCGGCGTTGCCGAGGCCCGTGTCGCGTACGGCCAGTTCCGCCAGCAGCCGGTTGCGCTGCGGCTCCATGATCGCCCACGCGGCAGCCGCGGCGGCGATGTCGAGGGTCTCCTGTCCCGCTTGCTCGAAGCGCTGTTGCGCGGCGCGCGCTCGCGTCACGAGCGCAGCGACCTCGCGTTCCACATCGGGTTCCTGTGTGTTCGGCGCGTTCTCGCCGGGACGCGCGAGCGTCGCGCCGCTTGCCATGTGATTCATGCGATAAACCTCGGCTGTTAGAAGATTGGCGATGCTTCCCAATCTAGTCAGCCGTGTTCATCGCGCGGTCCCGTTTTCTGGACTAACGCATGCAGCGATATCGCGAGCATCGGAAATTCAGCTTTTCGGGACTTTCACGAGTCCCGAAAACCGGTGTTTTCGACGCACAATAAAAGGAAAACGCAAACCAGTAAGACGGAGACAAGGCAACGTGACGTCGAACCAATCGAATGCCGCCGCTGTGCGCGCGTTCCGCGTGCTCGAAACGCTCGCCGAAGCGAATCGCCCGCTTTCGATGACCGAGCTCGTCGATGCATTGGGCCTACCCAAGCAGACCGTGCATCGCATTCTCGTGCAGCTGATGGACGCATGGCTCGTGACACGCGGCGCGAGCGACAAGCTCTACGAATGCTCGGCGCGCGTGCGCACGCTCGCCATCAACGTGTTGATGCACGCGGGCCCCGCAGCGGCGCGTCATGCGCTGCTTGAACAGCTCGTCGCGCGCGTCGGTGAGACCTGCAATCTGACGATGCTCGCGGGTAACGACGTCGTCTATGTCGATCGCGTGGAAACAGGCTGGCCGTTGCGCATGCATTTGCAGCCGGGCTCGCATGTGCCGCTGCATTGCTCGGCAAGCGGCAAGCTGCTGCTGAGTTTCCTGCCGAAGGAGCGGCGCGAGCGCATGATCGAGCGCCTGCCGCTACGCTCGTATTCGGAGCGCACGATCACCGATCGCGACGCGCTGCGCCGCGAACTCGCGTTGACGCGCCGCCGCATGCTCGCCATCAATAACCAGGAGCATTTGCAGGGCCTCGTTGCGATTGCGGTGCCGGTGATGCTCGATCGCAATCGCGCGTGCGCGGCGATCGCCATTCAGGCGCCGGTCGGACGCGTCGCGCTCGATCAACTGCTCGCGTTCGAACCCGATCTGCGTCGCACCGCCGAAGAAACCGCCAGGACGTTCAGAGAGTAAATCAGCCGGTTTGCAATGCAGCAAACCGGCGCTCATCTCAGTGCTTATCGTTCGACCGTTTGCAGATGCCGGGTCGAATGCGCGTCGTCTTCGATCTCGGCTTCCTTGCGGCCGCGCTTGAACACGACATACGCGACGATCAGAATGCCGAGGCTCGCGACGCCCAGCCACAGCGGCTTGCGCTGGTCGGGAATGAAAGCCATCGCGACGAGGATCGCGGTCATCCCGAAGATCGCGAGCCATGTGAGATAGGGAAATCCCCACATGCGCACGCGCAGGTCGTTCGCTTCGAAGCTCGTCATGCGGGCGCGCAGACGCAATTGCGAGAACGCGATCAGCAGGTACACGAAGATCGCCACCGTGCCGTACGAATTGACGAGAAACGCGAACACCGTATCCGGCGAGACATACGACATCACCACGGACACGTAACCGAACACCGTGCCGAGCAGAATGGCCCGCACCGGCACACCGCGCTTGTTGACCTTCGCGAGGCCGAGCGGGGCATCGCCGTGACGCGTCAACGCGAACAGCATGCGCGATGCAGCGTAGAGACCCGAATTGAGCGCGGACAACACGGCGGTGAGCACGATCGCGTTCATCACGTTGGCTGCGGCGGGCATGCCCATCACTTCGAGCGCGCTCACGTAAGGCGTTGCCATCTGATGCGAATTCCAGGGCACCAGCGCGACGACGAGCGCCACCGATCCGACGTAGAACACGAGCACGCGCGTGATGACCGAGTTGGTCGCCTTCGCGACGGCCTTCGCGGGCTCCTTCGCTTCAGCCGCTGCAATCGTGACGATCTCGGCGCCGAAGTAGAAGCCTGTCGCCGCGACCGCGCCCGTCATCACCGGCCCGATGCCCTTGGGCATGAATCCGCCGTGGCCGAGGAAGGTCGTGGCGACATCGGTCGTGTGCATCGACGCCGGCCAGAAACCGCATACGTAGAGGCCGCCGAGGAACAGGAACACGATGATCGCGCCGACCTTGATCGACGAGAACCAGAACTCGAACTCGCCATAGCTGCCGACTGAAATGAGGTTGGTCAGCGTGAGCACGACGAGCAGCACGAGACTGATGATCCATGCAGGCACGTCGGGTACCCAGAACTGCACCAGCTTCGCGCCCGCGACCGCTTCCAGCGCGATCACGATGACCCAGAAGTACCAGTACATCCAGCCCGTCAGGAAGCCGGCGAGACGGCCGGGCCCGCGCTGCGTCTTGAAGGCGAGGCGCGCATATTCATAGAACGAGCCGACAGCGGGCATCGCGCAGGCCATTTCGCCCAGCATGCGCATGACGAGGACCACGAGGCCGCCTGTGATGAGAAACGAGAGAATCGCGGCGGGCCCGGCCTGCTGAATCACCACACCGCTGCCGACGAAAAGTCCGGCGCCTATGACGCCGCCCAGCGCGATCATCGTCATGTGGCGCTGTTTGAGGCCACACTTGAGATCGCCTTGCTCCGTGTTCGCTTGCATGTCGTCTCCTGCTTTGCTTGTGTCGATTCGAGGCTCGCTCGCCGGTTCGTTGCCGGCGAGTCGAGTCATTTCACTGGATCGTCTCTACATCGCTTCAAAGCGCCGGCCGGTCCTTGCGATACGCGTTCTTCACGGCGATCTTGCCGTCGCTGAACGTGAAGACGTCCACCATGCGGGCCTCGATACGCGAGCCGTCCGCTTTCGTGCCGCGAAACGTCGATTCCGATACGCCGCGCTCGCCGCTCACGAAATGCTCGCCCTCTTTCCACGATGCATCGGGGAAGGTTTCCCACGCAAGCGCGAAGCCCTTGCGGACCTCGTCGCGGCCCTTGAACGTGCGGCCCAGCGCATCGGGTCCGGCCACGCCGTGAAAGACGCATTCTTCGGCCATGCAGTTCATCAATGCATCGATGTCGTGGCGATTCCACGCATCGTTGAAAGTTTCCAGCAGCCGGACATAGTCCTGATTCGTTTGAGTGCTCATGTGTCGATGTTTTCAGTGCGTTGCGAAAGAGTCAGCAAGGTTCAGCGCTTCTCGTCCTGCGCCAGATACTTGTGATAGAGGAACCGTTGGCCGACGCGGCGGAAGGGCGCGAAGCCTTTCCATCGCACCATGCCCATCACGTTTGGATATTCGAGCGCGGAGTCGTAGATCGGCAGATCGTCGCGGCTGCGTTGCCACTTGCCCGCGACGCGCTCGGCCATGCGCCGCCCCGCGTGCGCGGAAAACGACACGCCGTTGCCGCCGTATCCGACCGCGTAGAAGACGCTTTCATGCGGATCGGGCTGCGCGACGCGCGGCATCATGTCGTGACTCACATCGACCCAGCCCCACCACGAATAGTCGATGCGAATGCCCTTCAGCGATGGGAACTTGCGATGCAAGCCTTCGATGAGCACATCCATGTGCCGCGGGTTCGCCGCATCCGCGCCCGTGATCGCGCTGCGGCTGCCGATCTGCACGCGATTGTCCGGCAGCAGCCGATAGTAAAAGCGCAGCGTGCGCGTATCGGTGATGACCTGATGCGTGCGGAAGTTGGTCGATTCGAGTTCTTCCTGCGTGAGCGGCCGCGTGACGAGCGAGTTCGAGAGAATCGGCATGATCTTCGCGGACAGCGCGCGATGCATGTCGTTGCGCGTATAGCCGCCGGTCGCAAAGGCAACCGCCTTCGCGCGAATCACGCCGCGCGGCGTGCGCACGTGATGCACGCCGCGAACCGTCTCGACGCCGAGCACGGGCGTGCTCGTATGCACCTTCACGCCGAGCGAGCGCGCCATGCGCATATAACCGAATGCGAGCTTGAGCGGATGCACGCCGATGCCATCGGGTTCGAGCAGCGCGCCGCAGTTTTCGCGATCGTCGACATACGATTGCGCGACTTCCTTCGCGCTCAGCATGCGCGCGTCGTAGCCGAAGACATCGCGCATCACCTTGCATTCGTTCGCGAGAAAGTCCATCTTGCGCGCCCGATGGGCGATGTACAGATGCCCGCCCGGCTGCGGATCGCATGCGAATTCGCCGATCAGTGTCTTGAAGGTGTCGAAGCCTTCGCGGATTTCCGCGTCGAGCCTGAGCGCCGTCTGCTTGCCCCATCGCTCGATCCATTGAGAGCGATAGAGACGGCCGCTCGCGTTCTGCCCTTGCCCGCCGTTGCGGCTCGTGCAGCCCCACGCGGTGCGGTTCGCATCGACGACGGTCGCGCGGATGCCGTGCTCCCGCGCGAGAAAGAGCGCAGTCGAGAGGCCTGTGAATCCCGCGCCGACGATCAGCACATCGACGTCGGCGTCGCCGGACAAAGGTCCGTCGTCATCGGGCGGCTCGCCGGCGGTGGCGACCCAGTAGGTCGGCGCATAGTCCATCGCCTGACGGCCGATGGGCGAGACGAGCGGGTCGTAAAGCGGATCGTATGGGGCGCACGCGCCACGAAGGGCCGGCGCAACGTAATCGAGAGTAGCCACCGATAACTCCTTGGAAAGTACCCTCATACTGCACCTAACTTCGCGCACCGTTTAGAGCCACGCCGGAATCATCGTTAGTGCCAGGCCGCTCTTCATGGGAGGCGCCACGGCGCGCCGCTGGCCCTGGCGATGAGCCCTTTCTGGCACTACGGCCGACCCTTTTGTCTGGTCATACGGGGCCGAAATCCTCTTTCGCTCGCGCAATGCCGCATGCGCGTCGTTCAGCGACCGGCTCTTGCGCGCCAAAGGTTTCGTGCGGCTTGTCGATGGCACCTGTGCGCAGATTCATGTCGTCGCCAAGCGCTGGCATGTCACGCGATGCCGGCACGTCGAAGCGTCGCGAATCGTTTTTATCGGCCTCTTCGAATCAGACGACACAGACCGCGCGCTAAGTGCTGTGTCTGCGCCGCGCGCCGAGCCATGCAGCGAGCTTCGCGAATAAGGTCATATCCGGCGCGCTGGACAGATCCACCGCAAAGTGATGCCGGTAATACGGACTCAGATCGAGCCCCACGCCGAGCCCGAGCACCTCGACCATGCGCGCCGCCTCGTGCTTCGCGACGACTTCGCGCAAATGCTGATCGAGATAGTTCGGATCGTTGGCCTGTGCGGTTGCGCTGTCCATCGGGCTGCCATCGGAGATCACGACGACGATGCGCCGCGCTTGCGCACGCGCAGCGAGTCGCGAACACGCCCAGTCCACCGCTTCGCCATCGACGCCTTCGCGAAACAGATCGGCCTTGAACAGCGCCGCAATGTCGCCGCGCGCTGCACGCCAGCTCGCATCGCCTTCCTTGAAGATCATGTTGCACGCTTCATTGAGCCGGCCCGGATACTTCGGCCGGCCCTTCGCGAGCCAGTCGAGCTTCGCGCGGCCGCCGTTCCATGCGCCGGTCGTGAAGCCGAGCACTTCGGTCGCGACGCCCGCCATGCCGAGTGCGCGCACGAGCACATCGATCATCACCGCGACAGGCCCGATGCTCGCCTTCATCGAACCCGAGCAATCGATGAGAAAGCTCACCGCGCAATCCGCATGCGGACGTTCCCGCTCGCGCCTGAAGACGCGTCGCTCATCCGGCGACGCCACCACTTGCGCGAGGCGACGTCCGTCGATGCGCCCTTCTTCCTCGCCGAACGACCAGCCGTCGCGATGCGGCACGGTAATGGCCGCTTGCAGCATGCGCGCGAGACGCGGCACGTTGATATGCCGCGCCGCGATCAGATCGTCGAGACGCTCGCGATATTCACGCAACAGCGCGGGGCGTATCAGCGCAGCCGGGCGAATCGTCTTGTCGTGGCGCGTGGTGAACACGCGATAGTTCTCACCCGACGCCTCACGCGCGGTGCTCTCGCCGCTCGCGGCGAGCGCGAGCCGTTCGACGCTGCCTTCTTCATCGTCGATATCGAACCACGCGCCGAGCATCGTGCGCGCGGCCTCTTCCTTCTCGTCATCGGATGAAGCGTTATTTTCGACGAACGCGTGCCGCACGTCGCGCACCATTTCGCCGATCTTTAGCGCGACGTCGAGCGCATGAACCGCATACGCACGTTGATCCGCGCAATGCCGCCGCATGCCCGCAAGCGCATGCCCGAGCGATGGCGCGAGCGCCGCGCGCGTGGCCTCGATGAGTCCTTCGGTCGCTTCGAGCACGGCGCGCCCGGACAGGCGCGATTCGGCCATTTGAGCGACGGTGTACATCAAGAGGCCGATATCGCTGTCGAGCAAGCCCGCCTCGTAGCACGCGAGCGACCACGCGTCGAAACGATGCCGCACGTTGCGCCTCACGCCTTCCATGCCGACAGGCACGCGCGTTTCACAACGCAACTGCTCCAGCATGTCGAACACCATGCGCTCGACGGGTTCATCGGGCGTCATGTGCCGATGCAGCGCGGCGTCCGAATATGCGATGCGCAACGCGGACGCGTCGGCGGCGCCGCGTGTCGAATCGACGTCTTCTTCGTCCCTGCGCTCGCCGCGCAAATGCGGCGCATAGAAGGGCACCGGCCGCAAGTGGCGATACAGCCTGCCGCCGCGATAGTGCAACGCTTCATCGCCCGTCAAGGCCCGCACGGTCGCCGCGCATAACGCATCGCGTCGCGCGAGTTCACGCAGCCCGTTCACGTTGCCGACTCGTCGTGCCACTGAGATGGCGTGTCCAGTTCCTCGCCGAACGCGCGCTGAAAATATTCCGCAACGATCGGCCGTTCCGCTTCGTCGCATTTGTTCAGGAAAGTGAGACGCAGCGCGAGCTTCGCGTCGTGGAAAACTTCGCAGTTTTCGGCCCAGTTGATGACGGTACGCGGCGACATCAGCGTCGACAGATCGCCCGCAGCGAAGCCGCGCCGCGTGAGTCCGGCCATACTCACCATCGAATCGACGAGCGCCCGGCCCGCGTCGTCATCGAGACGCGGCACGCGCGCGAGCACGATGCGCGCCTCTTCTTCACGCGACAGATAGTTCAGGGTCGCGACCACGTTCCAGCGGTCGATCTGCGCATGATTCAGCATTTGCGTGCCGTGATACATGCCGTTCAGATTGCCGAGGCCGATCGTATTCGTCGTCGCGAACAGGCGAAAGAAACGATGCGGCTGAATCACCCGGTTCTGGTCGAGCAGCGTGAAGCTGCCGTCGCGCTCCAGAATGCGCTGGATCACGAACATCACATCGGGGCGGCCGGCGTCGTATTCGTCGAACACGAGCGCGACCGGCCGTTGCAGCGCCCATGGCACGATGCCTTCCTGAAACTCGGTGACCTGCACATCGTCCCGTACGACGATTGCGTCCTTTCCGACGAGATCCAGCCGGCTCACGTGGCCATCCAGATTCACGCGCATGCACGGCCAGTTGAGCCGCGCCGCCACCTGCTCGATATGAGTCGATTTTCCGGTGCCGTGCAAACCCTGCACCATCACGCGGCGGTTACATGCGAAGCCCGCGAGAATGGCCAGCGTGACCTCGGGATTGAAGCGATACGCCTCGTCGATTTCCGGAACATGCGGGTCGCGCGTGCTGAACGCCGGCACGTGCAGGTCCGTATCGATGCCGAAAAGCGTGCGCACGGACACGCTCCGGTCCGGCTCGTCCAACCATGTGTCGCGCATCATGAGGCTTCGTCTCCCGTGGCAGAGGCTCCAGCATAGCAACTATGTTTTTCCGGAACAATTCATTTCGTTTATTTTTATCCAAACGGCCAGAGCGGCGTGGATCCGCACCTCATTTAAAATAATGTCGAACGAATTCACTGGAAATCATGCCGATGGACAAGCCCGATACGCCCACGCTGCGAGCCTTCGCGTTGCTGGAATACCTGGTGCAGGCGGGCAGCCCGGTGTCGCTGACGGACATGGCCGACGACATGGGCATGCCGAAGCCCTCGCTGCACCGCATGCTCGCGTCGCTCGAAGCGGGCGGACTGGTGATCCGCGAACCCGGCGACAAGAACGCGTATGTCGTCGGCCCGCGCCTCGCGCAACTGGGCCTCAATGTGATGACGCACGCGGGCGCCCGGCGGTTACGGCACGCGATCCTCACGCGGCTCGTATCCGATCTCGGCGAAACGTGCAATCTCACGATGCTGCATGAAAACGAGGTCTTGTATCTCGACCGCGTGGAAGCGCCGTGGCCGCTGCGGCTCGATCTGAAGCCCGGTTCGCACGTGCCCGTCTGGTGCAGCGCGAGCGGCAAGTTGCTGCTCGCGTTGCAGCCGCGCGAGGAACGCAATGCGCTCGTGCGCGCAATGAAACTCGAGCGCTACACCGCTAACACCATCACCGACACGGAGATGCTCGAAGCGGAACTCGACCGCATTGCGAAGAAGGGAATTGCGATCGACAACGAGGAGTTCGTGCAGGGCATCGTGTGTGCGGCGGCGCCGATCGCCGATGCCAACGGCTCATGCATCGCGGCGATCGCCGTTCACGCGCCGGTATCGCGCACGCCGCTCTCGCGCGCGCTGGAAATGGTCCCGCGTCTCAAGGAGGCCGCAGCGGAGCTAGGCAAGACGTTTTGAGGCGCATTCGCGAACAATAAAAACGCAACCGCGCATTCCGAAAATTGTGGCGCATCCGGGGAAAGGGCGCGTAAAGTAGCCGTAATTCGAAACCAAACGTTCCGTTTCCGGCTCATGCGCGACGTCACACATCTCGATCCCGCCGGGCATGCCGGCGATGAAGCGCGGACGCTCCGTCCGCTTGCGGTACTCGAACAACTGGCCGCGGCCGGCCATGCCTACACGCTGTCGCAACTCGCGGCGCGCGTGCGCATTCCCAAAGCAACACTGCTGCGGCTGATCGACTCGCTCGAGGCGCAAGGCTATGTGACGCACATGCCCGATTCGCGCGGCACTGACCGCGGCATCGCACTCGGACCGCGCGCCGCCCAGCTCGCACTGGCCACGCTTGCCAATAACTCGTTCACGCGCGGCTGCCGCTCGATCCTGCGCGCGCTCGTCGACGTCATCGGCGAAAGCTGCAATCTCACTGCGCTCGATGGCGATACGGTCCTTTATATAGAACGCGTCGAGACGGCCGAGCCGCTGCGCCTTCATATGCAGGCCGGCATGCGAGTGCCGCTGCATTGCACCGCAAGCGGCAAGTTGTTCCTTTCGCAGATGCCGCTCGCCGAGCGTCGTCAAATCCTCGGCCGGCTCACGCTCACGAAGAAGACGCATCGCACGCTCACCGATCGCACCTTGCTCGAAACAGAACTCGACCGGCTCGCCGCGCGTGGCATCGGCATCGATAACGAGGAGTTCGTGCTGGGGATGGTCGCCGTCGCGGTTCCCATCACCGAAACCGCGACCGGGCGGGTGCTGGCGTGTCTCGCCGCGCATGCACCGACCGCCCGCGCCAATCTCAACGACTTGCTCCAGGCGGTGCCGCAATTGCGCGAAACCGCCGTGAAGCTCGCCACGCTCATGGATGCCTCCGATGGCCTGTCGCTCATAGCGCGCCATCATCCAGTGGCGCGCTAATTCCCTCTTCCCGCCGAGACGCCCGTCACGCGAGCCCCGGCGGCGGTCGCACCGTCAGCCCACTCTAAAATTCCGATTTTTTTAGAGACAAAACATTCCATTTATTTGAAAAAAGGATTGACGGCGAAATCAACCCATCCTACGATATCTCCAAGATACATATTCCGGAACGATACGTTCCGTTTATCTCAACGGAGACACTCATGAGCGAGCACGACCAAGCCCGTCCTTCCCAGACCACTCTCGCCGCCAGCGCGGCGCCCACCGGTCCGCAGGCGATGACCCCATCCGAAGCCTTCGTCGAGACGCTCGCCGCCAATGGCGTGACCGAGATGTTCGGCATCATGGGTTCGGCCTTCATGGACGCGATGGACATTTTTGCGCCCGCCGGCATCCGCCTGATTCCGGTCGTGCATGAACAAGGTGCGGGCCACATGGCGGACGGCTATTCGCGCGTGTCGGGCCGTCACGGTGTCGTGATCGGCCAGAACGGCCCGGGCATCAGCAATTGCGTGACGGCGATCGCGGCGGCGTACTGGGCCCACAGCCCGGTCGTGATCGTCACGCCGGAAGCGGGCACGATGGGCATCGGCCTCGGCGGTTTCCAGGAGGCAAAGCAGTTGCCGATGTTCCAGGAATTCACGAAATACCAGGGCCACGTCACCCACCCGGCGCGCATGCCCGAATTCACCGCGCGCTGCTTCGACCGCGCGATGTCGGAAATGGGACCGACGCAACTCAACATTCCGCGCGACTACTTCTACGGCCAGGTCAAGGTCGAGATCCCGAAGCCTCAGCGTCTCGATCGCGGCCCCGGCGGCGACCAGAGCCTGAATGAAGCCGCCGATCTGCTCGCCGAAGCGAAATTCCCCGTGATCATCTCGGGCGGCGGCGTGGTCATGTCCGATGCCATCGAGGAATGCAAGGCGCTCGCCGAGCGTCTCGGCGCGCCTGTGGTCAACAGCTATCTGCATAACGACTCGTTTCCGGCGAATCATCCGCTGTGGTGCGGCCCGCTCGGTTATCAGGGCTCGAAGGCCGCGATGAAGCTCCTGAGCCAGGCCGACGTCGTGATCGCGCTCGGCTCGCGTCTCGGGCCTTTCGGCACGCTGCCGCAGCACGGCCTCGACTACTGGCCGAAGGACGCGAAGGTCATCCAGATCGACGCCGACCACAAGATGCTCGGCCTCGTGAAGAAGATTTCCGTCGGCATTTGCGGCGATGCGAAGGCGACGGCCATCGCGCTCACGCAACGTCTCGCGGATCGCAAGCTCGACTGCGACGCCACCAAGGACGCCCGCGCGAAGACCATCGCTTCCGAAAAGGCCGCATGGGAAAAAGAACTCGACGAATGGACGCACGAGCGCGATCCGTACAGCCTCGACATGATCGAGGAGCAGAAGAACGAGAAGCCGTTCAGCGGCGGCCAGTATCTGCATCCGCGGCAGGTGTTGCGCGAACTCGAGAAGGCGATGCCCGAAGACGTGATGGTGTCCACCGACATCGGCAACATCAACTCGGTCGCCAACAGCTATCTGCGCTTCAAGAAGCCGCGCAGCTTCTTTGCGGCGATGAGCTGGGGCAATTGCGGCTATGCGTTCCCGACGATCATCGGCGCGAAGGTCGCGGCGCCGCATCGTCCGGCCGTCTCGTATGCGGGCGATGGCGCCTGGGGCATGAGCCTGATGGAAACCATGACCTGCGTGCGGCACAACATTCCCGTGACGGCGGTCGTGTTCCATAACCGTCAGTGGGGCGCCGAGAAGAAGAATCAGGTGGACTTCTACAATCGCCGCTTCGTTGCGGGCGAGCTCGACAACCAGAGCTTCGCCGAGATCGCGAAGGCGATGGGCGCGCAAGGCATCGTCGTCGACAAGCTGGAGGACGTCGGCCCGGCGCTGAAGAAGGCCATCGATCTGCAGATGAATCACGGCAAGACGACGATCATCGAGATCATGTGCACGCGTGAACTCGGCGATCCGTTCCGCCGCGACGCGCTCTCGAAGCCGGTGCGCATGCTCGACAAATACAAGGACTACGTCTGAGTCCAGCGCCGCGCCGCTCCGCGCCCGGAGCGGCGTCTTCCAACCCATGACAGTGAGCCCGCCATGAAAGCCATGCATCGCATCATCGATCAGGCTCGCGACCTGCCGATGCGCATCGTCCTCTCCGAAGCCGAAGACACGCGCGTGCTTCAGGCAGCGCAACGCGCGCACAAGGAAGGCATTGCGCGCATCGCGCTCGTGGGCGCGCGAGCGCGTGCGTATCAGGTCGCGGACAGCGCGGGGATCGATCTCGAAGGCATCGACGTGATCGATCCGTCTTACTCATCACATACCGAACGCTTTGCGGAAGAGCTTTTCGCGCTGCGCGAGAAAAAAGGCATGACGCCCGATCAGGCGCGCGACGCCGTGCTCGATCCGCTGTGCTTCGCGAACCTGATGGTGCGAACGGGCGAGGCGGACGGATCGGTCGCCGGCGCGGTCAACACGACCGCGGATGTCGTGCGCAACGCAATACAGATCATCGGCGTGCGACCGTCGTTCAAGCTAGTTTCAAGTTTCTTTCTCATGATGCTGTGCGAGCCTTTTCATACGATGAAAGGCGGCCTCATCTTTTCCGATTGCGCGCTCGTCGTCGAGCCCGATGCGGAGCAACTCGCCGAAATTGCAATGGCCGCCGCCGACAGCGCGCGCAGCCTGCTCATGGAAGATGCGCGCGTCGCGATGCTGTCCTTCTCGACGAGCGGCAGCGCGCACCATGCAGCCGTCGATAAAGTGATCGATGCGACGCGGCGCGTGAAAGAAGCCCGCCCCGGCCTCGCCATCGACGGCGACGTGCAGCTCGATGCCGCGATCGTTGCGGAGATCGCAATGCGCAAGGTGCATCACTCACAGATCGAGGGGCACGCCAATACGCTGATCTTCCCGAGTCTTGAAGCGGGCAACATCGGCTACAAGCTCGCGGAGCGCATCGGCGGCGCCAGGGCTATCGGGCCGCTGCTGCAAGGGCTCGCAAAGCCGGCCAACGATCTGTCGCGCGGCTGCAGCACCGACGATATCTATCACGTGATCGCCGTGACCTGCGTGCAGGCGCAGGCAGCGCGGCATCAGACGACGTGAGTGCGCAACATGGATACGCGAGCCGATACCGATGCGTTCATTCAGCCCGAATCGACGGACAGCGCGCCGCCCGACGACCACGCGCGCTCCGAGACGCCTACGCTGCGCGCCTTCAGCGTGCTCGAGCATCTCGTCGCGGCGAAGGGCGCGTGCTCGCTCTCGGAACTCGCGAACATCATCGGGCAGCCGAAGGCCTCGCTGCATCGCATGTTGCAGTCGCTCGAAGCGGGCGGCTTCGTCGCGCGTGAGCCGGGCCAGAAGAATGCGTATGTAATCGGCCCGCGCCTCGAACGGCTCGGCGTCGACGTGATGATGCACAGTGGCGCAAGGCGTCAGCGCCACGCGATTCTGGAGCGTCTCGTCGCCGATCTCGGCGAGACCTGCAACCTGAGCACGCTGCACGACACGCAGGTCCTCTATCTCGACCGCTGCGAATCGCCGTGGGCGCTGCGGCTCGAACTCAAGCCCGGATCGCACGTGCCGGCGCATTGCAGCGCGAGCGGCAAGCTGCTGCTGTCGACGATGCCGCGCGCCGAACGCGCCGCCCTCATCCGCGCAATGCGGCTCGAACGCTTCACGCCCAATACGCTCGACGATCCGAACCTGCTCGAAGCGGAACTGGATCGCATCGCGCACAAGGGCATAGCGGTCGACAACGAGGAGTTCGTGCTCGGGATCGCGTGTGTCGCGGTGCCGGTATTCGATTCGCGCGGCAAATGCATCGCGGCCATCGCCGTGCATGGGCCGGTGTCGCGCATGGCGTTGTCGCGCGCGCTGACCTTCGTGCCGCGTTTGCAGGAAGCCGCCGCCGAACTCACGGCGACCTTCTGACGCGTCGCAACATGGATCATTCGGATGACGAAATAATCTTAGGGACAACCCGAATCCCGCCTTGTTTCTGAATCGGATTTCGTATTTTCCGTTTCACTTTCGCGAGCTTCCGCGCTTTTCTCTTGGCTTCCTTGCCCGCTTCTTCCACATTGAACGAAACGCAAACGAAACGATTCGTTCCAAAAGAAGACTTCAGGAGACAGGTGTCATGCAGCAGGAAGTCGATTACGTCATCGTCGGTGCGGGTTCAGCGGGATGCGTGCTGGCCAACCGTCTGAGCGCCGATCCGTCCAACGTCGTGCTGCTGCTCGAAGCGGGCGGCCCCGACACGAGCCCGTGGATTCATATCCCCGTCGGCTACTTCAAGACGATGCACGATCCAGAGCTCGACTGGTGCTATCGCACGGAAGCGGACGATGCCGTCGCCGGACGCAGCATCGACTGGCCGCGCGGCAAGGTCCTCGGCGGCTGCAGCTCGCTCAACGGGCTGCTTTATGTGCGCGGGCAGCGCGAAGACTACGACCGCTGGGCCGAACTGGGCAACACGGGATGGAGCTTCAGGGACGTGCTGCCCTACTTCAGGAAGTCGGAAGATCAGGAGCATGGCGCGAGCGAGTATCACGGCGCAGGCGGGCCGTTGAAGGTATCGGACCTGCGTTTGCGCCGCCCGATTGCGGATCACTTCATCGCGGCGGCGCAGGAGATCGGCATCCCGTTCAACGCGGACTACAACGGCGCGACACAGGAAGGCGTCGGCTATTTTCAGCAGACGGCCTATAAGGGTCTTCGCTGGAGCACGGCGAAAGGCTTTCTCAAGCCGGTGCGCGATCGCCGCAATCTCATCGTGCAGACGCATGCGCAGACCCGCAAGGTGCTGTTCAA
>Ga0105251_10001965_pt1 | contig 16790 bp, 19 predicted proteins | sample KBSS64metaG_FD_80424 | JGI IMG/M metagenome (GOLD analysis project Ga0105251, IMG submission 80424) | Switchgrass rhizosphere microbial communities from Kellogg Biological Station, Michigan, USA - KBS S6-4 metaG | ecosystem: Host-associated > Plants > Roots > Rhizosphere > Soil | place...
ATGATACATCTGATTTACATAGTATGAATGTATTAGATCGCCTCATTACATAATATTTACGAATGTATCTGAGATTATTCTTAGTGTGCTGTGCGGTTTTTTTGTGGAGAGGTGTTCGTAGGTGCTGAAAACATAATTGCAGCAGAAATTGCCAAATTATTGCAATCGAATGTAATAAATAACCGTTCGGTTATTATTTTCCTTTAATTTTCGTGGCTGAGATGCTTCTTAATCAATGGCCAGATTCGGTTTTTTTTTACCGCCTGGTTTAATTGATGAAATTTTTCTCCGGTTAAATAATAAGCAATGCTTTCGCATTGCTTATGTGAACTATTATAAAAGAAATAGTTGGTTACGAAACAATGTTAACAATTCGAGTTGTGCGGGAAATAAAAAAGCCACTGAAGATTCGGTGGCTTGTAGTTTAGTGAATAGTGTTATTGATTATTTTGCATTGCTGGCTTGAGAACCACCGCTGCTTTGTCGATCTTCGCACTGCGTTTTAACGCATACCCGACAGCAAACACCGCCGCGGCACAGGCCAGGAACAATAAGCGGCCCCACATTGGGTTTGGAATCAGCATCATCGCCGACAAGCCAATTGCCATATAGATGGTCAGGTCGCCCAGCTTGTTACGCTGCATACGGTCAACAATGTCTTGCGCGTCGTCTTCAATACATTCGGTTTCAACATCTTTAAAGAACGCATTAGTTGCTTCGACGTTTGTATCTGCTTGCGGTTTATAGAACAACGTGCTCAGGCAGAAGAAGCCACCGGTCAGCACCAGGTGCGCAACGATTGGAATGATTGTTTTCAGTTCACTAACTTCACGGCCAGTCAGTTTCTCAACACCGAACCAGGACATTACATACTGTGGCGTGAACACATCAACCACCAACCAGGATACGCCCAGACCGAAAACGACGGTTGCCCATGGAGCCCATGAAGGGGTTTTGCGAATCAACATACCGAAGAACAATGGAACCAGAATCGGTGATTGCAGCAGTGTTGCTACTTGCATCATCAGGTCGAACAGGCTGAGGTGCTTGAGGGAGTTAAAGAACTGCGCCATGAAGATAACCAGCAAGCCGTTAACCAGGCAGGCAACTTGACCGGCACGTAGTTGCTCTTTATCTGTTGCTTTACCTTTACGCACAATCGTTGCGTAGAAGCTGCGTACGAAGATACCGGAGTTACGGTTTAATGCAGAATCCATGGAAGACATGGTTGCCGCGAACAGACCCGCCATCAGCAGCCCTACAGTACCCAGCGGCATGGCTTCACGAGCAAACACCAGGTAAACCGCATCACGTGCTTTAGCACCCAGCTCAGGATATTGCGCCCCGGCATTCGGGTACAGAATCGCAGTTGCCCATGGTGGAATGAACCAAATTACCGCGCCAATCAGCATCATTAGCAGTGCCATCAGAGCCGCTTTGCTGGCATTTTTGGAGTCTTTAGCATTCAGAAAACGGTAGGATTCCTGCATGTTATTAATACTTTGCAGCTGTTTCACCACAAAGAACAGGAAGGTGCCAACCATCAACAGCGGGTAGTTCATATCCGGGCCAGTAAAGAAACCGGATGGGAACTCAGTCACGATGTTAGCCGGGCCGCCGACTGCCCACAGAGCAACCACTGCGCAAGCTACAGAGATAACTGCAATAACCAGCGTCTGAATAAAGTCGGACGCTACCACACCCCACGCGCCGCTCAGCATTGAAATTGCCAGAACCGCAAGGCCGGTAATCCAGATAGTGGTGATGATATCAGCGTTAAAGACGGCGGATGCGAACACGCCAAGGCCATTTAGCCATACACCAGCGTTAATCACGCTTAGTGGGATAATGACCCAGGTAAAGAACTGCTCATTGACCGGGCCAAAACGGCGACGTACCGCTTCAGTTGGGGTATCCACACGCATTTGACGGAAGCGGCGAGCGAAGTATGCCCACGCCAGAAGATAAGCAAACATGTTGCCGACAAACACGGCAAGAACTGCGAAACCATCGGTAAAGGCTTTGCCAGCCGCACCGGTGAACGTCCAGGCAGAAAACTGCGTCATAAACGCGGTTGCCCCAACCATCCACCACAACATCTTGCCGCCTCCGCGGAAGTAGTCGCTGGTACTATTATTGGCCATTTTTTTGAACAGTAGGCTAATAGCTACCATTAATAAGAAATAACCCGCTATTACAATGTAATCGTAAGACATTGTAGTTCCCTATGAGTTAGTTGAATTGGAAAGATTAAAACACGCCATCCATATAGGTTGAAATAACGTTTCATTATTTATTTAAAATAACCGATGGCGATCATGTTTTTGAATTTTTTGTGGTTATGAAAGTAAGGTTTTTCCGAGCGATTGTTTTTTCTAAACTGTGTTATTTCAATATAAATTGCTTATTTTTGGCTAAGTTAAACCGTGTTGCTCGGGATTTCCGAATAATTACTCAGGGTGAGAAGTGGTTGTTTTTCTGATTTTTTTTTGCACCAAAATATGGCATGAAAGATCTGGATTGGGTTAAAGGTAAATATTACTTATAAATATAATTAACGCGAAAATTGGGAATTCTCTGCTGTCAGGGTTCGGGCATTTTTTTTATCGTTCCTAAACTCAAATTTCATGAGATGGGCTTATGAATCGATACTCCAGCGTGCTGCTGCTCTGCACCCTGACCATGACAACCATTGCCCACGCCGATGCGTTGGATGGCCTGTTCGATAACTCTATTGTGGGGTCTATTTCGCAGGCGATTAACGACGCCTACAAACCGAGTGACAGCCGTAGTGACGACAACGACGACCGCCGTTGGGACGAAAACCAGCGTCAAAATGATGATGATCGCCGCCAGTATGAAGACCGGCACCGTCAGCTCGAAGACCGCCGCCGCCAGTTAGACGACCAGCAACGCCAGTTGGATCAACAGCGCCGCCAGCTCGAAGAAGACGAACGCCGTTTGGATGATGATTTTCGGTAAGTTTCGAAAATCGGTGAGTGATAAAAACGCACTAAATTTGCGTTTTTCGAGTTGTTTCCTGAAAACCAAAATCAAACAAAAAAACGGTGAAATCTTATTCGCTTAGTGTGTTAACTTTCCCCTTATGCTTAAGTCTTTGTTACTACAAGTCCCCGTAATATCGGGAAAAATGTGGTTTTTTTTTAAGCTGGCTTTAAAGGGAAAAATAAGCATACTTGGGATAAGGATTTCACAGCTAATGGCACCGAGATTGATAAGCGACGCGGATTTCAACAGAAAACTCAACGCCCCGGATCGTAACCGGGAACACACTCAGGCGTTCCTCGCCAAAGGGGTTAAACCCTTTAGCTTGCCCGGCTACGTTCCTCCGGCGGGATACCGTCTGGTGATGTCGCTCGACGGTAAACAATGCCGCCTGCTAAAAGACGACATCACCGCCTATGCGGTAAAAATTGTTACCGGGAAATTTGTCGTGCCAGGCAAACAGCACTGTACGCAGGTCATGGTATGGCGCACGTTTATGCCAGAGTACCAGGCTGCGTTAAACGGATTAGCAAAACTGATCTTTGCATGGTTATTAGAAACCTATGAGATTGTGGTTTCTGATAATGAGCAAACCGGTGATGGTCGTCGTTTCTGGGAATATAGGATCACTGAAGCTATTGCCGATCCGCGATTTGAAGTGATGATTTGGGATGGCACAAAAGAAAATAACGAATTAACGCTTATCCAAAACGCTGAGGAGTTCGTCAGCAAATGGTCACCGTACGCCTGGGGAACCGATCCTGAAATTCATCAGCATCGGCTGTTAGTGATAAGCAAGATTAAATCGGCTAATCCACCCGAATAACCATCCCATCAAACCCTGCCTCAAATCCTGCGGGTAACGTATTCTCCATCAGCCAACAATCAAACTGGTGGCTGATATGCGTGAGAACAACGCGCGGGCAGCCAATCTGTTTATTCAGTTCAATCACCGTATTTAAGTCGCAATGGTTTTTCGGCGTTTCGGGACGCGGTTCATGACTGCAATCAATCACGATGAAATCCGGTTTATTGTTCGCCAGAAACTTCAGCGTTTTATCGGGTAGACCTGCGGTATCGGTTAACCACGCCACGCGGCTGTGTGGAGTTTCGAACAAATATCCCAGCGTCAGTTTTGAATGGTTGAGCGGCAGAGGAGTTACGCGCAGCGCTTGCAAGGTAAACCAGACGAAGGGTTCAAGCGTATGGCTGAAATCCAGAATCCCAGGGTGTTTGAATAGATCATCGCAGCCTTGTTCATCGGCCGGGCCGTATACCGGAATTTTTTCGCCCACGCCCCAGCGCAGTGGGAATAAACCCTGCACGTGGTCCATATGGTAATGGGTGAGCAAAAATTGTTGGAATTCCCCAGGCTGCCAATGGTCCATTAAATCGGGAATACCCGCATCCAGTAGCGTCACCGCATCGTTGAATTTCACCACCGCACTGCAAGGCTGACGGCGATATTGCGGATGATTGCGAGCCCGCTCGCAGGCGGCACAGAAACAGCCAAAGGCGGGCACTAGCTGTGCGCCGCCGGTTCCGCTAAGGGTTAACGTCAGGCTCACTTAAACTCTCCATCGGCTTAGTAAACCGGAAATGGGTCTGCTGATAACCCTCACGCTCATAAAAACGGTGGGCGTCATATCGTTTGGTGCTGGTGGAAAGCTCGGTCAATTCAGCACCTGCGAGCCGGGCATATTCTTCGGCCCAGCTCAGCAACTTGCTGCCTACACCAAAACCACGCGCTTGTGGCATCACCACCAGTTCCTGAATTTCACCTACCCAGTTCACATGGTGCAGATGAAACTGCATATGCAAACCAATCATGCCTACCACTTCGCCATCCAGCAGGGCCAGATGGTAATGCAAATTGCGTTCTGCGAGGTTTGCCGCAAATCCAACGTTAAATGCCTGGCGGTCAAACTGCGCCTGTTTTAGCTCGCAAATCAACGCATAAACGGTGTCGCAATCGGCAAGTGTGGCGGGGCGTAATTCAACGGCATCAGACATGGCGCGGTTCCTTAGGGCGAAAATGGACGATATTGGCATTACGCTGGCCGTTGACCATGCGTATAAACGACGAGACAGACTCATCAAGACTACCGTCGTTATTCAGTATCATGCAATCGTCCAAATCTGGTGCATAGAATGCCGCACGTTGCAGGCGTTGTTCGATCTGCTGCGCAGTTTCACGCCCGCGAGCCTCAAGGCGCTTACGCAAAACATCGGTCGAAACATGCAGGCAAATCGGCACTAGCGCTTCGGCGTAACGCGCACGCGCCTGCGCCAGATGCTGGCGCGAGCCGTTCACCACCACATCGAACCCGGAATCGAGCCAGATATCCAGCTCGATGCCCACGCCATAACTTTGGTGATGCGCCTGCCAGCACAGGGCGAATAGCCCCTGTTGCTGGCGCTGAGCGAACTCCTTTTCACTCAAGGCAATATGGTTTTCACATCCGGCGTCGGCGGCGCGGGTAATGTAGCGGTGCGCCACCAGTAGTTGATTATTCTCCTGCTGGCGCAGTGCCGTCAGCAGGCTGTCTTTCCCGGAGCCTGACGGCCCCATCAACCAGACTATTTTGCTCATCAGAACACCCGTATTCCCTGACGCCAGACATGGCCGACGTGGACATGCTCGCCGTGCAGATGCGCCAACACCATATCGGCGCGTTTGCCTTCTGCGAGCACGCCCCGGTCATCAAGATTTAACGCTTTAGCCGGGTTGCGCGTTACCAGCGCCACCGCTTGCGGCAGGGTGAAACTGTTCGCGTCGTCATTGGCGACGCGAAAGGCGGCGTCCAGCAAACTCGCCGGGTAATAGTCGGACGAGAGAATATCCAGCAGGCCAGCTTGCGCCAGTTGGTGCGCTGCTACGTTGCCGGAATGTGAGCCGCCGCGCACAATATTCGGCGCGCCCATCAGCACGCTTAAACCATGCTGGCGTGAGGCTTGCGCGGCTTCCAGCGTGGTGGGGAATTCGGCGATCACGCTACCCAATTTGTGTGATTCCACCACGTGGGCGCTGGTTGCGTCGTCGTGGCTGGCGAGCGCGATATTACGCGTGCGGCACTCGGCGGCAATCGCCAGGCGATTGGGCTGTGACCAGCGCTCAGCAAGGGCCAGTTGCTCGGCTTCATAGCTGTTCATATCTGCATCGTTAAGCTGATATTTGCCCTGGTAATATTCACGATACTTCACCAGATTGGAGAACTGGCGCTGGCCTGGTGAGTGGTCCATCAATGACACCAGCGACACGCCGCTGCGTTCGATTAGCTGCTGGAATAGTGGCAACGTGGTGTGGTGCGGTAGTTCGCAGCGCAGGTGCAGGCGGTGCTCGGCGCGGTTAACGCCACGCGCCTGGCTGTCCATTACCGCATTGATCATCTTCTCGAGGTTTTCCAGGCGGTCGCCGCCATCGCGTACATCGCCCAGGGCAACAGCGTCGAGCACGGTGGTGATGCCGCTTGCTACCATTAATGCATCGTGGCTGCTCATCGCGGAATGCGCAGGCCAGTCGACTTTCGGGCGTGGGGTAAAGAATTTGTCGAGGTTATCGGTATGCAGCTCTATAAGCCCCGGCAGCAACCAGCCACCTGCGCCATCGTGAGCTTGTGGCAACTGGCTTTGGCTATCGGCAAAGTTACGAATCACCCCATCGGCCACTTCCAGTGAGCCACTCACCACTTCATTTTCCAGCACCAGTTTGACGTTATTAATGATCATTTTTAGCCTCGATGGTTGCCATGGAATGCAGTCTGTCTGCTACCTGATTGCGTACCGCTTCGTCATGGAAGATGCCGACGACTGCCGCTCCACGTGCTTTGGCTTCCAGAATCAAATCCACCACTGCGGCACTGTTTTTCGCATCCAGCGACGCGGTGGGTTCATCAAGCAGCAGAATTGGGTAATCGACGATAAAGCCACGAGCGATGTTGACGCGCTGTTGTTCGCCCCCGGAAAATGTTGACGGCGCCAGGTTCCACAAGCGCTCCGGCACATTCAGGCGGGTTAATAACATGGACGCTTTGTCTTCACAGATATCACGCGACACGCCCAAATCGAGCAGCGGCTGCATGACCACTTCGAGCGCAGAAATACGCGGGATAACGCGCAAAAACTGGCTTACCCAGCCGATGGTCTGGCGGCGCACCGCCAGCACGTCACGCGCTGGAGCCTGGACGATATCGAGCCATTCGTCGTTATGTTTGACCCAGATATGCCCTTCATCAGGCAAATAGTTGGCGTACAGCGAACGTAACAGTGTCGATTTCCCACTACCGGAATGGCCGTGTAGCACCACGCATTCGCCCGATTCCACTTCCAGTGAAGCATTCGCCAGTACCGGCAAACGGATACCGTGCTGATGGTGTAACACAAAGGTTTTGCTCAGGTTTTCAACCCGTAATCTGGTCATCGTGTTCACCTAATTCTGAAGGACGGAAGAAACAAGCAACTGGGTATACGGGTGGTGCGGGTCGTCCAGCACGCGGTCGGTCAGACCGCTTTCCACCACCTGACCTTGCTTCATCACCAGCAGGCGGTCTGCCAGCAAACGCGCCACGCCCAAATCATGAGTAACGATCACCACCGCCAGATTCAGTTCACGTACCAGGCCGCGCAGCAGGTCGAGCAAACGCGCCTGTACCGAAACGTCCAGCCCACCGGTTGGCTCATCCATAAACACCAGTTTCGGGTGCGTCACCAGGTTGCGGGCAATTTGCAGGCGTTGCTGCATACCGCCGGAGAAAGTGGTTGGCAGGTCGTCGATACGCGAGGCAGGGATTTCCACCTCTTCTAACCAGCGCTCGGCGGTAGCGCGAATGTCACCATAATGGCGCGCACCGGTTGCCATTAAACGCTCGCCGATGTTGCCACCGGCAGAAACGTGGCGGCGCAGGCCGTCCATCGCATGTTGGTGCACCACGCCCCATTCGGTGCGCAGCAGGCGGCGGCGCTCGCCTTCGCTCATGTCGTACAGCGACGAATCCAGGTAAACCACTTCGCCGTTTTGCGGGGCGAGGCGGGCGGAAATCGACTTCAGCAACGTGGTTTTGCCGGAGCCTGATTCACCGACAATTCCCAGCACTTCGCCCGGATAAAGCTCGAATGACACATCGCTAAATCCTTTACCGGGTGCATAAAGGTGGGTCAGGTTATTGACGGAAAGTAACGGTCGAGTCATTTGGTCGCAGCCTCGCTGTTCTGGCGGCAGAAATCGGTATCGGAGCAGACGAACATGCGGCTGCCCGCATCGTCGAGCACCACTTCGTCGAGGTAACTGTGGTGCGAGCCGCAAATCGCGCACGGTTCTTCCCACTCCTGGACGGTAAACGGATGGTCGTCAAAATCGAGACTTTCGACGCGGGTATACGGCGGCACCGCGTAGATGCGTTTTTCACGCCCGGCACCGAACAGTTGCAGCGCAGGCATCATGTCCATTTTCGGATTGTCGAATTTCGGGATCGGCGACGGGTCCATCACGTAACGCTCGTTCACTTTCACCGGGTAGGCGTAAGTGGTGGCGATATGGCCGAAACGGGCGATATCTTCGTACAATTTCACCTGCATTACGCCGTACTCTTCCAGCGCGTGCATGGTGCGCGTTTCGGTTTCGCGCGGTTCGATAAAACGCAGCGGCTCAGGAATTGGCACCTGGTAAATCAGGATCTGGTCTTCAGTGAGTGGCGTTTCCGGGATGCGGTGGCGCGTCTGAATTAGCGTGGCGTCGGCGGTGGATTCAGTGGTGGCGACGTTAGTCACGCGCTTGAAGAAGTTGCGAATCGACACCGCGTTGGTGGTGTCGTCTGCTCCCTGGTCAATCACCTTCAGCACGTCGTTTTCGCCAATCACGCTGGCGGTGATCTGGATGCCGCCTGTGCCCCAGCCATATGGCATCGGCATTTCGCGCCCGCCAAACGGCACCTCGTAACCTGGGATTGCTACCGCTTTGAGAATCGCGCGGCGCAGGGTGCGCTTTGTTTGTTCATCCAGATAAGCAAAGTTGTAGCCGGAGAGTGCCTTAGTCACGATGACGTTCCTTTTGCAGACGTTTAAGCAGTTCCAGTTCGGCCTGGAAATCGACGTAGTGCGGCAGTTTCAGGTGCGAGACAAACCCGGCTGCTTCGACGTTATCAGCATGGGCCAGAACGAACTCTTCATCCTGCGCCGGGCCTGCGATGGTTTCGTCGTAGTCCGGGGCTTGCAGCGCACGGTCAACCAGCGCCATCGCCATCGCTTTGCGTTCGCTCATGCCGAACACCAGCCCGTAGCCACGGGTGAAGTGTGGGTCTTCATCAGCGGGTGCCACAAAGCCGTTAACCATTTCGCACTCGGTTATCAGCAGTTCGCCGATGTTGACTGCAAATCCCAGCTCTTCCGGCACAATTTCCAGATCGATATAGCCACTGCGAATTTCTGCGGCGAACGGGTGGTTGCGCCCGTAACCGCGCTGCGTGGAGTAGGCGAGGGCCAGTAAATAGCCTTCATCGCCGCGCACCAGCTGTTGCAAGCGCGAAGAGCGGGAACATGGGTAAACCGGCGGCTGGCGGGTAATGTCATCAGGCTTTTCGCCGTTATCTTCTTCAGCTTTTGCCAGACCCTGTTTTGCCAGCAGGCTGAACACGTGCGGAGCGGGTTCGCTGTGCTCGTCAGCCGTTTTAAGCGTTGGCGTTTCGCCATTGGCAAGCAGCGTGAAATCCAGCAGGCGATGGGTGTAATCGTAAGTCGGGCCAAGTAACTGGCCACCTGGCACATCTTTGTAGACCGCAGAAATACGGCGCTCGATGCGCATCTCACTGGTGTTCAGCGGCTCGCTCACCGCCAGGCGTGGCAGCGTGGTGCGGTAAGCGCGCAGCAGGAAGATGGCTTCAACCATGTCGCCGCTGGCCTGCTTAATGGCAAGTGCTGCCAGCTCGCGATCGGCAATGCCGCCTTCGGTCATCACGCGATCCACCGCCAGACCAAGCTGTTGCTCGATTTGTGCGATGCTCAGTTCAGCCAGTGTCTGCTCGCCACGGCGATTGTGTTCCTGCAACTGATGGGCGGCGGCTATCGCCTTCTCGCCCCCTTTTACGGCGACGTACATCAGCATACCTCCACATGAGTGGTGCGAGGGATCGCCAGCAGGCGATCGCCACAGGTCAGAATCAGGTCGATGCCCAGCGGGAACGGGTGCGGGCGCTCGGTTAACTCGTGGATCACGCAGTCCGGCAGTTGTGGGGCAATCATGCGTTCTTCGCGAATGCCCGCGCCAGTTAAGCGCAGCATGCGTCCGCCGCTCAGGCTCGGCACCTGCAAAATCAGCGTGGCGCTGGTATCCGGTGCTACGTCTGTTCCCTGTGCCAGGGCGTTGAGCTGATCGGCGGTAATCGAGCTGTCGGCAACGGCGAATTGTGCGTGTTCTGGTGCCTGCGAAATTGGCGTGTTGGTATGAAAACGGACGTTTTGCAATGTCACGTCGTTGCTCAGAGCATCACTAATCCACACCGGCGTGTCGTTATCGGCAAGGGTCAGCAGCACGCTGGTGGAAGCAATGTTCAGTGGTTTCCAGCCATGTTGCAGTGAATGGAGCGCCACAATAACGCCCGGCTCGCTCATCGCTTTGAGCAGGCGACGGAAGCTCTGTTGGGCATCCTGCACGGGCAGGTTAAAAGCGGTCATCAGGGTCATGCGTTATCTCCGCGAACCAGAGTGAAGAAGTCGACTCGGCTGCTGTTAATTTGGGTGCGACGGGCGGCCAGGCGTTGTTCGCGGTTGGCGGCCAGTGGAGCAATTAAGGTTTCTTGCAATGTCCGGAACTGAACTTGTTCCTGCATCAGCGCGTCGATCACGGCACAGCGTTCGGCGTGGGCTTTATCGCGCCCTGATATGTAGCTGTAACCGTAAGTCCCGTTGGCGAGTTGCACGACCGCACGGGTCAGCGTGGTGTCACCGGCAAAAAAACGTTGCCCGGTGGCGCCCATTCGCGCCTGAATTTGTACCAGGCCTGTTTCTGGCTGGCGTATTACCTGATATTCGGGATTGAGTTTTTGTTCTGCCCAAAGTGCTGCCAGCTCTTGAGGCAGGCTGTGGGCGAGCACGGCCATCCACTGCTGGCGCTGTGCGGTATCAAAATGCGTTGCGTCCATTTAGTGCTCCATGGTGAATTCAATCATGTCGGCGCGCGTCAGGCTTACGGAGTACTCCGCAGGCACTGCGTGGCCATCACGGTGGTTGAGAGTGCGAACGCATAGCAGCGGAGCCATATTTGGGATCTCCAACAGGCGGCTTTCTTTGGCCTGAGCGCGGCGCGCGCTGATACGTGTTTGGGTGCGTTTGAGGTTGATACCGAGCTGGTCCTGAATCACGTCATGCAACGAACCGCTATTAAACTGTTGCATCACGGGCCACCACTCGAGGTCGGCAAAGTAGTGGTCGATAAGGCACACCGCGATACCGTTAACGCGTCTAAGTGTGCGCAGGTGAATAATGTTGTCGCCCTCGGTTACACCCAGCGCATCAGCAACATGGCTTGAAGCCGGGCGCAGTACCGCGAGTAAGCGCTCGCTGGTGGGATGGCTTCCCTGGTCGAGCAGGTTCTGACTAAAGCGTGCTTGTGCATTTAACGGGTAGTCGAATGGGCGCATCAGCACCAGCACACCAATTCCCTGGCGGCGCTGCACCCAGCCTTTCTCCACTAGTTGATCAATGGCGCGGCGCAGCGTGTGGCGATTCACTTCGTAGCGTGCGGCCAGTTGGCTTTCAGCTGGCAGATAGTCGCCACAGCGGTAGTGGTTACGCAGCTCCACTTCAAGCAGGGCGGCAATTTCCTGGTAACGCGTCGGGTAACTGGTCGGATGTCTGGATAAGTGCATTTTCAACAAAGCCTCGTTAAATGAAATGCTTACGTAACCGTTGCGACATAAAGTCCAGCAGACTTACTGTGACGATGATGATGACCATCAGCGCGCAGGTTTGCTGGAACTGGAATCCACGAATCGCTTCCCAAAGCGTTACGCCAATCCCGCCTGCGCCTACCATGCCAACCACCGTTGCTGAACGGACGTTCGATTCAAAGCGGTAGAGCGAGTAGGAGATAAGCAGTGGCATCACTTGTGGCAGCACGCCGTAGAGAATTTCTTCAAGCTTGTTAGCGCCGGTTGCACGAATGCCTTCCACCGGGCCGGGTTCAATGGCTTCTACCGCTTCAGAAAGCAGTTTGGAAAGTACGCCAGTGGTGTGGATGAACAGCGCCAGCACACCGGCGAATGGGCCAAGACCAACGGCGACTACGAACAACATCGCAAAGACCATTTCGTTGATGGCGCGGCAGGCGTCCATCAGGCGGCGCATTGGCTGGTAAACCCACCATGGCACCAGGTTGTCTGCACACATCAGGCCACAAGGAATGGACAGTACGATGGCAAGGGCAGTGCCCCAGACGGCGATTTGCAGCGTGACGCCCATTTCACCGAGGTATTGTTGCCACTGGCTGAAATCCGGCGGGAAGAAGTCGGCGGCGAAGGTGGCCATGTTGCCCGCATCGCGGAACAGCGTCAGTGGAGCCATTTCCGCGCCTTGCCAGGAGGCAACGAGTACCGCTAACAAAATCGCCCAGGCCAGTAGCGAGAACCAGCTACGTTTGGGGGTGGCGACCTGAATGGTTTGTTGCATTGGGTGCTCCGTGTTTGGGGCTTTAACCCTCTCCCTCAGGGAGAGGGTTAGGGTTGTATTTACTGAACCGCTTTATTCACGTTGCTCATCGCGGAAAGCGCGGCGGTCAAACGATCCAGGTCACTAAGCTGGTTTTGCAGCGCGGTGACTTTGGTTGCTTTCTCAGGCTCCGCTAACCCTTTGTTGTCCTTCACACCCTGCATTTGTTTAAACAGGGCGAGCTGGCGAATCGGTACCAGTTGCAGGTCGCTGGATGGGCGGAACGGCGCCCAGGTCAGGCCTTTGAGCACGGCGGCTTCTTCCGGCGTTTTGCCGTAAGTCATGAAGAAGTCATAGATTTTGTCTTTGGTGGCTTCGGAGAGGTTTTTACGCCACACGATCGGATCGCCTGGGATCAACGGAGATTTCCAGATGACTTTCAGATCTTTGAATTTCTCAGGTGCGGTTTGCTTCAAACGATCGAGGTTTTCGGTGTTGTTGGTCGCCACATCCACCTGTTTGTTTGCCACCGCCAGCGCGTTGGTCTCATGGTTGGCGTTCACTGAGCGTTTAAATTCGTTCGGTGCCGCATTGTTTTTGGCGAAAACGTAGTATCCCGGGACGAGGTAGCCAGAAGTAGAGTTCGGGTCACCATTGCCGAAAGTCAGCTCTTTACGTTTTGCCAACATGTCTTGCAGGTTATTGATTGGGCTGTCTTTGTTAACGATAAGCACGCTCCAGTAACCCGGGCTGCCATCTGCCGCTACCGTCTGAACAAATACCTGGCCGTTAGCGCGGTCTACTGCTTCCATGGCCGAAAGGTTGCCATACCAGGCGATATCTACTTTGTTAAAGCGCATACCCTGAATGATCCCGGCGTAATCTGGTGCGAAGAAAGCATTCACTTTCACGCCCAGTTTCTTCTCCATATCCTTCAGGAACGGGTCCCACTGCGGTTTCAGGTTTTGTTGTGATTCAGTCGAGATGATGCCGAAGTTCAGGGACTTTTCTTGTTCATCCGCATGAGCGGTGCTGAACAGAGTGCTGACGCTTAGCAGGCTGGTAAAGGCGAGGGCGGCAACTTTTTTGTAGCTCATGGCTGACTGTTCCTTGAAAGAGATAACAAAGTTGTTAAGCAGCAACCGCATCAACGCGATTCATGCTGCGGTAAAGATTGCCCAGACGTTCGTTGTCGAACTCAGAGCTGCTTCCGTCGTAAAACACATGGCCCTGGCGCAGAGCGACAATGCGTTCGCAATAGCGCAGGGCGTAGTCCACCTGATGCAGCGTCACCACAACGGTGATGCCATCCAGGCGGTTAATGTCGTGCAGCGTTTCCATCACGATGCGTGCTGATTCCGGGTCGAGGGAGGCAATGGGCTCATCAGCCAGAATCACTTTTGCTTGCTGCATCAGCGCACGGGCAATCGCCACGCGCTGTTGTTGCCCACCGGACAGGGTGGACACGCGTTGATAGGCAAATTGCGTCATGCCGACGCGGGTCAGCGCCTGCAACGCACGTTGATGTTGTTCGCGGGTAAACCAGTTAAAACAGGTGCGCCAGAACGGCGTGGAACCCAGTGCGCCAATCAGTACGTTTTCCAGTACCGTCAGGCGGTTCACCAGGTTGAACTGCTGGAAGATGTAGCCGGTGTGAGCGCGACTCTTGCGGATGTCGCCTGCCAGACGGCCCGCTTTTTGGACGGTACGGCCAAGCAATTCAACATGGCAATCTGCTGATTTATCAGAAGTAATCAGACCGCTCAGGTGGCGTAAGAGGGTGGATTTGCCTGAACCAGACGGCCCCAGCAGAGCGACCATCTCACCTTCATTAACTTCCAAATCAACAGCATTTAATGCCTGATGCTGGTTGAAGGTTTTGCTCAATTTGTTGACGCGAATAATTGTTTGCATCATTCAGGCTCCTTAAAAAGTTGCCTCATGGTGCCGATGGAATGTGACGATTTTGTTAAGGATAAGTTTCGATATGATGAAGAGTGAGTTCCAGCCTGGAAGTCATCAGGCTAATCAGCTATTTGTCGTATTGTTTCACGCTTCGTTTTTGTCTTTGCTTACAGGTACCCTTTGGTGTTGGGAAAGCAGCGATGAGCAAAAACATTATTTTTTGTGCCGATGGCACATTGACCGCTCCCGGTGTAGAAAATCAAGCGGATGACGAAGCCGCAGCGAGTAATGTTTATCAATTGTTTGTTGATCTGAAAGGAAATGTTGATAAGCAGAGTTTGTTGTTAGCCAATGAGCAAGAAAAGATCCTTACCAATAGCAGTGGCGGGATCGTACAAGTTGCCAAGTACATTTATGGTATGGGCGATCCGCATAATGGTCTGGTGAAACGCCTCGGTGGTGCATTTGGTGCCGAGTTGATCGTGCCGATCATTCGCGGGTATAGCTTTATTAGTCGGCACTGGCAGGCGGGCGATCGTATCTATCTGGTGGGATTTAGCCACGGTGCTTATACCGCGCGAGTGCTGGCGCAGATGATTATCGACCGTGGTTTATTAAATCGTGAAAAGCTGAATTTAAACGCTCGCAATAAAGATGAAGCCTGGCGTTTTGCTTCATCCGTATGGGCGCAATATCTTGCTCATGCTCCGGATATGAGCCCCAGCCTTTTGGGAAGTGTGGTGCGTGAGTTGCCGGGATTTTTTTGTGACAGCGTGGACCCAACCTGCATTTCTCGCCCGATCTCCATAGAAGCGGTTGCCGTGTGGGAAACTGTTGGGCAGATGGGGATTCCTAAGTATTTCAATGACAAGCGCTACAACGTTTTTCGTTTTAACAATACAGAGCTGCATTCACGGGTCAAATATGGGCTTCAGGCCATCGCCATTGATGAGCAGCGGCTCGATTTAGCGCCGGTGCTGTGGGATAACCGCGATCGTATTTTGCAGGTGATGTTTCCCGGTATTCATCATGATGTTGGTGGGGGCTATATTGGCACGGACGAAGACCGCAGCTTGTCGAATGGCGCGTACCTTTGGATGCATGATGCTCTCGACGATTTGGGCGTTAATCTGGCACCCAGTGAAGTGGTGGCTGACCCACTTGGGCCGCTGCATTGTGACTGGTATCCACCCACGCGTTATCTGCGCATTATGCCTCGGCAACTTCCGCCGCCGGTCACCTCATCAACGATGGTCCACCAATCGGTGATTGAGCGTCTTAGTTGTGGCACAACGCTACTTCAACAGTCGGCAATCAATGGTGAATGGCTAAGTGGGTCATATAGTCCGCAGCCTTTGCAGGATTATCTACGCAGCGAGGGTGCAATCCCCATTAACTGGGCGATTGCACGTTAACGAATGGGAAACTGCCGTCTGTTATCGAGCAGACGGTAGCGACCCAGAGCTTGGCTACATTGGTTTTTCGACATTCACCATCCACGGAATTCCGTATTTATCGGTAAGCATGCCGAAGCCTTTTGCCCAGAAAGTTTCGCTCCATGGCATGGTGACATCGCCACCTGCGCTGAGATTATCAAACCAGCGTTGTCCTTCTGCGACATCTGTGGTGGTAAGGCTCAGCGCATAGCCTGTGTGTTTCACTTTATCGGCGCACATATTGCCGTCGCTCATCATCACTTCGCCACCGCCAATGCGCACATTGGCATGCATGATTTTATCGTCCGGCCAGTTAAAACCACTGTTGCATCCTTCAGCCGACTGATTCTCGTCTTTTGGCATTTCACCAAAAGTCATTTTAAACAGTAACTCAGCACCGACGGCTTGTTTGTAGAACGCTATTGCTTCTTCGCAGGTACCGTCAAAAAAGATGTAGGGTCCGATAGACATTGTTCGTTCCTCATAATGCGGAGTGCAGAATAAGTTTAGTTGGGGGAGTCTGGGCAAGCCAGGCGGGGGGACTGGATTTTCGGTTCACCCGTGAGGTTTTGATGCTTATGGAGGAACGGGGGTTTTTCCGTTCACCCGCACGTCTGGCGACTTCTGCAACTGTCGTTAACGGTGAACGTGCCAGGTGGCTAACGCCAGCCCCCTGGCGACCCCGGCGCCCGGTGTTTAAATTGCCGCTGCGCGGTAAACCCCAGCTTATCCCCAACGTTCAGGGTCGTTCGCGACTCGCTCCCGGCGATCGCTCTCTTTCGCTGCTCCCGGCAGCTCAACCCTGAC
>Ga0105251_10001967_pt1 | contig 16783 bp, 18 predicted proteins | sample KBSS64metaG_FD_80424 | JGI IMG/M metagenome (GOLD analysis project Ga0105251, IMG submission 80424) | Switchgrass rhizosphere microbial communities from Kellogg Biological Station, Michigan, USA - KBS S6-4 metaG | ecosystem: Host-associated > Plants > Roots > Rhizosphere > Soil | place...
CTGCGGGTGCATGTTGAATACATCAGTCAGGATTTCATCGGCCGGTTTGTCCTGCCAGATCCGCGCATCCTTGCGAAAGCGCAGAAAGTGCATCCACGATGCAAAGCCAATCTGATAGCTCGTGAGGCCAGTATCCGACCCGAGACGGCGGGCGGTGTGAACATAGCCGTGCCGAGGCAGATAGGACCTGTCAGTCTGCTGGACCCAGAGCGTGACAGGCTGGGCGATCAGCGTTTTGAGTTCAACAGTGTCTGATGTGGAAACAACGTCAACGGTGAATTCGAAATGGCGGCCGATTCGCGAATGACCGGCAACCCGCTGGGGCACGAGGACATTATTTCCCAATGCAGTATCCAGCTTCAGCAGGCGATCATTCTGGATGAGTCCGCCAGTGATTGCCCCGATTATGTCCTGCGCACCCATACTGCCTCTTCTTTCTTGTTAGCTGACTGAGCGACCGCGCTCTGCGCGATTTTACGAAAGTTCAGATGAATCGGCCAGCGGTTCAATGTCAGTAAGTGTGAGGCGACATGACTTTTCGAACCTGAATAAGCGAGCGGCATATTCTCCGGATTTTGTCGAATAACTTCCCCGGATATTCTTTCAGTTTGGTAAATGGATTACGATGCCTGGCTCTAGAACGGCGGCAACCGGATTGCCAATCCAGGCACAAAATCGCAAGAGGCGATCCACAGGGAGTCAGTCGGGCAGAAAGCGGCTCGGCAAGGGCATGCTATTGCCGCACACGGCTACTTTTGTGCGTGAACAGTCGCTGTACTGGCACCTTGCCCTGGCAGCATTTCGGGTTGGCAAGGCCAAAGGCGATCTGCCGGCAGAACTGGCAAAGGCGCTTTATCTCGCCCAGTATCTTCAGGAGGCCGGTTTCGGCGCACTCGAAGATGCACTCTATCTTGAGGCGGAACGGATACTGGATTTCGCAGCCGCGGAACGCGGGCAAAGGCAACTGGCTCCCGGGATCTAGCCCTCTTAGCGCCACAGGGGCGCTGATACGTTAGCGGGAAAAAAGGCCGTTGGCGCCGTCGACCTTTGTTCAAAATCGTGAAGCGCGACTGCCCTCACCTTTCCCTGGCTTCCTCGGCGCGAGCAAGACTACGCTGCCCAATCGGTGGCCGGATCGACGGCACGCATCCACTTGCTCATGATTTGACGACCGTCCAGGCGATATGCCGGCCGCGTCGAGAAGAGTCATTCTCTGACTGACGGATGGCCTCTGGACCTCCAAGGCGGCCATTGACTTCGCGTCGGTCTCAACGGCGGCTCCGGCTCGTCCTGAGACGATCGCCGTCGGGCGCAAACCGGCCAGTTTCCGACACTCACCGGCGTACGCATGCGGACACTCGAACGGCTGATCCACCCAGCAAGACGTCATTGAGGGGATTGGTGTGAACGTCTGCTTCGGGTCCGATCGGCGACAGCCACAGACAGCCAAGCCATCGTTGTAAATCGTCAGCCGCCTCGATCATGTCGCCAACCGTGTCAGCAGTTTTCCACTCACCTGCCGCAGATCCCACCTTGCGTGGCATCGCCCACCAAAGCAGCCGCCCCTGGGCGGGGCGGCGGTCGTTCACGCTTCGGGAGTACCCGGCGGTATGCTCACCGGCGAAGTGGCAGACGCGACGTCGGCTTCATCGCTGGCCGATGCGTCCGTTGAACCGACTTGCGGCTTGCCATCCGCATCATGCTGCGAGCCGGCCTGCGAAGCCACCTCGGCATCCCTGGACGAAGCCGCCGCATCCGCAGCCGCATTCACCGCGCCGCCAACCGCTTTCGACGCGCCTCGCGCCGCGCGATGCGCCTGCAAACGCTGCGCACCCGCGGCTTCCTGCGCCGTGACCTTGCCCGCCTCGGCGCCCGTCAGATCGACACGCGCCGCACCTTCGACCAGACACTTCCAGTAGCGGCTGCCACGGCACCACGTCTTGATCGCGTCGCGCAACTCCGCTTCGTTCAGCGACAGTTCCTTCGCGTGCGCGACGAGGTCCTCGAAGATGCCGACCTTCAGCGGCAACTTGGGCGCCGGATTCTTCGGGAAGGCATTCGGAAAATGTTTTTGCAGTCTGCCGATCGACTTCACCACCGGGTCCACCGGCTTCGCGTCCGCGGGCCTCGGCTGCGCCGCGGGATTGGCGGCGGCTTCGGGCGCGCCACGGCGGGCATGCGCCGGCTTGCGCGCAGGCCTCGCGTCCGGCCGCGCATCGGGCTTCGCGCCGGATTTGGCAGCGGGCTTGGAACCGGGCCGGGCACCCGACCTGGCGCCCTCGGACTTGGCACCCGGCTTCGCGGCGGGTGCCGCTTCCGCGCGGGCCGCGGCCAGTTGCTTCTTCAGTTCAGCGAGTTGTTCGAAACCCATGGCGCACAATCAATCGGAGGAAACCGAGATTGTAGCAGCGTGTGGCGACACGCTCATGACGCCGCTTGCGGGGCGCGGCCCTGCGGGAGCGGCGCGATCCTCCCGCGCGGCGTCTGAAACCGATTTTCTGGCGTATTCCTGTAGCGCCGCGCGCGTTTCAGCGGATCGGCGACACAGGGGACGCCATGCCCTCGGTCGGCAACGCCGCGCCCTCATACGTTTTCAGCCCAGAGACGCAAACGCACAAGCCTGGTCGACCCTCGTTATTGCGCAGCGAAAGCCCGAGCCGATGCCGCTCGGCGATCCGCGACACGATCGCAAGGCCTAGCCCACTGCCCTCCCCCTGCGCGTCCTCGCCTCGATAGAAACGGTCGAAAACACGTTCGAGCTCCGCCTCGGGTATGCCTGAGCCGCTATCCACCACATCGAATCCCACGCGCTCCGCCGAGCGCCTCAGGATCACGTCGACTCGACCGCCGCGCGGCGTATGGCGGATCGCGTTGTTGATCAGATTGCCCAACAGCACGCTCATTCCGTGCGGATCGGCGAGCACGGTGTAAGCATCGTCGGCCGTGCGGGCGTGCTCGCATTCGAGACCGAGGTCGATCTCCTTGGCCTCGGCCAGCAACGAACAATCGCCCACCACCTGCTCACCGATCCGGCGCAAGCTCACGGGCGTCATCGAGGTGACCGGATGCGCGTCCTCACGCGCCAGCGTCAACAATTGCTGGACCAGGTGAATCATCCGGTTCACGCGCCCCTCGACGCGTTCCAGCGTCTGCCCCTCGCCCTTCAACGAGCCGTCGCGCGAGGCCGCCTGCAATTGCAGCTTCAAGGCGGCGAGCGGCGAGCGCAACTCATGCGCGGCATCGGCGATGAAGGTGCGCTGCGCCTGCGATGCGGCGTTCAGGCGCTGCAGGAGATCGTTGAGCGCGACCACCAGCGGCTTGATTTCGACCGGCACGGTGCCGTCGAGACGCAGCGGTTCGAGCGAATCGATCGAACGCGTCGACAGCGCGCGCGACAGTCCGCCGATCGGCGCGAGCCCGCGCGCCACCACCAACAGCACCAGCGCGACCGTCACCGGCACCAGCACGCCGAGCGGCCACAGCGTATGCAGCGCCAGTTGCATCGCCAGGTCGTCGCGCACGGACACCGGCTGCGCCACCTGAACGTAGCGGTCGGCCTGCTGCAATCCGAACGCGCGCCAGTGGTACTCGCCGGTCTCCACGGTATTGAAGCCCACGGGCAGACGCGCGAACACCGGCTCCTGCATCGAGTGATAGACGAGCTTGCCGGTACGGTCCCAGATCTCGATGACGAGCCGGTCGTCGGCCAGATCGCCCAGGTCGGGCTGGCGATCGCCCTCGCCCGCGCCGGCCAGATTCGCCGGTAGCGACAGCGCCACCGTGCGCAGTTCATAGTCGAACAGTTCGCCGGCCTCGACGCGCGCCGTATGAAAGATGCCGTAGGCGGCCACGCCCGACGCCGCGGCGAGGCCGAAGATGAGCCAGCCGAGCAGCCAGCGGCGGATCGATCTCACCCGCATCGCTTCAGACGGTAGCCCACGCCGCGCACGGTCACCACCTGGTCCGCGCCGATCTTGCGCCGCAGGCTGTGCACGTGCACCTCGATCGTATTGCTGCCGACTTCCTCGCCCCAGCCGTACAGCTTCTCTTCCAGTTCGGTCTTGGTGAACACGCGCGTGGGCTCCTCGATCAGCGCTTGCAGGAGCGCGAATTCGCGCGGCACGAGCGGCAACGGTTCGCCGGCCTTGGTGACTTCGTGCGCCGCCGGGTCCAGCGTGAGTTCGCCGTGCGTATAGACGGGCTGCTTATGGCCGGTGCGCCGCCGCAATAGCGCGCGCACGCGCGCGCCGAGTTCGTCGAGGTCGAAGGGTTTGATCAGGTAATCGTCGGCGCCCGCATCGAGGCCGCGGATGCGTTCTTCCACCGCGTCGCGCGCGGTCAAAATGATCACCGGCGCGGCGCCGCCGTTCTTGCGGTAGGCGCCGAGCAGGTCGATGCCGTCCTTCTTCGGCAAGCCGAGATCGAGCAGCACGAGGTCGTACACGCCGTTGCCCAGCGACAGTTCCGCCGCGCGGCCGTCACTGGCCCAATCGATCGCGTAACCGGCGCGGCGCATCGCGCCCAGCACCGTCTCCGCGATCATGTCGTCGTCCTCGACCAATAGCAGACGCATCGCCTCTCTTCCCCCGTTTTGCCCGCACTGCAGGTCCGCTAGCTTAACGCGTCCTGGTGCTTGCAGAGGGGCGATTCAGCGCCCGGTGCGCCTTCATGTTCTTCGTCAGCGTTCTTCTTCATCGCTCAGGTTCATGGAGCGATATACCGACATACGCGGGCGCGGCCGCATCGCGCGACGCGCTTGCCCGCGGCCGGCTCGCCAGGAGCGCGAGCCGGCCGTCACCGTCATACCGGCTTGATGTCCGCCGCCTGCTTGCCTTTCGGCCCTTGCTTGATTTCGAAGCTGACCTTCTGGTTTTCCTGCAACGATTTGAAGCCCTCGCTGCGGATTTCGGAGAAATGCGCGAACAGGTCTTCGCCACCGTCATCGGGTGTGATGAAGCCAAAGCCCTTCGCGTCGTTGAACCACTTCACTGTACCGGTTGGCATGTCGATTCCTATGTGTATCCAGGTTGATGGGGCTGCATGTCGCCGTCTTTCGTCCGCTGATTCGACCAGAGCCAGCGCCCCGGGCACTACCGCCGCAGCGCTTCGTGCGCGGTCGATGACGCGGACATTCGCCGGCTCATGCCACTGCGGCTCGACTCTACGCCTCTTTACATGACGTTGCCGTGATGGCTGCCGTGACCGCCGCCGTGGCTGCTGCTGTAACTACCTTCGTGAGATTTTCGCCGTGACCTCCGCATGACTTTCGCTATCGCGTCTACTCGCGTCGCAAGACGCGTGCCTCGCGCGAGCCGTGGCAGGCGCCGATGCGATTTCGCGCAATCAGATAAGATAATCGGAATCGGCAATCCACTCTGGTCGCGCAGGTTCATCCGACCGCCACACGGTCGCGCGGCTATCGTTTTCGCCTACCCAGGCTTTCCCACATACAGGAACTCAGCATGGCCATTTCGAGCTATACCGATACCCGACTTCTGATCAACGGCGAGTGGTGCGATGCCGCAAGCGGCAAGACGCTCGACGTCATCAACCCGGCCACGGGCCAGCCCATCGGCAAGGTGGCGCACGCCGGCATCGCCGATCTGGACCGCGCGCTCGCCGCCGCGCAACGCGGCTTCGAAGCCTGGCGCAAGGTTCCGGCCAACGAACGCGCGACCACCATGCGCAAGGCCGCGGGCTTCGTGCGCGAGCGCGCCGCCGACATCGCCCGCCTGATGACGCAGGAACAGGGCAAGCCGTTCGCCGAAGCGCGCGTCGAAGTGCTCGCCGCGGCGGACATCATCGAATGGTTCGCCGACGAAGGGCGCCGTGTGTACGGCCGCATCGTGCCGTCGCGCAATCTGTCCGCGCAGCAACTGGTGCTCAAGGAGCCGATCGGTCCGGTGGCCGCGTTCACGCCGTGGAATTTCCCGGTCAACCAGATCGTGCGCAAGCTGAGCGCGGCGCTCGCGAGCGGCTGTTCGTTCCTCGTCAAGGCGCCGGAGGAAACCCCGGCGTCGCCGGCGGGTCTGTTGCAGGCGTTCGTCGACGCCGGCGTGCCGCCGGGCACGGTCGGCCTCGTGTTCGGCGATCCGGCCGAGATTTCGAGCTACCTGATTCCGCATCCGGTCATCCGCAAGGTGACGTTCACCGGCTCCACGCCGGTCGGCAAGCAATTGGCCGCACTCGCCGGCGCGCACATGAAGCGCGCCACGATGGAACTGGGCGGTCATGCGCCGGTGATCGTCGCCGAAGATGCGGACGTGGCGCTCGCCGTGAAAGCGGCTGGCGGCGCGAAATTCCGCAATGCGGGCCAGGTCTGCATCTCGCCCACCCGCTTCCTGGTGCACAACAGCATCCGCGAGGAGTTCGCCGCGGCGCTCGTCAAGCACGCTGAAGGTCTCAAGCTCGGCGACGGTCTCGCGGAAGGCACGACGCTCGGGCCGCTCGCCAACGCGCGCCGTCTCAGCGCGATGAGCAAGGTGCTCGATGACGCGCGCAAGACCGGCGCCACGGTCGCGACCGGTGGCGAACGCGTGGGCTCGGAAGGCAACTTCTTCGCGCCGACCGTGCTCACCAACGTGTCGCTCGAAGCCGACGTGTTCAACAACGAGCCGTTCGGCCCGATCGCGGCGATCCGCGGCTTCGACAAGCTCGAAGAGGCGATCGCCGAAGCGAACCGGCTGCCGTTCGGCCTCGCCGGCTATGCGTTCACGAAGTCGTTCAGCAACGTGCATCTGCTGTCGCAGCAACTGGAAGTCGGCATGCTGTGGATCAACCAGCCGGCCACGCCTTCGCCGGAAATGCCGTTTGGCGGCGTGAAGGATTCGGGCTACGGTTCGGAAGGCGGCCCGGAAGCGATGGAAGCGTACCTGGTCACCAAGGCGGTTTCGGTGATGGCGGCTTAAGCGGCTTAAGCGGCCTAAGGCTGGTTTTTCAGGCCTCTTCGCTTGCCATGAAAGGTCCGCGGGCGTTTGCCCGCGGACCTTTTTTTCTTGTGCTCGACCACCAATACGCCTGAACTCATGCAACCCACGCTGACTGGAACCATCGTCGAACTCAGGCCGCTTCGGCGGGAACACGCAAGCGCGCTGCTCGACGCCGCCGCGGACGGTGAACTCTGGAACATGACGCTGACCGTGGTGCCGGGACCGGACACCATCGGCGGCTATCTGGCAACCGCACTCGAAGGATGCGCGGCCGGCACCGTGATGCCGTTCGTGATCGTGAAGCGCGATACGGGCGCGATTGTCGGCAGCACGCGGTTCTGGAAAATCGATCGCGTGAATCGCAAGCTCGAAATCGGCCACACGTGGTTGAGCGCGTCGGTGCAGCGCTCGGCGGTGAACACCGAGGCGAAATATCCGCTGCTGTGTCACGCGTTCGAAGCGATGCAATGCGTGCGCGTGCAGTTCACCACCGACGAACTCAACGAGAAATCACGCGCGGCGATTCTGCGCATCGGCGCGAAGCAGGAAGGTGTGGTCCGGCATGAGCGCATCATGCCGGACGGACGCAAGCGCAACTCGGTGCGCTTCAGCATCATCGATGACGAGTGGCCTGAGGTGAAGGCCGTGCTCGAAGGGAAACTGGGGCGGTGATACGGCCCAGCCACTCCCCCGCAAACACAAGGCTTCGTGTTCAAACGTGCGCGTCGCGCTCGCTGAGCGGCTGCGCTTTCGCCACCGTGAACTCCTCGCGCAACGCGTCGCGCGCGTGATGCCGGCGCACCCATAGCGCGGTGAGGATCGGCACGAGAATCGCCGTGACGAGGCAGGCCGTCGCGACCATCGCGGTCGCGGCCGGCACGAGCGGCTTGAAGCTCGGAATCATCTCGCCGATGATCGCGGGGTTCGCCACCGCGGCGCCCGCCGTCGACGAGGCCGCGAGGCCCGCCGCGCCATTGCCGCCCGCGATCCAGCGGTCGGCGAGAATCAGCGGAATGCCGGTCACGACGATTACCGCGAGACCGAGCAGGACGCCCGGCAGACCGCTCTTCGCGATCACGTTCAGGTCGATGCCGTTGCCGAGCGCGAAGCCGAAGAACGGAATCAGCGGATGCACGCAGCGGCCGAAGAACTCCCGCAGCTCGCTATCGAGGTTACCCAGCACGAACCCCACGAGAAACGGCAGCACCGCGCCGACGAAAAGCCGCGGCTCGAAGAACGCGACGCCGGCCGCGCCGAGAATGATCATGCTGACGAGCGGCCCCGATTCGACCGACATCAGCACGAACGCGCCCGCCTCTTCCTTGGTGCCGTATTGCTGCATCACCGCGGCATAAAGGCCGCCGTTGGTCATGTCCATCGACGTGGTGATCGCCAGCACCGACAGGCCGGCGAAGAGGCCCGCCTTGATGCCGTCGACGGGAATGAAATGCGAGGCGACGAGCGTCGCGATCCACGCCACCACCATCTTGGTGACGAGCAGCGTGCCCGACTTGCGCAGCACCGTGCCGGTCGCCCGCAGGTCGATCGTCGCGCCCATGCAGAAGAACCACACCGCCAGAATCGGCACGGTGCCGCTGATCAATCCATTGGTAAACGAGCCGAAGTATTTCCCCGCGCCCGGCGCAAACGTGTGGACACAAGCGCCGAGCAGCAACGGCACCAGCATCAGACCGCCTGGAATGCGGTCGATGGCCTTCTTGATCTTCATGCCTCCTCCGTGGACTTCGCGTCCAGTTATCGGGTGGGTTACCCGGGGTAATGTCCCGGTCTTGCGCCGGGCTGCTCCCTTTCGGCGCAATATAACATCGTGAAAGGAACACTGTTCCGATTCTCTTTGAATTTCGGATCATCGTTTACCCGAGCGATCCTGAAACTCCGCGCCATTACTCGACAGACCCCGCAATATTTTTTGGACCATCGTTCCGAAATGCGAATTCTGCGTTAAAGTCGAGCCCACACACGCGCCTCGATGCGGCATGGCAAGGCGCCCAATCAGACCGGAGACTGAACAATGGAAGTGAGACAGGCCATCAACAGCGAGTACGCAAAGACGCTCGATACCGCGGGGCTGCGCAAGGAATTTCTCGTCGACCAGGTATTCGAGCGCGACGCGCTGCGGCTCACGTATAGCCACATCGACCGCATCATCGTCGGCGGCGTGTGGCCGGCCACGCGCGCGGTCGAAGTGCCCGCTTCGCTCGGCAAGGCGATCGGCGTCGGCTATCTGCTGGAGCGCCGCGAACTCGGCGCGATCAACATCGGCGGCGACGGCTGGGTCGACGTGGACGGCACGCGTCATATCGTGCGCAACGAAGAGGCGATCTACATCGGCAAGGGCGCGCAAGCCGTCGCGTTCGGCAGCGACGACGTCGCCCATCCCGCGAAGTTTTATCTGAACTGCGCGCCCGCGCACGAGACGCATCCGACCCGCACGATCTCGCTCGCGCAAGCTTCGCCGCAAACGCTCGGCGACCCGGCCACGAGCAACCGCCGCACGATCTACAAGTTCATCGTCCCTGAAGTGCTGCCCACCTGCCAGCTTTCGATGGGCATGACCAAGCTCGAACCCGGCAGTCTCTGGAACACGATGCCTTGCCACACGCACGAGCGTCGCATGGAGGTGTATTTCTATTTCAACGTCGCCGACGACGCCGCCGTCTTCCACATGATGGGCGAGCCGAACGAGACGCGCCATATCGTCGTGCACAACGAGCAGGCCGTGATCTCGCCGAGCTGGTCGATTCACTCGGGCGTCGGCACGCGCGCGTACACGTTCATCTGGGGCATGGTCGGCGAAAACCAGGTGTTCGGCGATATGGACCACATCGCCGTGCGCGATCTGCGGTGATCGACATGACGCTCTCCCTTCACGACAATCCGCGCACGATATGAGCCAGAAAACAGTGAACCCCTTCGACCTGACCGGCAAGGTCGCCATCGTCACCGGCAGCAATACGGGCCTTGGCGCGGGCATGGCGGTGGCGCTCGCGTCGGCCGGCTGCGACATCGTCGGCGTGAGCCGCGGCGACGCCGGCGACACACCCGCGCGCGTGCAGGCGGCAGGCCGCCGTTTCGCGGACGTGCGCGCCGATCTTGCCTCGATCGCGCCTATCGAGGACATCGTGCGCGCGGCGGTCGAGGCATTCGGCCGCGTCGACGTGCTCGTGAACAACGCGGGCATCATCCGCCGCGAGGACGCGCTCGCGTTCGGCGAGGACGACTGGGACGCGGTCATGGACGTCAATCTGAAGAGCGTCTTCTTTCTTTCGCAAGCCGTCGCGCGGCAGTTCGTCAAGCAGCAAGGCGGCGGCAAGATCGTCAACATCGCGTCGATGCTGTCGTTCCAGGGCGGCATACGGGTCGCCTCCTACACGGCGTCGAAAAGCGGCGTGCTCGGTCTCACGCGCCTGCTCGCGAACGAGTGGGCCGCGCGCGGCGTCAACGTGAACGCAATCGCGCCGGGCTACATGGCGACCGCGAACACCGCGGCGTTGCGCGACGACGCGCAGCGCAACGACGAGATTCTCGGCCGCATTCCGGCCGGCCGCTGGGGCACGCCCGACGACCTCGCGGGACCGGTCGTGTTTCTCGCGTCGTCGGCCTCGGACTACGTGCATGGCCATACGCTCGCGGTGGACGGCGGCTGGCTCGCGCGCTAGCTCGGCAGACGGCATCGGAAGCGGTATGCTTCTGATGCGGCGCGCGCGTTGACACGTTGACGCGACTGACGTGGGCAGGCATCGACAGGGAATGACGGAAATGGCAGCAATGGGCAAGCAGCGCAAGGACGCCGCCACGCACGACGCGGAAAGCGCGGATTGTGTCGGCATGAGCGGTGAATCGGCTTCGTCGGTCGGCCGGGTGTTCGCGATTCTCGGCGCGATCGGCGACAGCGGAGAAATCGGCATCAGCGAACTGTCGCAACGGCTCGGCATGTCGAAAACCACGGTGCACCGCGTGATCCAGACGCTGAAGGCGCTCGGCTACGTGACGCAGGAAATCGAAACCGAGCGCTACCGGCTCACCATTCGTCTGTTCGAACTCGGCGCGAAGGCGCTGGAGAGCGTCGATCTCGTGCGCGAGGCCGACGTCGAGATGCGCCGCATCGGTCAGATCACGCGCGAGGCGGTCCACCTCGGTGCATTCGACGAAGACGCGATCATCTACATTCACAAGATCGACGCCGACTACGGGCTGCGCATGCAGTCGCGCATCGGCCGCCGCAATCCGCTGCACAGCACGGCGATCGGCAAGGTGCTGCTCGCGTGGATGGACCCGGCCGAGGCGCGCGAAGTGCTCTCGCACGTGGAATTTCGCAAGTCGACGCAAAAGACGCTCGCTTCCGCCGAAGCCGTGCTGAGCATTCTGCCGCACGTGCGCGAGCAAGGTTACGGCGAGGACAACGAGGAACAGGAAGAAGGGCTTCGGTGTCTCGCGGTGCCGGTGTTCGACCGCTTCGGCCGCGTGATCGCCGGCCTGTCGATTTCGTTTCCGACGATGCGCTGCGGCGCCGACACCAAATCGCACTACGTCGCGCTGCTCAAGCAGTCGGGTCTTGCGATCTCCACACGGCTCGGCTATCGCGAAGCGACCGCCGCCGAGCATGCGGCCGCCGAGCCGGGCTGAGCGGCCAGGCTCAACGCGCGGCAGGCATCGAGCGGCGCGAGAGTCGACGCGCCCGCCGCGCGAACATTCAAGGCAGCATCCGCTGCATAACCCGATCCTTCAGCACGAAGCGATGAAAGAGCGCCCCGCCGACGTGCAAGACAATCAGTGCGAACAGCACCCAGGCCAGCACGCCATGAATGTCGCCCATTTCATGAGCGACAGGCGAGCCGACTGGTGCGATCGCCGGATAAGGCAGCACGCCGAATAGCCTGATCAACCAGTCGCGCGAGGATGCATTGGCCCAGCCCAGCACCGGCACGATCACCAGCGCGAGATACAGCAGCCCATGCGTGACGTTCGACACGATCCGCAGAGAAGGTGAAACGTCCGCGGGCGCGGGCGAATGCGTGAGACGCCAGACGATTCGCAACGCCACCGCTGCAATCAGCGTGGCGCCCACGCCGAGGTGCCATGCGATCAGGCCGTCCGGCCGCGTGTCCTTGTGAATCTCCGGCATGGTCCAGCCGATCACGAACTGGGCCGAGATCAGCAGGACCACCAGCCAGTGCAAGAACTTCGCTACGCCGTCGTAACCCGCCGTATAAGGGCGAAAAAGATCGGCTTGGTCGGATTGCATTTTCATGAGCGTTTGTCGCCGTCGTTTAGCGGTTGGTTGGGGATGCAGGTCACGCCGGCATAAAGAATCGCGGGCGCATGCGCCGGGTATGCTACACACGCAACCTTAAGAATTGCTGATGCGCATCTGTCGGCGTGCTGCACGCGTGCGGCCGCCTGGTCCATTGATAATCCGCTTCAGGCGATCTTGCGTCGTTGCGCGAGCGCAAGATCATCCACGCAGTCTGCAACCGAATGTATCCGCTGAGCAAAGTCGCCGGCCCCTGAACGCGCCCGGTGGCGCCGGATGCCGCAGCCGTCCTCTTTTCCATAACGCGCTCAACGGGTTGCCGGCAACTGCTTGCTGGCGCATCGCCCCGCCGCGCGCCTTTCCAACGCCCTCCTGCCCACGTCCGCGCTCCGGCGACAGCGGATCGAATCGACACGTCCTGTTACACACGAACACATCGGTAATGCGACGGCTCAGTAGAGTTCGGATCAACAAGGAAAGGGAGCAAGGTCATGAAACGAATTCTCGCGCTGGTCATATTGGCGGTAACGCTCGGCAGCGCCTTGAGCGCTTGCATCGTGGTCCCGGCAGGCGGCGGCTATCACGACCATTACCGCTATCGCGACCGTTACTAAGCCCGTTACTAAGCCGGTTACCAAGCCCGTTACCAAGCCCGTTACCAAGCCCGTTACCAAGCTCGTTACCAAGCTCGTTACCAAGCTCGTTACCAAGCTCGATCCGCGCAGTCCCGCATCCCGCGGTGCAAACTCAATCGTAAAACCCGAGAATAAAACATGAGTCATTCACGAAACCGCTGGCTGTCCATGGCGATCGTTGCAGGTCTGGGGATCGGCGCATCGTCGGTCGCGCTCGCGCACGTCGATGTGGGCGTCGGTGTGAACATCGGCGTTCCGGGCGTCGCTTACGCGCCCGAGCCGGTCTATGCGCCACCGCCGCCGGTGTATGCGCCGCCTCCTCCCGTGGTGGTCATCAGCCCCGGCTGGTACGGCGAGCGCTATTACGACGGTCATCGCTATTGGGAGCGGCGCGACTGGGAAGCGCGTCACCGTGGCGGGCGCGAATGGCATGAAGCCCGCGGGCCGCGCGGCGACTGGCACGACGGCGGGCGCGGCTACGGCTACGGCGGCCCGCGTGGCGATTGGCGCGGCGATGGTCATGGTCACGGCGAGGGCCGCGGTCACGGCGACCATTGATACGCGACACCCGGCGGCATCATCGACGACGCCGGCCCGCACACGCATGAGCGTCACCCACTTTGCAGGAGCGACGATTTGCTAAGCAGCGATCCCCGGCGTGTCACCGCGCAAGTCGACGGCGTGCTCATGTGCGCCGAATACAGTGAACTGACCGGCCAATTGTGCTTGCGTCAGGATGGCGCGTTGCTGCGCGAATGGTTTCCGCCTCATTCGTGGATCGCGATTGCATCCGCGGCGGGGGCGCGGCATTGGGGCACGCGGCCGACCGATGAAGATCTGCTCGCGCTGTTGCGCAATGAAGTGACGTTGTTGCGTGGAGCGTAGGTTGGAACTTAGAGGCGGTTTCAAAAAGACGTGAAGGGGCTGTTAACTTCGTGAACGTGCTGTTAACCTTGGCTGTCGTGACGACGAGATCAAGGGGATGGACAAGCCAATCATTGACGACGAATTGTGGAAACGAATCGAACCCTTACTGCCACAGCCAAAGGCTCGACGCGAGAAGTACCCAGGTCGCAAACCGGTACCCGATCGCGCAGCATTGAGCGGCATTGTGTTTGTGCTACGCACAGGGCTGCGATGGCGCGATCTACCGGCCGAAATGGGTTGCGGCTCCGGCGTGACCTGTTGGCGCCGCTTACGCGACTGGCAAGAAGCAGGCGTGTGGGATCGATTGCACGAGCTGCTGCTCGCCGAATTACGTGCAGCTGGCCAAATCGACTTCTCACGCGTGATTCTCGATTCGTCTTCTGTGCGGGCTATTGGGGCGGGCCAAAAACTGGGCCGAACCCCGTAGACCGTGCGCGACCGGGCTCCAAGCACCATGTCGCCACCGACGCAAACGGGGTACCACTCTCGATCATCTTGACTGGCGCCAATCGCCATGACGTCACACAATTGTTGCCGCTCATTGACGCGATCCCAGCCATCCGTGGCATTCGCGGTCGTCCTTTGCAAAAGCCTCAAGTCGTCTATGCCGATCGCGGATACGACTCCGAAGCGCACCGGCGCAAATTGCGCGATCGGGGTATTAAACCTGTACTCGCGAAGCGCCGTACTGAGCACGGCAGCGGCCTCGGAAAGTATCGATGGGTAGTCGAGCGTACTCATGCTTGGTTCCATAATTTCCATCGTCTCCGAATCCGCTACGAGCGACTTGCCAAGATCCATGAAGCCTTCTTGAAATTCGCCGCTTGCATCATCTGCTGGAACACACTCCAGCGATCTATTTAGCCTTTTTGAAACCGTCTCTTAGGTTAAAACTTGGGTGCGAGACGGACGAAGCACGCGGCGAGGCGCTCGCCGCGTGCTTCGTTGGATGCTTCGTTGACTGCTTCAACGCGCGTTATAAATCGGCGGCGAATACGAACTGACCGTGGTATCGCGGCCATGTCCGGCTTGCCACGTGCCGTGGCTGCCCGAACCATATCCGCTGGTGTCGGCTTGAGCCGCGTTTTGCGGGTCGGAAGTCCGCGCTTGCGTGGCTTGAACGTCTTGCGAAACCGGCTGAGCGGACGGCTGCGCAAACGAAGCAAGCGGCGCGGCAAGAACGACAGCGATAGCAACAGCTTGAATGAGCGATTTCATGTAACCACCTCCAGAGATTGTCTTTGTACGCGCTGCCGATGCGGCTTGTGTTGCAGCGATGAAGGCAGTGTAGGTGGCCGGCCTTACGGGATAAATCCGCTAATCATGAATTCACTGTTGCTTCGCGCACGACAATGAAAAACGTGCTGATCGGGCGTTCCTTCGCACGCACTCGGCGCCGGACACATTCAATCGCCGACGCCCTCTCCTTTGCTCTAAACGGCGGCGACCCCCACGTAGTTTTCCGCCATGACCGTGGCTGCCGCGCGTGACGTGGTCACGTATTCGAGTTCGGCCACCTGAAGCTGCTGCTCGAACGGCGACGCGCCTTCGATACGATGCATCATGCTCGTCATCCAGTACGAGAAGTGCTCGGCGCGCCAGATGCGCTTGAGCGCGGTTTCGCTATAGCTGTCGAGCAGATCGGTGCGGTTTTCCACGTAGAACGCCTTCAGCGCGCGGGTGAGCACGCGCACATCGGCGACGGCTAGATTCATCCCTTTCGCGCCGGTGGGCGGCACGATATGCGCGGCGTCCCCGGCAAGAAAGAGCCGGCCATGCTGCATCGTGGCCGACACGAAACTGCGCATGCCGACAATGTTCTTCTGAAAGATCTTGCCGTCGACAAGCTTCTGGCCGTCGTGCGAATCGACCCGCGCGTGCAGTTCCGCCCAGATTCTGTCGTCGGACCAATGGTCGACGGAGTCTTTCGGATCGCACTGGAAATACATGCGCTGCACGTTGCGCGAGCGCGTGCTGATCAGCGCAAAACCGCGTTCGTGCCGCGCATAGATCAATTCTTCGGAAGAAGGCGGCCCTTCGCACAAGATCCCGAACCAGCCGAATGGATAAACGCGTTCGAAGTCCTTGCGCAGCGCCTGCGGAATCGACGCGCGCGAGACGCCTTGCGAACCGTCGCAGCCGATCACGAAATCGCATTGCAGCTCGCATGCTTCGCCTTCGTGGCGATAGCGGATCGAAGGCGAGTCGGTCTCGATGTCGTGCAGCGAGGTCTCCGACACGCCGAAACGCAGCGCCCCGCCCGCGGCGATACGCGCCGCGACCAGATCCTTGATCACTTCGTGCTGCGCGTAAACGGTGATCGAATGGCCGGTGAGTCCGGTCAGATCGATGCGCCGCCGCTTGCCCTCGAAAGCGAGTTCGAAGCCGTGATGCAGCGCGCCCTCCGCTTTCATGCGCGCGCCGACGCCGGCTTCGGTCAACAGGTCCATCGTGCCCTGTTCGAGCACGCCCGCGCGAATGGTGGATTCGATCTGTTCGCGCGTGCGCGATTCGAGCACGACGGAGTCGATACCGCGCAAATGAAGAAGATGGGAAAGCAGCAGGCCCGCGGGCCCGGCACCGATGATGCCAATCTGGGTGCGCATGAGTTGTCTCCTGAATGCGGCGATTGATTTGCGCCCAGTTTGACGATCATGCGCGGTATCGCGCAACGCGATATGGCGGATATGCCGTATGCCGATTCAAGATAGCAGATCGGCGTGCGAGCGTGGCGCCGACGTGCACGTATGCACTCGAACGCCCTGCCGACAGAGCTTGCGGTCTCCTGCACCGATCACTGCTGCTCCACATCGCTTTAGCCGATCTCAAGGTAAACCCCGAACGGCAACCGGCTCCGCCATTACGCAAGAAACAGGCGATACACGGGGTTTTGCGTCTCTTCCCAATACGGATACCCCAGCGTCGCGAGAAAGCGTCCGAACTCGCTGTTCTCGCTGTCGGGCACCTGAATGCCGACGAGAATCGAGCTGTAGTCCGCGCCCTGGTTGCGATAGTGA
>Ga0105251_10001969_pt1 | contig 16777 bp, 9 predicted proteins | sample KBSS64metaG_FD_80424 | JGI IMG/M metagenome (GOLD analysis project Ga0105251, IMG submission 80424) | Switchgrass rhizosphere microbial communities from Kellogg Biological Station, Michigan, USA - KBS S6-4 metaG | ecosystem: Host-associated > Plants > Roots > Rhizosphere > Soil | place...
GAAGGCGCCAATCCAACGGTCGAACTGGTCGATGGCGTCGGGCACATCGCCCTTCCACCCGTGGATCCAGATGAACAGATCATTGAACGCTTCATCGCGCAGGTGTTGAAGCAGGCGCTGACTCAGCTTGCCGTTCGCGGCGTCGGGATCCTTGGCGAGTTCGTCGCCTTGCTGATCCACCACCAACATAAAATAGCCCCCGTCAGTATTCGGAATCGTGCGATACGGCATGATGGCCTCCTTGCAAAGTTACAATGGAATGCTGCATGGGTTGGGTGGGGCGGGGATGTACCTGAAGTACCTTTTCTGTTCATCGCTGCTGAACGACCGGTTACCTGCGAGCTCGCAGGCTTTGCGCTTCCAGGTCTCCAGGCGCAGATCCCAGATTGCAGTGCCGGTATCGGATGAGGAAACGAGCCAGCGTCCGTCAGCCGAGATATCCAGTGATCTTATGGTCGAGGTATGGAAGTGCTGGTTGATCAGCAAGGGCAAGGACAGGCGGTTGGAAGTATCTGATTGCCCCGCCTTGTCTGGGAGATAGAGGTAGAGGCGTCCCCTGGTATCTCCGACGACCAACGTATCGTTACTGGCTGTCAGTGCACTGGGCTCCAGGGTCGATGTACCTTCCAGAAGCGTTGTGCCCGTTGAAGGATCTTGTAGGTCCACGGCATAGATTTGCCCGGTGAACGTACCAAGCCATAGGTGTTGGCCGGACGGCGAGAAGCTGATAGTGAGGATATCACCCAGCCCAGAGGGGATGGCGTAGTCTGCCTGCGTGAGTCGGACGTCCTTGCAATCGTCGTCGATGCCAGTGAAGCGCCAGGCCTGGGCTTTATTTTTCTGGGTGATTACAAACTCAGACGAACGAGGTCTGAAGGTGGCTAGCTTGATAGGTTCGGAAGGCGTTTGGTCGAAGTTGACTGGGCACCAGTGCTGATGTCCTTTGGCGAATGCCAGCAGCCTCAGGATGTTGCCGCTTTTCACAATCAGCAGTCGTCCTTGTTCGTCGCTGCGGATCCAGTCGATGGGCGTGTTGGCGGTTAACACAGTGGTTGGAATGGTGTCACTACCATCCTGATCACGAATCAGGAAGACGTGTTTCTGCGTCGCCACGAATTGCACTCCCGCGACTTCAGCTCGTGCGATGCTACCGACGGCGGGGATTCGCCAGAAATCGGTCTGTATGACACTGCCGTCCTCGTTAAGGTGATAGCGGCTCAGTGCGTTGTTCATGGCAGCCATCAAACCCGGTTTCTTCGGTGCTTGCACCAAACTGAAAGCGGAGCTAGTTCCTTTGACCAGCAAGCCAATCGGGTGGCGGTCGAGGCTCACTGAAATCCTGACCACATCGCCTCGTTCGCTGCTGACATGGATCTGTTGTTGGCCGGGGGCCAGCGCCAGGCCTGCCAATTGGTAAGCGAAACTATTGAGTACTTCGCCGACCGGCGTGCCTTCGTCTGTGAACGACCAGCGCTTCAACAGACCGTCCCAGCCGGCGGTCAGTAAGCTACCGTCATCGAGGTATCGCATTTGTGCAATCGCCCGGTCATGGGCGCTGAAACTCACGACTCTCTCGTTGTCCGAGGTTCTCCAGATTTGGATCCGGCCGGCGCGGTTACTGGCTGCTATAAACTGTTCATCCGGGCTGACCGCAACGCTGTAATACGCCTTGCGGTAGCCTGTTTCTTTGTACTGCGGCTGAAGCGTGCTGACTTTTTCTACCCCATTGCGAAAGCTCAGGAGTGTGACGGCATCCAGATCGGATATATCGGTGATCGCGACAGTATTGCCATGATCGAATGGGTTCAGGTCGCTCACTCGAGAGTGCACTTTAGTGCCCCACGGAAGTTCTTTTTTTTCCTTGGAAGCAATGTCAACGCGCCAGACGCTCACGACACCATTGTTGTGTCCTACGAACAGCCTGCCATCCATCCAGGACATCGCAGTTACGGCACTGTTCCCACTTTGCGTATGCAGGGTCATGACGAGTTGCCGAGTGACACTATTCCAGACGGCTACGTTGCTTTCCAAGTCAGCGGTGAGGAAGTACTGGTCTCCCGCCATACTGATCGCTTGTATGCCTTTAGGATGAGCCTCTTTCAGCGCTATGTCGTCGACAGGCACTGGTGGTTGCTCCTGAGTAAGATCGAGGACTTTGACCGCGTGCCGATCCGCACCAATGTCAGCAATGATCAGGAAATGGTCATTTTGCGCGATCTTGCGGGTCGGGCCTGAGCCTTGTAGAACGATACGTTCAATTCCTTGGGCGCGGCTGAGCTGGTCCCCCAGCAAACGTTGGAAATTGACCGACAGCCATTCCGGATGCGCTTCTTGCAGTTGCATGCCTAATAACGCCGCAAGGTTACCCAGGTCTGGCGCAGGATCCCTGCCAAGAATCGACAACAGTGCGAGCTGCAAAGCATTAGTGCCCCGCGCCGCAAGCAAATTTCCCTCTCGCTCGATGTAGTTCCAGGCAAAACCGGTCACGGCCACTATGCATAGCAGTGCGATTCCATTGCGAGTGTTGCGACGCCGTTTCTCCTGCCGGTAGGTTTCTATGAAGCGGACTTCAAGTGGGCTGTAGTCCAATCCGGTAGCTTCTTTGGGAATACTCCGCTGGCTGGAGCTTGAGAGTGACTTGAAGAATGCGGGACGTTCGCCGTCGCGATGCCAGGCGCGTGCCAGCAACTGCCAGGCGGCCAGGTGTGCCTGGCGCCAGGCTTCAATGCTGCGTCTGATCGGGGATGCCAGACGATCATGGGCCAATTCGTACCATTGGCCATCGTCACGGCTGTATTGGCGGATGATATGCACCGCCTCCAACCTTGCGAGTTCCTCCCGTCGAGGGTCTGAATCGTCTCCCAGTTCGACCCTTCGCGCGACCCGCAACCCGTCAAACGTGAGCAGGCGTCGATCAATCCAGTCCCGCAAACACTTGCCACGCTGCTTATCTTCGGCGGCTGATTCCAGTGCTTTGTCGCAATAGTCCTGTAAAGGTGTTCCAAGAGGGTAATCGCGAACATCGGCCACCTGGATACGAGTGACAGGTTGCCTGCCGTGATCGCTCAGACGTTGCCAGAGGTCAGCCCAGATCACCTGAATATGAACGGGTTCGACTGTGCCGCTTTCACGAGAGATCTGCCGCCCATCTGGGGTCCGTACTTGCTTGGTACCCAGGCGCTTGACCAGCAGGCTTGCCGCATCTTCACCGTCCTCACTGGGGAACTCCACACCCTCGGCCATGGCCGGTCGCCTGACGGCCTCGATAGCTTGTTCGATGCCAAGCATCAGAAGGCGAAAAGTATAGTTCAGACGCGTGGGTATCAGGTCACGGAATGGATCGAGCCAGGAGAAGTATTCCTCCCGCATACTTATCACCAGCCAGACGGAGCGTTTGGGAGTGCTCGATAAGGGATCCGGTGGCGATCTCTCCAGGCTTAGCAGGGCTCCCAGCTGCTTGAAGAGGGTGTGTTGCTGCTCCTCTGACGCGCCACACGTGAAGACCTCTTCAAACTGATCGAAAATCAACAACAGGCGTTTGCTGGATTCGCCCTCAGGAATGGTCAGGCGTTCAACATAGCTTTCAAGCGTGTCTTGCTCGGTAACCGGCGTGTCACCGTAGCTTGCCAACTGCAATAACAGGTTATGAGACAAGTCTGTACCAGAGCCACCCCCGACCCGCAGGCCAGTAATGGCGTGGAAGCGATCGCTCACCCTTGCGATCAGCCCGTTCTTTGCCATCAGCAGTGATGTCTTGCCTGCGCCAGAGGGCGAATAAAGGACGATGATTCGATCGGCAATCAGGCGCCATTGCAGTTCTTCCAGCTCGGCATCGCGACCGAACAGGGTGTGATCCTGGTCGAACGGGCCCGGGCCGACATAGGGCGACTTCATGGGTGCTCCTTCACGTTCACGCGTGCATCCAGCTCGTTGACGAATGCCTGCACATCGCCCCAGTACATCTGTAGCTTGACCTTGGAATTAAGGTACTGGTCGATGTAACGGCGAGCACTGCCTGGGTCCAGGATGCTGTTGGGGTCCATCTGTACGGAGAAGTGGTTGTGTTTGAGCAGCAGGTCACGGCCTTCCATTTGCAGCAGGCTGCGCAAGAGCACCCTGAACTCCCATGCGTCGGGCTGGAAACCGGCGAACAGCAAAGGACTGTCGATCACCCGGCAGCGTACCGAGGGCGGCATCGCATCGTGCGCCGAGGAGGCTTTGGCGAGGTACTCGAAGTAGTTGTCTTCGGTCAGTACCAGCGAGCCGGGTTCATCGAGGTCGCCAAACAGTTTTACGATGATCGGCTCGTCGGCTGACGGGGTCTTGGACGCAGGGACTGAGGCCTGTTCAATCAAATGCATATCGCGGTAACTCGCGACGGTATTCCAGCGCAGGAGGCGAGTGCGGGGAACCGCGCCCGTTTCAGTCAGGGCGTCACAAAGCAGGTTACTGGGATCGGCGGTGATATACACCGGCAGTCTGTGGCTCGCCAACAACGCATGGGGATCCTTTGGATCTGACTTGCGCATCTTTGCGCCAACAACGGACAGGAGGTAGTTGAGCTTCTGCATCAACGTGTCGTCGTCGTACCCACGCATATCCTCTGGAACAAGGTTGCCAAGTCGCTCGAACAGGCTGTTGTAGAGGCCACGATAGAAAGCCCTGCGTAGAAAGAGCTCACCGCGCGTTGTGGAGAGGTACTGCGCCACCTGGGGGAAGTCTTCGACGTCCCGACCGGACATTGGATACCGGTAAATATCTACCCAGTCGTTCGCCAATGCGCGGCGAGGGCCGGATAGCGTCTCGCTGAATGCTGGGCCAAGGATCGGCGTACAAGTCCTGCCTCTGACATTGGTGACGATCACCTTCCAGATATCTGTTTCCCCTTCGGTCTGGTCAAAGCCGGGCGGGTACCAGATGCGTGCGCTGTCGAGGCGAGTGAAAACCACCGGCATCCACCAGTCGTGCTGTTGGAAAATCGCGGACCTTGCGCTGGCGGCGGCAAGATCCACCTCCCCATGTTTTGCCAGTTCCTTGAAGAAGACTGGCAGATAGGCTTCTGCGCTGGCGAAACTGAACAACCCTTGCATGGCCAGCACCGCAGGGACCCCCTGCATTGCCAGTCGAGGTCCCAGGGCGCACAGTTCGTTTCGCTCTGCAGTGCCGGTGCCTGCACTTTGGCAAGAGCACAGAATGATCAGGCTGGGAGGGCGTCGCAACTGTCCGATTTGCGCGGCAAAGCTTTCGGCAGTAACGAGTTGGCCGTTGCCAACACCGTCCTCCAGCCAAAGGGCATTCCCCATGTGACCGGTCACACCATGGCAGGCGAGGAGCAGGATATCCACTTCCTCCTGTAGCGCTTCCATCAGTGCTGTCAGGGTGACGTTCCCCGGGCCCGCGAGTACGCGAGCGGGCAAGGGCAGAAGAGCCTTGCGAGCAATGGCCAGCTGGCGTTCGATGTCTTCAGAAGTGAAGGTCAAGGCACCGACCAAGTCTTGGGGATTCGCGATGGCCACCAACGCTTTCATGTCTTGCTTGGCGCGCAGCAGCGGTAAGCGTAGCTCTCGGGTGAACAGGTATCGGGAGAAGATGCAGCGCACGTTATCGAACAGAAATTGATCCGGCGTGCTTGGATCGGTCAGTGTTTCCCAAGGCAGATGATGCAGCGGAGAAGTGGCGGGGTCGATACGCAGACGAACGCGCAAAGGCGTTTTGTAAGTCGCGGCAAAAGCCTTTGCACTGACCAGTGCATCACGAATTGCGGGGGGATGCAGCAGCGCGGTGGATAGCACGTTCCCTATTTGTCTTGCATCACCTGAGTGAAAGATCGAAGCGTTGACATCTAACTCCACAGCAACGAACTGGGAAATCAAGTCCTGTTGTTCCAGCCGTTGCCGGGCATGCGCCTGGAGGGTGCCATGCACGTCTTGCTGTACCACGATTTCAATTTCGCAGTAGCTTTTCATCAGCTGGCTCACCATTTCGGTCACGTCATTGTGTTTGACGCTTACGTCCGAGCCAATGCGGTAGGCGGTAGGATGCGTAGGCGCCATGTCGAATGGTGCAGTTTGACGGCTGCTCCAAGTGTGTTTTCCACTTGAGCCGTCTTACTGCCTGGTTTCCATCTCTTACCAGTCTTTGATGGGTTTAGCTGGACAATTGATGGCTGTCCAATTGCGTAATGCCATTATTTATTTGGGCCAAGCTACTGGCGTTAACGTGCCGACTTATTTTGTCCTTGGATGTAGCACAAAAACTTCAGTATGGTGGATGAGAAGACCGTTCTTGAGCTGGCAGGGACCTCTTTTTTGGAGCTGGACGAGCCCGGCGCACCCAAGTAGGAAAACTGCTGCAGTCGGATGTTCGCCCAGTGCCTGACAACCTTGCCACCGCTCAAGGAGGCCGTCGCGACCTAGATGATGCGGGTCTCGGAAAAGCTCAGGGCTCAGCGGTCACTATGTAGGAAGGTGCGGGTCAGCATCTGGACCGGGATGTTCAATCTGGAAGAGGCCAAGTACGCCAATGGGATGGTGGTCGATCTGCTGCATCCCACGGACGATCTTGTATGGCCTCCCTGTGACTATGCAGAGCGCCTGCTGGAACGCCGCCACGCAGCGAGTAGGCGAGCATTTCTATGGCAGATAGGCCTTCTCCATTGTTGAGTGATCGAGTGACTATAGACTAGGGGGCGCCGGGTGTGATGTCGCCGTTCACGGCCTATACGGGGCGCCTGTTTGTCATTTCGATAGGCTGGCCTATCCCTGAGTCAGTGTGGTGCTGCACTGAAGCCCACCACATGGCGCGACATACAAAAAGGGAGGTTTGTCCCAGCCGACCAGAGCTCCGCCTCGAGAACTGCCTGGTGAATGCTCGCATGTTGCCAGAACATCACCGCCGGGTGAGGGCCATCCCGGAGCCAACAGATTCCAGTGTTGGTGATCCCAATCCGCGCTGTTGTGTATGGACATGCCTAGTATCGTCGGGTGCTGGACGTTGCTCTTGCCGTGCTTGTTATCGTGGCCAAACGAGTAGACCAGCCGTCTGTAGATGGAGTCAGTCGGCGGTTTGGGTACGGGGGTATTGGGGTCAAGGTCCGCGCCATGGTGTGGCACGACCATTCCCACTGGTGGCAACGGGTCCAATACATCAACGAAGTACTGATAATCGCAATCTCCGGTGAGTAGCCAGCTTCTGGGTGATGGATGGGTGGTGGCTTCCACCGCCATTACGATGCCGGTGCCGTTACGGTCTGGTCCGTTGCCCAGTGTGAATCTGACTTGTCTTCCATGGCGCAACGGGGCGACGCCTACGAGCCCAGCAGGCACACAATAGGTGAAGAATTTCCCCCCTTTAGCGAGGACCTCGTGGGCAAAGGCGACATGCACGGGGCCGACGATCTGAAAGGGCGCGATCCAGGTTCGCTTCAGCGCAGGGTAGGCTCCATGAGCTGCAAATGCATAGGCGCCAGCCCAGTGATCTGCATCCCAATGGGAAAGCACAATGGTCGGCTTTTCGGTGAAACAGAACACCAGCGGATTGGGTGTCGTGCGTTTGTTTCTGTAAACCCCGGCACCCAGGTCGTAGTAAAGCGTCGGCACACCGGGTTCGCCGAACCTGGACGCCGATAAAATCGCGTTGGCGTTGCCCTGACCGACATCATAGACCGCCAGAAGGTCAGCATTTGTGTTGGAAAGTTCTGCTTCGAAATCAGTCATCGACAGTTGGGGCAAGTTGGCCAGGGAAAAGATTCCGGACAATGCCTTACCCGTTTTCGGCGACGGCATCTTGCCTTTGACGTAGACCCTTACCGGGTCTGCGAACATACCTGGATAGAGGCTGGCTGAGTCATGCCCAGCCTTGTGTTGACGGGAGATTTCAAGTTCGAACCAGCTCTTTTCCAAATCGCCTGCGGCTGCAAGAAAGGAAGACCTTTGACGTTGATCGGGGAGGGTGGGGAGACCGAAAAAACCTTTACCTCTTGGCACTTCTAGTTCGAGCCGATACATCGGCATGGATTCAAAAGGGTTATGGGGCTGCAACTGCTTTTGTTCCCTCCATTTTTTCCAAGCCAGTGAACGCTTGAAAGGACTTTCCAAGTTTAACAGAGGATCTTGCTGCCCTTGAGTGTCGAGCCATTGCGCATCGACAAGATCAAATGCAAGCAGTAGGTACTTCGACGCTTCATCGGCCTCAATATGATCAAGCCGGGCATAGGCGCGCTGCAGATTATGCTCTCTAGGGTACTCGTCACGACGGAAGTGGGGATTCATGTATCAGGGTCTCATCGGATGAATGAAGCGAAGGGTAACGACGTAACGACAACACTTGCGTTCCTGCAAGGCTAGTAAATATTTTTCACTTGGCTGGATATCCACCGCGCGCTGTTCTACCTATTTTTCTACCAAGCTTTGTAGATCGTGAGACACGCGCAAATTATGCCAGTGCAGCACCGAGCACGAGCGCTGGCAACTATTTCCAATGGGATGAACAGTCTGAGGAATATCGCTGTCCGGCCAGTAAGTTTACTGCGAGGCCGAATGGCGAGTTTTCAAAAAACAACGTTTACACATCACGAAAGCTAACACCATCATCTTCCTATCCAAGCAAACCGACTGCGGGAACTGCCCGATGAAAGCGCAGTGTTGCCCGAACACTTCGTTTCGCAAGATCGCCTGCAGCGTCCATGAAGCTGCTCGGGATGTGGCCCGTCGCATCGCCGCCACGTCGGAGTACCAGCGCTCTCGCGATGAACGCAAAAAAGTCGAAATGGGAGATCGCGTAGGTCACGGACCTCGTTCAAGTGGGCCCGAAACTCTTTTACCCCCGTAGGCATAGGCTCAATCAGGTGTTTTACCGCAGTGTCTCGCTCATGCATTAATCCAGCACCTGCGGAAGACTCGCAAATTCTCAAAGGGGTAAAAGAAGTGTTTGGCCTTCCTGCTCAAACAGCACTGGGCTTATCCGCGAGGCTAGCTCTATCCATCCTGCTCGCTCTGCGCTCTTGACCATAGAGCGATGCTGGTCAGACTTGGCTGGTTCGCCGCTTTTCCTCCATTGTGATGCGTCCATGGACCACGGTTTGAGGTGGCGCTCGACTGCTGCTGCAAACTGCGCCACCCGTGCTGCAATCCGGAATCCGCCCTCGTCGTGATCGCCCCAGTGGTAAACGCTAGCATCAGTCGGGAGTGACGAAAGTATTTGGGAATAGGCTCTGCCCCAACTGGGCGAAGGCATACCTGCGGTGTAGATGACAATTCCTTGCCGTGTATCGCCAAGTGCGCGGGCGGCCTGGTGGAAGGTGGTCAGGTTTTCGATCGATAGCAGCCACGCTGGAGTACCTGAATAACCATGTACCGCTGTGTTTGCCACTCCCACGAATGGACGGACGATCGGGCAATCAATACCGTCGGCGAGTCTGAGCGCTCCGATGCCTGAGACCAGAAACGGCTGCGGCTCTTTGGAAAGTCCGATAGCGCCGAAGACTTCACTCCAGTGCCTTGCCGGCGCATTCAGCGCTTCGGACGTGAGTAGATCCAGATGCTTGCATAGCGCTTCAATACGCTTGGAGTCACGGAACAACTGGACACTGAGCTGGCGTACGACGCGGTCCTCACTCGCGACGGCCATGGCGTCGAGAACGCGCAAGGCGTCAGCAAAGTCTGCAGCGGAGTTTGGCCCGAGTGATCGCACCTGTTTAAGGCGCCTCCAACAATCGAGCAACTCTTCCACCCGACCGTTCATGCTCCATGGTGCAAGGACGTTCCCCGCTTGAGCAACGGACGCATTTACGGTGGAGCGGCCCAGGTACGCCGCCAGCCTGTCGAGGTCCTTGAGCACGACTGCATCAAGGGGGCGGTCCTCTCCACCCTGTCGGGCCCATTCGAGCCTGATCGCGCCCGCTGATGAGGCTGCTTGCATGTAAGCGTGCATCCGGTCGCGCTCGTCCAGGCTCTGTTGCCAGTACGGCGAGAGAGAGGACTTGAATGACTCGCGAAGGACTCGGGTATTTCCGCTCAGCCGGGAACGCTCGCCCCGCAAGAGGAGTCGATCAAGTGCAGAGTCAGCCAGTGACATTGTCGGCCTCGGCAAGACGATCAATTTCCTGCTGTAGCAGGTTGGGGTTGACGAAGAAATTGTCGCTCTGTAGCAGGTCACGGGCGCCGTCGAGCACTACATTCTTCTTGAACTGCACGTTCCGCGATCCGAAACGGGACATGTCGTAATAGATGCTCAGGAACGACGACAACTTGGCCTGGTCGGATTCGGGCCCTGCCATGATTAGTTGCAGGCCCAGCGCATTGAGATATTGGACCGTGGCTCGGACGTTTTGCGGATCCATCTTCTCGAATGCTTCATCCAACAACATGATCCCGCCGCCCGCTGTACTTCCCTTGGACTTGCCGTAAGCGGCCGCGAGTGCAGCTCCGAAAATAAGGTAGACCGGAGTCCGGTGCTCACCGCCAGATGCTGGCCCGAAGCGCTTACTGAGCCATCCGACTGAGGTGCCATCTTGGAAGACCTCAATGTCGTAGCTGAAGAATCGGCGGTGGTCATTGAGTGGGCTGGTTTCGTGCAACAGGGGTGAGCTGCTGTCTCCTTCTACCAGCATGCGGAACTCCTCCGGGATATCTCCAGACCCTCCAAAGAGGTCCTCTTCTGAGCTACCCTGTGTTCGCACTCGGCGAAGAAAGTCATAAAGGCTGCGGTGTTCGTCAACCACCTTGTACTTGAACTCATATCGTTCGTTGTTTGAGAATGCTGGTGCTGACTTCAGTACCGATGTGAGGCCGTCAATCTGTTCTTGAATGCGATCGAACCCTGTGAGCAGTGTCTGTGCCACGTCTGTGCGGAACACCTTCACTGCCGCCTGGTAAGCCTCTTCGGCTTTTTCCTCCTGCTCGGCCAACTCCAAGTCCTGCAGTCGCTGCCGTTCGGCCAAGATGAATTCGAATGCGCGTAACCAGTCGCCACTGCTGACGTCGATGTTTTGAAGGTTGTAATCCCGAGTGTAGTTAGCAAACAAATACCATGCATCACGGTCCGCGTTATCGGCTGCCGAGCGCGCCTGCTGGAGTGCACGGTCCAGACTGGACAGCTTCTGGGCCCAATTATCCCTGTGGCGTTCGTCCAGTCTGGCGCGGTGGCGCTCCACTTCGTTCGCGTTGTAGAGCGTGTTCTGACGACATTCTCGCTCCCGTAGCGATTCGACTTCCAGTTGCTGTTGCAGACCCGCCACTTGGGTGTTTGTATGCGTCAGCTTCTCTCCGAGACGGGTAACCTCCCTAGTCCACTGCAATTCCTTTTCTCGGGCGTTGACCGCGTTGCTGTCAGCTGCTGCTTTCCTCGCCTGCAATCCGGCCAGGGAATCAGTCTGTGTGCTTTCGAGCGCAGACCTCAGATTCGCGGCCGCGCCAGCCGTTTGGGCTACGACCAAAAACTGGCTCTCGAGGGTTCCCTGAAGCACCGCTGTGTCCGCGAAGGGCGCCAGCTTTTGCTGACCAGCCAACAGCCGGTCTACGGCAGCAGTCGTTATTCTTAGTCGATCTTCTACCACCTGGAGATCCTGTTCGGCCCGTTGGCGCATCGCGCCACTATCAGTGCGGCCGAGCCGTAGCTCGCCTGCACCCGGGAGGCGCCGGCGTTCTATGCCGCCGCCCGAACTGGCCATGCCTTCCTTGGAGATCGCCTTGGCGCCAGCACGAAGCTGCTCATTCGATTCGGCCAGCACCGTACGGCCAAGCTCGCCCTGCAGGTATTGCACTGCCTCTGTGCTCTTGCCCTGGATTAGCTCCGCCGCATATTGCTCATTGCCCATAGCACGCCATTCACGGGTACGGGACGGTAGGGCCAACTTTACGCCGTAAATGCCGGTGGCTGCCTTGCTGCGATAGATGGCAATCGCATCAAGCTCTTTCTCAGCAGGAACTAGCAAGGCCTCAATGTGCCGGCCCAGCCAGGACTCGATGGCGGGCTGCCAGCTGGGGTCCGAAACAGTTACCAAGTCACAAACGGGAGTAACGTCGATACCCGCATCGGAGAGCACACCCATCAGTTGCATCGTGGACTGATGTAGAGACGTAAGTCCGCGACTGGCACGTTCACGGGCGATCATCGCCTCGCGGCGTTTTTCAGTCGCAAGCTTATGCTCTGCTTCGGCCTCCGCTACCGCGCGGCGTACCACATCGTAGGCCTGAGCCATGGAGCGAAGGGTAGCCTGAATCGCAACTGCTGGAGGGACCTTGCCGTCATCGTGTATACGCTCCAGGTCTCGCACCTGCGAAGCCGCTCCTTCGAATGCACTACGGTGGGCTTCCATGTCTGGCAAGTCGGTGGCTGTACTCAGCGCGGCTAACATAGCGAGGAACTGCAATCGAAGTTGAGCTTGCCTCTGTCCAAGCGTTGACTCCAGTTGCTTCAGATTCTCAGCATGGCCAGCTTGTTTGCGAAAATCGGGATCGCGGTTGAGCTCGGCAATCACCCGGTCTCGTGCCTCGATAGCCAGCGTTGATTCGGCCTCGGAGCGAACCAACTCCAGCTTCGCCCGCTCAATCTCTTCAGTCAGTTTCTCTATTTCCGCCTCGGCAGAGTCCAACGTTTCGCCTAGCCGTTCGGTGGAGTAAGTGTGCTTGAGTACTGCCAGATTTGCGTCGGAGGTGCGCTCGCGCTTGACTACCCCGTACTTGTCGGCAACTTCGGTTGCACGATCGATTCGCTCCTTAAGTCGCGTGATGAGATCGCGTAGGTCACGGACCTCGTCCAGGCGGGCCCGAAACTCTTTTACCCCCGTAGGCATAGGCTCAATCAGGTGTTGCCGCAGTGTCTCGCTCAGATCGGTGATGTCCTCATTGAGCTTGAGTGAGCGCGCAAAGGCGGCACGAAGAGACTGCGAATTCGGTTTGTCGCCGGGCCCCGCCAAGTGATCGATTAGAAGGCGTCGGACGAAGTCGTCGCGGTTCTGGGTGAACACCGGCACGGTCTTCGCTTCGAGCCGACAAAGATCGGTCGCCATGTGTTGAAAAGCACGCCACGGCATTACCGTCTCACGCTGACCTTCAGTTTGCAGGTGGTGCTTCGCAGTCATTGCGACGCCGGGCAGGATGTAGAGGCCGTTAACCTCTGCCTTCGGATCGTCAATGTGAGCACTGAGGGAAACCCCCGCAGTGAAGGGGACTCCGGTCTTGGCATCGCGAAACACTAGGTCCACGTACGTGTTTGCGGACGTTCGGGCGTAGGAACTACCGCCTGGAATGTAAGACCCGAGACAGTAGTCCCGCAGCGTACGGGAGCGCTTCTTGCCTTCGCTGGCCGCATTGAAGTGCGTGCGGTTGCCGTCGGCCGCAAGCATGACCACTTGGATCGCATCCAGTAGGGCGGACTTGCCGGTACCGTTGGGGCCCAGAAAGGCGGTGTTGATGCCGGTCTCCAGGTCCTTTGCCTCGTAAAGGAAAAACTGGACCAGGGCGATGTTCTCAAGCAACTTCAATGTCGTTCTCCCCATCCAGTTCTGGCGCATGCGCGGCCAACTGATGCAATGCGCTTTCCCCCAACACGTCAGCGATTCCAGGACGAATCGCAATCTTGAAGGGCTGTCCGTCCTCGGAGTCCAGTACTCGCACCAGTCCATAGCGTCTTAGGGCAACGGCCAGTTCGCGCAGATTACCCCGCTCGGGAAGCTCCCGACCGAGCCACTCCTTGTAGGCGCGTTCCAGTTCTTCGAGGGAGATATAGGCCTCGCCGTCAGTGATCTCCGCTGACTGCATCCGGTCGTCGTAGAGGCGACGTAGCACCAGCGCCAGACGGGTTTCGCTAAGGCGCATTTTCTCGGCAACCTGGTGGGTTGGAATAGCGGCTACATAGGAATGGTGATGATTGTGTATCAGGCTCATACCCAACTTGGACAAGACGTCTCGGTATGCCGTGAAATGCTTGACTATCAAGTGATACGACACACGGCTAAAACGGTCGCTGGCATATAGCACTTGCTCCACGATTAGCCGATAGGCCGCTTTCTCGAAGTCGGCGACCACGTACTCACCTTGCGTCTGTTCTGACAATCGCTCCCAGCTGACCATCACTTCCTCCCCACTCGAATCACGAACTGTTGATGCTCCATGTATTCATTCCTCGAATTGGTTTCGGGCACGAATGTGACGTGCATACCCGGAACCATCTGCAGGTGGGGATCCGACTTGCGTTTGCCCTGAGGACAACCGTCGCGTGAGGCAATCAGCAGCAGTCGCTGATAGCAGCAGAGATCAAGGATCGAATCGATATTCAACTCATCCGAGCGGATTGCGCTTTGGTCGCCTAAATGCCGCGCCACGTATTGGGCCAGTTTCAAGGGCGTGACGTTGCGATCAGCGTTCATCCGCTGCCGGAGTGCTTCCTTGGCGAGCTCCTCGATGGTCGGGACTATCTCTGCGACCGTGGTCGATACGTGCTCTCGCAGCGGTGTGCGGGGCTTGGCTAAACCAAACTCGGACGCGTGATAGATCCCTGCGATGCTAGGTAATGCAATATGGCCTTCCTCCAATACCTTCGCGGCACTGATGGCCTGGTCGATCAGCTTGTCGAAGTTGCCCGGTGATCGTAGCTTGTACTCGAAGAATGCCATGGCGCGCTGATGCGCCACGCGAATCTCTTCATCCAGCCGACGCAGGTGCTCCTCGACATCGCGTAGGCGCAGAAGCAAACGGGTGTCCCGCTCGTACAAGGCCTCTGCTCGCAGGAGGTCACCATCTGCCTGCTTCTCGGCATACCACGTGATCAAGGATTGGCGCAGATTGGCATCGTGCTGGAACTGGAGTGTCAGGCTGACGATGTCCGATCGGTACTGCAGTGGATGGTTATTGGTGCGGAAGTCGCTGTAATCCGCAATGAAAACTTTCTCGATGTATTCCTCAAAGAAGCCTCGAACGAACTCACTAGCCGTGGTCTTGGTCACGAGTACGTCCATCAAGTCCTGAACGCGGCAGCTGGTGTTGATGATGTGCGCCATGCACTGCTTGGCCTGCCGGGCAGCCTCGGGATAGAGTTCGGGAGCCTTCCCGGCAGAGACCTCGCGTAAGTTGAGGAAGATTGATCGAACCTTGCCACCAAGGAACTCGGGCTTGTGGTGAGCAAATTCGGTCAGAACTGTGAAAAATTGGGCGACGACTGGCCGCACCGTGACGTGATCGATGACACCACGGCGACGTTGGCTGAGCCATCCGCTCTCGCAGAAAAAGTTGAAGATGCCGTGGGCGCGGATAGTGATAGGACTTTCCACGTCCTCCCATGGATCGTCCGCCACCAGGAAGGACTCAATGGCGCGAATTACTGTTGTTTTGGGAGCTTCTTCACCGGGAGAGCGTCCGCCATCCCCCCACATTTCTATCATTAGTCGGCATAGAAGATCCCAATAACGTAGATTGTTGGTCGCTGCTAAGGGCCGGAATAGGTCCTTGGGTAGGCGCTCAAAAAGCGGTGGCGTGCTGGCTTCCATTTCCAATGCCCCGGTTTGATTTACTCGGATAACCGCAGCATAGGTCTATTGCTACATCTATGCTATGGCTCTAAATGTTCTCATTGGTTTCCGGATATGACCCGTCGCAACTCTGCTCCAAAGGAGCGCTTTGAAGCTATCGAGATTCTGCTCCTCTGGGAAGGGCGCGTTTCGCGCTCCCGACTGCTTGACCTGTTCAACATCCACGAGACGTTGGCCAGCCGGGACATTGCGGGGTTTCGGGCAGAGTATCCGGATGCTTGCGAGCCCGATAGTGGTAGCAAGAGCTATGTGGGTTCTTGGAGCCTACGTCCTACACTCACCCGCGGCACTTTCGATGAGTACCAGAGACTCATCGGAGCGATTGGAAGCCTAGATGCAGTATCCGCAGGTGTGGCGGTTGAGAGCATTCAGGTCGATGCCACATCGATCCGGCACCCGCTGTTTGCTCAGATTCACCGTGCAATGCGGCTAGGACGCTGCATCAGAGTGCTCTATCGCTCCATGAGTAATCCTGAAGCACATGAACGAGTAATTCGCCCGCACTCGCTTATTCAAACGGGACCGCGGTGGCACATCCGGGCGTACTGTTCGAAAGCCGAGGGATTCTGCGATCTAAATCTTGGCCGAATTTCGGCGGTAAGTGCATCTGAAGACGCCGTCCTCCCAGGGCTGGATCGAGACGTAGATTGGCACAGGATAGTTGCAGTGCGTCTGGTGCCACACAGGGATCTGTCGGCCGAGCAGGCCCGTATGGTCCGTGAGGAATACATGGGGGGTACTGCAGCAACGGTTTTTAACGTCCGCGCCCCTATTGCCAAGTATTTAATCCAATCCTTCCGAGCGGCCATCGATCCTGAGCGGGAGAGGGCTCCAGAACATCTGCTCATGGTCTACCAACCCGAAGAGTTGCCTGCGGTGGCCGATATTCGTCGGTTGTGAGTTGACTGGTGAGCGGGGGAGGTTGGGACGTCTTTTCGGGGGGGCTCATACCCTGTTGATCCTGTGAAAATGACACTGCCAGCTTGATGATCGTTCGTCCATTGGCTATGGGTAGAGTCCAATAGCCTTGCTTAGAATTACTCCTTTTTCGCTCTTGAAATACCCCAAAAACAAGTCCAGAATTGAGTCTTTTCCTGGTTCGGCAAGAAAAGAAACCCCTTAGATTTCAATGGGTCGGATGCCAGATGCGAGTCTCGTTTCCCGCTCCAAAATTTGGCTTGTGAGCTTTAAAGCAGGTTCATGAGTTTTAGAAGAAAGCGACCTTCGGGTCGCTTTTTTCGTTGTGGCGCA
>Ga0105251_10001974_pt1 | contig 16741 bp, 18 predicted proteins | sample KBSS64metaG_FD_80424 | JGI IMG/M metagenome (GOLD analysis project Ga0105251, IMG submission 80424) | Switchgrass rhizosphere microbial communities from Kellogg Biological Station, Michigan, USA - KBS S6-4 metaG | ecosystem: Host-associated > Plants > Roots > Rhizosphere > Soil | place...
AAAGTGAATGTTGCCAAAGTTGAAGAAATGCGAGCTTGGGCTGCGGACACAGTGCAAAATCATGGTTCTGTAAACATGATTTTTAACAATGCTGGTGTGGCTTTAGGTTCTACCGTAGAAGGCGCATCTTATGACGAACTAGAATGGATTATGGATATCAATTTCTGGGGCGTTGTATACGGAACAAAAGAATTTTTACCTTATATCAAGAAAACAGGTGATGGGCATATCATCAACATTTCGAGCTTGTTTGGTTTAACCGCGCAACCGACCCAGTCTGCATATAATGCATCTAAATTTGCAGTACGTGGTTTTACTGAATCATTACGTCAAGAATTAGATATCGAAAAGTGTGGTGTATCGGCACTATGTGTCCATCCAGGCGGCATTCGTACCAATATTGCAAATGATGCGCGTATGAATGACAGTTTACGTTCTTTAGGAATGAACCCTGACAAATCAGCAAAAGCATTTAATAAACTATTGCGTATGCCACCAGAAGATGCTGCTCAACAAATGTTGGATGCTGTACTAAAAGACAAACGTCGTTTACTTATTGGAAATGATGCAAAAACCTTAGATTTAATTCAGCGTATTTTACCGACTGGATATCAAAAAATTACAGGTTTTGCGACTAAGTTTAGTAAAAAGCTAGAACCAAAATAATTGATTTATAAAATGAAAAAACCGTCAAGCTGACGGTTTTTTCATTTTAGACATTGTGAAATAATCGAATCAATTGAAAATAAAAATCAGCATGCTTTAAATTCATTAATATTCTGCGGATTGGGATTGATACAATAATTTGTTAGAATAGATCAGAAAATATTAAATTTTTTATTTTTATTATAAAGATAATTTGAATTGAGCATTTTATGAAGAAAGCCATTTTAAGCCTAAGTATAGGTATGATTTTATTCGCCTCACATTTAACCTATGCTTCTACTGATCAAGAGAATGCCCGTATTATAGACAGTGTCGCTGGCGTACAAGACCATTCAAGTCATGATACGGTAGAAAATACAGAGCTTTATAGAGCAGAAATAGAACGACTCTACCCACAGTATATCAAAGAGGATGAGGATGATCGGTTATATCCAGGTTTCTTAGCAGATTATAAATATAGAAAATTTTGGTCACAATATTTTGATCGTTCTGTGCAATATCTAGACTTATATCAAACAGCTATTCACCAAGAACAATTACGCAAAATAGATCCTGATCTTTCTAAATTGGATGCGATGTTATATTTAGATTTAACCATTATTTATCAATCACTTGATCAAATACAAGAAGAATTAAAACCAGTTGTGCATTTTAATCGTAGCATTGTTGATAACATTCGATTTGATCAACCTTATCCTTTATTGAATGAAGATCAGGCCAGTACTTATCGATCTGCATTACATGATATGAATGACATTCAAGAAGCGCAGAAGAAACAGCTCGTTCTATTAACCCAAATGATTGACAAGTACCAAGATCAGGTCGATGAGTTTGCAACAATTGTGTCTAAACGGGTAAAAAAGCAGCATGAAAAAAATATCGATGTATTGAATCGAAAAGTGGCGTTGATTGGGCACTATTTATCAGCCCAACTGCAAGGCTATGATGCATTTAAAGCGACCTATAGTGTATTAGATAGCTATGATCTTGAAGCTCATACAACCTATGCTAAAAAATTCCAACAAGCTGCACAGTCAGAACAGAATATAAAAAAAGTGAAAGCGATCATGGCTGCCATCCCTTCAGGACTGGGCCAAAGTTCAGCGCCCCATCCACAGCAAAGTCAGATCAGTGATTTACAACAGGCCAGTCAATATTGTAACTATCTGTGGAATGGTGAAGAGCAGCTTGATATTGAAAGCTACTTGGGGAAAACCAAGCAACAGTACATCCATGATTGTCATGAACAAAAGATCAAGATTCAAAAATTCTATGAGAGTCAGGTCTTTTTAGAGTCCATCCCACAACGAATTGCTGCTTTGCCTAACATGAATGCTGTGGGAGATTATCGCAGATACGGTGACAATCTTTACTATACCGAAACAGAGCAAAATGCGGTTTATCGTTTCAATCTTGCTTCATTACAAGAGGAACTACTCTACAAATATCCCTTAGCTGAGGATGAAAGTGGCTGTGAACACAATATGTGTCGAGGTGTCGGTGCAACCGATGTGGTGTTGAGTCGTGATGGCCAAATGATGTATGTGGCATCGTTGGATTATGACCAAGTTTTTGCAATCGATTTAAAGACCAAACAGGTATTGCAAAAATTTAAAGTTGAACGTTATCCACGCAAACTATTATTGGATAAACAGGGTGAAAATCTATATGTTTACAATGGTGTAGGGAACAGTATTTCACGCATCCAGTTGAAATTAGGCAAAATCACCACAGCCGCATTGCCAGCAAATTATCAGGAACACTTTTGTCGTGAAATCGATATGGTCTTTGAGCCAGACCAAAAAAGCATTCGTATCTTAGGTGATTGGGCAAATCATCCTTATATTTATATGAATACTGCGAATTTGAGTTTTTTTGAACTCAATTTTGATGTACCTGAAAAAGTTCTCTATTCCGTTGATGCGTATCGTTCAGTGGTTGAGTTTTATCAAGATTCGGAAAACCAAATTGGGATTTATGATCGACGTGTTGCAGATATTGTAAGTGTAATTAACGTCCAAGATGAACCATCTACAAATCAAGATGAGCAAGAAGACAATCGCTATACTTATCGAGAGATCTACACCAGAAGCATACCTATCTTAATGGGTTATTTAGGCGATCAATATTTGTATTATGCTGAGAAAGCCAATTTTAACCGATTCAATCAGTTAAATAGTGCCTTAGATCAACGAGATTTAGATATTTATCTACTGAATCTTGTTGACCAAACGCAAGAAAATAGCCAAAAGGTTGCATTTAAACTACCTGCCAAACCTCAGAAAATTGAACTGTTGGAAAATGGAAAAATTTTAATCTTGTTTGCTGAAAGCTATCTCAATGAGCAGCAAATTTTACCGCAAGCCTTAGTCTTTGATCCGAATGATCCAGCAATTCAACAAGTGTTTGAGCGTAATAAAAGCAAGTTATTAGGGCAGTCGGAGCTTAAAGTAATTGAGCTTTATCGAAAGGATTAAAATCATCTCGATAAAGCTCAACATTATTGATTTAAATGCATGGGCACAGTGCCGATGCATTTAAATCAAGATCTCAATGGTTTTCTTTTTCCAAACAAATTGATAATACAAACCTTGCATTAAGCATAAGCTGAAAAAGGTCAGTGCAAGCGCATACCAAATGCCTTGTAAACCAAACCACTGACTAAACAAATAAGCACATGGAACTTCAATGAGCAGGATGGATAAAATATTAAAAATCATAGGAACAGTCACGGTTCCGCTGGCCCGCATGATTGAGGCAAAAATTGCACTTGCACCAAAAAATATAATCGACCACAGCACGATAAATAGTAATTGTTGCCCCAATTCAATCACTGATGGATCTGTAATAAACAACGCCATCAAATATTTTGAACAAATATAGGCCAAGAGTACCAATGAACCTGTAATCACAATATTACTCAGCAGCGCCGTTCGCGTCACTTTTGCCAACAGCTCCGATTTCCCAGCACCAATCGCTTGAGCGGCAAAGATGGAACCCGCAATGGCAATCGACAATGCAGGGAATTGGATATAGTTGAGCACTTGGTTAACTGCACCATAGGCCGCTGTTGCATGTGCACCATGTTGGTTAACCAGTCCAATCACCACTAGACCTGCGACCGAGTTGGTCACCATTTGAATACCTGTCGGCACACCCAAGCGCAAAATACTGCGACTAAATTGTGGGTGATAGCGGATATGTTGGATTAACGCTGAATCTGGTCTTAAAGCATGATCTTTTTTATTCAAATAGATATAGAGAAAAGCTAAGGTCGAAATAAAGCCTAAGCCACTGGCAATTGCTGGAGCAATAATGCCAAGCTTAGGTAGACCAAAGTAACCGCCAATCAAGGCTGGGGTTACAATGACGCCCACAATGATCGTCAGACTTGATGCCATCAATGGTGTAGTACTGTCACCCACACCACGTAAAATAGAGGTGTAGGTGATGTAGATGAATAGAAAAGGGCTACTCATTAACATCCATTGAACATAGGGCAGTGCAAGATGCATGATTTTGGGATCTATACCCAAAAGCAATAGAATTTCTTTGGCAAAAAATACCCCTAAAAAGGCAATGATTGATCCACCAATCAGGGTCATAAATAACAATGCGCCAACAATGGTACGCACTTTTTCGATATCTTTGGCGCCCCACGCTTGTCCAACCAAAACAGTTGCACCTGTAGATAGACCAATCACAAAAGCCAGCAATAAAAATAGAATCGGGAAAAATACCGAAATTGCGGCAATCGCTTCTACACCGAGCATCTGTCCAACAAAAATGGTATTAATTGTTCCAGACAGATTTTGCAGAATATTGGTTAGAATCAGTGGGCCAAGGAAGATTAAAAAAACCTTCCAGAATTTGGGTTGGTGAAGCATATCGGGACGAGCTGGCATCTTTTATTCTACTGTCTATTTCGAGTGTCTTTATCTTATTGATAATATAACAAACGCTGAGTAAAAAGCCTGAGTATTTGAGTAACTCAGGCTTTAATTTTACAGAGATGATCTGTATGGGTTGGGATTAAATTTGATTTAAAATTTCACAGGCCTGAATCAAAGTTTGCTCCTTTTTGGCAAAACAAAAACGTACTAAACATAAGTTTTTAGGGGCTTGCTTATAAAAAACAGAAACTGGAATCGCCACAATTTTATGTTCTTCCGCTAAGAATTTACACATCTCTACATCATTTAAATCTGGGCGAATTTGGCTGTAGTCAACATTTTGAAAGAATGTGCCTTGAGAGGGGATTAAACTGAATTTTGAATCCGCAATACCTGAAATAAACAGGTCACGCTTTTGCTGATAAAAGCTTGATAAGCCATCAATATGTTCAGGGTGCTGTTGCATAAAATTGGCAAGTGCCACTTGTACAGGGGTTACCCCACAGAAGTTGGCAAATTGATAAATTTGACGAAATACTTTCATGAGCTCTGGTGTCGCAATGCAATAACCTGTTTTCCAACCCGTTACATGAAAGGTTTTACCAAAAGAACCGACTACAAAACTACGATCTCTGAGTTCTGGAAATGACAATGCCGAATAATGTTTTTCGCCGTCAAAAATTAGATGTTCATAGACTTCGTCTGAAAGCACAATAATATTTTTATCTTGAATCAGTTCAATTAAATTTAGCCAGTCTTGTTTAGACCAAATCGCCCCAGTTGGATTGTGTGGCGTATTTACAATCACCATACGGGTTTTATCTGTAATCGCAGATTTAACTTGATTCCAATCTACAGAAAACTCAGGCGCATTGAGTGGGATATGAATGGCTTTACCACCGACCAATTGCACGCTTGGTGCATAACTATCATAGCTTGGATCAAAAATAATCACTTCATCGTCTTGATGGATGATGGCTTGTATTACGCTAAAAATCCCGATCGTTGCCCCTGGTGTGATGGTGATTTCGGTGATGGGATCAAGGTGTAACTGATCTCGTTTTAAAAACAGTTGCGCCAGTTGTTCTCTCAGCGCTAATAAACCATCGCCAGCAGCATATTGGTTAAAACCGTCTAATGTGGCTTGGCTGAGTGCTTGTAGCAACGCAGGTGGTGCATCAAAGTCTGGAAAACCTTGAGATAAGTTAAGGGCGTTAAGACGATGTGCCATAGCGGTCATGATGCTAAAAATGGTGACGCCTTGTGCAGGAAGTTTAGAGTGGATTTCGATCATGACCAGACTGATTTTATAAATGCATTGGTGGCAGTTTAGCAGGTCGTTTTAAGGAGCTGAATAGGATTAAGTAATCTCTTGGTTAGGGACGATGGGAGTTTAAGATAGATGAAGTTAGATTTTGGGTGTGAGGTAATGTTTTGTTACTAAATATATTGGGGGGAGTTGAGTTGGTATGAATGCGATGGTGTCTATAAGTTAAAGGCAGATGTAGGCTGAGCATAGGTGGTATTATGTTAAATTAATGATCAAAAGACCCAATTCATGAGCCTTTCGCATAACGCCCATTATGTTAAATGGAGTGTAACCTGGCAGAAAAATACAATAGTTTTTAGTTCATTTTATGCGACATTTTAAGTCGCTAATATGATGTTAAAAATAATAAATTCATATATATTCAATATAAATACATACTTGATAAGAGAAAAAAATATGCCATTACCAATCGTGTTGTGGGGAGCTGCTGCAGCTTTAGGAGCAACAGGTGTTTTTAAGGGTGCTAAAGCAGTAGGTAATATGAAAGAGGCTAAAGCAATTGGAGAAAATGCACAGTCTACTTATGATGAAGCTCTTGAGCATTTAGAACATCAAAAAGAAGAAACTAATAGCAAGTTAGAAGAACTAGGTCGCCTTAAACTAAGCATATTCACACATCAAATTAAACATACTATTGATGTGATAAAAAAGTCTAAAAATGCGGGTGGTAAATTAGAGAATTTTGAATCTTCTATTTCTATCGAAGAAATTAAAGCTATGGAAGCAATGGTTCTTAATTCCTTAAAATTAGAAGCTGGTTTACTGTCTGGAACTGCTGGAGGAGCATTAGCTGGTTTTGGTGCATATAGTAGTGTTGGATTATTAGCTTCAGCGTCTACAGGAACTGCAATTTCAGGCCTTTCAGGCGTAGCAGCAACTAATGCAACATTAGCTTGGCTAGGTGGTGGTTCTATTGCAAGTGGTGGCTTTGGAATGGCTGGAGGAATGATAGCCCTTGGTGGAATTGTCGCTGGTCCTGCTTTGGCTATTGGCGGGTTTATGCTTGCGAGTAAGGCTGAAGAAGCATTAACAAAAGCTGTGCAATATGCCGCTCAAGTTGATAAAGCAGTTTCTGAAATAAATATGATTGAAACTGTTTTAGATGGTATTCAGAAAAATGCTGATGAAGTTATTTATACCTTAAATCAATTGGTCCATAGATTTGAATCTATGAAAGTTGATGATGATTCAAATCCGCAAGAATTTAAGCAAATGATTGCAAATACTAAAATCCTAAAAGATTTGCTGGATTGCAAAATCATAGATGATGAAGGATCTCCTATTAAGAATATTAAGCACACCTGCCAAGGATTTTTAAAAATTTAAAAAAAGAGTATAGATCATGGCCAAACAAGAGCTTATGAAAGCTGCTATAAATTTAAAAAATGCCTCTGTTATTCCAAAACCATCACCAGAGATGGCTTTTCAGGCATTTAAGATGCTTGCAGATGCACATCATGAATATAGGATGACTGTACAGGCTGAAACAACAAAACGAGAAGCAATACATGCTTGGCGAGATGTTAATGTCGGAAAAATTGAACAGCAAACAGAGTTCTTAAAAGCCTATTTAGCTGAAACCTTTAAAGAAAGACGTCATTCAATTGATGAAATGTTTGAACGTTTAGATAAAGGTATTGAAGCTGGAAATATGGATTTAGTTAATGTAGCAATGGAAAGTATTACTACTATTGTTAAATCCTCTCCTTTAAAAGAAGCTGAAAAGATAATTCAGGCACTAAATGATCCAAATATAGAGAAAATTGAGTTTTAAATGCATACACCATTTCCTTGTACTCAATGTGGCTGTTGTTGCAAACAGGTATTTCGGTCTGAATTAACAGCTTATTTAGATAAAGGTGATGGGAGTTGTAAGTATTTATCTAGTGATAATACATGCTCAATTTATGAAGATCGACCTGATATTTGTCGGGTTGATCGTCAATATAAGTTATTTTTTTCATCAAAAATGACTTGGGATAAATTTATTGAAATTAATATAGAAGCATGTGCTTTTTTAAAAAATGAAGTTAATAACGAGTAAAGAGATTCATATTATGAAAGTTATCTTTTCTGATGATTTAGAAATCAAAAAAAATCAAGAAATAGCTGAAGATTTCAATATTCATGAAGCTGTTAAAAATATTGTAAATGGAGGAAATCCTGATAGTAATAATGCCGGAAAAGTAGAGTGGGAGGTCTGTGAAATTATTTATGAACCTTTGGTTGAAGTTAGTATTTTAAAAGATGCAATGTTGGGGCAAATTAAAATATTAGATGGTGATATTCTATATGAGTCATTTAGTTGCAAAGATAGACAACAAGGGGCATTATGGTTAGGATTGATGGGAGATAATGCAAGGTATATTAAGCAATTTCGTATGGGGAAATGGGTTGATCGTTTATTAAAATATTCAGAAAATATATCTATACAATATCAGGAAGAACTGAAGAAGAAAAAGTTGGATGAGCATAAAGAAAAACTAGAACCCTTCTCTGAGATAGATTTTTAAAGTTTCCAAAAGTTAATATAATAAAGCTTATACGAAATGCTTGAATTTTCCTTTTCGCATCAATATCTTAGCCAAAGACGTTTCAGTATTCAGCGCACTGGAACGGCTTTTGATGGATTTTTCATGTTCCACGATTTGAAAATCAAATTTTCGTATAATTGAAAATCATAAAGACTTTTTTGATCAAATATTTTTGAACATACTAGATTAAATCGCTTTTTTACTGGTCTAGTTAAAACTCTCTACTCCTATAGATTCATCCTGTGTATTTGGAACATGGCCAAAAAAGTATTTGCCCTTAGTTTGAAAAAATATATCAAAACTTTGGCTCATTAACGGATCACACAGGCTTTGTTTCTGATAAATCGGTGCTATTCGGCTGATGTAATAATTTATCCAACCCGATTCATTGCTGAAAGCTGAATAGTTTTTTAGATCTCTATAGAGATATTGTAAGTCTGTTGAAATTGCATCAATGTTGGGGTGAAAGAGCCATACCGATATATCCAGTGGTTTAACAGCAATCAAGTTGTAAGGTTGTAATGGATCAAATCGCTCGATTTTATAGAGCTTTGCACCGTGTTCGCTATAACTCGAACACACCAGTTTCGTATTTTCCACTTGAAAATAATTTGTTCCAATTTCTAACTCTCTCATCTGTCTTGAAATTTCAAGACATTGAGGAAGTTTGTTAAGATCTGAATGCGCTAATTTTTTAAATAATTCAATAGATCTACTGACAACGTAGCCTTCACCCGTACCTGTAATGATACCGTTATCCCACGGATAAATTTTTGAAGCCATTTCTATGTTGAATTGGATTTCCTCTGATTCTTTTAAAACAATTTTCTTATTGTCTGCTGCAATAATAGTGCTGTCATTTAATTGTATCGCAATGATGAAAGTCATACTTTATATAGTAAGTTTTGAATTATTGATTTTTTATATTAAACTATAATTATAAGTAATTTTAGTAAAACTTAATAAAAAGGGTGGGCTATGGCAGGTGGTTCTCAAATTATTATCAATAAAAATGGCATAACCATAATCACTCCAGCAAAGTTTGAAGTAAAAGTTGGGCAGCATATTTTTAAGAGCGGCGCTGAGGTGGGGGTAAATATTCAAGCTTTACCTTCATATGAGGCATACAACGAAAAATTTAAGATACTTTCACCTTCTGGTGAAGAAATGCCTAATATTGAATATAAAGTTTCTAGTAGTGATCAAAATTTTACAGCCAGTACAGATCGTAAAGGTTTTACAAAACGTATAAACACTATATCTGAGCAAAATTTGAAAGTAGATTTAAATTGGATTTCTTTAGAAAAAGAAGATGAAGAGGATCAGACATAATGGGGAGCCTAGATTGGGAAGGAAATACAAATACTGAGGAAAATAGTTGTAAGACACTACAATGCGATTGCCCAACACTTTGGGAAATACACCAACAAGAAGCAATGAAACGAGTTTCTAATTTAAAAGATGACAAAAAAAATTTATATAAATTAGAACCTGGCTATGAGGCGAGGGCAAGACGTATTGCTTCAGTGTATGCAAAAATTTATTTAGAACAAGAAAACTATGGAAATAAACAATTGATAGGCCGTTACTATTGGATGGGGCTTGGTGCATTTGCTTCAAAAACAGTTGCTGCTGTTTTTAAACATGGTTTGACAACATGGGGATATAAATGGATTCCTATTGGTCTTGTTCGTGATCCTGTGCATTCATTTGCGAAAGGTAACTTATGGTTGTTCATGGATATTGCACCTTGGCACTATGCATGGAGTATGTCTTCAAAATTATTTGATGATTGTAAAGAAAAGAGAGATGTCGAGAAGTTTACTCATATTAAAAAAGAAGTTCTAAATATTCCTTGGTCAAGTTGTTTGTCTATTATTCAGAATTTAAAGTGCACAGATGAAATAAGAAAAGCTTTTTCACTACTTTTACATATTGACGAGATATTTAAACGAAATGGAAAAACAAGGAAAGAAAATTTTAATAAAGCTTCGACGATTCTATTTGATCATCTTTTAGCAATTGCTGTACAGGAACAACGTAATATTTTACAAAAATTGGTGTGGATAGACTGGAAGGTTGAAGCTCAGGCAGCTTTACAGCGTTATACAAATTTACCTGACAGTACTTTAGTGTTATCGAGTGATTATTCTGTGGATGCGGTTAAAAGTATCAGAAAATCACAGACTACTTTGCCTAGTGCTTACAATAAGCAAAGTATAGAAAAAGCATATCAAGGACGACATTCAGGTGTACTCGATAAATTGGCTGAAACTGTATATAGCGAACCTTCAGCAACCACTAAAATTGAAAATTATGATAGCCGTATAGAGTGGATTAAAACTGCTGCAAGGAAATATCATCGTTTAATGTTGGATGATAACGGTCGTTCTTTTTTAGAAAATGAACTGGGAATTATTGCAGGATGGGGTGATAGTAAAGCTGACTTCATCGTTAGAAGAGACAGTAATGATGGGAAAATTTGATCATACTACTTATTCCATAATTATTATTTTCATATTTGGGTGGGTACTCTCTGCATGCCAACCAAATGCAAAAGATATAGAGAATAACACAATGAATCAACAGACTTATACCCTACATTTTGGTCAACAAGGTGTTCAAGATTTTTCTAAATATAATGATGGGCAAGTAGATCATCAACCTGCTGGCGCTAGCTTTAGAGAGTTAGATTTTTCCCCTCCGAATTTAGGCCAAATTAAGATAGAAAATGGCGTAAATAGCCTAGTCATTAATCATGTTTTTTCCGTATTGGGAACACAATGGAATACAAATGATGGTATCCAAATATTTGATATTGACTCTGGTTTAAACAAAGAAGAATTTGTAAGCCCTGAACAAGGGTATCAAGGCTATGTTGAGTTGATGAAAAGGTTAAACAAAGCTGAATGGAAAGGATATTTTTTGAGAGATGAAGCTAGAATAGCGAAACAAGATAATATTCAATATTTAGCTGAAGGGCGTAATATTATTGATCCAAGCTATATTTTTAGTTTTGAGGAGAGGAAGAAAATAATTAATAATATTCCTTCTAATTCTTTAGGGTATCGTTTGTATGCTAATGGTATTTACTTAGATATTAGCTTGAATCAAACTAAAAAAAATAAAGATGGTAAAGAGCAATACATTGTACGTTATAGCTTTCAAACCGCCCGTTATAATGAAAGAAACTTAATATCCAATACTGATAAAATGACATCTAAAGAATTAGAGGATGCTTTTAAGCAAAAACTAATTAAAGATAAGCGTTATAGAGAACAAGAGGAAAAGAAGGTAATTATAAAAGGTTATCATATTGATCAAGACTATGTTGATCCCGATGTTTGGTCATATGTAAAATAGTTAATTATTATTTAAATTAACATGCTATATTTTATGTGAACTTTTTAATATTTATTTTTATGTTAATCAAAGCTATTTTAGGGTTTAGTATATTAAAAATGCTTTTATAGCGATGACATTTGAAGAGTTGTTAGAAACAGATAAGCTATTAAATAAAGATATTTTAAAATTAAAAAATATGTCTATGAGTCAAAAGAAAAAGTTAATTGAGACACATAATATGAAGAAATTTGAAAATTGAACTTATAACAGTATTTAAATCAATGCAATATAGCTCTTTTACAAATAAAAAAATGATCATGAGTAGTGAATTATATTGGTATTGAAATTTTCTTCGCCCTCTGGGAGAAGGCTAGGATGAGGGAAATTTTATGTTGATCTATAGTTTTAAAAGGGCTGATGAAAGAAGTCTATTGTAATGATTTTAAATCACAACGAGAAATAGAGATTATAAATTAAGGATTTAATGATGATTTTAAAATTTTCTATAATTTTTATAGGGTTAATGGCAATGACTTCATGTTCAAATATTTCCTCTCAAAATTATGAAACTAAGATAGATATTATTCCTAGTAAGGAAATAGAGAAGAAAGCCTTAAAAATAATTATCAATCCATATGGTTACCTTTTGAATGGATATGAGTTAAAAAAATACATAGGAAAAGCTAACAATTATACTGTTTTATTTAAAGATGGGAGAATGCAAAATTATAAAAAAGAAAATATAAACACTTTTAGTGATTATTATATCTATGCAAAATATAAAAATCTGTACGCAAAAATGAAATATACCAATGGTTTAGTCATGGGTGATAATAAAACTGATATCAAAATATTTATAAATATGTCTGAAAATATTGCATATTTATCTTCGAGTGAAAATTCTTCTAGCATTGAAACTATCCATCAAAATGCTTTTAAAGATAAAGAAAAATTTAGTCAAGATGATATGAATATATTAAAAAATCTAGATGATTTAAATTAACATAACAATTTTAATTTGTATTTTCATATAAAAATATAATATATTCAATAACTTGGATTTTAAAACACATTGGAGCTAAAACTATGATAGAAGTGACTTTCACATTCCGAGCGGATGAATCTTTAAAGAAAGAATTTTCTAGTTTTACGAAAGATATGGATCGTAGCAGAGCGCAATTATTACGTGATTTCATACGCGATTTTATAAAGCAACAACCAGAAGTGGTATCTTATGGTGCTTGGTTTCAAAAGCAAGTACAAATTGGCTTAGATCAGGCGAATGCAGGGAATCTGATTCCTCATGAGGATGTAGAAGCTAAATTCGCAGCAAAACGAGCTACAACATTGGCACGATTGGCTACTAATAAGAAATGAAGATCCTTTGGGCAGTAGACGCACAACTAGACCATGGGAGAATATATTTTAAACAAGATATTAATGTTTTTCTTCTGGTAAAAAACAATAAATTATTTTATATCCAAGGAGCCCTCTATTAAAGAAAGGTCCTTATAGAACCTTCCTTTAATTAAAAATTAACCAAGATTGAGTTGTATCGCCTCCGTGATCAGAAATAGCGAATCATCATTTATTCTCCTTCAACCTCCAATTCTGCTGTCACATCAATATTTGTTGGTTCGACAGTGGGTGCTGAATAGATTACGTTGGGTTTATGTTGAGTATTAAAGACCAACTGAAAAACATCTGGGCGAGAATAATGCCCAACAGGATCTGCAGCATTTTTGGCAAAAATAATATGATTAAGATCAATGTCAGCGATTAACAGGCCCTCTTCATCTTCGGCAAGTGGTTTGACAAGATCACCGCCATCAGGGCCATAAATTCGTGATGCACCGCCACCAGTTTTTAGTAACTGTTTCTTTGTTTCATCGGTACATAAAATGTCAATCATTTCCTGAGAAACCATCGCACAAGATGCAAGCACAAAACATTGTCCTTCAGCTGCATACAGACGTGAAGCCGCATTGTTAACTTCTGCACCGAGTGCGGCAGTCATATCTGTATATAAGCTAAAACTAGGCCATGCTGCGATATGGATTTGTTCGTGCTGAGAATACATTGCATAACGGTTTAAGGGCTGTAAATGTTCCCAGCAACACAGTGCCCCAATGCGACCAAGCGCAGTGTCATAGACTTGCAGAGAACTACCATCACCTTCACCAAATAAAGTCCGCTCTACATGGGTGGCTTTTAATTTTCGACGTACAGCGATGGTTTCCCCATGATGATCAATAATCCATTGGGAAATATACAGACTGCCATGATCACGCTCACTCAAGCCTAAAACCACATGCATATTATATTTTTTTGCAGCATCTGCAATTTGTTTGGCTTGTTCACTGTTAAGTTCAAGAGAGTTGAGATGGTATTGATATACCCAAGGCATATTTGCAGCGGGAGAATCTAACCACAAAAACCATGGGTAGCCAGGAATCCAAGTCTCTGGAAAGGCGATAAGTTCAACCCCTTTTTCTGCTGCTTCGGCAATAATTTTGATGGTTTTGTCTACGCTTCCTTGTAAGTCGAGAAATGCAGGAACCGCTTGTACACAAGCGACTTTAATTGAAGTTTTCATGAGTGATCCTTTCTCAATAACTAAGCAATATTGCACTTTTGGTTATAAAGCCAAAGATTGATCAGGGGGTATGCTGAGCAGGAACAAAAAATAGATCTATACGGAACTAAAAATCCAAAAAATGATTCCAAATTTAAAAGAGATAAATTTTGCTTGATCTCAAGGTTAGGAGGCGCTGAGTTGAAGGTTTACAAATTATGCTAAACGGATTAGCTTTATTGTATAAGCGTCTAAGAATAAGAGAGACAATGATGTTTAACTATGACACAAGGCGTGTCAAAAATAAGCTGCAACGTGACTATTGGCAGGATGCGATTAGTCAAGTATTTGTACCATTGACCTGTAATGTTTCTGTACAGGATGGCTTTTTTGGTGCTTTGTCTGCAAAACATATAGGCAATATTCAACTGGTTGAAATCAAAGGTTATGGTCAACATGTTGAACGGCATGCCTCCAATATTAGACATAGTCATCATGATGAGATTTTATTTATCTTCCTGATAGAAGGCCAAATGGGTGTTCAGTATCATGGTCGTGAACAATGCCTCAGCAAAGGGCAATTTATTTTTCATGATACTCAGCAGCCGTATGATTTGTATTTGAATGGACAATTCAATCAACTGGTTCTCATGTTCCCGCGTGAACAATTTCAACAGTATTTTGGGCGACCTGACCAGTTATGTGGTCATGCTTTTGGTGATGGGCATCCACTGAAAATTTTATTACTAAATTACGCACATGATTTATTTTGGTTTCCTGAGCAGGCTTCAACTGAACTTCAGCAGGTGGTACTGCATAAATTTTTTGATTTACTACGTTATGTGGTTCTCGATCAGGTCAAAGACAAAACGCCTCGATCAAGTAGCCACAGCATGCTCGTACAGGTCAAGCATTTAATTCTGGAGCACTTAAACAATAGTGGGCTCAGTATTCATGATATTGCTCAAGATCTCCGTATTAGTTCGCGGTATATCAGCAAACTTTTTCAACAGAATGAAACCACATTTGGCCGTTATGTGATGCAAAGTCGTCTGCAATTAGCCAAGAAGATGTTGATACAGACCAATGAACATACACATAAGATTAATCAAATTGCCTATCAGTGTGGATTTGATGATATGTCGAAATTCTCACGTGAGTTTAGAAAACATTATGGTATATCGCCGAGTATGATGCGAAAGATTAACTAAATAGAACTACAAAATAGTGAGAACTAAAATTACCGATAAGATGATTGCTAAATTTTTCATTTTTAAACCTACAAGTTTAAGCCCACAAGATCTAAACTGAAATTTCATTCGTTTCAGAGCAATTTTAGATGGCTTAAATACACTTTTAGCAGCGCATTTTAAGTACTGCATCAGATCATGTAGATTTCATATAATGATTGGATGAATTATTTTGATTTTTATAAGGCGTGATTAATCTTTATAGGCGATGCAAACCATAAAGCAATGTTATTTATAGGGTCAAAGTGGGTTGACTTGTCATAGGATCCTTACTATAACTTATTTATAATAATTTTAGCGATACTACAATAATGGAAAATAAATCAATCACATATAAAACTTTATGGGTCTTTGCACTCATTCTAAGTTTAGGATTCATTATTTCGGCAAGTGTCATGGGCTATGCACTTAAGCAGTTTAATGGTGAAAAAAATTCAATAGTGGTCAAAGGGTTGGCTGAAAAACCTATACAAGCGGATCTAGCGCGCTGGGAGATTCATCTGCAAACCAGTCGTGCTTCAGACAGTATTTCAGCCGCCTATCAATTGTTAGATCAAGAAATAAAAGCACTACAAGATTTCTTTATTGAGCATGGATTTAAAGCAACAGAAATGAAACTGGGTAATAAAAGCTCTCAACCCTATTATGAAGAAGTGAATCAAGGCGAGGGAAAATTTACCCGCGAGTTTAGAGGCTATACTGCGATGCAATCACTAGTGATAAATAGTCGTGATATTCAAAAGATTGAGAAAGCCGCAAAAGATGCATATTTATTAGATGAAAAAGGCATATCCATCGAGCAAAAACCGCAGTATTTGGTGTCGAATCTAGAAGAAATAAAAATGTCATTGATCGCCAATGCAACTAAAAATGCGCATAGTCGTGCCAATGAGTTTGCAAAAGTGGGTGGGGTAAAAGTTGGTGCGATGCGTTCTGCAAGTCAGGGTGCGTTTTATATTTTACCTGAAAGTGGTTCTGATGATGATAGCGATTATGGCGGTGCTTATGACAAAGCCACCATTAATAAAATTGCGCGTGTTGTCGTGACCATCAATTATGCGATTGATTGATACAGCATTTAAATTGATAAAAGTGCAGTGTTAAAAAATGGGAGCTAGACTCCCATTTTTTATATTCTTAAATCGCAA